>Ga0070673_100000370_pt1 | contig 23557 bp, 20 predicted proteins | sample KBSM23metaG_FD_65342 | JGI IMG/M metagenome (GOLD analysis project Ga0070673, IMG submission 65342) | Miscanthus rhizosphere microbial communities from Kellogg Biological Station, Michigan, USA - KBS M2-3 metaG | ecosystem: Host-associated > Plants > Roots > Rhizosphere > Soil ... | reverse complement strand
GTTCGATCGCCTCCCCGTCGTGTCGACCGCGCTGCCCGGAAACGTCGCCGCGCCGACGGGCAACCAGCTGTTTCACGCCGCGGTGGGCATGATCCTGGACGCGGTCGGCCGCACCAGCGAGATCGGGGGCGGCGTCGTCGGCCTGGCGGTGATGTTGTTCGCCGTGTCGAAGATGTTCGGGTTCACCGAACGCGCGCTGCACATCATCGCCGCCTCCGGCGAGCGCACGCCCCGGTTTTCACGCGCGCTCTCCTACCTGGCGATGCTGCTCATCCCGCCCGTCGCCGTCGCGGTGTCGGGGCTGCTGCTGGCGCTCTTGCGCCGCGGGACCGCCGGCCCGCTGTCCCGGTTCGTGGGGGCGATCCCCGGCATCGAGATCGCGCTCGGGGTGACGATCGGGCTCGGAGCGCTGTGGCTGGCGGTGACGCTGCTTTACGCGGCCGCCGCCCGCGCGCGCATCGCGTTCCGGTCGGCGGCCCTGGGCGGCGCGGTGGCGGCGCTCGCGCTCCCGGTGGTGTTCTGGGTGTTCGCCAGCCTGCAGATCGGCGTCTCGCACGCGAGCGCGGTGGGCTCGGGCTTCTTCGCGCTTCCCGTCTTCCTGTCGTGGGCGTTCTCGTCCTGGTATGCGGTGCTGGTCGGCGCGGAGATCGCCGTCGCTCACGGCGTCGACCGTGTGCTGGTGCGCGGCGCGGCGACCTTCCAGCTGGACGGCGCGGGCGAGCGCAGCGCCGGCGTCGCGATCGCGCTTGCGCTGGCGCGCGCCGCGGAGGCGGTCCCGGACGCGCGGGTGACGGAGGACGAGCTGGCGCGCGATCTTCGCCTGCCGCCCGCCATCATTCGGGAGCTCTGCTTCCGCCTGGTGAGGCGCGGTCTCCTCGCCGAGGACGTGCACGGCTTCTCGCTGCGCGCCGATCCGGGCGGCCTCACGACGGACGCCGTCGCGGACGCCATCGATCGAGATCCCGCGGTCCCCCGATACGGGACGGGCGCGCAGGCGTGAACGTCAGCGCGTGCGGGAGTCGCGGGCCTTCCGGGCCGTAGGCGCGGCGATGCGGCGCTTCTGCCGACGCGCCAGCTTGTTGCCGTGCTTGGCGCGGTTCGCGCTTCCTCGGGTCGACTTGCGTGACGGCCGCGAGCGCGCTGACCCTTCCAGCGCAAAGGTCGCCTTGCGGGGGCGTCCCTGGAGGTTGCGGGCCGCGGTGGACGCCGGAGCGCGCTTGCCCTCGCGCGCTTGCCCTTCGCCGGCGATGGCGGGCGCCCGGACTCGGCCAAGGCGGCCCCGCTCGCGCGCGCGCCCGATCGCGCGGCTGACGGCGCGCGCGACCCGATCGTCAGCGCGGTCGAACGCCTCGATCGCGGTGCCGGCGAGCTCCGACACGACGACGCTCGGCAGCCCCGCGATGACGACCTTGATCGTGCAGGCCGCGTCGCGCCCGCCGCGAGGTCCGTTCACATCCTCGAAGCGAACGGTGAGGCGCTCGATGTGCGGGGCGAACTTGCCCAGTCGCCAGCCGAGACGGCGATGAACGTGCTGGCGCAGCGTCGGACCAACAGTCAAGCCCGACGTCCGTAGCGCGAGCGGCGTCCGCGGCGCCCACGTACGACCTGCGCTGCGCCGCTGTGGTCGGGGGATCGCCCCGGCAAACGGTTCACGTTTGATGGATCGCCCGGTCCTCCCCATGCTCGAACCTCCGCCGTCGAACGTAGTGCCGATCGCCAAGGCAACAATTCGGTCAGATCGCGATTCGACCCGTCGCGAGGCCGACAGCGGCGCCGATCGCTCCCAGCACCACCAGCGCCAGGACGATCCACTCCGCCGCCGTGAACACCTGCTGGCGGTCTTCCTTGCGCGTCTTCACGAACAGCAGCGACCCGGGCGCGTAGATCAGGAAGCCCAGGAGCAGGAACTTCAGGCCCCAGGGGCGCCAGCCCCTTTCAGGTGCCTGCTGACAGTGGTATCGAGGTGATCGTCGATGCTGGTTGTCATCCCGGGTTCCGCGGGGGCGCTGTCGGACGCTGTCTGGATTGATCTGCTCAATCCGACCGATGACGAGCGGCGGCAGGTCGAACAGGCGACCGGGCTTCGCTTGCCGACCCAGGGGGAAATCGAAGAGATCGAGTCATCCAGCCGCGTGTTCAGGGAGGGCGCGACGACCTACCTGTCGACGCCGGTGCTGGAGAGCATGGACTCCGCCAATGGAGCCGTCACCACCGTCGGGTTCGTGCTGTCGCCGTCGCAGCTGGTCACCCTGCGCTTCGCACATGTCGCCGCGTTCGACGACGTCGCGGTGGCCTTCACGCGCGCCGCGCCGCCGAGCGCGCGCGACGCCTTCCTCAGGATCCTGGAGAGCGTCGTCGAGCAGACCGCCGACGCCCTCGAGCATGCCAGCGCCGAGCTCGAGCAGATCTCGCACGCGGCCTTCCGCTCGGAGCGAGCACGCCGCCGGAAGCTGGCGAAGACCGGCGAGGCGCTGCGCGCGGCGCTCCGCAAGGTCGGCCAGATGGGCGACGGCATTTCCCACATCAGAAACACCTTGCTGGGCCTGGCTCGCATCGCGACGTTTGCGCACGACGACGGCAACCACGGCGCGTCCGCGGCCGATCAGGCGCGGATGGCCGCGATCCGGGGCGACATCGCCTCCCTGAACGACTATCAGGAGAACCTCTCGGGAAAGGTGCAGTTTCTGCTCGACGCCACGCTCGGGTTCATCACCATCGAGCAGAACGAGATCTTCAAGGCGCTCACCGTCGCGTCGGTCGTCGGCGTCCCGCCGGTCCTGATCGCCGGCATCTACGGCATGAACTTCAGGCACATGCCGGAGCTCGGCTGGACGCTGGGCTATCCCTTCGCCATCGTTCTGATCGTCGCCAGCGGCCTGATCCCCCTCGCGTGGTTCAAATGGCGCGGTTGGATCTGACGTCGTTCAGCCGTCGCGTCATCGGCACGACGGTGAGGCCGGCGGCAGCGCACATTGCATCGTCGTCGTGTCGCAACTGAGGTTCAGCAGGCACGAGTCCAGCGCCGAATCACAGCTGGCGCCAGGTCCCGCTACCGCGACGCACGTCGTTCCGTCGCAGTTTGCGTAACCGACGCAGGTCGCGGGGGCCGCGCAGGCGCCGCCCACGGCGATCCGGCTGGTGCACACGCGCGTGGTCTGGTCGCAGACATCGCGGGCGTCGTCGCAATTGCCCGACATGTCGCAGGCCTGTCCGGTGCCGGGAGGGGCGACGCAGGTTCCTTCGTTGGTGACGGGATCGATGGTGCCGCCACATTGGTAGGGCGGGGCGCACCTGTCGTACGGACCGCAGGGCGCGCCCGCGGCGAGCGGCGCCTTGCAGGTTCCACCGCCTCCCGGGTCGGCGGTGCACACGGTGCCGTCGACGCAGTCCTGGTCGGGCAGCGGATTCGAGCAATCGCCGCCCGGTGGGATCGCCGTCGGTTTCGCGTGGCAGGTCCCGGCGCAACAACCGCTGGACGTACAGGTGGTGCGATCGCAGATCCCCTCGTTCGCGCATTCCTCGCTGAAGAAGCAGGCGCTGCCCACGGCGACCGTGCCCGTGAACACGTGTCCGCAAGCCGCGTCGAGCTTCTGCCCGAGGTCCCCGATGGCGGTCTGCTTGCACGACGTCAAGCTCTTGTATACGTCGAGGCACGCGCCCGCCGCCTGTCCGTCGTACACGACGATGCCCGCGGCGACGTCGGCCTTCAGGGTGGCGAGCTCGGCGCTGTCCACCCCGATCGACGCGAGACAGGTCGTCCGATCGGGCGCCGCTGCGCATGCGACCAGGAAGTCGCATTCAGCGTTCAGCAGGTCGCCGGCAAGATCGTCGAGCGGGACGGATCGGCCGCCGCCGCCGCAAGTCCCGGCGCCCAACGCCAGCAACGCCACCGCCAGCCGCGTGAACGGCGCGCGAACGAAATCTCTCCGGTCCATGGTCAAGCTCCCTCTCGAGGTGGCGGCCATTGTCGCATGGCCCCCGCCGAACGAATGGGCGCGCCCGGGCGTCGCGCCGCGCCGCGGCCAAAAAGAAAGATACGAAAGACCCAAAAGCGCGTCGGCCGCCCTCTGTGAGAGGTGTGAAGGCACAGACTTCGCTCATCGTCCGCATCGGGCTCGTCACCGGGTGCGCGTTCTTGGTCGCTTGCGCCGGGCAGAACGGCGGAGGTGGCAACCCCGGGCAAGGAGGCACGACGGGCCAGGCCGGCACGACGGGGAACGGGAGCACGACGGGGAACGGCGGCACGACGGGCCGAGGAGGCACGACCGGCACCGCGGGCACGACAGGCATTGCCGGCACGACCGGCACCGCGGGCACGACAGGCATTGCCGGCACGACCGGCACCGCGGGCACGACGGGCATTGCCGGCACGACCGGCATCGCGGGCACGACGGGCGCGTCGGGCACCGGAGGCGCTGCGGGCTCCGGCAGTACCGGCGGGACGGGCGGTGCCACGGGAACGTGTCCGCTGCCCACGACGTTCAAATGGACTTCGACCGGTGCGCTCGCTCAGCCCAAATCCGGGTGGGTTTCGCTCAAGGACTTCAGCAGCGTCGTCTACAACAACCAGCACATCGTCTACATGTCGACGGTCGACGGCGCCGGCGCCTACGGCGGAGCGATGATGACCTTCGCCGATTGGCCGCAGATGGCCACGGCCACCCAAACGCCTCTGCCCTACGGCGGCATTGCGCCGACGTTGATCTATTTCAGGCCGAAGAACATCTGGGTTCTCATGTACGAGTGGGGCCCGTGGTCGTTCACGTACCTGACCGCAACGAATCCCACCAGCGCATCGAGCTGGCAGGGACCGTTCAAGCTCTACGACGGCGCCTCCATCGACGAAACGGTCCTCTGCACCAGCACCACTTGTTATCTGTTCTTCGCGAATGACGACGGAACGATCCACCGGGCCTCGATGCCGATCGGCGACTTCCCGGGCGCCTTCACCAACGCGACGACCATCCTGACCGACACCAAAGAAAACCTGTTCGAGGCCGTGCAGGTCTACACGGTCAAAGGAGCGAACAACTACCTGATGATCGTCGAGGCGATGGGGACGGGAGGACGGTATTTCCGAGCTTTGACGGCGACCGATCTCGGGGGCACGTGGACGGTCCTGGCGGGGACCGAGAGCAATCCTTTCGCCGGCAAGGCCAACGTCACGTTCAGCGGTACGGCGTGGACGGGCGACATCAGCAGCGGCGATCTCGTTCGCGACAATCCCGACGAGACGCAGACGATCGACCCGTGCAATCTGCAGTTGCTCTACCAGGGGGTCGTCCCCAACACGATCTCCGATTACAACAAGCTCCCCTGGCAACCGGGAGTGTTGACGCTGGTGCGATAGCAAACGCGCGCGCTGACGGATTTGCGCGAGAAATCCGGCGCGCACCAGAAGCAAGCCGCAGGCTTACATGATCGCCCGCGGCTTGCTCCGTCCGGGGCGGTACGCATGTTTCTGACCGCATGCTGCGAGCAACTGTCGATTGGGCGGCCTCGCTGTTCGAGGCCGCCGGGACCGCCGCGATGACGATCGGCGCGCTGGTCGCGCTCGCGTTGACGTTTCGCGAGCGCGGCAGCCGCTCGTTCTTCAAGTCGTTTCGCCACCGACTGGGTCGCGCCATCATCCTCGGCCTCGAGTTTCTGGTCGCGGCCGACATCCTCCGCACCATCAGCACGCAGCCGACGCTGACCGACGTTGCCGTCCTCGGCGGCGTCGTCCTGATCCGGACCTTCCTCAGCTTCTCGCTCGAGGTCGAGCTGGAGGGACGCTGGCCCTGGCAGGCCCCGCGTCCAGAGGCGCGGGAGCCGGCGCGGGATCGTCTGACCGACGCGCCGCAACCCGGCGAGGCAACACATTGAGCCCGTCCCCGAGCGGCGGCGAGAGCAGCACCGAGCTCGCCATCACCCGCACGCGTCTCGCGTCCGATCGCACCTTGATGGCCTGGGTCCGGACGGCGCTGTCGATGATCAGCTTCGGCTTCACCATCTACAAGTTCCTGAATGGCATGCACGAGGCGGGCGGGATCCGGCTGCGCCGCCCGGAGGGCCCGCGCGACATCGGCCTGTTTCTCACGGCGCTCGGAACGGGATCGCTCGTCGCAGGGATGATCGAGCACATGCAAACGCGACGTCGCATCGAGGGGCGGACGCACTTCGGAGCGGGCTTCTACGTGGCTGCTGTCGTCCTGGCCCTGGGCGTCCTGGTCCTGTTCGGCCTGATCACGCGTCGGGGTCCGTTCTGAGCCCGACCGGCGGCACGACATCACTGCGATAGCGAATCGCGGAGGTGGTCCAGGCTGTCGTTCGCGTCTCCGTTACCGGCCCCGCGCGCGATCGCCTTCTCCAGCGCGGGCAGGGCCTCGGCCCCGTAAATGTCGCGGATGGCCCGCGCGGCGGTGCGGCCAGCCGCCCGGTGCGTGACCGCCTTCAGCAAGTCCTCGAGCATCTGCGGATCGCCGCGGGAGGTCGGATCGGCGTGGTAGGCGCGCTGGTACCGCTCCACGGAGTTGCTCACCCAGCCGAGCTGCGAATAGGCGCGGCCGATCAGCAGCCACGGGCGTGGATCGTCCGGATTCTCGCGCGCGAAGGCGTACGCCGGGCCGAGCGCCCCCTCGTTCAGGCGCTCCCCGCTTGCCAGCTTGTCGCGGATCGGCTTGAGGGCTTCGGGCACGGCTTCCTGCCAGGGATCACGGGCCCGTTGTCCCGGCGCCGCGGCGCTCGCGGGCTTCGTTTGCGTCGCGGCCGCCGTGGCCGATGGCGCCGGCTGCGCCGGCGCATTTGGTGCGGGCGCCTGGGCAGCAACCGGCGTGGCGCTCTCGACCCGCGGGCCCTGGTGACGGCGCAGAAACGTCACCCCGGTGGTGACCGCGGCGGCGAGCACGACCAGCGCGATCGCCGTTCGCCACGGATGCGAGCGCGGGACGCGGACGCGGACGCTGCGCTCGCTCCGCACAGGCGGCAGCTCCTTCAGTGTCGGCGGCTCGGGGGCGCGCCGCACCCGCCGCACGGGCGGCAGATCCTTCAACGTCGGTGTCGGCGCGAGCTCTGCGCTGGTGCCCGCGACGCGCGATCCGCCCTCGAGCGATTCCAGCGCCGACAGCATCCACAGCGCCTGCGGGTATCGACCGGCCGGCTTCTTGGCCATCGCCCGCTCGATCACCGGCTGCACGAGTGAGGCGATCGGAAGGTCGGGCCGCAGCGCGGCCAGCGACGGAATCGGCTCGGAGACATGCGCCTGCATGAGGCCCTCGGCGGTGTCGGCCACATACGGCGGCCGTCCCGCCAGCAGCTGAAACAGGATCGCGCCCGCCGCGTAGATGTCGGCCCGCGCGTCCACGCGTTCCGCCTTCGCTTGCTCGGGCGCCATGTACGAGGGCGTTCCGAACACGCGCGACAGGTTCTCCGCCAGGCTCGTCGAGCTCCCGCCGTCGAGGAACTTCGCCATCCCGAAGTCGAGAAGCCGGACGTGATCGGCGTGCTCGGGCAGCGCCTGCAAGAAGATGTTGGCGGGCTTCAGGTCGCGGTGAGCGATCCCCTGGCGGTGGGCGAAGCCCAGCCCGCGCAACGTCTGGCGGACGATGTCGAGCGCGCGCGCCGGCGACACGGGCCCTTCGTTGATCAGATCCGCCAGCGTCTTCCCTTGCAGCAGCTCCATCACCAGGTAAGGCACGTCGCCGTCGATCCCGAAGTCGGTGAGCGGGACGATGTTGGGGTGCGCCAGCGCGGAGAGCGCCCGCGCCTCGCGCTCGAAACGGCGGCGCCACTCGGGTGATGCGGCGGCACTCTGCTGCAACATTTTGATCGCAACGGGCCGATCGAGCTGCACGTGCCGGCCCTGGTAGACGACACCGACGCCGCCGACGCCCAGCTGCGCCAGCACCTCATAGCGTCCGTTCAGGGTCCGACCGATGAACGGATCAGGTACGGACGCCGGTGGGAACAGCTCTACGCCCACAATGCATCACTATATATCCCGGAACCGCCGCGGAATCCGTCCGCCATTCTCGTGACGCCGACGGAGGCCCGACTCAAGTGCTGGCCCATCCTGACGATCGGCTGAGTCGTGAAACTTCCGTGCGCGCGGCGAAGCGGCTCCGTCGGAGACGAGGGGCTGCGCGCCATGATTTCGACGCGTCAGATCTTGCTCCTGGCCGCTGTCCTGTCCGGCCCTTCTCTGGCCTGTTCAGGCAGGCCGCTACGCGAGGGCGGGTCGGCCGACATGTCCATGTCGACGGCCACCGGCCAGACGCATTCCCAGCCCGCGCCGGCGGGGACCGCGGTGCTCGTGTGGTCGTCGCCGGGCGGCGATCTGCCGGCGCACAACCTCGATCCGCGCGCGTGCGCGGTGGTGGGCGCCCGCAACGACGCCCTCTACTCGAACGGCCAGCAGGTGAACGTGGCCTTCACCGCCCGGGGCGGAAAACCAAGAATCGGGCAGACGGTCTGGCTGGCCTCGGCGCAGGACGACGGGGACACCGGTGCCGGCAAGGCGACGGCCACCAAGCCCTCGACCTTCACGCCGCCCGCCATCCATCCGCCAATCTTCCCGCAAAACATCGTCCCGGTCGGCGTCTGCACCGACAACAGCCGCTATTCCGTGGACGGCACCGCCGTCGTGCTGCTGGGCGGCCTGCCGGGCGGCCCGAGTGGCAACACGCCGCCCGCCGATCAGGAGTTCAGCGGGAGCGAGCTGACGACGCTGTCAGCCTCGAACTACGTCGAGGGCGACGGCAACGCCGCACAGCTGAACATGAAGGCCGGGCAGACGCTGGTCGCGGTCTTCTCGAATGAGATGCTGACCGCATTCACCGGCAGCAACATCCTGCTCGCCAACACCAACTTCACCGCGGGTTGGCGCCTCGGCTTCCTCGGCGGGGTCCTCGCCTTCGAATACGAGAGCGGCGCCGGTGGGGCCCCGGTCATGCTCGGTGTGCCCCAGGCCGGTCTCAATTGCCTGGTGCTGACGGTGGCTGCCGATGGCCGGAGTTTGCGTGCGACGCTCAACGGCGGCACCACCCTCGTGCAGCCTCAAACGCCCGCGAACATTCCCGTGGTCGCGTCCGGGTGGAAGTTCCTGGTCGGCGGCGGCTACCCTGGCATGAACGGTTGGGACCCGGGCGGCATCTTCGCGGCGGCGATGCTCAATCGCGCCCTCGCCGACGCCGACGCGGCGACCTGGTCGGCTCCGTGGGCGGCGGCCGGGCCCGCCGGCCCCACGCCTGTCAACCGCGAGGCGCTGCCGACGCAGGCCGCGTCCGACTCGCAATTGCTGTGGCAGCTCGCTGGCTCGCAGTGGGACGGCTCGTCGTCGACGTTCAAGACGGTGGCGGGCCCGGTCGGTGCGGGCTTCACGCTGACCAAGCACGGAGCCCCGACGAAGGTCACGATCACGGACACCTGGCACCGAGGCCTGGCGCCGTTCTACCTCGACACCGATCGCCCCCGCTACGACAGCAGAGGGTACCCCAAGGCGAGCGCCGGCCACCGGATCGCGTTCACGCTTCCAACCGCGTTCGATGTCTGGCGCCTGACGGTCGGCTATGAGCGCGACGACTTCGACGACAACGACAACGCCGACTTCAGTTGCTTCGTGAACGGGACCTTGATGCCCGCGCCGGTCTTCGCGGGCGGGACCGGGACCCGGCCCGATGGCGTGGTGAACTACTACACGACGCTCATCGACCAGTCGCTGCCCGGCCACGGGCTGCCCGGCAGCGCACCGTACCTGGTCGAGATCGTCGCCGCCGATCGGGTCAGCCGGATCGCCACCTACGAAAGCGGATCGGCCATGACCGATCTGGTGGCCCCGAGCGCCGCCGTTTTCCAGGCGTCCGATGTCGCGCGCCGCCTGCTCATCATCGGCGACGGACAGACCCTTGGTGGCCACGATCAGCACGCCGTCCCCACCAGCCCCGCCAGCGACGCCGTGTATCAGCGATTGCGCGCCAGCTATCCGGGCCGGATCACCGCCGACGTTCCGGCGAGTCAATCGGTCGCCTCGATCCTGTCGTGGGGCGCCGGCTCGATGTCGCCGCACGCGGCGTTTGCGGCCGCGGAGTGGCTGACCGAGGGCAATCCCGCGGTCAAACAAATCCTGGTGGTGCTGGGCCTCTGGGACTGGCAGCAACACACGCTCGATCCCGAGCCCTTTGGCAGTCACCTCGGCGCCTACCTGGACGCGCTGCACGCCGCCGCCGGCACCGCGACGATCTTTCTGGCCCCGCCGCCCCAGACCAACCTCTACGCGACCAGCAGCCCCGCCGGCGGCGATCACACGCTGCAGGAGTATCACGACGCCGTCACGGCACTCGCCACCGGCCGATCGTGGCTCACGCTCGTCGATCTCAGCGGTCCCAACCGGCCCGAGTGGTTGGCGAACCCAGGCGCGCCCGCCTTTCTCCCGGCGGCCGGATCGACCGGCCAGGGTCAGCTGGCGTTGAACATCCGCGCCGCCCTCGGCTTCTAGGGCTCGCCGTCCTCGGACGGCGTCATTGGATTTCCCAGGTCTCGTGGAGCCAGACCATGAGGGGCTCTTCCTCCGCCGAGATCGAATCGGCCGCGGCCAGCGCGAGGATGGACTCGTAGATGATGGCGCGCGCCTCGGGCCGCTCGATGCTCGCCAGGAACCCCTTGAGGGCGGCCTGATCCGGAAACGACTCGGCGGCCTTGGCGAACAGCTTGCGGTAGGTCGCCTCGCCGAGCTCGGCTGCGATCAACGCGATCGCCCGGCCCTCGAGCGGGGTTATCGCCCCGTCGGCGCGTGCGATGGCGCGGCTCAAGGCGACGAGCGCCAGGCTCTCCTCGGGCAACAGGTCGATGAGCTGCATCGGCTCATCTTCGCCGACGCTGACCCGGTGGGCCAGTGCGTCCACGAAAATCCCGATGTATACGTCGCCGATGGAGTGGCTGAACTACCACCACTTGCTCTACTTCTGGGCGGTCGCGCGCTATGGAGGCGTCGTCCGGGCCAGCGCGGAGCTGCGGCTCGCTCAGCCCACCATCAGCGGGCAGGTCCGCCGGCTGGAGGAAGTGATCGGCGAGCGGCTGTTCGACCGCGTCGGGCGGCAGCTCGTGCTCACCAGCGTCGGCCGCACGGTGTTCCGCTACGCCGACGAGATCTTCTCCCTCGGCCAGGACCTGATGGGCATGCTCAAGGGCCGTCCGTCGGCGCGCCCGCTGCGGTTCACGGTCGGGGTCGCCGACATGCTTCCGAAGGTGCTCGTACAGCGCCTGCTGGAGCCCGCGTTTCACATCGAAAAAGCGATCCATCTGATCTGCCGCGAGGATCGGGCCGTCGAAGACTTCATGGGTCCGCTCGCCGGACACGAGCTGGACCTGGTGCTGGCCGATCGGCCGATCGGGCCGGGCATCAGAGCCCACGCCTTCAACCACCTGCTGGGAGAGTGCGGGACCAGCCTGCTCGCCGCGCCGAAGCTGGCGGCCCGCCTCCGCCGCGGCTTTCCCGGGTCCCTCGAGGAAGCCCCCTGCCTGATGCCGGGCGGACATGCGACGGTGCGCCGCGGTCTGGACCATTGGCTGCAGAGCATGAAGCTACGTCCCACGCTGGTGGCCGAATTCGATGACAGCGCCCTCATGTACGCGTTCGGCGAGGATGGGCGCGGGATCTTTCCGGCTCCGACAGTGTTCGAGGACGAGTTTCGCCGGCGCTACAACGTCCGCGTCGTCGGCCGTGTCAACGGCGTGCGCCAGCAGTTCTACGCCATCTCCGTCGACGCGCGGCTGCATCACCCCGCGGTCGCCGCCATCGTCAATTCGGCCCGTCAGGAGCTGTTCCGGCGGACGCCGGCGGCGAGCAAGAGGTCGCCGCAGCGTCAGGCCTTGGCGGCCGAGAGGTCCAGGACGACCACCCGGCGGGTCCCCGGATCCACCTGATAGAACACCCGGTAGCCCTCGTAGACGTAGAAGCGAAGCGGCGGCTGCTTCTTCTCGGCCGCCTTCGAAGGCTTCGGGCTCTTGGTCGCGGCGTCGGCGATCTCTCGCAGCCGATCTCGAATGGCCGCCCGTATGGAGGCCCGGCAGCGGGCGAGGCGTACTTCGATCTCCTTCGGAATCTTGAGCTGGTAATCGATGGGCGCGCGCGCGGATGCCTTCATCTCGCCAGGTGGTTACCGCTTCGGACGATGCGCGGCCATGAGGTAAAGCCGCGACAAGGGTTCGAGAAAACCGATGTATCGCGCGGTGGATACGCCTGGTGAACTCCGGGGAAGCGCTGCATGCTTTCCGCCGGCCGTGAACCTTGCGTGCGTCGCCTTTCGATTCGCTGTCTGCGTTCCGCACCTGGTTGCTCCAGCACCCCATCGACGGCGATCGGATCTACGGTGCTTCAGGCGTCCGCTACCAGGTCGCGCGGTACTGTGAATATCTCGCCGCGAACCCCTGGGGAGGCGGCGATCCGTTGCGTGAAAAGGCGGCGCGCGACGGCGCCATCGCGGCGTACCGGATCTACCTCGATACCTTCGACACGCCGGAGATCACCATCGATCTGATCCTGGTCAGCCTGGACCGCTTCTACGCGTTTCTCGGGCTCGGGCCGCGGTCGTGCTGATCAACCGGGGCGGCCGCGCGCGACCGTTCATTCGGCTATTAGAAAATATCGTGGCTGATTATCCAAAAACCCGAAGAGCCAACGAGGAGGATCACACGTAGACTGCTCGTGTGTCGTCAGCGGTCGCTGTTGTTGAGTTTTCCGCCCAGGAGGATCACTGCCAGGCGCTGAAGGAGCTCCACGCCGCGCTCCAGCAGCGCGGCCTCCTGGCGTCCTCTCACTTCTGGACGCGGAAGTTGCTCATCTGGATCCCGACGTTCTTCGCCTCGTACGTCGCGCTGCTTGTGGTGCCGTTCGGACCGCTGTGGCTGCTGCTGGTGCCGCTCGCGTCGGTGGCGCTCTTGACCATGGGCTACGTCGGTCACGACGCCGGACACCATGCGCTGTCGCGGAACCGCTGGGTCAACGACTTCTGGGGCCACTTCGGCATGACCTTCCTGTGCGGGATGAGCTTCGGCTTCTGGCGTTCGCGTCACAACCGCCACCACGCGCATTGCCAGGAGGTGGGCGGCGACCCGGACATGCACTTCGGCGTGTTGTTCTCGGTCTATCCGCGCTCGGCCAACTGGCACACCCCGCTCGGCCGCTTCTTCCTCCGGATCCAGAAATGGTCGTTCTGGCCGCTGTCGGCCTTCTACTGGGTCGCGCTCCGCTACGACGGGCTGCGCGATCTGTTCCAGCAGCCGGAGCGGACGCGCGTCGATCGGTTCGTGATGCCGCTGCACTGGATCGTTCTGTTGGTCATCCCCGGCCTGGTATTCGGCTGGCCGGCCGCGCTGCTCGCCTACGTCACGGTGTCGTGCCTGTCGTCGCTGATGACGGCGTCGGTCTTCATTCCGAACCACATCGGCATGCGCCGGCTGGGCGAGGGCGAGAAGCTCAGCTACCTCGAGCAGCAGGTGACGACGAGCCGCAACATCGCGAACCCACGCCTGCTCGACTTCTATTACGGCGGGCTCAATTCGCAGATCGAGCACCACCTGTTCCCGCGCGTCGCCCACAACCGCTACCGCGCGATGCGCCCGTTCGTGCGCGCGTTCTGCGAGGCGCGCGGCATCAGCTACCACGAGTCCAGCCTCTATCGAGCGCTCGCCGCCGTCGGCGGCCACCTGGGCGACATGACGGCGGCCCACGGCGCGGCGACGGGAACGCGGCGGACCTGACCTCGTTCCCTCAGTTGTGACCGCCGCCTAGCGTTCGGTGCGTCGCGCCTTCGGCGAGCGTCGCGAACAGGGCTGAATCGGGCACCAGGCCGCGACGTTCGTCGCGCTCCGAGCCGTAGTGGTAGCGGACACGCCAGCTCTTCGCGGTCGCTGGCAGCCGAACGACACGCGCCTCGCCCGGGCGCAGCGACGTGTCAGCCATCTCGACCTTGCGCGCGAGTTGCGTCTCGCCGTCGAGGCGCGTGTCGAAGCGCCGGCCCAGCCGGGCGACGACCCGCCACGCGCCGGGCGCCCCGCCGTCCTCACGCACTTCGCGCACTTCGCGCACTTCGACCGTCAGGTGGCGGAAGACGTCGCCCGTCGGGAACGAGTGGCCGACGCCGACGCTCGTGATGGTGAGCGTGCCGTCGGATACGGCGACGGCGAGCGCGCCGCGCAGCAGCTCGACGTCGTGCGCGCCGCTCATGACGTGCCGGCCTTGCGGCATGTGGCAGCCCTGGCAGGTCTCACCGCCGCCCGCGCGCCGGTACGCGACCCACTCGCTGTACGTGCTCTGCATGGGGAGGGACGTCATGCGCGCCGCTCCGTCGTCGAACGCCGGCGTCGCGAACTCGTGGCAGTCCTTGCAGGCGGTGGCGCTTCGCAGCTCTTCGCGCGACCGGAGCGCCGCGACGTGGCCCAGTCGCTCCGCGCCGCAGGCGCGGTCTGCGACTGTTGTTTCTTCAGGCAGCCGCGATCCCGCGCTTCGCGCGGGGGCGGCTGGCGCCGGCGCGGCCGCGCGCGCCTCGTGGCAGCCGAGGCAGCCGATCCCCTCGGCGGCGCGCTCGGCGCCGTCGGCGCCAGCGTGGCACTCGACGCAGAAGCGCCGCGGCTCGACCTTGAACCCCGCGCGGAACAGCGGGCTCGTCCAGGCCGAGGCGTGCCCCGACCCGCTCCAGTCGGCGAACGCGGCGCCATGGCAACCGCCGCACGCCTCCGAGGCGCGCGCGGGAGCCGCCGCGCCGCCGCCCGCGGGCTCGTGAGCGAAGAGGCCGGCCAGCGCCGCCGTCGCGATGATGAACGAGGCCGTCACGTCACGAGCTCTTGTCGGCGACGCCCGTGTAGACGACCTGGGCGGCTCGCTTGTCCTCGACGACCTTCCTGCGCTTCTTCGCGGGAAAGAGGAGGTGGTGCCGCGCGAACGACGTCCGCTCGAGCGACTGGATCTTCCCTACGGCGTCGTAGGTCAAGGTCCAGATCTCGTCGGTCTTCACCGCCTCCTCGTAGGACCCGTCTTCCTCTGCGTCGTCGCCCTCCAGCTCGTCCATGTTCGTGAACCGGCGGTAGACCGTGCTCAGCCGGCCCTGCCCGTCGTAGACGAGCAGGAGCTCGCGGTTGAGCGTGGTCGACGTCCGCTCGGTGGTGACGTCCTTGATGTCGAAGCCGATGGCACGCACGTTCTTGGCGTCGTCGCGCGCGACCCGGGCGCTCGACGTCCACACCTTCTGCATGCCTTCCTCGCCGACGCGCAGGGTCGCGATCGGCTCGGTGGTCGCGAGCAGGGCGACGCGATCCGCGCGCAGCAGGTCGCCGAAGTCCTCGAGGTGGAGAGCGGTGGTGGCGAGGCCGTCGGGAAACACGCGCACGGCGCTCTTCGCGCCCGCCTTGAAGCGCTCGGCGCCCAGCGTCTTCACGATCTCCTCGCGCGCGGCGAACCGTTTCTTGAAATCGGCCCGATCGACCGCCCGCTTGGCCTCGACGTACTTCGTGAACGCGAACGGAAACTCGACCGGCTTCGAGGCGAAGTAGGCCGCCGTCGTCTTGCGCGTCCCGACCCAGTCCTTGAGCGCGGCGAGCTTGGCGTTCTCGGCCGCGGCGTTGTACTTCACGTCCGAGTCGACGTCGACGAGGATGTCCGAGACGCAGGTGTCGTCGTACTTCTTGCCCTCGTAGACGCTCAGGATCGTCAGTCGAACGGAGCCGACGCCGCTGCCGGGCGGCAGCTCGATGACGACCTCCTGCGGGCCGAGCTGCCGCGCGAGCTCACGTTCGGGCGAGGCGACCTCCCCGCCACGCGGATCGAACACGGTGATGCGCACGCGTTCGGGCATCGCGTTCTTGGTCCACAGGTGCATCGACTTCTGGTAGCCGTTCCAGATGCGCAGGCGGATGGCCCGCGCGACGCGGACCGCCGAGAGCGGAATCGTGATCGACTCGTCCACGCCGAAGCCGGCCGCGCCTTCGACCCACGCCGTCGCGGGGTTCTCGTCCAGGACGTAGCTCGGGTGATAGTTCTCCTCGAAGCGGTTCCAGTTGTTCTGCAGGAAGGACGTCGCCGACGCCGACGCCGAGCGGAGCTGCTTCCACGCGCGCGGCGGCGTTGACGGCGGCGGCACGACCGAGCCGGCGCCCGCGTCGCGCGGGGCGGGGGCTGCGTTGGCTGGCGCGACCACCGCTCCGGCGCACGTCGCCGCCACGAGCCCCAGGAAGAAAATCTTGCGTCCTCTGTGTCCCATGTGCGTGCCCTCCCGCGTCCGTATTCTGACGCAATTCAAGGCGTTGGCCGATCCTGGCGATTCGTCTCAATCGTGACCGGTTCGTGCCCGCGGTGAGACGTCTACTCTTTGCCGCCGCCGTCCTGGCCACCCCTTTTCTGGCCTGTTCAGCCGGGCCGGCGGCCGAAGGCCCGGCCGACATGGGCGACCCGTCCGACCCGTCCATGTCGAGCACCAGCAGCCAGACGCGCTCTCCGCTCCTGCCGGCTCCGCCCGGGACGGCGGTGCTCGTCTGGTCGTCGCCGGGCGGCGAGCTCCCGGCGCAGAACCTCGATCCGCGCGCGTGCGCGGTGGCGGGCGCCCGCAACGGCGCGCTCTACTCGAACGGCCAGCAGGTCAACCTGGCCTTCACGACCAAGGGCGGTCTGCCCAGAATCGGGCAGACGGTCTGGCTGGCCTCGGCGCAGGACGACGCGGAAACCGGCGCCGGCAAGGCGACGGCCACCAAGCCCTCGACCCACACGCCGTACACCGGCTATCCGCTGCTCTTCCCGCAGAACATCGTGGCGGTCGGCGTCTGCACCGACAACAGCCGCTATGTCGTCGACGGGACCGCGGTCGTGCTGCTCGGCGGCTTCCCGGGCGCTCCGAGTAACAACACGCCGCCCGCCGATCAGACGTTCACGGGGAGCGAGCTGACGAAGCTGTCGGTCTCCAACTACTTCGAGGGCAACGGCAACGCCGCACAGCTGAACCTGAAGGCCGGGCAGACCCTGGTCGCGGTCTTCTCCAACGAGGGCCTGACCGATTACACCGGGCGCGAGATCCTGCTCGCCAACACGAATTTCACCGCGGGTTGGCGCCTTGGCTTCCTGGGCGGGGCGCTCGCCCTCCATTACGAGAGCGGCGTCGGTGGCGTCGCGATCATGCTCGGCGTGCCGCATGCCGGTCTCAATTGCCTGGTGCTGACCGTGGCCGCCGATGGCCGCAGCTTGCGTGCGACGCTCAACGGCGGCACCACCGTCGTGGAGTCTCAAACCCCCGCGGACATTCCCGTGGCCGCGTCGGGGTGGAAGTTCCTGGTCGGCGGCGGCTACCCCGGCTCGAACGGTTGGGAGCCGGGCGGTCTGTTCGCGGCGGCGATGCTCAATCGCGCGGTCGCCGACGCCGACGCGGCGAGCTGGTCGGCGCCGTGGGCGGCGGCCGGGCCCGGTGGGCCCAGGCCCGTCAACCGCGTGGCGCTGCCGGCGCAGGCGGCGTCCGACTCGCAGCTGCTATGGCAGCTCGCGGGCTCGCAATGGGACGGTTCGTCGTCGACGTTCAACACGATCGCGGGCCCGGCCGGTGCGGGCTTCACGCTGACCAGGCACGGCGCCCCGACGAAGGTCACGATCACGGACACCTGGCGGCGGGGGCTAGCGCCGTTCTACCTCGACACCGATCGCCCTCTCTACGACAGCAGGGGCTACCCCAAGGCGAGCGCCGGCCACCGGATCGCGTTTACCGTTCCAACCGCCTTCGATGTCTGGCGCCTGACGGTCGGCTACGAGCGCGACGACTTCGACGACAACGACAACGCCGACTTCGCTTGCTTCGTGAACGGGATCTTGATGGACGCGCCGGTCTTCGCCGGCGGGATCGGGGCCCGGCCCGACGGCGCGGTGAACTACTACACGACACTCATTGACCACGCGCTTCCCGGCCACGGGCTCCCTGGCGGCCCACCGTACCTGGTCGAGATCGTCGCCCCCGATCGGGTCAGCCGGAACGCCACCTACGAGAGCGGGTCGGCCCTGACCGATCTCGTGCTCCCGAGCAACGCCGTTTTCCAGACGTCCGATACCGGGCGCCGCCTGCTCATCATCGGCGACGGACAGGTCCTTGGTGGCCACGATCAGCAGATGGTCGCCGGCAGCCCCGCCAGCGGCGCCGTCTACCAGCAATTGCGCGCCAGCTATCCGGGCCGGATCACCGCCGACGTTCCGGCGAGTCAATCGGTCGCCTCGATCCTCTTCTGGGGCAACGGATCGATGGCGCCGCACGCCGCGTTCGCGGCCGCACAGTGGCTGACCGAGGGCAATCCCACGGTCAAAGAGATCCTGGTCGTGCTGGGCATGTGGGACTGGGAGCAGGGCACGCTCGATCCCACCGCCTTTGGGAGACACCTCGGCGCCTACCTGGACGCGCTGCACGCCGCAGACCGCACCGCGACGATCTTTCTCGCCCCGCCGCCCCAGACCAACCTCTACGCGACCCCCAGCCCCGCCGGCAGCGACTACACGCTGCAGGAGTACCGCGACGCCGTCACGGCGCTGGCCACCGGCCGATCGTGGCTCGCGCTCCGCGACATCAGCGGCCCCAACAATGTGGATTGGACGCCGAACGCCGGCATGCCGGCCTTTCTCCCGACGGCCGGACCGACCGGCCAGGGTCAGCTGGCGTCGAACATCCGCGCCGCCCTCGGCTTCTAGGCTTCGGCCGCTGGGAGGAGATCGGCTTCGCCTTCGACCAGCTCGCCCGCGACGTCGACCAGCAGGCTGCGTAGGTTCGCGACCACGCAGCCGATCGGATCGAGCTGGATCGACTGCACGACCGCTTCGACGTGACCGGCGAGGCGCGCCGACATGCGCGTGAACGGCCGCAGGCGCACGCGATCCCAGGCGACTCGCTCGCCGCCCACCTCCGCGAGCACGCGCGCGTCGATCGTCAACGCGTGCCAGTTTCCCGGGTAGAGGACGCGCTTGCTCGCGAACATGTCGCCCGAGTGCGCGGCCAGCACCCAACCGCGTTCGACGATCTGCGCGGCCCCCTTGTGCCAGATCTCGCCCCGCCAGCTGGCCGGCAAGAACAGCTCGAAGCCGGTGCAGGTGCAGTAGAACCAGTAGCGGCGCGCGGAATCGAACACCGTGCGGAGCTCGACGCCGGGCAGCTGCGGACGTTGCTGGACCCGGACCGTCTCCGGGCTTTTGACGAGCTTGCCGTTTCCGATCGGCGCGCACATCGCACGATCACTTATCCACGGCGGCCGGCCCGGATGAAGACGGCCGGGGGCACTTCACTGATGACGTGGCGTCACGAATTGCGCCGCGGCGAGGCGCCCAGCCACTACACTGGCGGCTCGGGATGGTGACCGAGACCCAGGAGCTGCTCGTCTTCCAGGCGGTGGCCAAGCACGCGAGCTACGCGCGGGCGGCCGAGGAGCTGGATCTCAGCCCGTCGGGCGTCAGCAAGATCGTCTCGCGCATCGAGGAGCGGCTGGGGGCGCGCCTGCTGCACCGGACCACGCGCAAGCTGTCGCTGACCGAGGCGGGCGCGGCGTTCCAGGCGCGTACGGCGCAGATCCTCGCCGACCTCGCCGACGCGGAGGCGGAGGTGCAGAGCGCGGTGGCGCGCCCGAAAGGGACGCTGAAGGTGACCGCGTCGATCATGTTCGGCGAGCTGTATCTGGCGCCGCTTTTGCCCGAGCTCCTGGAGTACTTCCCCGAGCTGTCGGTCGAGATGACGCTGACGAACCGCTTCGTGGACCTCGTCGACGAAGGGATCGATCTCGCGATCCGGATCGGGTCGCTCGCGGACTCGCGCCTGGTGGCACGCCGCCTGTGCACGAACCGGCGCGTGCTGGTCGCGTCGCCGCGCTACCTGAAGCGCCACGGCACGCCGCGCAGCATCGACGATCTCGCGCGCCACCAGGCGGTGCTGTTCACCGGCTTCTCGCGCCCGACCGAGTGGAAGCTGATCGGACCCGCGGGCCCCGTCAGCGTCTCGGTCAGCGGCCGCGTCGCGAGCAACAACATCCATACGCTGACGGCCGCCGCCAAGCAGGGCCTCGGGATCACCGTCGGCGCGACGCTGTCCGTCGGGCCGGCGCTGCTGTCCGGCGAGCTGGCGCGCGTGCTCAGCGATCACGAATTCGAGCCAAGCGCCGTCTTCGCGGTCTTTCCGTCGGCACGCCAGCTCTCGACGAAGACGCGCGCTGCCGTCGACTTCCTGGCCGCGCGGCTCGGCGATCCGCCCGCCTGGGATCAGCGCCTTCGCGGAAAAGTGCCGGGGTTCTGAGGCTTCGCCGAAATCGCCGTCGGGGCGTGGATCCGATGCGCCCAAACGTGACCGTCACCGTGCGCGCTTGGTGATAAACCCGTTCGCCTCGTCGCTGCGATCGTTCCTCTCGCCGCGAGTTACGGAGGGCCACAGGAGTTGGAGCGGAACGCGAGACTAGAACGGCGACGGTCATTGAATCAACTCTTAGCTGGATGAATTAACAACTCGTTCGCGGATTTCCCCAAACGATTACCAATGTCAAGTTTGGTTGCGGCTGCGGCACCTCGCGGCAATTTCGCAACCATCTTTTCGTAATTCGCGACGTTGATCGAAAGCAGCAATCACCGGAGCAATAGTTTGAACGGGTGAGCCGATCTGATCGCCTCGCGGCCTCTACACTTGGAACGCAGGGCAATGGCGGGCGAAGGAAAGGCGAGGGAACATGCGAAAACGCTGCAAACGTGTGATTGGGCGAGTGCTGCTCATCGCGATCGTTCTGGGTCTGGGCGGCGGCTTTGCCGGCTGCTCGGGCGAGGAAGAGGGCAGCGTCGTCGAAAAGAAATCGCCCCTCTACTATCTTTCGACGGGCCTCTGGAACCACAAGATCATCGACGTCTGCTTCGAGACTTCCGGCTACGACACGGAAAAAACCTGGCTGAGACAAGTGCTCAAGGGGCAACGCTCTTGGGAAGAGACCGGGAAGCTCGTCTTCAACTTTGTCGGCATGTGCGCTCCCGGCGCCACAGGTCTTCACGTGGTGCTCGAGAGCCTCGACTACAGCTCGACGATCGGGCCGGTGAACGACCTCGTGACCGTTCATCTCATGACGGCGGACCGGGTCGATTGCCCCGCGCGAACGTACGGGTGGGACCTCACCCCGGAGGAGTGCTTCAAGCGGACCGCCCTGCACGAGTTTGGTCACGCCATCGGCCTCAGCCACGAGGCGAATCGAGCAGACAAGCCGGCGGACTGCACCGCGGAGTCCGGCACCAATCTGGGGGATACGACGGTGGGGACCTTCGACTTGTCCTCGATCATGATCACATGGGGAGGAACCTGCGCGCCGGTCGACAACCTGAGCGGCCTCGACAGAACGGGGATAGCCCGCGTGTACGGGAACCGCGATGGGGATGTTCCTCACCTCGGCGACTTCGACGGCGACGGGCGCGACGACATGCTCTGCCACGACACCGTCAACGGTTCGAAGTGGGTCGATCTGGCCGAGGTCGGTGGCCAGTTCTCCGGCGCGGACTGGAGCACGGGGGCCAGTTGGTGTAACCACGACACGGGCAAGCTCCTCAAGGGAGACTTCGACGGCGATCACCGCATCGACCTGATGTGTCTGGACGTCGCGAGCGGCGACATCTGGATCGATTACGCCAGCACCACCGGACAATTCGGGGGGACCGACTGGTACTCGGCATCCAGTTTGTGCGGCGGCAATCGCGAGGCCCAGATCTACGTGGGTGACTTCAATGGCGACCAACGAGATGATCTGTTCTGTCTTTTTCCTTCGTATGGTTTGAAGAGCATCGACTTCGCCGACATCAACGGTCACTTCGGCGGGGTTGATTGGTCTCGGTTTGATGGCTGGTGTAGCCAATCGACAGGCCGGTTGTTCGTGGGAGATTTTACCGGCGAAGGGCGATCCGACTTGCTCTGCTTCGACATCAGTACTGGCGCGAAGCAGTTCGACTACGCTGACATCAACGGCCACCTCGACGGTACGGATTGGTCGTCGAGCACCACCTGGTGCTCGCGCGCCACGGGCGAACTGATCATCGGTGACTTCAACGGTGACCATCGCGACGATCTGCTCTGTCACGACGTCGCCAATGGCTCGAAGTGGATCGACTACGCAGACACCAGCGGCCACTTCACCGGGACAAATTGGTCATCGACGGCAATCTGGTGCGTCGGTGGCCAGCAACGACTTTACGTCGGTGATGTGGACGGCGATATGCGCGACGATTTCCTTTGTCACGACACCAGGACCGGTGACAAGTGGATCGACCTGGCCGACACCGCAGGCCAGTTTGGAGGCACGGACTTCTACCGCGCCGCGCAGTGGTGCAATCACGATGCGGGCATCCTGAGGTAACCCGCCGCTGACGGAAGAACGCCGGTCGTCACCTCCTGGGTATGGACACGCGTACACCCTCCGGGTTCGTCCCCGTACCTGCCGCCGCAGTTGGGCTTGAGGGTGCCGAGCGTGATCCAGGGACCCACCACCGGCAGGGCGAGCGCACCGAGATCGAATGGAACGCCGTTCCAGCCCGACGTGCCTTCGGACCCTTCGGCCGCGACCGCAATCGCGAAGCCAAAGCCAATTCCACCGATGACGGCGCCCGTGATGACGACGCCTCGGCGCGTATGGCCCTCCCGGCGATACGCCGGACGACTGGTCTGGCAGAGATCACAGGTGAGCGCGGTCGGTGCCCCGTCACCGACCAGCGCCGGGAGCCGCGGTGGCTGGGGATCGGGTGCGGGCGGATCCGAGGCAGGCTGGGCGGCCTGTGGAACGAGCGGCGGCGTGCCAAAGGACGCAACAACGTCTGTCACAGCCTGCGCGGCGATGCTGGAGTCGGCGCGCGCCGCACACGGCAGCAGGCTAGCCAAAGCCACCGACGCGAGGCTCCTCCAGCGCTTACCGCTCAAGGACGAGCCTCCCTGGTTCGTTTGCACGGTGCTGCGCGAACAGGTTCGGATCAATGGAGCACACGTCCCGATCGACAGACCCATGGTCCGAATATTCCCGCGCTCGCGGATCTTGATACGGAGTCGAGGGAATCTTGATCGCGAATGCCCCCCGCTCGTCGTCCCTTTCGGCCGATCGACGTCATCGCGTCATCCGTCGGCGTCGCGGTGATGTGCGCGGCGGTCGCCGGGTGCGCCGCGAAGGTCAACGCGACCGGCTCCTTCGACGCGTCGGATGGCGCGGTGGAGATTCGCCCGGATGTGATCTCGGCCGACCTGCCGCCGCCGCCCATCGATGTGTTTCCGGCGTGCGACGCGGCGACGGGCCTCAACTGTCCCATTCCGCCGTGTGGAAACGGGCGGTTGGACTTGCCTGCGGAGACCTGCGACGACGCGAACACGAAGGGCGGCGACGGCTGCTCGCCCGACTGCAAGACGGAGACGGACTGGATCTGCAGCGCGCCCGGGGAGCCCTGCACCTGGACCGTCTCCTGCGGGGACGGCCTGGTGGGCGGATCGGAGACGTGCGACGACCACAACCGGACGTCCGGAGACGGCTGCGCGGAGGATTGCAAGATCGAGCCCGGCTGGATCTGCCCGGCGATGGGCGCGCG
>Ga0070673_100000364_pt1 | contig 23738 bp, 20 predicted proteins | sample KBSM23metaG_FD_65342 | JGI IMG/M metagenome (GOLD analysis project Ga0070673, IMG submission 65342) | Miscanthus rhizosphere microbial communities from Kellogg Biological Station, Michigan, USA - KBS M2-3 metaG | ecosystem: Host-associated > Plants > Roots > Rhizosphere > Soil ... | reverse complement strand
GGCGCTGATGACCCGGGCGTCGCGCGCGGCGATGCTCCTCGGCGCCGCCGCGATCCTGCTGCGCATCGACGGGCCGATCTATGTCGGCGCGATCGGGCTCGCCATCGCCGTGTCGATGCCTGAGACGCGCGCATCCGCAAGGCGCGTGGTGCTGCCGATCGCCGTCGTGGCGGTGACCTATCACGCGTGGCGGCTGTGGTACTTCCGCGCCATCCTGTCGGCGCCGCTTGCGGCGAAGGTGCTGTTCCGGCTCGCAGGGCCGGCGCACGCGGTGGTCAAGGCCGATGTGCCGTACCTGCTCGGCTACGCACGGATCTACGGCATGGCGTCGATCGTGGTCGCGGCCGTGGCGCTCGCCGCCGCATGGCGCCGTGCCGCGGGGCGCGCCTGCGCCATCGCGCTGGTGATCCTCGGCCTCTACGTCCAGGTCGTCGGCGACTGGATGTTCGGCTGGCGCTTCCTCGTGGCGCTGCTGCCGTTTGCTGCGGTGGTCGTGGCCTGCGCGGTGGCGCGCCTGCCGCCTCGTCTCGCGTGGGTCGCGGCGCTGATCGTGACCGTGTGGAGCGCCGCCGGCGCGCAGCGCTTCGCGGCGGCCTTCGTGGACTCCGAGCGCAAGCCGCTCTTCTACGCGCAACCCGCCGGCGGGGAAGCGATCTGGCTGGGACGCTACTACGAGCTGATCGCCGCGAGCCGGCGTTTCATGCACGCCGGCGATCGCGTGGCCGACAACCAGGCCGGCCTGCTGCCGTACCTGCTCGACCTGGAGAACATCGACGATCTCGGCATCTGTTCGCGCTTCATCGCGGAACTGCCGACCACCGACGTCTACTACACCGCGGTCGGGCGCTATTCGCCGCTGACCGATCAGCCGGTGCTGCGCACCGCGCAGGCCTACCTGCTGCACCAGGACGTCCAGTTCCTCATCAGTCCGACCGATCTGCTGTTCAAGGCGAACAACGACAGCATCCCGCGGGCGCTCCTCGGCGGACGGTTCGAGCGGGTCGCCCTCGACGCGTCGGGCGCGAACGCGATCTACCGCCGCACCGCAACGCCGGCCGACCAGTTCCGCAGCGATCCCGGCGCTTTCACCGAGAACCTGGTCCACACGACGCGGCTGCTGCGCGCGTCGGTAGACGGCCGCGGCGTGCCGCCCGACCGGTTCGGCGCCGATCTGCCGTTCCTCCGTGAACAGGCGGCGACGCAATCGGTGACCGGCAACATGGAAATCGATCTCGGCTTCGCGCGTCATGACGAGGACGTCTCGGCGTTCTTCATCGGCTACCTGGCCTCGTCGGTACCGGCGGACATGACGGTGCTGGTGAACGACGAGAGCGGCCGTCAGACCGCGAAGCTGTCGATCGCGATTCCGGCGGGCGCGTCGAGCGTGTATCAGACGTTTCCTGCCGGCGTGCGCGGACGCGCGATCGCCGTGCGGATCGCCGTGGCGTCGGGCGAGGATCGGCTGACCATCGCGGACATGCGGCTGGAAGGGCAGACGCCCGCCCTGCACGACTACGTGCGGACGCGGCTGCGCTTCGTCAGGGGAGCCGTGCCAGGCACGCGCTGAGCACGCGCGCCATCTCGGCGTCCCCGGCGTCGGTCAGGTGGATGCCGTCTTTCTGGAAGTAGCGGTCGTGCGGCTCCGGCAGCGCCGCGAACGCCGCCGCGGCGTCGCACAGGTGTGCCCCGGACGCGGCCGCGGCCTCGCGCGTCATCGCCACGTACTCCGTGTGCAGCGGGACCAGTTCGGCGAGCGACCGCACGTGCCGCCGGGCGAGGTACTCGGGCTCGTGTCCCTGCACGTGATTCGACGGCGCGGTCACGAACACCGTCTGGATCCCGGCCGCACGCGCCTCGCCGGCGATGGCGCGCAGGTTGGCCTGGTAGTCGGCGGCCGGGACGCGATTGGGCGGCGACGATCGTCTTGCCGCCACCGCGGTCTCGACCCGCAGCCACAACTGCGCCAGACGCAGGTCGGCCGCCAGCAGGCGCAGCCGGTGCGTGCGCAGGATCTCGGGATCGGTCAGGCCCAGTGCCTTCCAGTGATCGTTCCAGCCGTAGTAGACCGTGATGACGTGCGGGTGGATTGGAATCACGTCGCGGCGCAGCTGCACCAGCCCCTGTGCGCTCGACCATCCGCCCACGCCGACCTTGACGCCGGTCGCCAGCGGCGCGTGCGCCGCCGCGAGGAGGGCGAGGGTGCGTGTCGGGTAGGTCCCGAACTCGGTGCACGAGTCCCCCATGAAGACGATCGCCGGATGGATGTGCTGCGCCGCGCGCAGGGTCTCGTGATAGTCCCGCGTCACCCACACGAGGTCCGGGTCGGGAGCGTAGACGTTGTGGAGCGCGACGGGATCGGGCCAGCCGAACTCCAGCGTCGGGACCAGATCGAAATGGAAGTGCGCCGCGCGCAGCGCCGCCTCGGAAGTGCCGAGCGCGAGCAGCAGGCCGGAGGCGACGAGCGCCACCCGCACTTTCCAGGAGACCGCCGTGCCGCCGCGCTCGTGGGCGCTCACGTCAGAAGAGCGTGTAGATGAACGGGGCCACGCCGGTGACCTCGCCGACGAGCACGAGGATGCCGACGAGCAGCAGGATGATGACGAAGGGAATCAGCCAGAACCGCTTCTGCTGCCAGAGGAACGCGAAGAGCTCGCGTATCGTGCCCGCACCGCCGGCCGCATTCCGCAGCACCTTCATGGCGTCCTCGTAATCATGGTCTGTAGCAATAATTATGTTGAAATGATGGCCAAAGTCAAATATTCTCTTAGAAATCATTTTGGCCACGACCAGCACCGCTACCACCCGGCTGGCGCCCCGCCGCGGGCGTCCCCGGAAGTTCATCGGTCCGTCCCGTCCCGTCACGCTGACGCTGCCCGAGCAGGTCATCGACGCGCTCACCGCCGTCGACGCCGATTTGAGCCGGGCCATCGTCCGCCTGGCGCAGCCGGTGCTCGGCGGGCGGCAGCATGGCCCGGCGGAGCTCGTCACCTTCGGCCGTCACTCGGTGATCGCCGTGCAGCCGAGCAAGACGCTGGAGAAACGCACCGGCGTCAACCTGCTGCACCTCCCCGACGGCCGTGCGCTGATCTCGTTCGATCGCTCGATGACCATTCCCGGCCTCGAGCTGCTCATCGCCGACGCGCTCGAGGATCGCACGCTGCCGAAAACCGATCGCGCCATTTTCGAAGCCATCGCCGACATCCTGAAGTCGTCCCGCCGTTCGGAGAACGTCGTCCTGCTCCAGCGGCACGTCATCGTTCTGGAAACCCGCCGCAGCGCGGCATCGCCCTCACGGAGGAACAGCAAGTGACCCATCGGATACTCGCCCAGGGAGCGGCCGCGGCCGCCCTCGCCGGTTTGATCGTCGCGTGCGGCGGCGACAAGTCCACGCCCACCACACCCACCACGCCGGCGGCCGCCACGTTGACCTCGCCGAAGCTGGATTCGCCGGCTGCCAACGCGCAGATGGACTCGCTGCGGCCGACGCTCACGGTGCAGAACGCCACGTCCGACCAGCCGTCGGGCGCGCGCACCTACGAGTTCCAGATCTCCGACTCGACGTCGTTCACCTCGGCCACCACCTCGTCGCTGATCACCGGGTTCAACGCGCAGGTCGGCAAGACCGGCGTGCCGGAAGGCACCAACGGCAAGACGAGCTGGACGCCCGACGCCGATCTGCAGCCGACGACGCTGTTCTACTGGCGGGCGCGCGCGGTCCAGGGCTCGGCGACCGGTCCGTGGTCGGACACCTTCACCTTCAAGTCGAAGCTGGTCGGCTTCAACCGTCCGGGCGAACTCTACGATCCGCTGATCCACGGCGAGACCGTCGGCGAGATCGTCGGCTCGGGAACGTTCCTCCCCGGGAAGGGCATTCAGCTCAACAGCAATACCTCGTACGTGAAGTACCTGCTGCCGCAGACGATTACCAACGGCGAGTTCTCGATGGACGTCGAAGGGTTGCGAGCGAACGGCCCCGGCGACAAGGCCAAGGTCTTCGGCATGCAGCAGGGTCAGGACGACTTCATTACGAACAAGTATCGGGTCGACATCCAGTACCGCGGCGCTGCGGGCTTCCCGCCCAACGCGATCACCTTCCGCGCGCTCTACGGGTCGTCTGACGATCTCGACGTCCGTTACGAGCCGGATACGGCCACGCGCTTCGCGTCGGTCTTCGCGCTCAGCCCCGCCAACACCTACCACTGGAAGGCGACGTGGGGCAGCGAGTTCCGCGTCACGGTGCAGGACGGCGGCAACAAGGGCCTGATGCTCTACAACGTCGGCGTGAAGTCGACCAAGGGCGTCTATGCGCCCAACCCGATGTATGCGTATCTCGGCGCGCCGACCGGCCGCAGCGGCAGCGAATCGGCCAGCATCCCGGGCACGATCTACCGCAACGTCTGGCTGAGCAACAAGCCGCGCCCCGATAGCCTCGGCAGCGCGCTGCGCTAACTTCCGCCCGAAGGCTGATTTCCGCCTAAAGGCGGAAGCCACGCGTGGCTGTCAGCATGAAGCCGCGCAAGTGGTTCGCGGACGCGTCCGGTACGCGACATCATGTGGCTTCCGCCTTCAGGCGGAAGTCAGGTCTTGTGCAGAATCAACAGATCCATCACCAGCGCATCCAGGCCGCTGCGTGAGAAGGTGCTGATCGCCTCCGCGGGGGTATTCACGATGGGTTCCCCGCGGAGGTTGAACGATGTGTTCATCACCACGGGGACGCCCGTCTCCTGCGCGAAGCGGCTGATGAGCGCGTGATAGCGCGGGCTGGCGGACTCGACGACGGTCTGCAGCCGCGCCGAGTTGTCCACGTGGGTCGTCGCCGGCAGGACGGCGCGCGCCCCTTCCTTCACCGGTTCCACGAGCAGCATGAATCGCGCAGGATACTGCGACGAGGCGCCGGCGGTGTCGAAGTAGTCGTCCGCCGACTCCTGCAGCACCGATGGCGCGAACGGCCGGTAGGGCTCGCGGAACTTGATCTTCACGTTGACGGTGTCCTTCATGTCGGCGCGCCGCGGATCCGCCAGGATGCTGCGCTGGCCGAGCGCGCGAGGGCCCCACTCGAACCGCCCCTGCTGCCATCCGAGCACGCGCCCCGACGCGAGCAGTTCGGCCGCGCGCGCGAGCATCGCCTCCTCGTCGCGGCATTCCTCGACGCGAAATCCCGTCGCCGCGGCAGCGGCGCGAATCGCGTCCATCGAATGCTGCTGCCCCCACGCCGCATGCTCCATGACGAAGCCACGCGGCTGGCCCAGGATCTGGTGATAGGCGAACAGCGCGGCGCCCAGCGCGGCGCCGCTGTCGCCGGCCGCCGGCTGGATGAAGAGATCGGTGACCCCCGCTTCGCGCAGGATGCGCCCGTTGGCGACGCTGTTCAGCGCCACGCCTCCGGCCATGCACAGCTTCGTCGTCCCCGCGCGTTCGCACGCGGCGCGCGCCAGCGTCAGGAGCGTTTCCTCGGTCACGGCCTGGATGCTGGCCGCGAGATCCGCGTACCGCTGGTTGGCGGCCGCCAGCGCAGCGTAGTTGGACGGCTTGTCGCCGAAATACGACGGGAACCCGGACGTCTCGGTGAAGAACAGCGTCTCCACCGGGCGCGGCTCGCCGAACAGCTTCACGAACGCGTCGCTGTAGGTGCGCGTCGTGGAGTGTTGAAAGTCGAAGTACTCGAGATTCAGCGAGAACGCGCCGTCGCGCTCCACGTTGATCAGCTTGCGCACCTCCTCGACGAAGCGTGGACGGCCGTACGGCGCCATCCCCATCACCTTGTATTCCCCCTCGTTCACCTCGAACCCGAGGAACGCGGTGAACGCCGAGTAGAGCAGTCCGAGCGAGTGCGGGAAATGAATCTCGTGCGTCAGCGTGACGGCGCTCTCGCGTCCGCGGCCGGTCGTCGCCGTCGCCCACTCGCCGACGCCGTCCACGGTCAGGATGGCCGCTTCGTCGAACGGCGAACAGAAGAACGCGCTGGCCGCGTGCGACTGATGATGCTCGGCGAAGAGGATCCGGTCGTCGGCGATGCCGACCGTCTCGCGAATGCGGTTCTTCACCCAGAGCTTGTCGAGCAGCCACGCGGTGATCGCCTGGCGGAAGACCGCCGCCGACTTCGGCACTTCCGCGAACGCCGTCTGCAGGATGCGGTCGAACTTGACGAAGGGCTTTTCGAAGAAGGCGACGTAGTCGAGATCGGCGCCGCGGATGCCAGCCTCGCGGAGGCAGAACTCGACGGCGCGGGCGGGAAACCCGAAATCGTGCTTGATGCGGGAGAAGCGCTCCTCTTCGGCGGCGGCGATCAGCCGGCCGTCGCGCAGGATCGCGGCCGAGGCATCATGGAAATAGCAGGAGACACCGAGGATGTGCATCAGAACTGCCGCCGCGCCTCGTCGAGGCCGATCTGGCCAGGTGGCTCGCGCGTCTTCCAGCGCGGCGGCCCGCCATCATGCCCTCGGCGCCGCAGCAGCCCGATCGGCACGACGACGATCCAGTAGAGGCCGCTGAGGATGACCAGCGACTGGATCTCGGCGGCGCGATGCGCGAACCGCTTCCATTTCGTCCAGAGCTTCCCGGCCACGCGCGGAGTATAACGTGCTGCGTGGCATAATGAGCCGTGTCCTCCACCAGTGGCACGCGCGGCGCGCTGAGCGTCGTGCTGTTCTCGGGCGGACGGGGCTCCGGCGCGCTGACGCGCCAGCTGGTCGCGCGCCCCGGCGTCTCGCTGACGGTCGCGATCAACGGATATGACGATGGGGCGTCCACCGGAGAGGTGCGGCGCTTTCTCGGCGACAGCCTCGGCCCTTCCGACTTCCGCAAGAATGCCTCGCGCCTGGCCCTCGAGCTGAAGAGCGCCAACCCCGCGCTCGTGGAGCTGCTCGACGCCCGCCTGCCCGATACGATGGCGGCGGCGGAGGCGCTGGCGCGGCTCGAGGAGATCGTCGCGGCGCGGACCTTTCCGGCCGTCGCCGACTGGCTGCAGCTGTTTCTCGATGAATACCGCGCCGCGGGCAAGCCGTTCGCGTTCGGCGACTGCAGCATCGGGAACCTGGTGTTCGCCGGCGCCTACCTGCAGCACGGACGCGATTTCAACCGCGCCGTCGACGCGTATGGCGCGCTGCTCGGGCTGCCGGTCGGGTTGATCGAGAACGTCACCGACGGCCGCGACGCGCACCTGGTGGCGATCGACGCGGCCGGGCATCTGCTGCGCAGCGAGGAAGCGATCGTCGACGTCCGCGCGCAGAACCGCATCCGGCGGATCTTCCTCATCGATCGGCCGCTCGACGGCCAGGAGGCGAGCGCGCTGGAGGCCGGCGGCGCGGAGCGTGCGGCGCAGGCGCTCGACGCGCGGCGGCCGCCTCTGCGCCTCAATCCCCGCCTGGCCGGGAAGATCGCCGCCGCCGACGTCATCGTCTACGCGCCGGGCACGCAGCACTCCAGCCTGTTCCCGTCCTACATGACGCCGGGACTGGCCGATGCCATCGCCGCCAACCTGCGTGCGATCAAGCTGCTCGTCACCAACATCCAGACCGACGCCGAGATCAGCGGCAGCACCGCGGTGGACCTGATCGATCGGGCGCTGCACTACCTGAATCTGCAGGGGGAGCGCGCCATCGCCACGCCGGTCCTGATCACGCATTACTTGATGAACGAGCCCGGCCGCGCCGAGGCGGCGCCGTACGTGCCGCTGGGGCCGGTGGACTCGATCGAGGATCCGCGGCTGGTGCGGATCGGCAACTACGAGGACGGCGTCAGCGGGCGCCACGACGCCCCGCGCGTGCTCGAGCCGTTCCTCGACGCGCTGCTCGCGGAACGCCGCACCGAGCGCATGGCGGTGCTGCTGCACGACGCGGGATCGATGAACAAGGTGGTGCAGACGCTGCTCGAAATGGTGCGCGGCGGCATCGAGCGCCTGCCGCTGCAGGTCAGCGTGTTCTGCCTGATCGACGGATCGCTGGACCCGGCGTTCGCGGCGCGCCTGCCGTTCACGGTACGGACCGTCCCCGGGGCCGCGGCGTTCGTCGACGCGGCGCGCGCCGGCGACTTCGACTACGTTGCGCTGTTCGAGTCGTCGGGGATGTATCGCGGCGAGGACCTGGTCGCCCTTGCGTCGCACCTGACCGTCGGGCGGCTCGACGCGGTATGGGGCAGCCGCCGGCTGTCGGTGCGCGACATCCACGAGTCGTACCGGCTGCGCTACGAGAAGAACGTCGTGCTCGGCGCGATCAGCTACGCCGGCAGCCACCTGTTGAGCCTGGCCTACCTGCTGCTCTACGGCCGCTACATCTCCGACACGCTGTCGGCCGTCCGCGCCGTCCGCGCCGCCGACGCGCTGAACGCCGGCATCGACCTCACCGACAAGCAGGCCAACCAGCACCTGCTTTCCCGCCTGCTGCGCCGCCGCGCCGACATCCTGGAACTGCCGGTGCAGTTCGTCCCGCTGTCGCCTGAAAAAGTAAAACGAACCAGCGCCTTCGAGGGGCTACGCGCGCTCCTGACAATCGTGAGAGAGAGATTCTCGAGCGAAGCAATCGTTCCACGGACGGTCGCGCCGCGAGTCGCCGAGAGCGCGGCCGTCTCGCCGAAGCCCCGCAGGGGCGAAGGCGGATGATCGATCGCCTGCTGATCATTCCCGCCGCGGGGCTGGGCTCCCGCCTCGGCGCGTCGAAACCCAAGCCCCTCGTCGAAGTGAACGGCCGCGCCATGCTCGACCATCTCGGCGACTGCTACGCGCCCTTCGTCGCTCGCATCGTCGTCATCGCGCATCCCGCGTTCGGCGGCGAGGTCCGCGCCTGGGGGGATCGCCGCGGCGGCGTGTCGGTCACCGAGCAGGCGAGCCCGACCGGCATGCTCGACGCCATCCTGCTGGCGGCTCCCTTCGTCGAGCGCCTGGCGCCGCGCGACGTCTGGATTACGTGGGCGGATCAGATCACCGTGCTGCCGGCCACGCTCGAGCGCCTGGCCCAGGTCACCTCGAGTACGCCGCCGCCCGCGCTGGCGCTGCCGACGGTGAAGCGCCGGGATCCGTATACGCACTTCGAGCGGGGCGCGGACGGACGCCTGCGCCGCTTCCTGCAGCGTCGCGAAGGGGACCCGATGCCGGCGGAAGGGGAGAGCGACATGGGCGTGTTTGCGATGACCCGCGAGACGTTCGAACGCGATCTGCCGGACTACGCCCGCGAGGTTCCGCTGGGATCGGCGACGGGTGAACGCAACTTCGTGCCCTTCGTCGCCTGGCTGGCGCAGCGCAGGCCGGTGGAGACGTTCCCGTGCACCGATCCGATGGAGGCGATTGGCGTCAACACGCCGGAGGAACTGCGGCAGGTGGAGAACTGGCTCCGCGCTCGCGGATGAAGATCCTGTCGGTCGTGATCCCCGCCTACAACGAGGAGCGCTTCATCGGCACGCTGCTGGAGAAGATCAAGGCCGTCGATCTCGCGCCGCTCGGCTTGACCATGGAGCTGATCGTCGTGGACGACTGCTCGAAGGATCGCACCGCGGCGATCGTCGAAGCGGTGCCGGGCGTGCGGCTGATTCGGCAACCGAAGAACGCCGGCAAGGGGCGCGCGGTCAGGGCCGGGATCGAGGCGGCCCACGGCGACCTGCTGATCATCCAGGACGCCGATCTCGAGTACGACCCGCAGGACTACATCCCGATGCTGCGCGCCCTCCTCGACGGCCGCGCCGACATCGTCTACGGCAGCCGCTATCTGGGCCGCGGGCGCCACGACAACCAGTCGCTCGCCGCCTATCTCGGCGGCCGCAGCCTCAGCCTGGTGGCGTGGCTCTTCACCGGCACGTTCCTCACCGACACGGTCACCGCGTTCAAGCTGTTCCGCCGCCAGGACATCGCGGCGCTGCCGCTCGAGACGAGCGGCTTCGAGCTGGATCACGAGATCACCTCGCGCATGCTCGCGCGCGGCAAGACCATCGTCGAGGTGCCGATCCGCTATTACCCGCGCAGCCGCGAGGAAGGCAAGAAGATCGGGCTGCGCGACTGGTTCATCGGGACGCGGACGTTCTGGCGCTACCGCAACGGGTGAGTCACCGAACGCGATAGATGGAGACCTCGTTGTTCCGGAACACCGGTTCGAAGCGATCGGGAGACACGTCGAACTTCGCCATTCCTGACGGATACGCGGTGCGCTCGGTGCGATCGATCCAGATGTAGTCGATGCGCAGGGCGCGGGCGGTGTCCGAGGCGGCCTGCGCGTCGGGGGTCGCGTACATCGTCCTCACGCGCGCCGAGCGCTCGCCGTACTCGGAGTCGTTCTGCGTGCCGCCGAGCAGCGAAATCGGACGTCCGGCCGCCATGCGCCGCTGCGCGAGGCTGGGGATCAGGCTCCAGGTGCTGCGCTCGCGCGCCAGCGGATCCATCTGGACGATGGCGTCGGCCGGTGTTTGCCGCCGCAGCCAGTCCAGCCCCTGCTGTTCCTCGGCCGTGACGGTCACCGTCCACGGACCGTTGGGCGACTGCGCGAAGTTGGTGATGTCCTGCGCGTTGTAGGTGTCGATGATCGTCGTCGGGAGTCCGATCGCCGCGGCTGCGATCGCTACCGCGACCGCGACGACCCGCCACGTCCCGGCCGCCGCGAGCCCGCACGCGATCAGGGCCGGCGCCGCCGCCAGAAACATCTGTCCCGCGCGGAAGCCGACCCACGCGCGATCGACGTCGAGGCGGACGAAGTACATGAGCAGCAATGCGACGAACGCGAGCAGCAGTGGCGCAGCCGGGCGAACTTCCGCCTGAAGGCGGAAGCCACGAAGACTCCTTCTGCTCTCCAATGACTCGTGGCTTCCCCGTTCAGGCGGAAGACGGGCGAGCACTCCGACGACCGCCGCCACGAGCACCGGCCCGAGCGAGAGCATGAGCGTCCACACCGGGCCGTTGCGCGCTTCGCCGAGCCATCCGAACTGCAGCGCCCCGCCGGCCCCTTCGACCATCTGGTTCCCCACGCACCAGAGGATCGCGAGCGCGACCGGAACCACCGCGACCGCGTGGCGCAGAACGCGGCGCACGAAATCGCCGGACCTGGCCGCATCGACGACCACGGTGAGCCCCCACACGAGCGAGAACGCGCCGCCGACGAACGGGTTCATCATCGCGGCGCCGCCAAGGGCCAGCCCGGCAATCACGATCGCGGCGAGTGGCGCGCCGCTTCCGCCGGCCGTCGTGACGGCAAGCGCGATCAGGCCCAGCGCGTAGGCCATCGAATGCTGCGGCACCCACCAGAAGCAGCGCTGGAGGCCGTCGATGCGGAGGCCATTCGGCGGCCACCAGTTGCTGAGCGCGTCGATGTTGAGGTTCCGCACCTCGCCGAGCGGCACGCCACGCTGCCAGAAGCGCCACAGCGCATAGACCCCCTCCGCGCTCGACGAGAGAATCGCCATCATCACTCCGGCCGCGACCGGCCAGGCACGCGGGGCGACGGTCCATGCGAAGAGAAAGATCGCGCTGGCGAAGAGCAGCGCGGTGCCAACCGCGTTCACCTTGAGGATCGCCTCGACGTGATCCATGCCGTTCGGCAGCGATCCGGCCGCGGCGGCGGGCAGCAGGAAATACGTCCAGTAATAGTGAATCGGCCGGTGCGCCAGGTAGGGGTTGCGCGGTGGCGAGGCGAACTTCGCCACTTCGGACGTCAGCGCTTCGTGCCACACGAAGTCGGCCGTGAAGTAGGCGCGGTAGTAGCGGTTGCCCGACGCGTCGGCGGCCCCGGCGCGCGCGAACGGCGGAATCGCAATCGCGAGCGTCAGCAGCAGGACGCACAGGAGCGCTCGGCCGTCGCGCCGAGTCCACTCGGGCAGTACGATCAGCGGCGGCGGAACCCGCTTTGCCGCGAGCAGCACCGCCCACGCAACGGCGAGCCACGCCAGCGCGAACGCCACGCCGGAGGGGCGTCCAAGCTCGATGGGAATCCAGATCGCGAACGCGGTCAGCGCGTAGCCGATGACCCCGCCCGCGATCCATGCCGCGGGATGCCGCCGGCCGAAAAGCGCGAGCCCGAGCGGCAATCCCGCGATCAAAGCGATCGCGTAGATCGCGATATACAACACCGCGATCACTACCGCGCCACTCCAGCCGTGCGATCCTCCCCCAGCGCGTAGAGCACGCCGCCGGGGAGCGTACCGACGATGCCCAGCGCGAGGAAGAGGACCGACAGCGCAAAGACGCGCGGCGCCGGAGCGCCCGCCGGCAGGAACAGCCAGTAGAACGCCGCCTGCGTCGTGCCGAGCCCGTTGGGCGTGATCGGCAGCTGCATGATCAGGACGATCACCGGGATGAAGGCGAAGTAGGCGCTGGCCGGCAGCGAGAGCCCGAGGCCGACGCCGAGGCACCACGCCTGCAGGACGCGGATGATCTGCACGACGATCGAGCAGGCGAGGACGCGGACCATCTCGCGGTGGTGATCGGCGTAGCGCCGCACCGCGTCGGTCAGGGTCTCGGCCACGCGCCGCAGCAGCGCAATCGGCATCAGCGCGGCGAAGGCCCGTACCCAACCCGCCGCGGTCTCGCTGAAGACGACGGCGGCGGCGACCGCGCAGACCGCGAACATCAGCCCGAGGCTGAGCAGCAGCTCGCGCGGGACGCTGACGTTCCGGGCGAAGAGCAGCGACAGGCCGCCGACCAGCACCACCGACAGCACGCCGAGCGCGCGATCCATCAGCACCGACGCCGTGGACTCGGCCAGGTGCACGTCGTACTTCGACAGCGCGTAGGCGCGGTACATGTCGGAGGCGACGCTGGGCACGAAGTTGCTGACGAAGGAGCTCACGAAGAAGACGCGCAGCACCGCGCCGAGCGGCGGCCGCGAGCCCGGCGCGAGCGCGACCAGCAGGTCGATCCAGCGCATCGCCATCAGCGTGCGATCGACCAGGACCAGGCCCAGCGCCGCGGCCAGCCAGCGCAGGTCCGCGCTGGCGGTCGCGGCGAGTATCTCGGACGGTCTGGAAAGATAAAGAACGACGCCCGTCAGGATGAGGGCGATCGCGAGCCGGAGCGTCTTACCGCCCAACGGGTTCCGGCAGCGTCTCGAGATGCCGGGTCGCGTCCTTCTTCACCTGGTAGGCGCGCCTGAGGAACTTCGCGTAGGGCACGAACTGCTTCATCGCGCCGACGTTCACCTGGCACGGGCTGAGGCAGGTCGGGCAGGTCTCGTTCTTGATCTGCTCGCGGTGCAGCAGGTTCTCGGCCTTGTAGTAGAGCGTCTCGGCGGACTCGTCGAGCACGTTGCCGATCTTCTGCGAGTTCTCGCAGTAGTGCAGATCGCCGTTCGGGTTGAGCAGGAGTCCCTGGCTCTGGAACGGGCACGGCATGGTCCGGTGATAGCCGTTGGCGATCATGTCGGCGTAGTGCAGGTACATGAAAGCCTGGCCGCTCAGCACCGATTCTTCCTTGACGCGATCGAGGAAGAACTTGCGCATGAACGTCTCTTCGCGCTCCTGGAAGCCGATCGTCTCCTTCAGCCCGCCGTTGTGCAGCATGGCGTCGGTGAAGCGGAGCATGTTGAAGACGACGTCGAGGTCCTTGGTGCGGGCCCAGGTGAGGATGTTCTCGGCGTCGTCGAGGTTCTTGGCGAAGATCGTCGAGGCGATGCCGAACGAGAAGTTGTCGTGCGCCTTCGCCAGCGCCTGCATCGCCTCGATCGTCTTCGACGCCTTGTCGAAGCCGTTCTTCACGGCGCGCACCTGGTCGTGCACGTCGCCGATGCCGTCGAGCGAAACGCGGATGCTGATGAGCAGGCCGTGCTCGGCGCAGAACTTCACGATCCGCGTCAGCATCGGGATCGCGCGCGCCGGCGTCAGGCCGGTGGTGTTGATCCCGATCTTGCGCAGGCGGGGCAGCCGCCGCTGGAACATCTCGACCATCTCCGGGAGGTCGAGGCGCGTCGTCGGCTCGCCGCCGGAGATGTTCAGGTTCTCGACCGCGCCCCAGAACGGGCTGTCCATGACCGGCTCGAGCTGCTCGAGCGTCATGTCCTCCTTGCGGTTGCCCCACTTCCAGTTGTTGCACATCGTGCACTTGGCGTCACACACCCAGGTGCAGTTATAGATGAGCACCGTCGGCCGGATGGGGTGGACCTTCGCGTTGATGAAGGTATTGACGAGGTCGCGGGGCACACCCGCGGCGGCCTTCGCGATGTACTGCAGCCGGAACGTGTTAGTGGACACGGATCAAGCAATTGTACAGGCCAAAGGGCAGGAAACAAAGCGGTTCCTGCCCTCTGGCCGGCGGCGTCGGGTTATTCGCCCGGGAACTTCGGGCGCGGACCCGGTCCGACCCACACGTTCTTGTAGATCGTGCCCGGGATGCTGGCGTCGATCGGGCCGGCGCGTCCGACGGGAGCGCCGAGCCAGATGACGTGGGGCTGCGGACGATAGGCGTGGCCGTTGGTGGTGACGGAGTCGAAATAGAGGACCCGGCCGGTCGGCGAGTCCTCGCGCACTTCCAGCGATCCGCCGCCGGCGTTCCAGGTGATCTTCCAGAAGTACCACCGCTCGTCGCTGAACGGGACCGCCGTCCGGAAGCCGTCGTTGATGAAGTCTTCGTCGCCGCCCGCGCCGTTGATCATGCGGAAGGTGACCGCGCCCGGCGTCACGTACTGCGCGCCGCGCTTCTCGACGGTGAAGCGGTAGTCGTTCGTCGTGATGTCGCCGAAGCCTTCCTGCATGCTCATGATCTTCGACTTGTCGCCCGGCGATCCTTCGTCGAACCCGGTGACCATCACCGAGAATTCGCCGGCTTCCAGCGTCTGCGGCAGCTGATACCCGACGCGGCTCTCGTGCGTGATCAGCTCCAGGCCGCTCTGGATGAACTGCACGGCGCCGAACGGCGTGCCGACGGTGCGGCCGATCGTCAGCGGATCGCGGATCTCGTTGCCGCGGATGAACGCGCCGACGGGACTCTTGAAGGCTCCGTCGCCCGACCACGAGCCGACGGCGGTGCCGAGCACCGCGCGCACCCGCCACGTGTAGTCGGTGTCGGGCTGAATGTTCGACGTCCCCGGCGAGAACGTCACGTTGTTGCCGGCGCCGACGCCGCCGACGGTCCCCGAGTCGTAGACCACGGTCGAGCCGCTGCGCACCTGGAATTGGTACGACGGCGTGATGTCCGCGAACTTGCCGGTGGACTTCGAGGCCACGAAGGTCAGCGGATCGGTGGCCTGCGTACCGCCGCTCGGCGACACGATCGCCGGCGCGGTCGCCTTCAGCGTGGATCCGTCCGGGTTGGCGTCGGGCCCCGGAACGCCGCCGGCGTCAGGAGCAACAGGTGTGCGCTTCGATTGGCCGCAGCCGACCGTAAGCGTCACGAGTCCCATGCAGAGCAGCAGGCGCGTCAGCGCCAGCAGGTGCGGCAGGTGGGTGAGCAGATGTATGCGCATTGGGCAACCTCATTGTCATGTCTTGGGTAGAGCAGGAGCGGACCAGGGCGTCCGCCGGGGGGAAGGTAGCAAAAAAAAAGGGCGGCAGACATCGTCTACCGCCCTTTCGGTCGAATGTGACGAAACTATTACTGGGGGAACCCCGGACGCGGGCCGGGCCCGAGATAGACGTTCTTGTAGGTGCCGCCGGGCAGCGTCGCGTCGATCAGCCCCGCGCGCCCCGCCGGCACGCCGAGATAGGCGAAGTGCAGTTCGGGACGATACGGATGGGATCCGCCGCCCGGTTCCACACCGGTGTCGTAGATGACCGGTCCGGTCTCACTGTCGATGCGAACCGTCAAGCGAGCGTTGCCGGTGGACCACTGGAAGCTCCAGAAATACCAGCGCGAGCTGTCGAAGTTCTTCTGGCTGCGCGGGCAGTCCCGTGAGATGCCGTCGCCGAAGATGATGCGGCAGCTGATCGAGCCCGGCTGCGGATAGAGGCTGCCGCGAAGCTCCGCGGTCATGCGGTAATCGTCGGTCGTGACATCGCCTTCCTCGGGACCTTCCTGCATCCCGAAGACCTTGCTCTTGTCGCCTTCCGAGCCTTCGTCGGCGCCCTTGATCATCATCGAGAACTGCCCCTGCTGCACCGTCACGGGGACGCGGTAGAGCACGTGGCTGGTGTGATCGAGCAGCTTGAGGCCGTCGGCCGTGAACTGCACCGGGCCGCGGATCTCGCCGACCGTGCGGCCGATCGTCAGCGGGTCGCGCACTTCATTGCCGCGGATGAACGCGCCAACGGGAGTCTTGAAGGCACCGTCAGCCGACCACGGGCCCACGGCGCTGCCGAGCACCGCGCGCGAGCGCCAGGTGTAATCGGTGTCGGGCTGCATGTTCGACGCGCCGGGCGTGAACTGCACGTTGTTGCTGCCGGCGCCGACGCCGCCAACCGTGCCCGAGTCGTAAATGACGTTCGATCCGCTGCGTACCTGGAACTGATAAGAGGGCGTGATGTCCTTGAACTTGCCCGTTGCCTTGCCGGCGACGAAGGTCAGCGGGTCGCTCGCCTGCGCGCCGCCGCTCGGCGACACGATCGTCGGGGCCGTAGCCTTCAGCGTGGAACCGTCCGCGGCCGCGCTCGCATCGGGCTGCGTCGCGCCCGACGGCGAGGTCGGGGCCTGAGTCGATTTGCCGCACGCGATCGCCAGCGCGAGCAAGCCTGCGGCCGTACACATTGTGAACTTGCGATGCATCAGTTGGAACTCCGGGAAAACGTGGTCACTAACTCAGGGAGCGAGGGCACGATGGTAGCATGTTTTTCGCGTGTTACGATGGCCCAACTTGCTGACGCGGCCCTCGCGCGGCAGCTCAGCTCTGCGACAGGAGACGTGATTTTGAAGATGATGAAAGCCGGGATTCTGGCGCTGTGCATCTGCGCGGCGCCACGCGCCGCAGCCGCACAGACGATGCAGTGGACCGACAAGGGATTCGTGAGCGTCAACTTCGGTGTCCAGGCAGGTTCGCACGACCTCACGACCACTTCCACATTCCCCTTGTATGACGAGCAGGCGTCGGTCACCACGAGCCAGAAGGTCAAGGGCGGCGCGCTCTTCGATATCGGCGGGGCATACCGTGTCTGGGGTAACAACCTGCTCGCCGGCGTTTCTTTCACACACACCTCATCGGACGCGGACGCCACGCTGAACGCGAGCATTCCCGATCCCGTCGTCACCGATGCGCCGCGCAGCGTGAACACCACGCTGGCCGGCGCCAACCACTCGGAAAACGCGCTCCACCTCGACGTCATCTGGATGATGCCCGTGGCGAACAAGCTCGACGTCGGGTTCTTTGCCGGACCGACCATCTTCTTCGTCAAGCAGGACACCGTCACCGGCCTGACTCAGGCGGACGTGATCGAGCCGGTCCCGACGCTCAACGCGTCGTTCACCGAAGTCAGCAAGACCACCGTGGGTTTCAACGCCGGCATCGACGTCCAGTACCTCGTCGGCAAGAAGTGGGGCGTCGGCGGCCTCGTCCGTTATAGCTGGGGCTCGGCTGACATCGACGGCGCGTCCGACAGTCTCACCGTTGGCGGTTTCCAGATCGGCGGCGGCTTCCGCTACCGCTTCTGAGCCGGTTGACGGTTCACAGTTCACGGATCTAGTTGTGGGCCGGGGCTCTCGCCCCGGCCTGCGTTTTTACTGAATCTCGCAGACGTCCACGCGGATGTTCGGCACCGTGCTGGGTCCGTTCCACGACGGCACCTGCGCGCCTTCCGCATCGCCGAGCACGTCCCACTGCCGCTGCGCGTTCCCCTGGCCCGAGCAGATGATGTCGCACGAGAAGCCGTTGCAGCTGCTGCCGCCGGACTTGCGCAGCAGGCCGAACGGCCCGCCGGAAATCCCGTTGGCGGTCAGCGATCGCGCCGACGACTGCAGGAAGCTGACGGTCTGCGACGAGGACATGTGGCCGAACTTCGCGCGCTCGCACTCGATGATCTTCTGCGGGTTGCTCGACACGCACGGTCCTCCGGTGGGCGGCGTGGGCGTGGGCGTCGGCGGTGTCGGTGCCGGCGCCGCGGGCGTGCGGAACGACTGCGTCGTGCTCCACCCGCTCGTCGTCTCGCCGTCACTCGCGCGCGAGCGCCAGAAGAGCGTCGCGCTGTTGGGCAGCGGCGTGCTGCTGAAGGTCGTGCTGCCGGGCCCCTCGTTCACGATGCCGGCGGTCACCAGCTTCGAGAACGCCTGGTCGCTCGCCACCTGGAATTCGTAGGAGAGGCCGGTGACCGGACCGACGAACGTCGCGTTGCTCACGCGCAGCGTCGGCGTCGTCGACGCAACCTGCTCGTTGTTGATCGGAGCGACCGGGCCGGGCGGCGTCACCGCGGGCTTCGGGAAGATCTCGAAGCCGGCCGTGGCGATGGCGCCCGTGTTGGCGCCGTCCTCGGCCCACGCGCGCCAGTAGTAGGCGCGCCCGATGTCGAGCCGATCGATCTGCACGCTGGTCTTGTTGTCCGACCCCGGCGCGATGGCCGAGCGGCTGAAGACCTTCGTGGCGAAGCCGGAGTCGCTGCTGACCTCGAACGTGTACGACAGCGGCCGCACGCCGTTGCTGCTGGCGTTCTGCACGACCAGCCGGATCGGCTGCTGGCTTTCCTTGAACTTGAAACCCTGCGCCGGCTCGAGCGGCGTCGGGGCCGTGATGTTCACACCGGGAATGGGACCCGCGACGGTGGGTGCCGTCGGGGTTTCGCTTTTCGATGTCTGACAACCGCCCAGCGCCAGGGCCAGCAGGGCACAGACGACGGAGAGAGAACGTGACCTCATGGCTTACCTCGACAACAACCAAACCCCGGATCTCGCAGGCAGGCGCACGCTGGTAGCACAATGTGCTTCCAGCCTATCGGCCGCAGATCCACATGACTTTAGGGAGAAGAGGGTTGCTGGGAAGCCCCCGGTGTCCGCCTCCCAGAATAGCACAGGTCCAGGCGAATGTGCCGCTCTCATTGGCACGATGGCGAGGGATATTCGCGGTAGACCGGGAACGACCCGTCGCCCCAGTAGAGCTGGAGCGGATGGTCCGTGTTGTCGTAATCGAACGCGATGTCGTGGCCGATATCGGCCCCGTCGCGACGTTCGACGATGAAGTCGTTGCTGACGTCGGGCCCGCCGCGCTTCAGGTTCCAGCCGAGGTCCATGCCGCCGCACTTGCCGGCTTCGATGACGCGGTCGCGCAGGAACTGCATGTTCTGGATCCGCTCGTCGCGGCTGATGCCGCCGGCGAGCCGCTCGGGGTATTTCCCCACGACGTAAGCGATCAGGTCGGGCCCGTTGGACGGGTATGCGGTGGTCGTCACCGGCGGGTCGGCTGGCGCCGCCGCCGTCGCGCTTGCGGTCGGTGTCGGTGCAACGGGCGATGACTTGTGGACGTTGCAGCCGCACAGCGTCAGGGCCATGGGCACGAGACACAGGTAGTGCTTCACGATCTTCACGAGGGTCCCCGGGGTCGGGCACACGGGCATTCGCAGGGATGCGCGCGGGCCGCTCTTTCAGTTGTTATGAGAAGTGCCGGCTGTCGAAGACGTCCTTCAGCTGGCGACTAAAGAGTGCAGGACGGCTGGGCTTTCGTCAAGCTCTGCTGCGGGCAGTGCGGGAAAGATACGCGATGCCGCCGGACAGCGAGAAGAGCATGATCAGCGCCGCGCCGACAAACGACACGACCAGCGCCGATTCGAGCGGCAGGCCGAGCCGCGTGAAGTAGAACCCGAACGTCGCTTCCCGGATGCCGAAGCCGTTCACCGAGAGCGGCACCATCTGCACGATGAACGACACCGGAACGATCACGGCGAGCTCGGCGAAGCCGATCGGGATGTTCATGCTCCGCGCGATCGCCACGTAGAACAGCACGAGGATGGCCTGCACGACGACTGCCCCGGCGAAGCACGCCGCCAGCGCCGCGGGGGTTTCCTTGAAGCGCGTCAGCGCGTAGGTGAGCTTCTCGATCCGTTCGTCCACCCACTCGCGATGGAAGACGCGCAGCGGCTGCAGCAGCTTGGTCACCGCTTCCGGCATCAGCAGCGCCGGCGTGGCGACGATCGCGCCGAGCCCGAAACCGGCCCACAGGATGCCGGGGCCGACCGGGCCCACCGCCATCCGCTGCATGATCGTGGCCCCGGTGGCCGCGATCAGCGCGAGCCCGAGCACGCCCAGGCCGCGATCGATCAGTACCACGGTGGTGGCGAGCGTCTTGGAGCCTGCCGCCTTGGCCGAGTCGGCGATACGGATCACGTCGCCGCCGATGTTGCTGGGCAGGAAATTGTTGAAGAACGTCGCGACGAGGAACGACTGCGTGAGAAAGCTGAACGGCAGGCGCACGTGCTGCGCGCGCAGCAGCACGCCCCACCGCAGCGCGCTGGCCAGCAGCATCGCCAGGTAGAGCAGCAGCGCGAAGGCGAGCCATCCGAGCGACGCGTTCCGCGCGACGCCCCACAGGCGCGATACGTCGACGCGCGAGAAGAGCAGCGCGAGCAGTCCGATGCTGACGATGGCCTTGACCAGCGTGATGGCGAGCGAACGGCTCATTCGAATCCTTCCAACTTATCACGAATGTTACAATTACCCGTTCGTCAGATGCGCATTCTCATGATTGCGCCGGAGCCGTTCTTCGAGCCCCGGGGCACCCCCTTCAGCGAGTACCACCGCATCCGCGCGCTCGTCGAGCTGGGCCACACCGTCGATCTGGTGACCTATCCGTTCGGCCATGACGTCGCGGTGCCGGGGCTTCGTGTCTTCCGCTGCGCCCGCCCGCCGTTCATGCAGGGCATCGGGATCGGGCCGTCGTGGAAGAAGCTGCCGCTCGACCTGGCGCTGACGGTGACCGCGTGCCGCCGTGCGATGGCCGGGAAGTACGACGCGGTGCACTCCCACGAAGAGGGCAGCTGGTTCGGCGTCGTCCTGGCCGGCCTGCTGGGTCTGCCGCATCTCTACGATATGCACTCGAGCCTGCCGCAGCAGCTCACGAATTTCGCCTACAGCCGCTCCCGGATGGTGAAATCGATCTTCGGCGCGCTGGAGCGCTTCGTCGTCCGCCGTTCACGGGTGGTGATCGTCATCTGCCCGCAGCTCGAAGAAGTGGTGCGCGGCATCGACACCGCGGTCCCGTCGGTCCTCATCGAGAACGCGCCGGGATCCGGCGACGCGCCCGTCGAGGGCTCAGGGGCGGCGGTGCGCCGGGTGCTCGGCCTCGCGGTCGAGACGCCGATGATCCTCTACACGGGGACATTCGAGGCCTATCAGGGGCTCGACCTGCTGTTCGCGTCGATGAAGCACGTCATCGCCGTGCGCCCCGAGGCGCGGCTGGTGCTTGCCGGCGGTCGCCCCGAACAGGTCGAGGCGGCGCGGCGTCAGGCGACGGCGGCAGGGATCGGGGCGGCGACGATCTTCGCGGGGCAGCGGCCTGCCGAGGAGATTCCGGCGTTCCTCGACGCCGCCGACGTGCTCGTCTCGCCGCGGAGCCTCGGCACCAACACGCCGCTGAAGATCTACCAGTACCTTCGCTCGGGACGCGCCATCATCGCGACGCGGCTGCTGACCCACACGCAGGTCCTCGATGACGAGGTGTCGATCCTGACCGAGGCGACACCGGAAGGGTTCGCGTCGGGCATTCTCTCCGCGCTCGCCGATCCCGATCGCGCGCGCGCGATCGGCGCCCGCGCCCGCCAGCTCGCCGAGTCGAAGTACAGCTACGAAGCCTACCTGGCGCGAACGCGCCAGGCGTGCGCGCACCTGTTCGGCGACCGTGCCCCGGAAATGGCCGGGCGCGTCGCATGACCCCGCTTCGCCAGGGCTACGGGGGGCAAGCCCGCAAGGGTTCGGAGCACTACAGTTATGCGGTCTATGCCGACCCGGCAATGGCGGAGCGCTTCGACGCGATGCGCTTCAGCGGGCCGATCGGCCGGCTGATCGCCGATACCCAGGAACAGCAGATCGCTGCCTTTCTCGCGCCGCTCGAAGGGCGGCGCGTGCTCGACGTCGGCACCGGCACGGGCCGCGCCGCGATCGCGCTGGCCAGGCGCGGGGCCATCGTGACCGGCGTCGACGCGTCCGCCGAGATGCTGCAGGTGGCCGCGCGCCGCGCCGCCGACGCCGGCGTCGCCGTGGCTTTCGCGCGTGGAGACGCGCATCATCTCGACTTCGCCGATCGCAGCTTCGACGCCGTGGTCTGCCTGCGCGTGCTGATGCACACACCCGACTGGCGCGCGTCGCTCCGCGAGCTGTGCCGTGTCGCCGCCGATCGCGTCGTCTTCGATTACCCGTCGCTCTACAGCGCCGCCGCGATCCAGGCGGTCACGCGGCGCATCGGCCACATGGTGAATCCTTCGGTCGAGGCCTATCGCGTGTTCTCGCCGTCGAGCGTGGCTGCGCTGCTCGCGGAGGCCGGGTTCCGCGTGGCCGGCGATCATCGCCAGTTCGTGCTGCCGATCGCGCTGCACAAGCGCGTCAACTCGGAGGCGTGGACGCGCCGCGTCGAGGGCCTGATGGATCGGACCGGCCTGATGCGCCTGCTTGGCTCACCGGTGACCGTCGTGGCTGAACGCGAGTGAGCGCAGCGACCGAGCCACGCGCGCGGCCCGCCTTCGCGCCGAAGGCGCTTCGGCGAGGTCTCGCCGTAGCCTTTGGCGGAGGCGGAAGTGCGCCGGCGAAGCGGCGCGCGAGAGAGCGTGTAAGGGGGCTCCGGGGGACGAAGTCCCCCGGATGATAATGCGCGTCCTGGTCACCGGCGCCACCGGCTTCACGGGAGGCCATCTCGCGCGCGCGCTGACGACTCGCGGCTACCACGTGTCGGCGATGGTTCGCCCTTCGACGCACTCCGCCCGCTCGCGGCAGGCGACCGATCTCGAGCGCAACGGCATTGCGATCGTAGACGGGGACCTGGCCGATCCGCGGTCTCTCCCTGCGGCCGTCGCCGGCATCGACGTCGTCTACAACATCGCCGCGCTGTATCGACAGGCCGGGCTGCCTGACAGCGTGTATCACCAGGTCAACGCGACGGCCGTCGGGCAGTTGATCGACGCGGCTGCCGCCGCGGGCGTGCGGCGCGTGGTGCACTGCAGCACCGTCGGCGTGCACGGGGACGTCGAGCATCCGCCCGCCAACGAGGACGCGCCGCTCAATCCCGGCGACGTCTACCAGGTGTCGAAGGTCGAAGGGGAGCGCATCGCCCGCGAGGCGGCGGCGCGCACCGGCGTCGAGGTCGTCATCGCGCGGCCGAGCGGGATCTACGGCCCCGGCGATCGACGGCTGCTGAAACTGTTCCGGGGCGTGGCGCGCCGGCGGTTCCTCGTGCTCGGCGACGGGAAGATCTTCTATCACCTCACCTACATCGACGATCTCGTCGAGGGGTTCCGCCTGTGCGGCGAAGCGCCGGCGGCCGCGGGCCGGACCTACATCCTGGCCGGTGCTGAAGTGCCGACGCTGAACGAGCTGATGTCGCTGATCGCGGAGGACGCGAGGGTCCCGCCGCCGTCGCTGCGCCTGCCGGCGTGGCCGTTCTGGCTGGCCGGCGCGGCCTGCGAAGCGGTGTGCGCGCCGTTCGGCATCGAGCCGCCGCTCTATCGGCGGCGCGTCGATTTCTTCACCAAGAGCCGCGCCTTCGACATCTCGCGCGCGCGCACCGAGCTCGGCTACGCGCCGTCCGTCACCCTGCGCGACGGCATCCACCGCACGCTCGCGTGGTACCGCGAACAGGGATGGCTGTAGCGAGGATCGAGGATTGAGGATCGAGGATCGAGGATCGACGGGTAACGGGAAACGGGAAACGGGAAACGGGAAACGCGCCACAGGCCACGGACCACTACGGCCTACAGCTCCAGAACGCGGGCGTCAGTTGTTC
>Ga0070673_100000363_pt1 | contig 23745 bp, 20 predicted proteins | sample KBSM23metaG_FD_65342 | JGI IMG/M metagenome (GOLD analysis project Ga0070673, IMG submission 65342) | Miscanthus rhizosphere microbial communities from Kellogg Biological Station, Michigan, USA - KBS M2-3 metaG | ecosystem: Host-associated > Plants > Roots > Rhizosphere > Soil ... | reverse complement strand
CGTCGCTGCTGCCCGGCTGGCACACGACGATCTTCCCGCCTTACTTCGTCGCGGGCGCCATCTACTCCGGCTTCGGCATGGTGCTGACGCTTCTGATCATCACGCGCCAGACCATGCACCTCGAACGCTACATCACCACGAACCACCTCGAGGCGATGGCCAAGGTGACGCTGCTGACCGGGTCGCTGGTCGGCTACGCCTACGCCACCGAATTCTTCAACGCCTGGTACTCGGGCAACGTCTACGAGCGCTTCCACTTCATCAACCGCGCGACCGGCCCGTACGCGTGGTGCTTCTACCTGATGGTGCTGTGCAACGTGCTGACGCCGCAGGTCTTCTGGTGGAAACGCGCCCGCCGCAGCATCCCGCTGCTGTTCGTCGCGTCGATCCTCGTCAACGTCGGCATGTGGTTCGAGCGCTTCGTCATCATCGTGGTGTCGTTGCACCGCGCATTCCTGCCGTCGGGCTGGGGGATGTTCTATCCAACGGTGTTCGACGTCGGGATCCTGGTCGGCGTGTTCGGCCTGTTCTTCTCGCTGTTCCTGCTGTTCATCCGGGCGCTGCCCATGATCGCCATGTGGGAGGTGAAGGGGGTGTCCAATGGCTGACCGTTTCGTCGTTGGCAGCTTCGGCGAGCCGGGCGCGCTGCTCGCCGCGGTCGGCGCCCTGCGCGGGGCGGGCGTGGCCATCCACGACGTGTTCGCCCCCTACCCCGTTCACGGCCTGGATGAGGCGATGGGGATCCGGCGATCGCGGCTGCCGCTGGTCACGTTGCTGGCCGGGCTGGGCGGCCTCTGCTTTGCGCTCGTCTTCCAGTACTACACGGCGGTGTTCGACTGGCCGCTGGACGTGGGCGGCAAGCCGGAGAACTCGACGCTCGCGTTCGTGCCCGTCTGCTTCGAGCTGACGGTGCTGATCGGCGGCCTGGGCACGGTGGGCGCCTTCCTGCTGCGCGCGCGCCTGTTTCCCGGCAAGCGCGAGGAGCTGCCCGTGCTGGGCGTGACGAACAACGTGTTCGCGATCGTCACGCACGCGCCGCGCGAGGGCAACGACGACGACCTCGCCCGCCGCATCATGCTGGAGAACGGCGCCGACGAGGTCGAGGACCGGGAGGGCGAATCATGACCGCGCGCCGCCGGCCCAACGTCGCCGTCGCCGCGCTGCTGGCCGCGGTCGTGTCGACCATCGTCGGTTGTGTCGCCGGTTGCGGCGCCTCGGGCAACGAGCGCGCGCGCGAGTACATGCCCGACATGGCGCGCGGTCCCGCTTACAAGGCGTTCGCGCCCAACCCGGCGATGCGCACCGGCCTGACGCTGCAGGCGCCCGTTCCGGGCACGATCGCGCGCGGCCAGCGCGAGCGCCAGTTCCACTACGGCGCGGGCGAGGAAGAGGCGGCGCGCGCCGGACGCGAGCTGACCAACCCGCTCCCGATCTCGGCCGCGACGATCGAGGACGGGCGCGGCCTGTACCAGACCTATTGCCTCGTCTGCCACGGCGCGAACGGCAAAGGCGACGGCCCTCTGGTGCTGGCCGGCAAGATCCCGACGCCGCCCGCCTACACGTCCGAACGCGTGGCGCCCTTCCCCCCCGGTCGCATCTTCCACGTCGTCACCAAGGGCACGCAGAAGATGCCGTCGTACGCGTCGCAGCTGACGCCGGGCGAGCGCTGGAAGGTGATCGCGTACGTCAGCCGGACCCTGCAGAACCCGAAAGGACCGGGGGCGCCATGACGGGCGAACGCATCGTCGCGAACCTGCTGCTCGACGGCTTCTACGTGCTGGCCCTGTGCGTGGCGGCGATGTTCTTCATCGCCACCCAGCGGGCGACCAGCGCGCGCTGGTCGGCCGGCCTGCGGCGCATCCCGGAGGCGTTCATGTGCGCGCTGCCGGTGTTCGTGCTGCTGATGATTCCGCTGATCGCGCTCGAGGGTCCGCGGACGGCGCTGTACGCGTGGAGCCGCCCCGGCGCGTTCGCCCACGCGCCGGCCATCGCCGGGAAGGCGCAGTACCTGCGCACGCCGTTCGTGTTCGCGCGCATCGCCGTGGTGTTCGCGGCGTGGCTGCTGTTCGCGCGGGCGTTCCGGCGCGCGTCGCTGGCGCAGGACAAGGCGACCGGCGCCGGCCTGCGCATGCACCAGCGCCTCGATCGGCTGGGCGCCGCGTTCGTCGTGGTCTTCGCGCTGACGATCACGGCCGCCGCGTACGACTGGCTGGCGTCGCTGGATCCCAGCTGGTCGAGCACGATGTTCGCCGTCTACATCTTCGCCGGCGCGTTCGTGCAGGGGATCGCGGCGATCACGCTGGCCACCGTCGCGCTGTTGCGCCAGCCGGTCCTGCGCGCCGCGGTCGGCAAGGAACAGCTGCACGACCTGGGGAAGATGCTGTTCGCGTTCTCGATCTTCTGGACGTACATCTGGGTCTGCCAGTACCTGCTGATCTGGTACGGCAACATCCCGGAAGAGATCGGGCATTTCATCTCGCGCACGAACGGGCGCTGGCTGCCGCTGTTCGTCGCCAACGTGCTGATCAACTTCGTCGTCCCGTTCCTGGGCCTGCTGTCGCTGCCCGCGAAGACGAATCCGCGCCGGCTCGCGGTGATCTCCATGATCGTGCTGTTCGGGCGCTGGCTCGACCTCTACCTGGTGATCATGCCGTCGGTCGCCCCCGAGCCCCGCTTCGGGCCGCTCGAGGTCTTGATCGCCGCCGGCTACGGCGCGCTGGTGGTGCTGCTGTTCCGTCATCACGTGCGGCGCGCGCCGCTGGTTCCTTTGAATGATCCGGTGCTGGCCGCCGAGGCGGCCGACCGGCACCCCCTGGCCGGGAGGCACGCGGCATGAGCGGCGCGAAAACCATCCGTCTTGCGAACGTCATCAAGGCGGTCACCACGGTCGTCACGGCCCTCGCGGCGGTGGCCTTCGTGTCGCGGCAGAAGGACGCCGCGACCGACATCCCCAACCGCATCCCCGAGGCGGCGCCCTACCTGACCAGCGAGGCGCAGGTCTTTCCGCCGCCCTACGAGGAGTACTGGGCGACGCAGAACCACCCCGGCCAGTGCGCGAACTGCCACCGCAAGATCTTCGACGAGTGGAACGGGTCGATGATGTCGAACTCGTGGCGCGATCCGGTCTGGCGCGCGGCTTTTCTGCTGCTGGCGCGCGCGGTGTCCACGAACGGCGAATGCGATACCCCCGCCCCACCCGACGGGACACCGCGCGCGACGCACAACCCGTTCGCGGTGCGGGGGCGCTGCGCCTCCGCGTTCGACATCGGCAACGGCAAGTTCACGGTGTCTCGCCCGGGCTCGCTGCTCGACGCGTTCTGCTCGCGCTGCCACATGCCGACGAACTACGTCGACAACGTCCCGCTGCGCAACGTGAAGGTCGACGGCGCGACCGGGATCGAGACCGCGGTCGTCGATCCGAAGTTCAACCCGACGTCTGACAACGGCACCGGCGTCGCGTTCGCGACGCTGGAATCGCAGTTCCGCAACACGGAGTCGGGCAAGGCCGGCATCTTCTGCTCGGTCTGCCACAGCTACGCCGCCACCCGCGACACGCCCTTCCACAACTACGTCAAGGCGCCGGACTCCTACGTGCCCGCCGTGGGACGGCAGGCGCGCGAGCAGGTCGTGCTCCCGCAATCCATCGACATCCTGGCCGTCGCCGATCCGTCGAAGCGCAACCTCGGCTACGCGATCGGCGCGGGCGCGTATCGCCTGTCGCCGCACGCCCTCGCCTTCCCGGAACGCATCGGGCCGATGCTGTCGGGCAGGCCGCCGCCCGGCGACGACACCAACACCAGCAGCGTGTTCGGCCAGAAGATTGCGTATCAGCAGGTCGATTCCTCGAAGCACCGCGGGATGCACAGCTCGCTCTACGTGCGCGCCGAGATGTGCGCCGCCTGCCACGACGTCACCAACGCGCTGCCCATCAAGAACCAGCTGGGCCGCTGGGTGGGCGGCTTCCCGATCGAGCGCACGTACACCGAATGGCTGGGCAGCCGCTACGCGGATCGCCCCGGCAACGCGAACTTCGATCCGAAGTTCAAGCGCGACTGCCAGTCGTGCCACATGCAGCAGGACTACGGCCAGCCCGGCACCGCGAACACCTTGTACACGGGCGGAAAGCCGCTGCCGATCCCGGTCGAGCCGGTCGCGACCGACGGCAAGCCGCGCCCGTCGTTCACCCACCACTTCGTGGGCGGCAACGCGCTGGTGCCACACCTGATCGGCAAGGACGTGGACGCGGCCGGCGTGGTCGCGCCTTATCCCGAGCTGTCGACGTTCAGCTTCTCGTCGGCCGACCACAAGAGCCCCTACTCGCGCGGCTTCTGGACGAACCTGGACAAGAAGGGCGGGTACGCGCAGCAGCAGCGGCTGGCCTGGGACCGGCTGCGCAACGTCCTCTCCATGACGGTGCAGGGGCCGGCGGCGGCGAAGGCGGGCGGCCAGGCGCCGCTCGCGATCACCGTGACCAACACCGGGAGCGGACACAACTTCCCGACCGGCTTCCCGGAGGGGCGCATCGCCTGGGTCGCGGTGCACGCCGTCGATCTGGCGACGGGTAACGAGCTGCGCATCCGCGATTCCTTCTGGAAGCGCAGCTCGGTCGGCGTCGGCAACCTGACGACGCACGAGATGGTCGACCCGGCGTTCCCCGGGTGCAACTGGGAGCTGCCCGCGGCCTCGGCGGATCCGTTCTCGATCCAGTTCAAGGCGGTGGCGTCGCTGGGCAACGGCTGCCCCACGCTGGACCTCCCCTACGCGGCGCCGCTGAACCTGGTGACCGACGAGCGCGGCCTGCCGATGGACGCCGACGGCCGCGTCATCGAGGCCGCCTCGAACCCGCGCGGGCTGCCGGTGTTCAAGGACCTGAACGGCAACGGTGACCTGTTCGACGACTCGTTCCTGCGCGACACGCGGCTGCGCCCGATGCCCTACACGGGCGCGAAGGCGTCGATCGATCGCTACGCCGTCGAGATCCCGGAAGGGACCAGGGGGCCGATCGCGGTCAGCAGCGCCGTCTACTACCAGTCGGTCGAGGCGATCGTCGCCGGCAAGTTCCTGGGCAACATGGTCGACGACAACGCCAACTTCGTGCTCGAGCCGTGCGTGCTGGGCGGGCTGTGCGACGGCCGGGTCCCCCACACCGAACCCGCGGTCGTCGAGGGCGCGCCGCCCGTGCCGATGATCGTCCGCAACTGGGTGATCAACGTCGACGGCGCCGGCGCGGACCGGACGCCACCCCGGCTGGCGACCTACCCGGAGGCCGGCGCCCGCGGCGCCTACCCGGACGTCGTCGCCAAGGTGTCCTTCTCCGAGCCCGTCGCCGGCGTGGACGCGCGCAGCTTCACGCTGACCGACGCGACGGGCGTCGTGGTGCCCGCGGCCGTCGATCAGATCGGCCCCGCCACCTTTGGACTGTTCCCGCACCGCGTGCTCCTGAAGCCAGGCGCGACGTACACCGCGCGCCTCGCGGCCGGCATCGCCGACGCGGCCGGGAACAGGACTGCCGAGGATCGCACCTGGACCTTCACTGTCGCGCGCGACGCCGAGCATGCCACCGGCAACACCGCGGTCCCCGCCGGCTACGTCGTCGCGCCGCAGCCGGTCGCATTGATTCAACCCACAAAGCGGGCAGCGAAGTCCGCGAAAGGAAAACGCCATGGTCCTCTGTAAAACCGTCGAGACAGTTCGTTTGTCGTTCCTGTTCGCAACCGCCGCGGTGACCTTGGCCGTGGCCATTCCAGCCCGGGCCGACACCCAGGACGGGGCCGCAGCCACGCCGCCGCCGGTCGTGGCCGCCACTCCGACACCGACGGCGCCGAGTGGTCCACGCATGGTCGGCGGCCACGTCGGCGCCGCGGTACCAGTGGTGTCGTTCCACAGCGTCGGCAAGACGACGATGACACCATCGGACCAGTTCACCATCGCCGTTCCCATCGGCGTCAGCGTCCATGTCGCGCCTGTCTGGGTCGTCGACTTCGAGGTCGTCGTCGCCAGCGACGTGAAGCCCTGGGGCGGCACCGGCCTCACCATCGACCCGGGGCTCATCTACACTGCGTTGCCGGTCGCCCTCGGTCTTCGCGCGAAGTTCGACCTCTCGTCAGACGCGAACTTCGGCCTCATCCCCCTGATCCACAAGGGGATCGTCGACATCGGCGAGGCCAACTGGTTCGTCGAGGCGGCGTTCCCGATCACCGCCGCGCGCGACCATGGCTACGCGCTCGCCGCGGTCGCCCACACGGGCTTCGCATTCTGAAAGGAGGCACACCATGCCCACGCTGAAGGGAACGAAGACGCACGCGAACTTGAAGGCGGCGTTCGCCGGTGAATCGCAGGCCAACCGCCGCTACCTCTACTTCGCCAAGGTGGCGGACGTGGAAGGCTACCCCGAGGTCGCGGGCAACTTCCGCGACACCGCCGAGGGCGAGACCGGACACGCGCACGGCCACCTCGACTACCTGAAGCAGGTGGGCGATCCGGCCACCGATCTACCGATCGGCGACACCCACGCCAATCTCAAGGCGGCGGTGGCGGGCGAAACGCACGAGTACACCGATATGTACCCGGGCATGGCCAAGAACGCGCGCGACGAAGGCTTCACCGAGATCGCGGACTGGTTCGAGACCCTGGCCAAGGCCGAAAAGGCCCATGCCGGACGTTTCCAGGCCCTGCTCACGAAAATCGGTTGAACGCGCGGCGGATCGAACGGGCTGAAGTTGTCCGGCCGCGGGACATACGCACCGACCGACGGCCTCGCGTACGACCCCGAGGACCCTGTCTACTGGGACGAGGCCGCTCTGCAGCGGGAGACGGCGCGGGTGTTCGACGTCTGCGCCGGCTGCCGGATGTGCTTCAAGTACTGCGACGCGTTTCCGCGTCTGTTCGCCCTTGCCGACACGGAGCACGAGGGCGACGCGCGCGCGTTGACAGCGCCGCAGACCGCTGCCGTGTTCAATGACTGCTTCCAGTGCAAGCAGTGCGAGGTCAATTGCCCGTACTCGCCGCGCGACGCGCATCCGTTCGCGCTCGACTTCCCGCGCCTGGCGCATCGCCACAAGGCGCAGCAAGCGCGCCGGCGCGGTCTGACCCTACGCGAGCGCGTGCTCTCCAACCCCGACGCGGTGGGCCTGGCCGCGCGGCTGGGCGGCGGGCTGGCCAACCGGTTGAACCGCAACACCGCGCACCGCCGCCTGCTGGAGAAGACACTGGGCATCCACCGCGACAAGCAGCTGCCCACCTTCGCCGCGCGAACGTTCGAGGCGTGGGCCGTCGACGCCAAGCTGATCGCGCGCGCCCCCGGCGCCGACGCCGTCCTGTTCCAGAGCTGTTACGTCGACAACAACGAGCCCGACATCGGGCGCGACACCGTCGAGGTGCTGCGCGCGAATGACGTCGACATCCGCGGCGTCCGCGGGCTCGGGTGTTGCGGGATGCCCTCCTGGGAGTGCGGCGATCTCCCCGAGGTGCGCCGGCGCGCGCGCCGCAACCTCGACGTGCTGATGCCCCACGTCGAGGCCGGAAGCAAGGTGGTGGCGCTGGGTCCGACCTGCGGTCTCATGTTGCGGCGCGAGTACCCGACCCTGGTGGGACCAGCCGATCGGGAACGGGCGCAGAAGCTGGCGGCGGCCGTCCGCGATCCCGCCGAGCTGCTGATCTCCATCCGCAGCCCGGCACGCCCCGGCCCCGCGATCGCGTCACGGCCGGAGCGCGTGGCGTACCACGTCGCCTGCCATCAGCGCGCGCAGGCGATCGGCTTTCCCGCCCGCGAGCTGCTGAAGCGCGCGGGCGTCCCCTCCGTCGTCACGGTCGGCGAGTGCTGCGGCCATGACGGCAGCTACGCGATGAAGGTCGAGAGCTACGCGGCCGCGTGCCGGATCGGGCGCAAGGCGTTCGATGGGATGCAGGCCGCCGAAGCCGCGACCTGGACCACCGACTGTCCGCTCGCGGCCATCCAGATCGAACAGAACGCGGGCACGAAGCCGCTGCATCCGATGTCGCTGCTCGCCCGCGCGTACCGGGGGGAGGCATTCCCCCAGGGGAGGTGATCATGCGCGCCGTTCAACGTTCGCAGATTCTCGACGGTCCCCATTACGAGCGCACCCGTTCGTTCTCACGGGCATCGGTGATGGAGATCAAGCGAAGGCGCCGCATCCACGTGGGGTCGTGCCTGACGTTCCTGTTCGAGAACACCACGACCATCTGGTACCAGGTTCAGGAGATGCTGCGGGCCGAGCGCATCGACCGCGAGACCGACATCGTTCACGAGCTCGACACGTACAACGCCCTGCTGGGCGGGCCCGGCCAGCTGGGCTGCTGCCTGCTGATCGAGATCGACGATCCCGTGGTGCGCGACCGCCGGCTGCGCGAATGGCGCGCGTTGCCCGCCTACGTGTACATGCGCTGCGAGGGCGGCGCCACGGTGCGCCCGACGGTCGACCCGGCGCAGATCGACGAGCACCGCATCTCCGCCGTCCAGTACCTGAAGTTCCACCTCGACGACTGGCGGCCGATCGCGCTCGGCTGCGATCTACCCGGCCTGATCGCCGAGACGACCCTGGTTCGCGAGCAGCGCGACGCGCTCAACGACGATCTGCGATCGACGGCCGAGTTTGCGTCCGCAACGCCTGGTGTTGGGACGGCCGCTCAAACTGTTGTGGCGATCCATCAGGACCGCGGCGACAACCACCGCCGGCAAACCTGACAAACCGCGGTTTGACGGTCGTTTTCGGCCGGCACGTTAATTGCGGTGATTGTTTGGAGGAGACAAACGTGACCACACAATCGCTGCGAAAGTCGGTCCTCGATATCGGCCACCGCATTGGCCGCCCCGTGCTGGTGCCGCCGGGCGCGAAATTTCTGGTGATGGCGCTTTGCGCGCTGCCCGTCGCGGTCGTCGGGCTTTCGGCGGCGACGACCGCCGAGGCCGTGAGCGCGCCGCTGGCAGGGCTGTGGCTGGGCCTGCTGCCCATCGCGCTCTACAAGCGTTGGGCCACAATTGGGCTTTTGTTTGTGCCGGCGGCGCTGCTTTTCATCACTTTGTTTGCGCTGCCGTTCAATTCATCTTCGTTCGTTATAGATTTCTGGACCTCCACGCTGATGCTGGTGCTCGCATTGCCCCGGCGTGACGTGAGGTGAGAAACGTCGAGCTCTACCGCAGATTAAAAACCGTAATCTGAAAAGGTTTGCGCTAACATCGCGGCCGTGAACGCGGCCGAACGTTATCGCCTCGTACGGACCGTTGCGAGCGGCGGTATGGCGCAAGTGATCGAAGCGGTCGCCTCCGGGCATGGCGGGTTCGAACGCCGCGTCGCCATCAAACGCTTGCTGCCGCAGCACGCGCGCGACGGCGAGCGGCGACGCATGTTCTTCGAGGAGGCGCGCATCGGCAGCCGCATGCACCACGGCGGCATCGTCCCGATCCTCGACTACGGCCTGATCGACGGCAGCGAGTTCATGGCGATGGAGTATGTCGAGGGCGTGGACGCGCTGCGAGCCGTCTCGGGTCCCACGCCCGACATCGTCCCGATGCCCGAGGGCATCGCGCTGCACATCACGGCGGAGATCGCGCACGCGCTCGCCTACGTTCACGATCTGCGCGACGACGACAACCGCGCGATGGTCATCGTTCACCGCGACGTCAGCCCGCCCAACATCCTGCTGTCGTGGAACGGCGACGTGAAGCTGTCCGACTTCGGCATCGCGCTATCGCGCGTGGATGGCGCCGTGGAAGGGATGGCCGCGCTGGGTGGCATCCAGGGAAAGCTGCACTACATGGCGCCGGAACAGGCGCGCGGCGAGCCGGTGGGCGCGCCGGCCGACATCTACGCGCTGGGCGCGACGCTGGACGCGCTGCTGGGTGGCGGCGCGAACGCGCCCGTGAACTCCGAGGAGAGCGGCAACGCGCGGGAGGCGGCGGCGCGCCTGCGCGGCACGTCGCTGCCGGTCTGCGCCTTGATCCGGGCGTGTCTGGCGCGCGATCCGAAATCTCGCCCCACCGCCGCGGACGTCGCCGCGCGCGCCGGGGTGCTCGCGTCGCGTCTGCTCGGGACGGATGGGCGTGGCGCGCTGCGCGCGTGGCTGGAACCTCTGCGCGCGCGCATGGGACACGCGGACGCGCTCGATGATCTGATGGGGCTGTGCCTGGTCCCGGTCGGAGGCGACGGCGCGCGGACGTTCACGATCAGCCCCGTCCGCGAGCTCCCGGCCGCCGGGACGCGGCGCCGGAATTCGTCGGTCGCGCGTTCCCGCAAACCGCTCGTCGCCGCCGTGATGTTGACGGCGGCGTTCGCCGCGATGGTGTTCGCGTGGCGAACGGTGCGTTACAGCAGGGCGCAGACCGCCGCCGTGACGGACCGGGTGGATGAACCGCGCCGCGCGAGCGCGCCGGCGTCTTCGGTCGCCGCGCCCGAGCCGACTCCCGGCGCAGGCGCCGCAGCCGCACCGAGCAAGGCGACGCCCCAAATCGACGCGGTGAAACGGGGCTGGGTGCGCGTCGGCGGCGACGCGCTCGTGGGCGCGCGCGTCGAAACCGACGGAAACCTTGCGGGCTTCGCGCCGCTCGAGCTGTCGCTGCCCGCCGGACCGCACGCGATCCGCGTCACGTCAGAATCGGGACGTTTGCTCGTCCACAAGCGCGTGCATCTAGGCGAAGCTCAGACGCGGCTCGCGCCGCTCCGCATCCTTCGCCGCTCGAACTAGAAGATCTTTTGAGCCAAAACGGCTCGCTGGGGTCACCAACTGATGGTGATGGCGAAGTCCCCTGCCACGAAGGTGACGCCGGCCAAGGCTCAGGCCAAACCGGTCCGGCAAAATCGTCGCAAGCACGCGCGCGTTCCGGTCGGGCTGCCAGTGGAAGTCCACATTTCAGGGCTAGCGACGCCGTTGATCGTGGAATTGATGGACATCGCGCCGGGCGGGATCCGCTTCCGATCGCTGACGGATCAGGTCGGCATCGGCCAGGTCGCCACGTTCAAGTTTCACGTCGCCGACGTCGGCGAATGCGCGGCCGAGGGCAAGGTCCTGCGCATTCAGCCGGACGGCGTGTTCGTCGTGGCGCTCGAGCGCGCCAACCGCGTCTACCGCGACTTCGTGCTCTCGCTGGCCGCCGCCTGACGCGCCGCCCCCGCTATTAAGTCGGGAACCCTCGGAGGGTTCCCGAACCCTCCCGCGATGGTGCGCGGCGAGCAATGCTCGCCGGCTCCCCACGCGTTCCGTCAGGTCGCGAGCGCCGCGTCGATCGCCGCGCGCAGCTTGGGATCGTCGGGCGCGACGCTGGTCGGGAACGCCTTGATGACGCGCCCCTTCTTGCTGACCAGGTACTTGTGGAAGTTCCACTTCGGCTCGCCGTGGTCGGCCGCCAGATATCGGTAGACCGGTGACTGTCCTTCGCCGACCGTCTTCACCTTCTCGAACAACGGAAACGTGACGGCGTAGTTCTTGGTGCAGAACTCGCGGATCTGGCTCTCGTTCCCCGGCTCTTGCCCGCCGAAATCGTTGGACGGAAATCCCAGCAGGACGAAGCCCTTGTCCTTGTACTCGCGCCACAGAGCCTCGAGCCCGGCGTACTGCGGCGTCGAGCCACACTCGGACGCGGTGTTCACGACCAGCACCACCTGGTCCATGTAGATACCGAGACTCTTCTCTTCGCCCTCCAGCGTCTTGGCCGAGATGTCGTGTAGTGACATCCCCAAAGCTTAGGCCGTCGGCTGGCGCTTTCAACCAAGCAATTGTCCTTCTATTGACCCCGAGGGCGCGGTTGGGCATACGCTCCCGCGCATGAAACGACCTTATGCCCTCGCCCTGCCCCTGCTGGCCGCTGTGTGTCTGTCGGCCGGTGCCCCTGCCCCCGCGATCGCGCGCGACGCCAAGCTCGCCAAGGCGAAGTACCTGGACCCGAAGCTGCCCGTCGACAAGCGCGTCGCCGATCTGCTGGCGCGCATGACGCCCGAGGAAAAGATCGCGCAGCTGACCGCCTACTGGTTCCCGAAGAGCGGCGTGATGGTCGACGATCAGCTGCGCCCCGCGCTCGGTAACGACAAGCTGAAGGCGCTGCTCGCCAACGGCCTGGGTGAGATCTCGCGCCCGTCCGAGAACGAGGATCGCAAGAAGAACCTCGGCGCGCGCCAGGAGGCGGAGCTGACCAACGCCCTGCAGAAGTACGTCCTGGAGAACACGCGCCTCGGCATCCCGCTGCTGAACCACGAGGAAGGCCTGCACGGCATGCAGGGGATCGGCGCCACCAGCTACCCACAGCCGATCGCGCTGGCGGCCAGCTTCGATCCCGCGCTGGTCGAGGAGATCATGACGGCGGTCGCCAAGGAGACGCGGGCGCGCGGCGCGCACCACACGCTGGCGCCCGTCATCGACGTGATGCGCGACCCGCGCTGGGGCCGCGCCGAGGAGACCTACGGCGAGGATCCGTTCCTGGTGTCGCGGATGGGCGTGGCGGCGGTGCGCGGCCTGCAGGGCGCGCCGACCGCCGACCGCAAGATCGACGCGAACCACGTGATGGCGACGCTGAAGCACTTCGCGGTCCATGGCCAGCCCGAGGCCGGCATCAACGTCGGCCCGGGGAACTACTCGGAGCGCATGATCCGCGAGGTGTTCCTTCCGCCCTTCGTCGCCGCGATCAAGGAAGCGAAGGTGCGCGCGATCATGCCCGCCTACGTCGAGATCGACGGCGTGCCGGCGACCGCCAACAAGCTGTACCTGCAGGACATCTTGCGCAAGGAATGGGGCTTCGACGGGCTGGTCGTGTCGGACTACTTCGCGGTCGAACAGCTGAACGCGCTGCACCACGTGGTGGACAGCGACGAGGCGGCGGCGCGGCTGGCGTTCGAATCGGGCGTCGACATGGAGCTGCCCGACCCGAAGCTGTACCCGAAACTGCTGGCGCAGGTGAAGTCGAAGGCGATCCCGATGGCGCTGGTGGACAAGTCGGTCGCGCGCGTGCTGCGTGCGAAGTTCGAGCTGGGGCTGTTCGAGCAGCCGTACGTCGACGTCGAGCAGGCGGACAAGATCGCCGGCAGCGCCGAGCACGCCGCGCTGGCGCGCAAGGCCGCCGACCGATCGATCATCCTGCTGAAGAACCAGGGCGGTCTGCTGCCGCTGGACCGCGCGAAGGTGAAGACGATCGCCGTCGTCGGCCCCAACGGCGAGCCGTGCCGGCTGGGCGGCTACAGCGGCGTGCCGAAGCGCTGCGTCGGCGTGCTCCGCGGCATCAAGGAGGCGGTCGGCAACGGCGTGAAGGTGATGTGGGCGCCCGGCTGCGGGATCACGCGCGGCTCGGACTGGTGGGCTGACGCCGTCGAGCCGTCATCGCCCGAGGAGGACCGCAAGATGATCGGCGACGCGGTCGCCGTCGCGCGCAAGGCCGACGTGGTGGTGCTGGCGCTGGGCGACAGCGAGCAGAGCAGCCGCGAGGCGTGGGCGCCGAACCACCTGGGCGATCGCCCCAGCCTGGATCTACCGGGGCGTCAGGACGATCTGGCGCGCGCGATCCTCGCGATCGGCAAGCCGACGGTCGCCGTGCTGCTGAACGGGCGGCCGCCGTCGATCAACGTATTGGCGCAGCAGGCGGGCGCGATTCTGGAAGGCTTCTACCTGGGCCAGGAGGGCGGCGCCACCGTCGCCGCCGCGCTGTTCGGCGACATCAACCCGGGCGGCAAGCTGCCGGTCAGCTTCGCGCGCTCCGCCGGCCACCTGCCCGTCTACTACAACTACAAACCGAGCGCCCGGCGCGGCTACCTGTTCGACGACGTCACGCCGCTGTACGCATTCGGGCACGGCCTTTCGTACACGACGTTCAGCTACAAGAACCTGAAGGTTGCGCCGCTTCCGTCGAAGGAGGATCCCGACGCGCAATCGGTCAGCGTCGAGGTGACGAACGCGGGACAGCGGCCTGGCGACGAGGTCGTGCAGCTCTACCTGCGCGACGTCGTCAGCTCCGTGACCCGCCCGGTCAAGGAGCTGAAGGGATTCCAGCGCGTGACGCTGAAGCCGGGCGAGACGAAGGCGGTGGCCTTCACGATCGGCCACGACGCGCTGGGCTTCTGGAAGACGCCCAAGGAGTTCGTCGTCGAGCCGGGCAAGTTCGACGTCACCGTCGGCGGCAGCTCGGCGGCCGGCCTCACCACGTCGTTCGAGCTGAAGACCGCCGCGAAGGGCAAGCCGAAGGCTGTCGCGAAGTGAGTCGCCGCGCGCGCGCCACGATCGCGCTGCTCGCGATCGCGGCGTGTGCGCGCACGCCCGCCGCGCCGACTTCGGCGGCGGCGCCCGCGCCGGTCGTCTGGAGGGACGAGAACCGAAACCTGGTCACGGACGTCGTATTCGGCGACGACGTCGTCTACGCGCTGACACAGGACCGCCGGCTTCGCGCCTGGACCGGCGACGCGCAGCCGGTTCGCACGCTCTCCCTCGCGCCTGTCTTCGCGCTCGCGGCGGACGGGTCCGTCGCCGCGACGAAGACGAAGGACGGTGAGGACAGCGACAGGCTGGACTTGTGGGCGCTCCCGGCGCTCACCCGCGTTCGCACGCGGTCGTTCAAACACGGCATCGACATGGTGCTCGCGGTGTCACCGGCCGCGGCGTACCTGCGGCTCAACTTCCACAACCACGGTCACCGGGACGACGGCGCCGTGATGGCGATGCCGCCTCCCCTCTTCTCTGACGCGTTCTGGAACTTCGCCGCGGACACCGTGATCGAGAACCGCTCGTACCCGTGCGATCCACCCGGCGTCCTCCCCGGAATGTTCATGTTCTCCGGCGACGCCCGGCGCTTTGCGTGTACGGACGGATGGGACGTGGAATGGATCGACCTGCCCAGCGACGACCGCGCGCGTCCCGACCTGGCCGCCGACTGGAGGCCGCCTCCGGCGACTCCGACGAACGAGCTGAATTTCACCGGCACAAAGCCTCGTGGCCGCGGCGCCCCGCCGCCCCATTCCGTCCTGTCGCTGCGCCTCCGTCCGGATGGTCGCGACGTCTACGTGACGTACCGCCGCGACGAGGTCGAGGGCGGAGGCTGGCGGCTCGAACGCTGGACGCCGGGCAAGGCCGGCGATCCGGGCCAGCTCACGCGCCTCGCCGCGACGAACACGGCGGCGTTCACGAAGGTTCTCGCGATATCGGGTGACGGGAGCCTGGCCGTCCTCGGATCGTGGCGCGAGCCGCTGGTCGTCCGGCGCGCCCCACGCTACGAGGCCCAGCCGCTTGCCGCGGAGGCGGCGACGGCCGCCGCTGTCTCGTCCGACGGCCAGCGGATCGCGTCCGGCCATCTCGACGGCACCCTCCGGCTGTGGGACGCACGAACCGGGCGGCTGATCGCGACCGCCGGACCGTGAAGCGCGCCCACTGGCAGCGCGCGGCGTCTCATCTGGATACGCGGCCCAGGACGATGTCGGTCGGCACGAACGTCGCGGGATCCTGCGCCTCGCCGTACCAGCCGTAGGCGCGGGGCGCGCCGACTGCGTCGACCAGGAAGGCGATCGTCGCGGTGCCAAAGCCGCCCTCGCCGCCGACGGGCCGCGAGTCGTCGCCGTGCAGCTCGGTGGTCGCGTCGGCGATGCGCAGCAACCACACGCCCGCGAACTTCGGATGCCGCCACGGCTTGCCGATCGCGAAGCCGACGTGGCCGGTGTTCGCGCGCTGCTTGAACATCTCGGGTTTCAGCCAGGCGAACACGTCGCCGGGCGCCAGCGCCGCGACGTTTGTCAGCCGCTGCCAGCCGCGGTCGGGGCGATCGGTGCGCGCGCGTTCGATGACGCGGTAGAAGTCGCGCGCCAGCGGCTTGTCGGCGCTGATCGCGTGGCGCGCGGCGGGCGCGGTTCGTTCGAGGATCCAGGCCACCATGATCGAGCAGTCCCAGCGGTAGATCCCCTTGCGCGTGTCGACGGCGATGCGGTGCTGGTACTTTGTGAACGTCAGACCGTGCTCGATGTCAGCCAGCGTCGTCACGACGGCGTCGGCCTTGCTGGGCGGTGACGAGATCGTCACGACCGCCAACAAGACAGCGCTCAGCACGAAACAAGGGTAGCAGGGACGCGGCCCCTCAGCGCAGGCGGCTGGTGAGGGCGGTGAGGTTGGCTTGCTTGATCAGCTCGACGACGAAGCCCGCTTCGACGGCGGCGCCCGCGGGGTTGGTGTGCGTCGCGTCGGTGCCGAGCGCGTGGTACGGCTGCCAGCCGCGCGGGCCCAGCTGCGTCAGCCACTGGACGGTGCGCGCGGTCATGTCCAGCACGGGCACGTTCTGCTCGGTCGCGACCTGCTTGATGATGGCGGGCAGGTCCGCGCCGGTGTTGTTCACGTGCTGCGTGGTGACCGTGTTGCCGCTGAAGGTCGCGCGCGCGACCGGCGTGATGAGGACCGGGAACGCGCCCTTCGCCTTCACGCGCGTCACGTAGCTGGTCATGTTGTCGTGGAACGTCGTCGCCGCCACGTCCTTGTCGTTGTGGCCGAACTGGATGAGGACGTAGTCGTTCGCCTTCAGCCGTGAATTGATGGCGCCGAACAGCGAGCTGCTGCCCAGGAAGCTGCCCGAGCTCTCGCCCGAGTCGGCGTAGTTCGCGACCGACACCGGGTAGTTGAAGTACGGCGGCAGCTGCTGGCCCCAGCCGCCGTACTCGGGATCGGTCTGGTCGCACACCGTCGAATCGCCGGCGATGTAGATGACGAACGGGCTGGGCGCGGTCGCGTAGCCGATGCCGTTCAGCTGGGGCGGCGCGCCGGCGTTGCCGTGGAAGTAGAGGTCGAGGCCGGGCGTCCCGGAGGGCACGTTCTGGATCGGCTCGCCCTCGGGCTGGCGGACGTTGACCGTGAAAGAGAACCGCTGCGTCGCGCCGGCCGCCGTCACCGTCGCGCCCAGCATCCCGCGCAGCGCCTCGGCCTGGACGATCGTGTTGCCCGCCGCCGCGCCGCCGAGCACGACCGTCACGTCGTAGTTTCCCGGCTGGCCGCCGAAGTGGCACGCGATCGGATCCGTCCCGGTGCAGATCATGCGCGTCGCCGGATCCGGGTTCGGGCCGACCGCGCCGCCCGTCCCCGTGCCGGTGCCGGTGCCGCCCGTGCCGCCGCCGCTGCCGGCGCTGCTGCCCGCGGATCCGCCACGCCCTCCGCCGCCCGCGCCGGCCGCGCCGCCGCCGGTCCCGCCACGGCCGGCGCTGCTGCCGCCCGTTCCGGACGCGCCGCCGGTCCCGCCCCGCCCCGCTCCGCCGCCCGCGCCCGCGGCGCCGCCGCCCGTGCCCGCGCTGGCCCCACCGGTGGATCCGCCACGTCCGCCGACCTGACCGCCGCCGCCGGCCGCGCCGCTGCTGCCGCCCGCGCCCGCCGATCCGCCGCCGCCGGCCGAGCCGCTCGTTCCCGCCGCGGATGCGCCGCCCGTCCCCGCCCCTGCCGAAGTCCCGGCGCCGCCGCTGGTTCCCGCCGCGCCGCCACCGGAGGTACCTGCGCCGCCGCTCGTACCAGCGATCGCGCCACCCCCGGTCCCCGCGGTGCCGGTCGTGTCGTCGCCGCCGGAGCTGCACCCCATTGTCGCGGCGATCGCGGCACCGAGGACAAACCCACGTAAGTGAAGCCAGGAGTTCATCGCCAGTTGATGTCGCAAGCGGGTCCGATCCATCACGAATTCGCAACGCCTCGATAACGCGACCCCTTACTCGCGCAGGAGGCGGGTGCGGGCCGACGCGCCCGCAACCTTCGGAAGATCGACGTCATCCTCGAGGGCGGCGGTCTGCACCTGAGCCTGTCCCCAGCCTTTCAACCAGAGCTCGAAGTAACCGCTGACGTCCGTCTCGGTCACGTAGTGCACGTCCCGCAGATCGACCGTGATCGGGGCATGGCTCCGCGCCTCGCCGCAGATGCGGACTATCGGCGCGCGCCGATCGGGCGCGCGGGCGAGCGGCGCGCCGCTCGCGACGACGGACGCGGCGATCTTCAGCTTCGCGAGCGCCGCGACCGCCGCCGCTCCGTCCTTCTCCGACGCGAACGCGCCGTAGACGACCCAGTAGCTCGCCCCCATCTTCTCGAACAGCTGGCCGCGGATCACGGTCGCCTCCAGCTTGCGCGCGCGCGCCCGTTGCGCGGTCGCGATCGCCGCACGCTCGCGCGCCAGCGGCTTATCCACGACGAGGAACGCCTCGGTCCCCGCGAACGACGTCGGGGCGCACGGCGTCGCTGACGGGCCCGTCAGCGGCGCGTCGACCGCCAGGACGGACAGCGCGATCCACGCGGCACCGATCACCCGCCAACTATACGCGCGCGACGCCGGCGATGTGCGGTCCCATGATCGGGACCGGCAGCGTGAAGCGACGCAGCTCGACGTCGGCGAAGCCGGCAGCTTCGATCAGGCCGCCGGTGTCGCGATCCGGGTTGCAGCCGTCGGAGAGCGCCCGCCAGATGGGACGCAGCGCATGCTGCGCGACGCGCAGCCCGCTGCCATGAGGGGCCGCGACGTGCTCGATGAACACGAAGCGACCGCCTGGACGCAGCACCCGGCGTACCTCGCGGAGCGTCGCCGCCGGATCGCGCACCGAGCACAACACCAGCGACGAGATGACGGCGTCGACCGACTGATCGGCGACGGGCAACGCCTCGGCCGTCGCCGCGCGGACGTCGACGTCGATGTCCAGCCGCTCGCCGCGCGCGCGCAACCGATCATGGAAGAATGGGTTGGGTTCGACGCCGATCCAGTGGACGCCGCGACGGAGGAACGCCAGGTTGTTGCCGCCGCCCGGGCCAATCTCCAGCACGGTCCCGTCGAGCGGCTGGAGCAGCGCCCGCTTCTCGTCGGCGACCAGCGCCTCGTAACGGCGGTTGGTTCCCGACAGCAGCCAGGCCTGGAGGCGCTTGTACCAGCGCGCGTTCCGCATCGGCCGGAAGCCGTACTCGAGAGGCTCATCGTGATCGTGGCGTTGCAAGGTACCCATCGTCGTCGTGCTCATATGAAGGTGACGTTGCACCGACCGTGCCGCCAGATCCGCGCGACGGAATCCGGCGCGTGCGCGGCAACGGACAGTTGTCGCGTGTCCGCGCGGACAGGTGTCACGCGCGGGCGGGCTCGGCCGGCGTCCGCCGCAAAACCGACCGCAGTTTCGCGGCGATGCGCGCTGGCACGACTTTGGCTGAAGCGACCCCGCGGAGGCCGAGATGCCCGGTACACGCGGAACGAAAACGAGACGATGGACGCCAGTCGCTCCGCGCCGCAGGCGCGGTGTGCGGCTGCTTGTTAGATGTGGCTTTTTCGCGAGCGCGCTCGCGCTGCTCATGAACGGAATCGCGGCGCCGCGCGCGTCCGCCCAGACCGCCGAGACGACGGCGCCCGCGACGACGATGACGCCGCCGCGCGTGGCGAAGTCGGTCCAGGCGACGCGGCCGGCGACGACGCCGGCCGAGGGCGCCGCGGTCGATATCGAGCTGACGATCGCCGCCGACGGCAAGCTGACCGACGCGAAGGTGGTCGGCTCGGCCGGCGACGAGCTGGACGCCGCCGCGCTGGAGGCCGTCCGCCAGTTCACGTTCGAGCCCGCCCGCAAGGGCGACAAGGCCATTCCCGCGCGCATCCGTTACCGATACACGTTCGAACCCGCCGCCCCCGCCCCGGCCGCGCCAGACGCGGCCGCGGGCGAGGACGCGGCCCTCCCCCCGTCGACGCAGGTGGCGCCCCGCCCCGGTCGCCTCGAGGGCCGCGTGCTCGCGCGCGCCGCCGACAAGCCCGTCGCCGCCGCGACGGTCACCCTGCTGTCCGAGCACGGCGTCGCCGTCGACAACACGCTCGCCGCCGAGGACGGATCGTTCGCGTTCGCGCACGTCGCGGCCGGCTCGTATCGCGTCCGCATCGAGGCCGAAGGCTTCGCCACCGTCGAGGCGACCGAAGCCGTCACGTCCGGCGAAGCCACCGCGATCACCTATCGGCTCGAGGTCGCGAGGAAGAAGGACACCGAGTACGCGTTCGGCGCCACCGCCAGCATCGCCGCGCCGCCGCGCGAGGTGACCAAGCGCGCGCTCGCGCCCGAGGAGCTGGTGCGCGCCGCCGGCACCCGCGGCGATCCGCTGCGCGTGATCGAGCTCTTGCCCGGCGTCGCGCGCCCGCCCGGCCTGGCCGGCTTCATCATCATCCGCGGCTCGTCGCCGTTCGATTCGCAGGCGTACTTCGAGAACGGGCCGGTCGGCCGCATCTACCACTTCGGCGGGCTGACCAGCTTCGTGAACCCGCGCCTGCTCGACCACATCGACCTTTACCCCGGGAACTTCTCCGCGCGCTTCGGCCGCAAGTTGGGCGGCATCATCGACGTCGGCATCCGCGATCCCAAGACCGACGGCTTTCACGGCATGGCCGACGTCAACCTGATCGACGCGTCGTTCATCGTGGAAGCGCCTGTCGGCAAGCGCGGCGCGTTCGCGATCGCCGCCAAGCGCAGCTACATCGACTTCTGGTTCAAGAACGTCATCCCGGAGGACGTCGTCGGCGTCACCGCCGCGCCCGTCTACTACGACTACCAGGCGATCTACACCTACCGCCCCGAGAGCGGCGGCAAGATCCGGACGATGTTCCTGGGGTCGGGCGACGAGTTCCGCCTGAACCTCAAGCAGCCCCCGGACGGCGACCCGACGCTGCGGGGCAACTTCGGCGCGTCGACGACGTTCCGCCGCCTGCAGACGATCTGGCAGCGCAGCCTCGGGGCGCACGTCGAGCAAGAGATCACCGCCGGCGTCGGCACGATCGCCCAGGATCTCGCCGCCGGCGATCAGCTCGGGTTCAGCTTCAGCGGCTACGACCAGACCCTGCGCGCGGAGTGGCGCGCGCAGCTCGGTTCGCGCGTCAAGCTGATCGGCGGCCTCGACGGCTACGCGATGCAGCTGGACGTGACCTACGTCGGTCCGCTGTTCCAGTCCACCGAAGGCAACCCGCGCTACTTCTCGGGGCCGCTCACCGGCCTGCCCACCGCGACGTTCAAGGGTCCGTACCGGAGCTATCGCCCGGCCGGCTACCTCGAGGCGGTCATCCAGGCGGGCGATCGCTTGACGCTGGTGCCGGGCGTCCGCGTCGACTACTACAGCGACATCGGCGAAGGCTCGGTCGACCCGCGGCTGACCGCCCGCTTCAAGCTCGCCGACCAGACCACGCTGAAGGCGGGTGCCGGCCTGTTCTCCCAGCCGCCCGACTACGGCGAAACGGTGGCGCCGGTCGGCAACCCGAACCTCGGCCTCAGCCGTGCGCAGCACTACGGCCTCGGCGTCGAGCAGGCGTTCGGCCGGGCCGGTACCCTCAGCCTGGAAGGCTTCTACAAGCGCCTGTCCGATCTCGAGATCAACGGCGTCGGCCCCGACGGCAACCCGCTGCTCGTCAACGGCGGCAAGGGGCGCATCTACGGCCTCGAGGTGCTGGGCAAGCTCAACCCGACAGGACGCACGTTCGGCTTCGTCTCGTACACGCTGTCGCGCAGCGAGCGCAACGACTCCGGCGCCGCCTGGCGCCTCTTCGACTACGACCAGACGCACATCCTGACGCTGATGGGCGGCTACAAGTTCGGGCGCGGCTGGGACTTCGGCGGCACGTTCCGCCTGGTCAGCGGCAACCCGCGCACGCCCATCGTCGGCAGCGTCTACGACGCGAACAGCGACTTCTACAACCCGATCTACGGCCGCGTGAACAGCGCCCGCGACCCGCTGTTCCATCAAGCGAGCGTCCGCATCGAGAAGGCCTGGAAGTTCCAGGCCTGGCAGCTCGCCTCGTACCTCGACGTGCAGAACGTTTACAACCACCGCAGCCAGGAAGGGCTGCAGTACAGCTACGACTACGCGCGCAGCAAGCCGGTGCAGGGTCTTCCGATCCTCCCCAGCCTCGGCCTGCGCGGGGAGTTCTAGCCGCCCCCGCGCGAAGCGCGGGATCGCGGCTACCTGAACAAACGACAGGAGAAGCCATGCGCCCATCGAAGAAAGAAAGCATCATCCCCGTCACCATCGCCCTCGTGCTGGGCGGGATCGCCGCGTTGCTGATCGCTGGATGCAACAGCGACCTGCCGGTCGCGTCGACGCTGGAGCGGACGCGCGTGCTCGGCGCGCGCGTCGAGATCGCGGCCGATCCGGGGCGCGCCGACGTTTCGCCCGGCGAGCCGGCATCGGTGTCGTGGATCATCAGCGGGCCCAGCGCGCCCTCGACGCTGGACTGGGCGTTCGTGCTGTGCACGACCGGCGGGGCCGACTGCGCGGACGCGCCGCAGCCGATCGCGGCCGGCAGCGGCGCGCCGGTGACGGTGGCGTTCACGACGCCCGACGCGGCGACGCTGGGAACGAACCTGCGGCCGCTCATGCTGGGGGCCGTGTGCGCCGACGGGACGCTGGGGTTCGACCCGAACACCGTGCTGGGGACGTGCACGGGCGCCGGCGCGAGCGGCACGACCGTGCGCTTCATCGTGCCGGTCACGCCCGCGGGCGAGACGCCCAACCACCACCCGGTGTTCACGAACGACGTCATCGAGATCGGCGGCGCGGCGTGGGATCCGGCGACCGCGACCGCGGCGGCGGCGGGCGACGCGTGCGACGCGGGCAGCGGGCTGCCGGTGGTCACGGCGACGCCGGCGGGCCAGGACGCGATCAAGCAGGAGATCCGCATCGTCAGCGACGGCGACGACCGCGAGACGTTCACGCCGGCCGGGAAGCCGGAGCAACTGGAAGACCTGCAGATCTCCAACTTCACGACGGCCGGCAAATTCGAATCCTCATATGCGGCAATTTTTGCGACCGACACCCGGCCCGACGCCGACGTGACCGTGAAGTGGGAGCCGCCGGCGGGTGCCACCGTCGCAGGGACGGGCGAAGTGGTGGTGTTTCACTTCGTCGTGCGTGATCTGCGCGGCGGCCTCGACGTCACCAGCCGGGCGCTCTGCACCGTCACCCCGTAACGAATCACCATGAAAGGCATCCACGAGTCATGCGACGACGAACTGAACTACTGGCTTGGGTGGCCGCCGTTTCCTGGCTGGCTGGCGCCGCCTGCGGCGGCAACGCGGCGACGACCGGACCGGACGGCGGCGGCGCCTCGGGCAGCGCGGGCGCCGCGGGCACGAGCGCGGGCGGCTCGTCGGGTACCGTCGGTGCCGCCGGCACCGGCGGGTCGACGGGATCAGCAGGTACCGGCGTCGCCGGGGCGGCCGGCACGGGCGTCGGCGGTCAGGCGGGGGCGCTCCCGCCGAGCCTCGAAGGTGTCATCCGCGACGCCGGGATCATCGGCTTCAGGGCGCCCCGCCCCGAATTCGGCGCGGTGATCGTCGCGAACGACGGCGATCGGATCTACGCGGTCGAATCGCGCCGCGACGTCGAGCCGGGACCGCTGGGGTTGCCCTGGCGCTCGCGCTTCCGTCTGGCGGCCTACGACAACGCCGCCTCGGCGACGTGGACGTTCGCCGCGCCACCCGACGACGTCGTCTCCGACGTGGCCGTGCACCCGTCGGGCGACGTGACCGTGGCGGTGCTCCACTACCCGCTCGAACGCCGGTCGTACGACCTGGTACGGCTCTCGCGCGACGGCACCGTGCTCGGGACGACCACGATGACCGAGCCGCAGACGATGCCGGCGACTGACTTCGGCGCGTCCGATCCGCGCCCGATGTTCCGCATGAAGTCGGACCTCGCCGACGCCACCGTGGGCGGCTGGGTGCGCCTGCTGTCCGACGGCGACGGCCTGGTCGCCACGTTCCTTTCGTACGTCGACGTCCCGGCCGACAACCCGCTGAGCCTGCGGCTGGCCAT
>Ga0070673_100000360_pt1 | contig 23759 bp, 20 predicted proteins | sample KBSM23metaG_FD_65342 | JGI IMG/M metagenome (GOLD analysis project Ga0070673, IMG submission 65342) | Miscanthus rhizosphere microbial communities from Kellogg Biological Station, Michigan, USA - KBS M2-3 metaG | ecosystem: Host-associated > Plants > Roots > Rhizosphere > Soil ... | reverse complement strand
ATGTCGCCGTGGCCCGTGATCAGAATCACCGGGATCAGCGCGCCACTGCGATTCAGCTGCTGCTGCACCTCGAGGCCGCTCATCTCCGGCATGCGCACGTCGAGCACCAGGCAGCCCGCCTGATTCGCATCGTACTTCGACAGGAACTCGGCCGGCCGCGCGAATGCCTCGGGTTGATAGCCGACCGCGGTCATCAGAACCGTCAGCGCCCGGCGCATGCCATCGTCGTCATCCACGATGTAGATCACAGGCTTGCGCTTGCTGTCTTTCGTCATGCGTCGGCTTCCTCTGCCTTGGCCGAAGCGGGGAGACGCAGGCAGAAGCGAGTGCCGCCACCCGCAACATTCTCCACGTCCAGGGAGCCTTCGTGCGATTCCGCGACGGCGCGGCTCGATGCGAGTCCCAGTCCTGTGCCGTGGGTCTTGGTGGTGAAGAACGGGCGGAACAGCTGTTCGCGAGCCTCGTCTGGAATTCCCAGGCCGCTGTCCTCGACGGTCACGCGCACATTGTATCGATCGCTGCTGACGTCGATGCGCACCTGCGGCGTTTCGCCGTTGCGCGTCGGTGCTTCGAGCGCGTTCTGAACCAGCGCAAACAGTACATGCTGAATACGCAACCGGTCGATCGCGACTGACGGCAGAGCACGCTGCGACGAGAACTGCAGCGTTGCGCCGCTTCGAACTGCGAGCAGCTCGAGCACGGGCATGAGCTCGGCGACCACGTCTGCCAGGTTGCAGTCGGTGCGCTCGGCATGATGGCCGTGGAACAGGCTGCGAATCCGCCGGATCCCTTCACCGGCATTCAGGGCCTCGTTGCTGATGTGCCGCATGACTTCGGCTGCTTCGCCGACCATGGGCTGAGGACGTTCGAGCATGCGTTGACCCGCCTGCGCAAACGTCGTGATCGCGCCGATCGGTTGATTCAGCTCGTGCGCGATTCCGCTCGCCATCTCCTCCAGCGCGGACATGCGTGCGACCTGGAGCAGCTGTTCGAGCAATACCCTGGAATCCTGCATCTGCTTGCCCGTCATCACTTTGAGAGGGGTGCTCATGGTGCCAGCCTGCCCGAGGCCGGCCCGAACCACACCCGCGAATTCCACGCAGAGACCTGTGCCCGTCCCGTAGAGACAACCCGCCTGTCGGCGGCGATCTTACGTCCGTCGACCGGCCGTAGCGAGCCATGCATACTTGAAGCCGTGGACGAGCTGCGCGAAATCACCGAGCACCTGCTGCAATTTGCCCCCGATGCGCTGATCGTCATCGACGACGCCAATCGGATCCGCTTTGCGAACGAGACCGTCCGGGAGCTGTTCGGCCACGCACCGCAATCCCTGGTCGGCAAACCGCTCGACCTGCTGATCCCCGAGCGGCTGCGCGCGAATCATGTCCGGCACACGGCCGGTTTCATGCGCAACCCGCACAGTCGGGAGATGGGTGCCCGCATTGCCGATCTGTTCGCCTTGCGCGCCGATGGCAGCGAGTTCTCGGCAGGCATCCGCCTCGCTCCGTTCCGCATCGGCGGCAAGCTGTTCATCGCTGCCGCCATTCGCGATACCACGGAGCGCAGGCTCGCCAGCGAGGAACTGGTCGCGGCGCGTAAGGAAGCCGAGCGCGCCAATCGTGCGAAGAGCCGGTTCCTCGCGACGGCCAGTCATGACCTGCGGCAGCCGATGCAGACGATCCAGCTGCTCAATGCTTCGATGATGAAGTTCTTGCCGGATGCGCAGGTGCGCGAACTGCTGCAGCAGCAGCGGCAGGCCATCGAGAGCATGACGCGCCTCTTGAACGCACTGCTCGATATCAGCCGCCTGGAATCCGGCGCGATCGAGCCCGTCAGCGTCGAGGTCTCGCTGGCGGAAATCTTCGGGGAGTTGCGCTCGGAGTTCTCCTCGATCGCCCGCGCGCGCGAGCTCGATCTGCAGGTCGAAGCACCGCGCATCGTCCTGTCGACCGACCGGACCTTGTTCTATCAGCTGTTGCAGAACCTGCTCGGCAACGCATTGAAGTACACCGATCGCGGTTGGGTGCGCGTGAAGTGCGCGACCGAAGCGGACGGCGTCGTCATCTCCGTCGAGGACTCCGGCATCGGCATTCCCGCCGACAAGCTCGAGCGGATCTTCGACGAGTACTACCAGGTCGACACGCACGGCACCAAGCGCATGGGCGTGGGGTTGGGGCTGGCGATCGTGAAGGAGGTGGCGCGGCTGCTTGGATTCGCAATCAGGATCCACTCCAGGGTGGGCGAGGGGACGCAGGCAATCCTGCGCATCCCCAACAAGTATCGAGTTGCCTCCGGAGTTGCCAGCGTCGAGCCGGCGCCCGAGCAGGTTGCCGCCAGCGCTCCACGCAAGGCGCGGCTGTTCCTGGTCGAAGACAACGATGGCGTTCGCATCGCGACCGAGCTGTTCCTGAAGCTGGAAGGCCACGAAACGTTGAGCGCTCGCACCGTCGCGGAGGCAGAGGTGCTGCTCGAGCGCCTGGCACCCGGCGACGTGCTGATCGCCGACTATCACCTCGACGGCAAGAGTACGGGTCTCGACATGCTGCTGCGTCTGCGGGAGCGCGCGGGCTATGACGTTCCGGGCGTCGTGCTGAGCGGCGATCTGCCGTCGGTGCTGCGGTCGATCAAGTCCCCGGTCGCGGCGTGTCACTTCCTCGGCAAGCCCGTGGATACCACGGCGCTGGTGGACGCGATCGCCGAACTCAGCACGACAGCCCAAAGACCTCCGGGATAACGCGGCCGCTTTACGCGGATCCCCCCATACCTGCTCGTGGGCACCAGAAGGAGACTGCAGCCATGAACAGTCTCGGTCGAATGGCGCGAGTTGCAGCGGGTACTGCGGTGCTCTTCTGCGCTACGGTTGCTACCGCCTCGCCAACCCGCGTCGATCAGCTCGTTCGTAACGCGCTGCAGCTGGAGCCGAATGCGTCGCACGGAGCAGCCCTGTACCTGCAAAACTGCGCCCGCTGTCACGGCCAGGGTGCCATTGGCGATCCGCGCAACGTGGTTCCCGCTCTCGCCGCGCAGCGTGAGGCCTATCTGATCAAGCAGCTCGCAGACTTCACGGAGTTGGAGCGCGAAAGTCCGGAGATGCACGCAGTGGTCGCCAGGTCGTCGCTCAGCGAGCCGCAGACGTTGGCCGATATCGCTGCCTATCTCAGTCACCTGCCGCCATTGCAGCTTCCGGAGACCGCGGACGGTAGAGGCGTGGAGCTCGGCGAAGCCGTCTTTCATGAGCAGTGCGCTTCATGTCACGCGGAGGACGCGCGCGGCGACGATGACGGATTCGTGCCATCGCTGCGCGATCAGCACTATTCGTATCTGGTGCGCGAGATGCGCGCATTGTCTGCGTCCCATCGACTCAACGTCGATGCGGACCTGGTGCGTTTTATCGACAGTCTCGACACAGAAGAAATGACTGCCGTCGCTGACTACCTCTCGCGGCTGCGCGGTCCCGTCAAGGATCGAGCCAAACTGCGTGACGACGGCAAGTTGCGCGATTGAGAGGACAGAGCCATGAACGCGATCAACAACATCCTCGTCATCGTCGACCCGACGACGGGGAAGCATCCCGCCGTCGACAAGGCCGCGCTGCTTGCACAGAAGCTGGGTGCGCGCCTGGAGTTGTACATCTGCGATACCAAGGCATCGCGCGAGGTGCGCGCGGCTGCGCACGCTGGCAAGCGCGTGGATGAGCCGCTCCTCGTAAATCTCAAGGCACTGCTCGAAGATCTCGCCAGGCCAGTTCGTGCGCGCGGGGTCGACGTCACGACTGAAGTGGAGTGCGCCGATCCGCTGCACGTTGCGCTGATCGATCGCGCCCGTCGCACGACGGCAGATCTCGTAGTGAAAGACACGCATCACCATTCGTTGCTCAAGCGCACGCTGCTGACCAACACGGATTGGCAGCTCATCCGCGCCTGTCCGGTGCCGCTGTTGCTGGTCAAGCCTTATCCGTGGGCGAGCGTGCCGAAGATCTGCGCAGCAGTCGACCCGGGACATGCGAACGACAAGCCGGCGGTGCTCGACAATCGCATCGTCGATCACGCTGCGCTGCTGGCGAAGCGGCTGGGCGGTGAGCTGCACCTGCTGCACGTCTATCTGCCGGCTGCAATCGTCGCTGCGGCAACAGCGGGCAGCCCGCCGATGGCAATCACAGTGTCGGCGGAAGATCTTGTTCGCGACGAAGAGCGGGCTCGCGCGACACTGAAAAGCCTCGTTTCCGAGTATCGAGTCGATCCGACCAACGTGCACGTAGAAGTTGGTGGACCAGCGGCAGTTCTGCCGCGTGCGGCCGGCGAGCTGCGTGCCGACATCGTCGCGATGGGAGCCATTTCGCGCAGCGGACTCGAGCGCATCTTCATCGGCAGCACGGCCGAAGATGTACTCGAGCACCTGCCGTGCGATGCGGTGATCGTCAAGCCGCCGGACTTCGCGTCGGCGCTGCCGTTCTAGAGTCTGCAAGTCGCATGTACCGGCGCGACGGCGGCGTTTGCCTCATAGAGATAACGCTGCGCGAGCTGAAGCAGCTGTTCAACACTCTCGATCCCGCACCGTTTCACGAGAAGGATCTCGATCCCGCCGCAGAGGAGTACATCGTCAGCGCCGTGCGCGAGATCGGCGCCGCGCCGACCCGACTGGTGTTGCAACTGCCGTCCGGAACGACAGACGATGAGGCCTGCGGAGCCGTGGTGGCCATACGCAACTATTTTGCCGGTCGCTCCCGTCATGCACGCGGGCAACTCCGGCTGCTGCTGGTCCGCGGCTCGATTAGCCTGCTGATCGGGCTGACCTTCCTGGCCGTCTGCTTGTCGGTGCGTCAGCTGCTCCTGGCAAACGTCGAGCCGGGCGATGCCATTGCGTCCGAGGGTCTGCTCATACTGGGGTGGGTGGCGATGTGGAAACCGGTCGAGATCTTCCTCTACGACTGGTGGCCGGACCTCGACAGGCGAAGATTGTTCGAGCGCATCGCGCACATCCAGATCGAAACGCTGCACGCATGACTCCTGCGGCAACGTCGCTGCGTCGAGTAAAGGTAGCGCACACCGTTATCTGGGCGTTGTTCGCCGCGTGTATCGTCGCCATTCCGCCGCTCGCGTGGCTCGGTCGCGATCGGCAGGCCGTCGCGCTGATCCTTGTGGTGCTGATCGAAGTGCTCGTGCTGATCGCGAATGGCGGGCACTGCCCGCTCACGGCGGTCGCTGCGCGCTACACGACGGATCGTCGCGACAACTTCGACATCTATCTGCCGCAATGGCTGGCTCGCTACAATAAGCTCATCTTCGGGTCGATCTACCTGTTCGGGGTCGCAGTCTTCTTCGGTCGCTGGATTTCCTGATGATTGCATTGCTCGAGGCGCGCGGTGCCGGCCTGCTGAGCCGGTCACAGTGGCTGCGTAACATCGTCGCCGGACTCGTCGTCGGTGTCGCGGCGCTGCCGCTGGCGATGGCCTTCGCGATTGCCTCGGGCGCCAAGCCGGAGCAGGGGCTCTACACGGCGATCGTCGCCAGCGTGGTGGTTTCGCTGTTCGGCGGCAGTCGGGTGCAGATCGCGGGTCCGACCGGCGCCTTCGTCGTCATTCTCGCAGGCATCACTGCTCGATACGGCGTCGACGGCCTGCAGATCGCGACTCTGCTGGCCGGCGTGATCCTGCTGCTGCTGGGAATTGCGCGCCTCGGCGCCATCATCAAGTTCATTCCCGACCCGGTGATCGCGGGATTCACCGCCGGCATCGCGGTGATCATCTGGACCAACGAGTGGCAGGACTTCTTCGGGCTGCCTGCCGTGACGGGGCAGCACTTCCACGAAAAGCTCTGGCACCTGTTGCAGGTCTTTCCGCAATTCCACCTTGCCACCACGGCGCTCGCCACGTTGGCGCTGGTCGTCGTAGTCGTCACGCCGCGGTTGCCGCTGCTGAAGCGAGTGCCGGGTCCGCTGATGGGCTTGCTCGTCGCGACTGTCATTCAGGCGACGATGCACTATCCAGGCGTCGCAACCATCGGCAGCACGTTCGGCGGCATTCCTGCCGGTCTGCCGTCGTTGCACATCCCTCATGTGACCGCCGCGCGGGTCATCGAGCTCATCGGTCCGGCATTCGCGATTGCCATGCTCGGCGCGATCGAGTCACTGCTATCGGCAGTCGTCGCGGACGGTATGGCAGGCACGCGCCATGACTCGAATCAGGAGTTGATCGGGCAGGGCGTCGCCAACATCCTCACGCCGTTGTTCGGCGGCTTTGCCGCGACCGGCGCCATCGCAAGGACGGCGACGAACGTGCGCAACGGCGGCACTAGTCCGCTCGCCGGCGTCGTTCACGCGATTACCCTCGTGCTGATCATCCTGTTTCTCGCGCCGCTCGCCGTGCACGTACCGCTGGCTGCGCTCGCCGCGATTCTGTTCGTCGTCGCATGGAACATGAGCGAGGCGCGGCACTTCGTCCGCATGGTTCGTCGCGCGCCGCCCGCGGACGTCGTGATCCTGCTAGTGACGTTTGCGCTGACGGTCTTCGTCGATCTGGTCGTGGCTGTGAACATCGGCGTGATTCTGGCGACGCTGCACTTTCTGCGTCGCATGGCGAGCAGCGTGGAGGTGCAGGAGCAGACCGCGGAGCAGTTGCACGAAGAGTTCGGCCATCGCGGCCTGACATTCCCGCCGGGCGTGCTCGTCTATCGCGTGGAGGGACCCTTCTTCTTTGGCGCAGTGGAGAACTTCGAGCGTGCCCTTGCCAGTACGCACACCGATCCGGCCGTCGTGATTCTGCGATTGCGATGGGTGCCCTTCATCGACATCACCGGGCTGCAGACGCTGGAGGAAGTCGTCCGCGATCTGCATCGCCGCAAGGTGCGCGTGATGATCACCGGCGCCAACGAGCGGGTCGCGGGTAAGCTGGACAAGGCAGGGCTGCTCGATTTGCTGGGGCGCGACAACTTCTGCAGGGATCTGCCGCACGCCCTGAGCGTGCTCCGGTCTACCACGTAATCGACCCGGAATTCTCACGGCTGCGCCGCGCCTGCGATGCTGCCAGCATATCGATGACGGAGGTCATCATGTACCAGAGAATTCTCGTTGCAGTGGACGGCAGTCCGACCTCGTTGCGAGGTCTGGATGAGGCCATCAAAGTTGCCAAGAGCGGCGGCGGACGATTGATGCTGGTGCACGTCGTCAACGAGCTGCTCATGACCGGTGACGTCGTGCCGTCCGTTTACTACGATTCGATCGTGCAGTCGCTGCGCCAGTCGGGCATCAAGGTCCTCGAGCAGACCTCCACGGTAGTGCGGCGTGCCGACGTGCCATGCGAGCCGATGCTGGTCGAAACGCTGGGCGGCCGCGTGGCCGATGAGATAGTGAAGCAGGCGCGGCAGTGGTCGGCCGACCTCATCGTCATGGGCACGCACGGGCGGCGCGGCCTCGAGCGACTGGCTATGGGCAGCGATGCGGAGCTCGTCCTGCGCGCCTCGACGGTCCCTGTATTGTTGGTTCGGGATAAAGCGGAGCACGTGTCATGAAAGTCGGAGAGTATTGCAACAAGTGTGTGGTCGCGATCGCGTCGAGTGCCGACGCGGCGGATGCCGCCAAGCTGATGCGTACGCATCACGTCGGATTTCTGGTCGTGCATCGTGAAGGCGACGTGCTGCGCAAGCCCATCGGCGTGCTGACGGATCGCGATCTGGTACTTGGCGTGATGGCGCGTGACGTCGATCCCTATGCCGTCACGGTCGATGACATCATGAGTCGTCAGCCGCTCACGGCGAACGAAGGCGACGATCTCAGCGATCTGCTTCAGGGCTTGCGGCTGGCGGGATTTCGCCGGGCGCCGGTCGTCGACACTCGCGGTGCGTTGGTCGGCATCATGACCGTCGACGACGCGATCGAGGTCGTCACCGGGTTCATGTGCGACATTACCGGCTCGATCAAGAGCGAGCAGCGGCAGGAGCGCCGACGCCGGACGGACCCGCCACCTCCGCCGCAGCAGCCTCAGGCTGGGGCAGCTGCTGTCTGACGCAGTTGCGGCCGGCGCGCTTGGCTTCGTACAGCGCGGCGTCCGCACGCTGCAGCATGTGACTCGGAGTGTCGCCGGCCGCCTTCGATATCGTCAGGCCGATACTGACGGTGAGCCGGCGGTCAGCGAGCCAGCGGCTCGTGTCGATCTTCATGACGCTCTCGCGGAATCGTTCCGCGAGCTGTCGGCCCGCCTCGGCATCTGAATCCGGTACGACGACTGCGAACTCTTCGCCGCCGAGGCGGCCGATGAAGGCGGGCTCACGCACCTCGCCGCGCAGAGTCGCCGCAACGAGCTTCAGGGCTTCGTCGCCTTCCGGATGGCCGAACTGGTCGTTGATGCTCTTGAAGTGATCGATGTCGATGATGAGCATCGTGTGCATGCGCTCCTTCGGTTCCTCGACGAGCGGTGCGAGGCGCGTCAGCAGAGCACGACGATTCGGCACGCCGGTGAGCTCATCGGTCATGGCCAGCGTGCGCATGCGCCGCGTGGTTCGCCATTGATGGATCGCGAGAGTCGCGAGCAGCGCAGCGAGCACCACGGTCAGCACAATTACCGCCCGCTGCAGGCTGCGGGCGCGCCGCTCCTGCTCCAGCGCCTTCTGATTCGCTTCGTTTTCGCGCACCAGCAGCGCGTTTTCCTTTTCCTTGCTCGCGGTGTCGAACTCGACCTTGAGTGTGGTGAAGCGCTGATCGATCTGATTGCGGAACTGCCGCTCGGCCGTTTCCATCGAGCTCGCGAGATGCGCGTAGGCATCGCGCCAGTTGCCCATGTCAGCGAGCGCCGAAGACAGCTCGGCATGTGTAACGCGAAGCTCGGTGAGCGAGTCGGCCTGACGAAAAACTGCGAGCGCTTCTTCCAACGCGTCGACACTTGCCGGCAGTCGTCGCAGCTTGTGTAGCGCGATGCCCCGTGCGAGTTGGATCTGCGCATGGAGGCGCGCGTCGGGAGTTTGCCGCTGCAAGGCGCTCGCACGCTCCAGCGTCGTCAATGCTCCTTGCGGATCGCCCCTGGCATTGGCGACTGCGCCGAGTCCGCGCAACGCATAGGCCTCGCCGCGTGCGTAGGTCAATTCCCGGCTGATTGCCAGCGACTCCTGGAACGCTTTATCTGCCGCATCCCATTCGGCGAGGTTTTCGTTGGCGCGCCCGAGGTTGTGCAGCGTGACCGCTTGCTCGCGACGCATGCCTGCTTCGCGCTGCGCCTTCAACGCGCGGTCGTAGATATGTATGGCCTGCGCATAGTCGCCCATCCGGTTGTAGAGGATGGCGATGGCGTTGAGCGCCGTCAGCGCGTGGTCGGGCAGGTTGATGTCTTCGAAGGTCGACTCAGCCTTTTTGAGGTCGGCGAGACCGGCGGCGTACTGACCTTGCAGACCTCGCAGGTAGCCGCGCGAAAACAAGGCGCCGGCCAGCATCTCGTTGTCGGAAGTCTCGGTAGCGACTTGCACCGCTTGTTCGTAGAGGCTGCGGGCCTGCGCATTGTCGCCGGCGGTTTCGCGAATCGTGCCCTGGCAAGTGAGCACGCCAGCGCGCAGGCCGGGGCGCGTGGCTTTCGCCAGCAAATCGCTAGCTCGTCCCACTTGCTGCTCCGCGGCTGCCTGGTCTCGCTCCGAAAGGTGGTCGCACAACAGCAGGCGGGCGCGGATTTCCAGGTCGACGTCGGGCTGGCGGCCCAGGATTTCCAGTGCCGCGTAAGCGTCGCGGCTGCTGGCGTCGGGATCGGTGCGTGCCGCGGCCCAGGCTCGATCGACCAGTGCCTGCGCGGGATGCAGATCGCTCGCGGCGTGCGCTGCCGCGATGCCCAGCGCGAGCATGACCAAGGCCGACGCGAGGCGGATCCAACGGGCGATTGGCGAGGTCAGCACTGACAAGGACGCACAGCCATTGCCTTGAAGGGGTGGCAATAGTAGCGGACCGGGCCGCCGGCGTGCGTGAACTTGACCTAAGAATCGGCTCCCCGGACCGGGCAGAGAGCTACCAGAAGTAGATGTAGATGCCGGCGATGATCGCGAGGATCACGCCAGTGTGAAAGATCTCCCAGAATCCGAAACTCGCCCGCGTGGCGGCATTCTGCTCTGGCGTGACCGAACCGTAGGTCAGGCCCGCGAGCTGCTCGGGCGGGGCCTTCGGCGTGACGGCGCTGACCGCGAAAATCAGCACGCAGGTGAACACGAACAGCAGGAAGCTGAAGTACAGCCAGTTGATGTCGACGAAGGCCTGCACGATGCCCGGCCACTCGACGTGATACATCTCGTGCGTCGCTTGCAGTACCAGACGCAGCATGCCGATGAGAAAGCCGCTGACGATGCCGATCAGGCCGGAATGCGGCGTGACACCGCGCGAGAAGATGCCGAGCATGAAGACCGCCGCGATCGACGGCGCGAGCAGCGACTGCACCAGCTGCAGATAGGTGTAGAGCTGACCCCTACCGAGATCCTGCAGGAACGGAATCCACGCCATGCCCAGCAGGATCACCACGGCAGTGGCGAGGCGGCCGACGTACACGAGATGTCGCTCGCTCGATTGCGGACGCAGGCGCTTGTAGAAGTCGACGGTGAACAGTGTTGCTGTCGAGTTGAACAGCGAAGCGAGCGCACTCATCAACGCTGAGAGCATGCCCGCAAGCACCAGTCCGCGCAGTCCGACCGGCAGCAAGTTCGAGACCAGCACCGGGAAAGCGCCCTGCGGATTCGTGCCGATGGACTCGAAGCCCGGCACACCCTGTTTGAACAGCGCGACGGCGATCATGCCGGGCAGCAGGAAGATGAAGACGGGCGCCAGCTTGAGGTAGCCGGCGAACATCGTGCCTCGACGCGCTTCGCGCAGATCTTTGGCGGTAAGCACCCGCTGCACGATGTATTGATCCGTACACCAGTACCACAGGCCAATGATCGGCGACGTCAGCAGCACGCCGAGCCATGGCGTACTGCTCGGATCGAACAGGAAGCTCGGAAAGCCCTGCGTCGCGGGCGTGGTCGACAGCGGTCGCCACAGGTGAATCGTTTCGGGATTGGCGGCGCGCAAAGCGTCGAGTCCGCCGATCTGCGTCAGGCCCACGATCAGCAGCACGATCGAGCCGGTGAGCAGCACCGGCACGTGCATCGCTTCGGTCCACAGCACCGATTTCATGCCGCCGAGGATGACGAAGATGCCGGTGACGGTGACGAGGCCGAACGCGGCGAACCAGAAGAAATCCACCTCGCCGAACACCGGCAGATGCACGGACTGATAACCGAGGATGGTCTGGATCGCGAACGCGCCGGCGAAAATCGTGACCGACGCCTTGGTGAGGATGTAGCTGACGAAGAAGATCAGCGACAGCACGGTGCGCGTCGCCGGTGTGTAGCGCCGCTCGAGAAATTCCGGTGTCGTGAAAATGTTGGCGCGCAGATAAAACGGTGCGAACACCCAGCCGAGCACCAGCACCAGGTAGGAGTGCAGCTCCCAGTGTGCGAAGGCCATGCCCGAGTCCGCGCCAGAGCCGGCGAGCCCGATCAGATGCTCGGCGCCGATGTTGGAAGCGAAGATCGAGGAGCCGATCAGGAACCAGCCGGCGCTACGGCTCGCGAGGAAGTAGTCGGTGGTGTCCCGTTCCTTCATCAGCGCGCACCACACGCAGATGGCCGTGTTGGCGACGAAGTACAGAGCGACGATCGTCCAGTCCAGCGACGAGAAGGTAACGGCTGTTCCGGTCATGCAGGGCGGCCTCTCGATTCTTCTTGGGTCAATTGTCTAAGTTATTCCTGCCGCGCGCCAGTCCTAATTGTCTAAGTTATTATGGGCGCATGGCGAGCAAGCAGAAGTCGGCAAAGGCAGAGGCGGCAGCCCGCCGCAAGGCATTGCGCTTGCACGGGAGCATCGCGCGCGACCTGGGTATGCGGATCGTTTCCGGCCGCGCCCGCCCGGGAGACATCCTCGACGGCGAGATCGATGCCAGCGACCGGCTCGAAGTGTCGCGCACGGCGTATCGCGAGGCGGTGCGCATTCTTGCCGCCAAAGGACTGGTCGAGTCCCGGCCGAAGGTCGGCACGCGGGTCAGCCTGCCCGAGCGCTGGCATCTGCTCGATCCGGACGTGCTGTCGTGGATTTTCGAACGTGAGCCGGACGACCGGCTGGTGAATGGCCTGTTCGAGCTGCGGCGTATAGTCGAGCCGCAAGCTGCCGCGCTCGCCGCCGAGCGGCGGACCGAGGCGGATCTGGCGGCCATGGCGCAAGCGCTGCAGGGGATGGAACAGCATTCGCTGGCCGTGGAGGAGGGTCGTGACCACGATCAGAACTTTCACGCGGCCTTGCTGCGTGCAAGCGGCAATGCATTCGTGGCCTCGCTGATCAGCGGCATCACGGCGGCCGTGACCTGGACCACGATCTTCAAGCAGCGCCATCAGCAGCTGGCGCGCGATCCGGTGCCGGATCACGCGCGGGTCTATGAAGCAGTGCGAGCCGGGAACCCGGCTGCCGCCCAACGCGCTATGACAGCGCTGCTGGACCTGGCGCTGCTCGATACAACCAGTGCGCGCCGGCCGGCCAGGAAGCGCGCCGCCGGCAAGACGAAGGTTTGAACGTAAGGAGATTCGGATGCCAGTTTCGGGAAAGTTGTTCATCGGCGGCGAGCAGGTTGCAACGGCTGCCACGTTTCAGGCAGTGAATGCGGCCGCCGGCGAGTCCCTGCAGCCGTCGTTCAGTGCGGCGGGCAATGCCGAGGTGGAGCGTGCGTGTGCGCTGGCGTGGTCTGCCTTTGAGCCATTCCGCGCTCTGGAGCTGGATGCGCGGGCGCGCTTTCTGGAAACGATCGCCGATCGGATCCAGGCACTAGGAGACGAGTTGCTCGAGCGCGGGCACGCCGAGACGGGCTTGCCGATCGCGCGCCTCACGGGCGAGCGCGGCCGAACGATGGGGCAGCTGCGATTGTTTGCCGATGAGCTGCGCAAGGGCGGCTGGCTCGGCTTGCGCGTGGATCCGGCGATGCCCGATCGCAAGCCGCTGCCGCGTTCGGATCTGCGACAACGCAAGGTGCCGCTCGGCCCGGTCGTCGTGTTCGGCGCCAGCAATTTTCCTTTGGCTTTCTCGGTGGCGGGCGGCGACACCGCGGCGGCGCTCGCGGCCGGTTGTCCGGTGATCGTCAAAGGTCATTCGGCGCATCCCGGCACCAGCGACCTGGTCGCGCAGGCGATAACCGCTGCGGTGAAGGCGTGCGATTTGCCGCCTGGGGTGTTCTCACTGCTCAATGGCAACTCACGATCGCTCGGTGCCTCGTTGGTTGCGCATCCGCGCGTGAAAGCAGTGGGCTTCACTGGCTCGCGCGCTGGTGGCCTCGCGTTGATGAAGATCGCGAGCGAGCGACCCGAACCGATTCCCGTGTACGCGGAGATGAGCAGCATCAATCCAGTATTCCTGCTGCCTGCTGCGATGGCCGAGCGGGCGGAAAAACTCGGTCAGGACTTCGTCGGCTCGCTGACGTTGGGCGTCGGGCAGTTCTGCACGAATCCCGGGCTCGCGATTGCGCTCGAAAGCCCCGAGCTCGAACGATTCATCGCTGCCGCAGGGGCTGCGCTTGGACAGGTGGCGCCGGGCGTCATGCTGACCGCTGGCATTCACGCGGCCTATGAAAAAGGTGTTCAGCACTTGCTGGACCACGACAAGGTGACACTGCTGGCGCGCGGTGCAGAGTCGCAGGGCAAGTACTGCGGCCGCGGAGCGCTGTTCTCAGTCCGTGCGCGAGATCTGCTGCAGCATGCAGACGTGATGAACGAAGTCTTCGGCGCCTCGTCGGTCATCGTGCGGTGTGCGAACGAAGCGGAGATGTTCGAAGTCGCCGAACATTTGGAGGGGCAGCTGACCGCGACGCTGCAGCTCGCTGCTCGAGATCACGCGCTCGCCGCGCGGCTGGTACCGATCATCGAACGCAAGGCCGGCCGCTTGATCGCGAACGGCTGGCCGACCGGCGTCGAGGTCTCGCACGCGATGGTGCATGGCGGACCTTTCCCTGCAACCTCCGATGGACGCAGCACCTCTGTCGGCACACTCGCGATCGAGAGATTCCTGCGGCCGGTGTGTTACCAGGACTTTCCGGATGCACTGCTGCCGCATGCCCTGCGTCGCGAAGCCCTGGAGTCGTTGCCGCATCGGTTCGATGGCGAGTATCGGGCAGCCCGAGCCAAGAGCTGACAAATGAGCCTGCGCCTGTTGCAGTTGCGTTCGAAAGAGGGCGTACGCATTGTCGCCGCCGCTGACGACAATGGTGATGCGTGGCGCATCGAAGGCTTCGCGAGTACGTACGAGCTGGCGCGAGCGACTGTCGAGCGCGACTCGACGCTCGAAGCCCAGGCGCGGCAACATGCATCAGCAGAGCGCATCGATCTCGAGCGGATGCTCAGCGAGCAGCGGATCCTCGCGCCGATCGATCATCCCGACAGTGCTCATCTGCATCTCACCGGCACCGGGTTGACGCATCTCGGCTCCGCCGAAGGTCGCGACAAGATGCATCGCGCGGCTGCAGCCGGTAGCGCGACGGATTCGATGCGCATGTTCCTGATGGGCGTGGAGGGCGGCAAGCCGCGCGATGGCGAAGTCGGCGTGCAGCCGGAGTGGTTCTACAAGGGCGACGGTTCGAGCATCGTCGCGCCGGGCGCAGCTATTCCGTCGCCGGACTTCGCGCTCGACGGCAGCGAGGAGCCGGAAATCGCCGGCATCTATCTCATCGACGATCGTGGCCAGCCGCGGCGACTCGGCTTTTGTCTGGCGAATGAGTTTTCAGATCACGTCACGGAGCGCGGCAACTATCTGTGGCTCGCGCACTCGAAGCTGCGTCCGGCAGCGCTCGGTCCCGAGCTGCTCACCGGCAAGTTGCCGCCCGACGTGCGAGGCACTTCGCGCGTCGTGCGCGACGGTCGCACGCTCTGGGAGATGCCGTTCCTCACCGGCGAAGCGAACATGTCGCACTCGCTGAGCAACCTCGAGCACCACCATTTCAAGTACGCGCTGTTCCGCCGCCCCGGCGACGTCCACGTGCACTTCTTCGGCACTGCTACTCTGTCATTCGCGGCGGGTGTTCAGGTGCGCGTTGGCGATGTCTTCGAGATCGCGGCACAGCCGTTTCGCCTGCCGCTGAGAAATCCGGTCGCACTCTCGGACTCAGCTACGACCCCTGTTCGTGCCCTGTAGGTCGGGCTTCAGCCCGACAATCCGTGCGTGAAGTACCTCAATGATTGTGCCGCGGCGTCCCGATCTTCTGCGCCAGTCGCTGATATTTCGTCGCTGACTCCAGCACCGCCCCCGTATCGAGCTGCCCAACGCACCCCCGCTGAATCTCCTGCCACGGCGTCTGGTTCGCCGGCACCGGATATCCTCCGGCCTGCTCCAGCTCGCGGCGCCGCTTCTGCAATTCTTCATCGCTGATCAGGATGTTCGCTTCGCCGCGCTGCAAATCGATGCGCACGCGATCGCCGGTGCGCAACAGTGCAAGTCCGCCACCGGCCGCAGCCTCCGGCGACGCGTTGAGAATCGACGGCGATCCCGAAGTCCCCGACTGACGCCCATCGCCGATACACGGCAAGTGATGCATGCCCGCTTTGATGAGCGCTGCCGGCGGCCGCATATTCACGACTTCTGCAGCGCCGGGATAGCCGATCGGTCCAGTGCCGCGCATGAACAGCAATGTTCGTTCGTCGATCCCGAGCGCCGGATCGTCGATGCGGGCGTGATAGTCCTCCGGTCCGTCGAACACGACGGCGCGTCCTTCGAACGCGAGCGGATCGGCAGGGTTCGAGAGATAGCGCGCGCGGAAATCGTCGGAGATGACGCTGAGCTTCATGATCGCGGCATCGAACAGGTTGCCGCTCAGGACGGTAAAGCCGGCCTTCTGCTTGAGCGGCCGCTCGAACGGCCGGATGACTTCGGTATTGAGAATACTCGCGTCCCGGCAGTTCTCGCCGATCGTGCGACCGTTCACCGTCAGCGCCGCTTCGTGGATCAGTTTCTGCCGCATGAGCTCCGACATCACGGCCGGGACGCCGCCCGCGCGGTAGTAGTCCTCGCCGAGATACTCGCCGGCGGGTTGCAGATTCACCAGCAGCGGAATGTCTTCGCCATACGTTTGCCAATCATCCAGCGTCAGCTCGACGCCAATGTGCCGCGCGAGCGCGTTGAGATGAATCGGTGCGTTGGTGGAACCGCCGATCGCGGAGTTGACGCGGATCGCGTTGATGAACGCCTCGCGCGTCAGAATGTCGGACGGCTTGCGATCGGCCGCGACCATCTCGACGATCTGCTTGCCGGTGAGATAAGCAGCTTCCTGGCGATCGCGCAGCGGCGCAGGAATGGCGGCCGATCCCGGCAGCGACATGCCGAGCGCTTCGGTCAGGCTGTTCATCGTCGTCGCCGTGCCCATCGTGTTGCAGTAGCCAGTCGAAGGCGCCGACGACGCGACCAGCTTGATGAATCCCTGCTCGTCGATCTCGCCGGCTGCGAGCATCTCGCGCGCGCGCCACACGATCGTTCCCGAACCCGTGCGCTGGCCGTTGTACCAACCGTTGAGCATCGGACCGACCGACAACGCGATCGCCGGCAGATTCACCGTCGCCGCGGCCATCAGGCACGCCGGTGTGGTCTTGTCGCAGCCGATCGTCAACACGACGCCGTCGAGCGGATAGCCGAACAGCACCTCGACCAGCCCGAGATAAGCAAGGTTGCGATCCAGCGCTGCGGTCGGCCGCTTGCCGGTTTCCTGGATCGGATGCACCGGAAATTCCAGCACGATGCCGCCAGCCTCGCGCACGCCTTCGCGCACGCGCTCGGCCAGCACGAGGTGATGACGATTGCACGGCGACAGATCGCTGCCAGTCTGCGCGATGCCGATGATCGGCTTGCCCGACTGCAGCTCCGCGAGCGACAGCCCGAAGTTCATGTAGCGCTCCAGGTAGAGCGCAGTCATGTCGACGTTGGCGGGATCGTCGAACCAGGCGCGCGAGCGCAGGCGCCGTGCAGCAGGCTTCGTGTCAGTCATGGGCGTGAAACCGAGAAGCGGAAGACCATTCGGTGGACGTACTCGTGGCCGGGATCGACCCGCGCGCTGGGAAAATCAGGATGGTTCGGCGCGTCCGGGAATACCTGCGGCTCCAGGCACAGCGCATCTCCTTGACGATAGATCCGGCCGCCTTTGCCGACGACGGTGCCGTCGAGAAAATTGCCGGAGTAAAACTGCACGGCCGGTGCGGTCGTGAGCACTTCCAGGACGCGGCCGGACACGGGATCTTCCAGCGACGCAGCCAACCGAAACCCCTGCGGGCTCGGCTCACCGGAGATCACGAAGTTGTGATCGTAGCCGCGGCCGATGCGCAGCTGTTCGTCCTTGCCATTGCGAATCTGCTCGCCGATCGCGCGCGCTTGTCGAAAGTCGAACGGCGTGTTGGCGACGCTGCGGCGTTCGCCCGTCGGGATCAATGTCGCATCGACCGGCGTGAAGCTGTCGGCGAACAGCTTGAGCCGATGCCCGAGCACATCGCCTTTGCCGGCGAGGTTGAAGAATGAGTGATTGGTGATGTTGACGATCGTCGGCTTGTCCGTGCGCGCGCGGTATTCCATTGCCAGCTCATTGCGCTCGTTCAGCATGTAAGTTGCTGTGACCGTCAGGTTGCCCGGATAGCCGCCGGCACCGTCCGGACTCACGTAGCGAAGCTCGACGCGCGCGACGGGGCCGCTCGTCACCTTGTCGATCGTCCACAGCACCGTATCGAGCCCGTGCAAGCCACCGTGCAAGTGATTCGGTCCGTCATTCGTCTCGAGTTGATATTCGTGGCCGTCGAGCGTGAACTTGCCGCGCGCGATGCGGTTGGCGTAACGGCCGACCGTTGCGCCGAAGTACTGCCGCTTCGCGAGGTAGTCGCGCGGCGAGTCGTAGCCGAGTACGACGTCCTCACGCGTGCCGTTGCGATCGGGAACGGTGAGCGACTGGATCGCAGCGCCCAACGCGATGATGCGCACCGACATGCCGGCGCTGTTGGACAGCTCCGCCGCTTCTACACGGGAGCCATCTTGCAGCGTGCCGAAGTCCACGCGTTTTGCCTCCACGGCGGCGAGGGAGAGGGCGGGTAAGCCGAATGCTTGCAGTGACGTGAGAACTACAGTCCAGCGTCGGAACCGACCGAGTGCCATGCCGACCTCCGAGAGCGGGGAGCAGCAGTATTTCAATACTCAGACAAAATGTCACTAGCCGCGGGCCGGCATTGGGCACTCATATATATGGTGGAACCGGGCGGGCGCCTGCGCCGTCGGCGGCGAAGCTGCGTTTCAGCGGTAGTGCGCGAACTCGTTGGTCGGCAGACCCGGTGTATCTACACGCACAGAGAACAGTCCACCCGCGAGCGGCTGCTGCGTGCGCTGATCGGCACTGAGTTCTTTCCACGCTGTCGTGACGTACAGCGTTTGCAGATCGGCCCCGCCGAAAGCAGCCTTCGTGCAGTTTGCGACCGGCAACGAAAGCTTGCCCAGCAGCTCGCCGGACGGCGAATAGCGGTTGACCCCCCAGCCGCCGAACAGTCCGACCCAGACACAGCCGGTTGCATCGACTACGGGCCCGTCGGGATGGCCATCGGTCTCGGCCACGCGCGCAAAGACGCGTCGCTTCGAGAGTGAGCCGTCCGCAGCAAGGTCGAACGCGTAGATCTCACGCTTCAGCGTATCGATGTGGTACAGCGTTCGTCCGTCCGGACTCGTCGCGGGACCGTTGGTGATCACGTAATCGTCGTCGCAGCGGTGCAGTCCAGTCGCATCGAAGCGATACAGCGCGCCGTTCGGCTTGGCTTCATCGTCATCCATCGTGCCGAACCATAACCGGCCGGCAGCATCGACGTGCGCATCGTTGAGTCGATTGCGCGGGCGATGGCTATCGACGAGCGTGAGCAGCTGGAATTTGCCGTCGGCAGGGTCGAACTCGTAGAGCCCGCTCTTCAGACCGCAGATGAAGCGGCCGCCTCTCGCGGCTACGATGAAACCGACATCTTCCGGTGCGGGCCAGCTGCGTCGCGTGCGCGTGGTTTCATCGTAGCGATGAATCTGGCGTCCCTTGATATCGACGAACCACACCGCGCGTTCGCGCGCCGACCAAAGTGCGCCTTCACCGAGCTTGGCGGCCAGCGTCCAGATGCATTCAACGCCAGCCGGCATCGACGAAGTACTCATGTGCCGTGCACATGCGCGCGTCGTCCGATGCGAGGAACAGAGCCATCGCGGCGACGTCGTGCGGATCGATGCGGACCTTGAGGCATTGCTGCTCGATGGTGCGCGCCTCCTCCTCCGGCGTAAACCACAGCTTCATCTGCCGCGGCGTACGCACCGCGCCGGGCACGACGCAATTGACGCGAATACCGAAGACTCCCAGTTCGCGAGCCAACCCGCGCGTCATGCCTTCGATGCCCGCTTTCGCAGTCTGATAGATGGCGAGGCTCGGCAACGCCAGGTGCCAGGAGACGGAGCCGAGATTGACGATGGAGCCGGCGCGGGCTGCCTTCATGTCGGCGATCACGGCCTGTGCGCAGAAGAAGTAGTGGCGCAAGTTGACGGCGATGCGCTCGTCCCAATAGGCCGGCGAGACGTTCTCGACGTTGTGCCGGTCGTCATTCGCGGCATTGTTGATGAGCACGTCGATTGGCCCGAGCTGGCTGCGGATGTGCGGAAACAGCTCGCGGACCGCTGCGATATCGGTCAGGTCGCACTTGTAGTAGCGCGGTGGCGTGGGGCTGTCTGTGAGACGTCGTTCCAGCTCACGCGAATCCGTCTCCGCGATGTCGAGGAACGCGACGCGGGCGCCTTGCTGCGCAAATCGTTCGACGATGGCCGCGCCGATGCTCGAGCCGCCACCGGTAACGACGACTCGCTTGTCGCGCAACGAGGGATAGACGGTGTGCGCGGTCATCGATCCTCCTGCGAACCGGGCAGCAACCCTCGCTGTGCCAGGTTGCGCATCAGCCCCGCGATTCCCAGCTTCCACGGCGGTGCCTGCTGCGATGTCGTTACCTTGTTCACGAGTGTTCCCAGCGCCGGCGCCGAGACGCGCACGAGGTCGCCCGATTTGTGAGTGAAGCCGCGCCCCGGCGCACCGCGATCCTGCGTCGGGGCGAACATCGTTCCCAGGAACAGCATGAAGCCGTCCGGATACTGGTGCTGATCGAGAGTTTGCTTGACGAGCTCGGCGGGATCGCGACTGATGAGCGACATCGAGCTGCTGCCCTCGAGACGGTAGTCGTCGGCGCCTTCCACTTGCAGCGCAATCACGGTACCGCGCACCTGGTCGAGCGTGAAGCGCTCGTCGAACAAGCGGATGAACGGTCCGATCGCGCAGCTTGCGTTGTTGTCCTTGGCTTTGCCGAGGAGCAGGGCGCTGCGGCCTTCGATGTCGCGGAGATTCACGTCGTTGCCGAGCGCGGCGCCGAGAATGCGGCCGCGGGCGTCGCACGCCAGCACGATCTCCGGCTCCGGGTTGTTCCACTGCGACTCACTGCGCACGCCGATCCAGTCGCCCCAGCCGACTGACGACAGCACGGGAGACTTGGTGAACACTTCCGCGTCGGGCCCGATGGCGACTTCGAGGTACTGCGACCAGAGCCGATCGGCGATCAGCGCTTCCTTCAGTCGCGCGGCCTCGGCTGAGCCGGGCCGCACCGAGCGGATGTCGGCGCCGACCTTCTGGCCCAGTGCCTCGCGAATAGCTTGCGCTTGCGCCGAGTCGCCGCGCGCACGCTCTTCGATGACCCGTTCGACGGCCGAGACTGCGAAGGTAACGCCGCAGGCCTTGACGCATTGCAGGTCGCAAGGCGCCAGCATGCGCAACGCTGGTTCGCCGGCAAAGGCGGCCGTGATCGGCAGCTCGTCCAAAGCACCGAGATCCTTGCCGGCCGGCACTGCGCCGGACCATGCATTCAGCAGCTCCGTTACGGTCGGCGCGCTGTGCGAAACGTCGCGAACGCGCCCGTTGACGACCACGACCGGGACGGGGCCAGCGCCCGCGTCCAGGCGGCCGACCAGCAGGGCATCACGCCAGTCTTGCGCAAGGTGTTGAACGAGATTCACGCCTGGCACCGTTGTTGGCCTATCCCAGCCAGGGGACTATGGCTCAGCAGGGTAGTGATAGCGCTATCAGAATACAAGTCGCCAGTCGGCCGGCGCCTTGTCTGCTATGGCGTCAGCCCTTGCGTGGTGCTGCGACGGAATCGCGCTTGATCAACATGTGAGCCATGACGTGGTCAGAAACCACGCGCGCTTCCCCGTCCTTGCGCTGGCGAATACTGCGCAACAGGAGCTCGGTCGCCGAACCCGCCATGGCAGCGATCGGTTGGCGGACTGTCGTCAGCTCCGGCCAGACAGTTGTCGCCGTAGGTGTGTCGTCGAAGCCGACGACCGACAGGTCGCGCGGCACGTCCAGGCCACGGCGATGCGCCACCGAAATCGCGGCGGCAGCCATGTCATCGTTGCTGGCGAAGATCGCCGTTGGCGGGGTTTTGCGGCTCAACAGCTTTTCGCTGGCTTCCAGGCCGGAGCGATAGGTGAAGTAACCCTGCTGTATCAATCCAGCATCGATCGGCAGAGCGGCCTGCGTCATCGCGGCCTGAAAGCCTTCGTAGCGCAGGGCGCTCGCGGTCTGATTCGGATGGCCGCGAATGAAGCCGATGCGCTGATGGCCCATGCCGATCAAGTGCTCGGTCATTTCCTGGCTGGCACGGAAATCGTCGATGCGCACGCTCGACAAGTCGGCTTGGAAACGGCCCGAAGCGATCGCGACTACGGGAATGTTGGCGGCCGTGAGCTCCGACAACACGACCTTCGACTCGCAGAGCGGCGGCGGCAAGATTACTCCGGCAACGCTCTGCGCGATGCTGCGGGCGGCTGCACGCTCGGCGGCGTGACTCATGTGGTCCCAGGTATCGAGCACGAGCTGCGCGGCAGTCCGCGCAGCGCCGGCCAGCGCGCCGACGAGCAACTCGCTCAGATACGCGGCGCTCGGATTCGTGTAAATCAGCGCGATGCGTGTCCCTTGCGCGGCGGCAAGCGAGCGCGCGGCAGCGTTCGGCGTGTAGTTGAGCTCACGCACGGCGCGCATGACGCGTTCGCGCGTCGTGTCACGTACGTTGCTGTTGCTGTTCATCACGCGCGAGACGGTCATGGGCGAGACGCCCGCGTGACGAGCGACCTCGTGGATCGTCACGGCATCGCCCTTGCGTCGCTCGGTGCGTGTGGCGTTCTTCACTCGCATGGATCGGATTATTGCTCACGCCACCCGCCGGTGGAAGCGGATAAGGCCGGCGTGTTACCGTTATCACAGAATTGGTAACGTCGGTGGTGCTGGCGTGGGCGCCCGTCGGGCAGTGTGCCTCATGGTCGTACTGTGGGTCGCGGGGCTCGCAGCGGCGCCCGTCGCTTCCGCAGAAGACGGCTACGACCTGTGGCTGCGCTATCGGCCTGTCGAGCAACCTTGGGGGGACCGCTATCGCACGGCATTGACGCAAGTCGTCGCCGTCGGCGAGTCGCCGACGCTGCGGGTGGCGCACGCTGAGCTACAACGTGGGCTTCGGGGACTGCTGGGCGTCACGCTCGCTGACGCGGCGAGCGTGTCGCAGGATGGCGCGCTCGTCATAGGGACGCGGCGTTCGTTGCCAATGCTGGCGGGGATGAAGCTGTCGTTGCCGGCACCCGGCTCGCAAGGCTATGCGATTCGCAGCACTACCATCGGTGGACATCGCGCGCTGATCGTTGCTGCCGAGGACGATGTTGGCGTCCTGTACGGCGTCTTTCACCTGCTGCGCTTGTTGCAGACCCGCCAGTCGCTCGACGCAGTGGAACTGCAAGAGACGCCGGCGTTTCGCTTCCGCGTCCTCAATCATTGGGACAATCTGGATCGCAGCGTCGAGCGCGGCTATGCAGGCCAGTCGATCTGGGATTGGCACAAGCTTCCCGACTACATCGATCCGCGCTACGTCGACTATGCGCGCGCAAATGCTTCGCTGGGCATCAATGCAACGGTGCTCACCAACGTCAACTCGAATGCGGTCAGTCTGCGGCCGGATTACCTCGAAAAGGCTGCGGCACTCGCCAACGTGCTGCGTCCGTACGGAATCCGCGTGTTTCTCACGGTCCGGTTCGCGGCGCCGATCGAGATCGGCGGCCTGCAGACGGCCGATCCTGCAGATGCGGCCGTGAAACAGTGGTGGCAGGCCAAGGCCGCAGAAATCTATCGCTTGATTCCCGACTTCGGCGGCTTTCTCGTCAAGGCGAACTCCGAAGGTCAGCCTGGGCCGCAGGACTACGGGAGGTCGCACGCCGACGGCGCGAACATGCTGGCTGATGCCGTCGCGCCGTTCGGCGGCGTCGTGATGTGGCGCGCCTTCGTCTATTCGAACGAGCAACCGGACGACCGCGCCAAGCAGGCCTACAGCGAGTTCAAGCCGCTGGACGGAAAATTCCGCGACAACGTGCTGCTGCAGGTGAAGAACGGCGCGCTCGATTTCCAGCCGCGCGAGCCGTTCCATCCGCTGTTCGGCGCCATGCCGCGCACGCCGCTGGTGATGGAAGTGCAGATCACCAAGGAATATCTCGGCTTCGCAACGCATCTCGCGTATCTAGGCACGCTGTACCAGGAAGTGCTCCGCGCCGACACTTACGCGCGCGGGCCGGGTTCCACGGTCGCGAAAGTCATCACAGGGCTCGCAGGCGTCGCCAACATCGGCACCGATCGCAACTGGAGCGGCTCGCAGTTCGATCAGGCCAACTGG
>Ga0070673_100000353_pt1 | contig 24161 bp, 20 predicted proteins | sample KBSM23metaG_FD_65342 | JGI IMG/M metagenome (GOLD analysis project Ga0070673, IMG submission 65342) | Miscanthus rhizosphere microbial communities from Kellogg Biological Station, Michigan, USA - KBS M2-3 metaG | ecosystem: Host-associated > Plants > Roots > Rhizosphere > Soil ... | reverse complement strand
TCGAGCCGAACAGCACGCCGGCGCCGTTCAACCGGCCTGCCGTCGCCGCCGCGGCCCCGCTCACCGGCGGCGCACCGGATCAGCCGCCGAGCTTGCAGGCACACCACTACAAGGAGGCCCTGGGACGACTCGAGGCGATCGACGACGTCAACATGATCGCGATTCCCGACCGGACGGACGACGACGTGCAGCTGGCGATGATCGCGCACTGCGAGCGCATGCACGACCGGTTCGCGATCCTCGACTCGCGGCCCGGCGCGAAGCTCTCGGGCAGCGGCAGCGTCGTCGAGCACCGGCACGGCGTAGACAGCACCGACGGCTACGCGGCGCTTTACTATCCGTGGCTCTTCGTCTCGCCGGCGACCGGACCCGGGCGCGTCCTGGTGCCCCCGTCGGGTCATGTGGCGGGCGTGTTCGCCCGCACCGATGCCCGGCGCGGCGTGTTCAAGGCGCCGGCCGGCGAGGAGGCGCTGCTCAACGGCGTCCTCGGCGTCGAGCAGAACATGAGCGACATCGATCAGGGACAGCTGAATCTCAACGAGGGGATCAACGTCATCCGCGTCTTCAAGGGCGGCGGACGCGCCGTGGTCTGGGGCGCCCGGACGACGGCGACCAATCGCAGCTGGCAGTACGTGAACGTGCGGCGGCTGTTCCTGTTCCTCGAGGAGTCGATCGAGGAGGGAATCCGGTGGGCGGTCTTCGAACCGAATATCCCGCCGCTGTGGAAGAAGCTCAATCGCACCATCACCGCCTTCCTGACGCAGCAGTTCCGCGACGGGGCACTGTTCGGCAACAAGCCGGAAGAGGCCTTCTACGTGCGCATCGACGAGGTGCTGAACCCCGACGCCGAGCGCGCGCTGGGGCGGCTGCACATCGAGATCGGGATCCGGCCGGCGTATCCCGCGGAATTCATCATCGTCCGCATCGGCATCTGGGCCGGCGGCTCCGAGATCAGCGAGTCGTAGTCGGCAGCGAAGGAGGCAGCGATGGCGCTTCTCAAGGATCCCTACGGCAACTTCAATTTTCGCGTCGAGATCGACGGCATCCTGCGCGGCGCCTTCCAGGAGGTCAGCGGACTCGACTCGACGATCGACGTGATCGAGCATCGCGAAGGGGGCGACAACATCACGGTGCGCAAGTATCCGGGCCAGGTGAAGTTCTCCAACCTGCAGCTCAAGTGGGGCATGTCCGAAGACCGGGACCTGTATGACTGGCACCGGCAGTGGGCAACCGGCGATCCCGCGGCCGCGCGCAAGAACGGATCGATCGTCGTCCTCGACCGTCAGGGGCAGGAAAAGGCGCGGTGGGACTTCGTGAACGGCTGGCCGGCGAAGTGGACCGGCCCGAGTTTCAGCGCGGAAGCGAGCGACATCGCGATCGACACGCTCGAGATCGCGCACGAAGGGCTGAAGCGCGCGTAGCGCGAAGGAGCGGCCATGTTCCAGACCGAGTTCGACTTCACCCTGCCCTGCGGCTACGTCGACGGCGAGGGGACGCTGCACCGCGACGGCGTCATGCGGCGCGCCACCGCCGCCGACGAAATCCTGCCGCTGCGCGATGCCCGCGTCGTGAAGAACCCCGCCTACCTGGCGGTCATCCTCCTGTCGCGCGTCGTCTCGCGGCTGGGGAGCCTCGACAGCGTCACGCCGAAGGTCGTCGAGAACCTGTATGCGACCGACATGGCGTACCTGCAGGAGCTCTACAACCGCATCAACCAGTTCGACGGCGCCGATGCGGCGGTGTGTCCGCAGTGCCGTCACGAGTTCCGCGCCGGCGTCGCGGCCGCGGGGGGGTCCTAGGCTACCCCCTCGGACAGCTCGCCGAAGAGGTGGCCTTCATCGCGTATCACTTTCACTGGCCCGAGCAGGAAGTCATGGCCATGGAGCACGCCGACCGCCGTGACTGGGTGGCCAGGATTTCGGGGATCAACCGCCGCGCGAACGAGGGGTGAGGAACGGTCCGATGGAGATGACGATCAGAACGGCTGCGGGCGACCTGCGCCGCGCGACGCACGCGACGACCGGCGTCGTGTCTCTGAGCGACGCCGCCGGCTCGACGGCGGGCGCAGAGGCGTTCGCCGCGGACGTCATCGCGCGCCACGCGGCGGGCTTCGCCGGGGTGGCGCCGATGGAGCTCACGCTGATCGCCCCGCGCGATTCGAGCGCCACGAACCTGTTCGAGATGATGGCCACATTGGCGATCCGCCCGTCGTTCGTGCTGCAGGTGGCGGCAAATGCGCGGAACGCGACCTCGGGTTCGCATTCGGCTGCGGCGGGTGGATCGAGCCGACGAACGGTCGGCGGACCGCTCACGCCGGGCGCACGCGTCCGCGTGCTCGAGCGCCTCTTCGCGCGCGAACGCCGGATCGAGACGATCGGCGGGACCGCGCCGGCGTGGAGGAACACGGCATCAATCGATGCCGACGGCACGCCGGGACAGCCGCCGCGCGACCCGCTCACGGCGCTCCCGGAGATGGTCCTTCGCCGCCGCGACGCCGCGCCGCCAGCGCGCGCCGAAGTGGCGCCGCCTCGCGACCTACGCCAGGATGCTGGGGTCTCGCGGCCAGTGCCGGCCGCGCCGGCCGCGAATGGCATGCGAGTCCCCGCGGCCGCTCTGGCCCTGTCATCCCGCGAGCTGCGACAGCTGACCGACGAGGTCGTCGGCGCCATCGACCGCCGCATCATCGCGCAGCGCGAACGCCGGGGAGCGATCTGAGATGGGCCTCGAAAAAGCCCTTGTCACGAACACGGCCACCGGCACGGCGATCGCGGTGATGTTCAACCCGGAGGAGTACACCGTCAGCCGCGACATCAACTACGCGCAGACGGCCATCCCGGGGCTGTCGGCGCCGCTGCTCCAGTTTGTCAGCGGCAACATGCAGACACTGGAGATGGAGCTGTTTCTCGACACCTACGAGGAACACCGCGTCGGCAGCCGCCTGCAGAATCGCGCCGGCGAGGACGTGCGTCAGGTCATGCGCCAGATCACGGACCTCATGAACATCGAGGCGTCGACGCACGCGCCGCCCGTCCTGCTGTTCACCTGGGCCTCGCTGTCGTTCACCTGCGTGCTGGCGCGCGCGAGCCAGCAATTCACGATGTTCCTGCCCGACGGCACGCCGGTGCGGGCCCGGCTGCGGGTGACCTTCAACGAATTCCGCAACGTCGACCTCGAGGCGAAGGAGATCAAGCGCGAGACCGTGGACTTCTCGACGTTCCGCGTCGTCGCCGACGGCGACACGCTGAGCGGCATCGCGGCGGAGACCTACGGCAATCCCAAGCTGTGGCGCGCCATCGCGCTGCGGAATCGAATCGACGATCCGCGCCGCCTCGTTCCCGGCGCGCGCCTGATCGTGCCGCCGCTGCCCTTCCGGGATCCCGACACCGGAGAGGTCTACCAGTAGCCATGGCGCTCGCCTCCGCACTGCGCTTCGCGCCCGAGTTTCAGCTCCGCATCGGCGGACAGGCGGTTCCTTCACTGCTGCGCGCGTCGGTGTCGAGCGTCAGCTACCAGACCAGCCTGGACGGGGCCGACAGGGTCGAGCTGACGCTCGTCAACGACAAGCTCCGCTGGCTGGATCATCCACTGCTCGCGCTCGATCGTGAGGTCGCGGTGCTCATGGGCTACGCGCCCGATCCGCTGCAGCAGATGTTCGTCGGCGAGATCGTCGGTCACAGCGCGACGTTTCCCTCCGGCGGCGCCCCGATGTTGACGGTGGTCGCGCAGGACCGCCGGCGCCGCCTGCAGCAGGGGACGAAGGTGCGGTGGTTCGCGGTTCCGGTGCCTTGCCGGGGCAACTGGCCGATGCCCGACCCCGCCGTCGCCGGCATCGTGAGCCTCGAGCACGGATTGATTCCCATTCTCGATCCGGTGAGCGCCGCGTTGTCGTTCCTCGTCACCGGCGCGCAGGTCGCGATCGCGCAGGGGAACCCGGACACGATGCAGACGATCATCCGCAAGCAGATGTCCGAGAGCGACTTCGATTTCCTGCGCCGCATCGCGCGCGAGAACGGCTGGGAGGTGCTGGTCGATCACGAGGCGCCGCTCGGCGGACGCAAGCTGCGCTTCCTGTCGCTGGCGGAGCACCTCGCCCCGGACGTGACGCTGCGCTACGGCCAGTCGCTGATCGACTTCACGCCACGCATCACGACGGTCGGACAGGTCGCGGGCATCTCCGCCCGCTTCTGGCTCCCGGAGATCAAGACCGACTTCACCGTTGCCGTCGCGTGGGACTGGGACCGCAATTCGCTGGACGTCAGCATCTCGCCCGGGTTCGGCACGCCGGGCAAGGCCGGCCGCGGCGATGAGACAATCACGCTGATCAACGAACCTCTCAGCCAGTTCACCGCGCCGCGCGTGATTCTGAGCAAGCTGCTGGCGCGGCTGAACGAACGGCTCACCGGGACCGGCAGCACGATCGGCGACGTGCGCATCCGCGCCGGGAAGGTGCTGCGCCTGGAGGGCGTCGGCGAACAGTTCGGAGGGCTCTACCGCATCACCTCCGCGACACACACCATCGACAGCGGCGGGTATCACACGCATTTCGAGGTGCGGAAGGAAATCTGGTTCGGCTCAATTCCGCTCCTCGCACAGGGCGCCGTTCGCGTCCAGGTCCAGGGGGAATGAATGGCAGATGGACTGGTCGAGAGTGCGGCCAAGAGCACGGCTCCCGACGACCCGCGGGTCGCCGGCGTCGCGCCCGCGGAGGTCATCGCCAATTGCGATCAGACCAATCTCGGGCGGGTCAAGGTGCGGCTGCCCTGGCTGCCCGACTACGAGCCGTGGGCGCGGGTCGCGGCGCCGATGGCCGGCATGAAGAGCGGCGCCTATTTCATGCCGCAGGTCGGTGACGAAGTGCTCGTCGCCTTCAACCGCGGCGAAGTCCTGGAAGCGTACGTCGTCGGCAGTATGTGGAATGGCCGGAACAAGACGCCGGTCGAGTCGTCCACCGACGCGGAGAGCAAGTGGGTCCTGAAGACGCCGAAGGGGCACGAACTGGTGTTCGACGACGTCGCGGCTTCGATCACGATCACGCACGTCGGCGGTCCGCACGTCACGCTGCGCGAGGCGTCGATCGAAGTGGCGATGGACGCGAAGAACACCGCCGCGATCACCTTCGACAAGAGCGGCAACGTGACCATCAAGGCGTCGGCGAGCATCACGCTCGACGCGCCAACCATCAACGTGAGCGCGTCGCAGAATCTCGCGCTCGGCGGCAGTTCCAGCGCCCGGATCGACGGCGGCGGCTACTGCTCGATCCAGGCCACGAAGATCGACATCGGGTGAACGCCAGGAGGTGACGTGATGCCGGCGGCCGCGCGCGCGGGAGATCGCACCAGTCATGGGACGCCGCTCAGTCCAGGGCTCGGCAGCCCCAACGTCTGGATTGGCGGGCGCGCGGCCTGGCGCGCCACCGTCGACGCCCATGCCTGTCCGCTGGCCGAGGGGCTCAAACCGCATGTCGGCGGCGTCGTCGCGAACGGCAGCGCGAAGGTGTTCATCAACGGCCTGCCCGCCGCGCGCGTCGGCGACGTGATCCCGGAAGTGGGACCGAGCAACAGCATCAGCGACGGATTCATGAACGTGCAGATCGGCTAGTGCGGCGATGAGCGACATCCGACCCGATCCATCGAAGGCGTTCCTCGGCGTTGGCTGGGCGTTCCCGGTCACCCCGGACGAGAACGCCGGCGACGTGGCGCGTGCGGTCTACGAAGAAGACATCCGCCAGGCGGTGCTGCTGATCCTGCAGACCGAGCGCGGCGAGCGCGTCATGCGCCCCGACTTCGGCGCCGGCCTTCGCGCGCTGGTGTTCGAGCCGATCAATACGACGACCATGGCGCTGGCGCGGCACCAGGTCTCGCAGGCGCTGATTGCGTGGGAACCGCGGATCGACGTCGAGCAGGTGACGGTCACGGCCGACGGCGCCGCGGGCAACGCGCTGAGGATCGAGATCCGGTATCGCGTGCGCGCGACCAACACCTTCTACAACCTCGTCTTCCCGTTCTACCTGCAGGAGGGCCGGCCGTGAGCGGCGCCGAGGACCTGCTCCGCCGGCTGCCCGGCTACGCGCCGGAGTTGTCGGCGTCCGGCGCCGGCGCCGCGCGCGCGGTGATGCGGGTGTTCGCGCGCTACATGGAGCTGCTCCACGACGGGCTTGCCGATGTCCCCGATCGCGCCCTGCTCGCCTATCTCGACATGATGGGCGTTCACCTTCTGCCCGCGCAGGCGGCGCGTGTGCCGCTGGTCTTCAGTCTCATCGACGGCAGCCCGGCCGACGTCACGATCCCGGAGCGCAGCCAGGTCGCAGCCGCCGTGGTCCCGGCGCCGCCGTCGCTCCTGGACGTCGGGAGCGCTGACCTGGCGACGGATCCGGTCGTCTTCGCGACCGATCAGGCGGTGACGCTCACACGAAGCCGGCTGGCCTCGCTCTACAGCATCGTCCCCGGCAGCGATGCGTTCGCCGATCACACGGGCGACGTCGCGGCCGGCTTCACGCTCTTCGACGGCCTGCAGCCGACGGAACACGCGATCTATCTCGGCCACGATCACCTCTTCGCGCTGGCCGGCGAAATCGCCGTCATCCTGGCGTTCTCGCTCGGCGACGCGGTCACCGCGACGTCGCGGGTCGCGGCCGGCCGCGACGAGGGCGTCAGGCTGCAGTGGGAGTACCTCACCGACAGCGGCTGGCTGCCGTTCGAAAACCCTCCGGAAGAAGACACGACCGGCGGACTCCGCATCGACGGCGAGATCACCTTGCGGCGCGCCTGCGGCCCGGATGCGAAGAAGGAGACGCTCGAAGGGCACACCACCTACTGGCTGCGCGGCCGTCTGATCACGCCGCTGCTGCCCCTCGAGAGCAGCCGGGCGATCCGGCTGCCCGTCGTCAACGACATCCGCGCCAGCGTCAGCTTCGGGAAAAACAACCTGCTGCCGGAAACGGCCTTCACCGGCAGCGTCCCCGTGGATGTGACCAAGCCGTTCCTGCCCTTCGGGCCGCGCCCGGCGACGCACGACACCTTTTACGTCGCGAGCAAGGAAGTCTTTCAACGCAAGCGCGCCCGCGTCAGCCTCGACCTGCAGTTCTCGACGGTTGGCCAGGCTCCCACGAGTCCCGCGCTGGCGCTGATGTGGGAATACCATGATGGTTCGTCGTGGCGTCTGTTGTTCAAGGCGGACGAGGGCGCGGCTACGTTCACCGCGGCGGGAACGATCACGTTCATCTGCCCGCCCGACTGGGGCGAGACGCGCGTCAACGGCGTCCAGAGCTACTGGCTGCGCGCGCGCATCACGGCCGGCGACTACGGCCACCCTGCCGGCATGGCGGTGACCACGACAGGCGGCGTCGCCTCCGTCGCGCCGACGGCCGACACCCTGCATCCGCCGATCGTCTCGCGGCTCTCGCTCGCCTATGCCTACGTGACGGATCCGGAGCTGCTCGATCACTGCCTGACCCACAACGATTTCGTCTTCGCGGATCGGACCGACGCGTGCCGGTGGCCGGACCAGACCTTCACGCCCTTTCAGCTCGTCGCCGATCGCCACGCCACGGTGCACTTCGGCTTCGACCGGCCTCTGCCGGTCGGTCTGCTCGGCCTCTACGTTGACGTGGCGCTGGCCTCCACCGATTTCGCTGACGCGCGATCGTCGCCGTTCGTCTGGGAGTACCGCTCCGCGCGCGGATGGACCGAACTGGGTGTGCTCGACGAGACGCTGGGGTTCCAGCGCAGCGGCATGGTGCAGTTCGTCGGGCCGGCGGACGCCGTCACGGCGGCTGGCCAGCACGGCTCGCTCTACCGGATTCGCGCGCGGCTGAAGACCGGCGAGCGCGCACGGCCGCTGGCGATCGCCGGCCTCTGGCTCAACGCCGTGTGGGCAACCCACAGCCAGATCTTCGAGCAGGAGCCGCTCGGAACGAGCGACGGCAACCCCCGCCAGACGTTCTCGGCGCGCCGCGCTCCGGTGATGGAGGGGGAGACCATCGAGGTCGAGGAGTGGACCGGCCGCGGCGAGTACTGGCGTACGTTCGTGCAGGACGTCGCCGACGCCGATCTGCGCTTCGAACGCGATCCGGGCACCGGCGCCGCGACCGCGGTGTGGGTGCGATGGCACGGCCGTGAGCACCTGCACGAGTCCGCGCCCGTCGATCGCCATTACCTCATCGAACGGGCCCGCGGCCTGGTCGTGTTCGGAGACGGACGCCACGGCATGATCCCGCCGGCGGGCCGCCGGGTCGCGATCTCGTACCGCAGCGGCGGCGGGTTGATCGGCAATCTGCCCGCCGGAGCCGTCGCTGAATTGCGCACCGCAGTGCCTTTCGTTCTCGGCGCGACCAATCCCGTGGCAGCCGCGGGCGGCGCGGGCGTGGAGTCGATCGACGCCGTGCGCGCGCGCGGACCGCAGCGCCTTCGCCATCGCGACCGCGCCGTGTCGCCTCAGGACTTCGAATGGATGGCGCGGGACGCGTCGTCCGAGGTGGCGCGAGCGCGCTGCCTGCCGGTCACCGGCCCGGACGGCCGCGCTCAGCGCGGCTGGGTGACGGTGCTGATCGTGCCGCACAGCTCGGATGCCCGGCCCCGCCCCGCCGCCGAGCTTCGGCGCCGCGTGCGCGACTACCTCGCGGCACGCGTCCCCGCGGCCATCGCCGGCCGTCTCCGTGTGGAGGAGCCACGCTATGTCGGCGTCAGCGTGTCGGCCGACATCGTGCCCGCCGTCGCCGCATCGGCCGCACTCGTCGAAGCGCGTGTGCGCGTCAGGCTCGATCGCTTCCTGCATCCCCTGCTCGGCGGCACCGCAGGCGAGGGCTGGGATTTCGGCGAGACCGTTCACATTTCGCAGATCGCCAGCGTGATCGAGGCGACCGACGGCGTGGACTTCGCCACGGCGATCGGGCTGGCCGTCGAAGGACGGTTGGCCGGCGGCTCGATTCCCATTGAGCCGGACATGCTCGTCGCGCCTGGCGACCACGAGCTGAAACTCATCGTGGGAGTGGACTGACGTGCCGCTGCCGCTGCCGCGCCTGGACGTCCGCACCTTCGATCAACTGGTCGCCGAGGGACAGGCGCTGCTTCCGCTGTACGCGCCGACATGGACCGATTACAACGTCCACGATCCAGGGATCACGCTGCTGGAGCTGCTGGCCTGGCTGTCCGAGATGGGCTTCTATCGCCTCGATCGAACGCCGGCCGCGAGTCTGCGCGCGTTCCTGCGTCTGGCCGGTGCCGGAGACATCCGTGCCGCGCGGGCGGCCGACACGGTGCTGGCTGCGCGCCTGAATCCTCCAGCGACCAGCGCGATCATTGCCGCAGGCGCGCAGGTCGCGAATGTGGACGAAACGGTCACGTTCCAGGTCAGCGACGACACGGCCGTCTCCGGCGCGCAGATCGTCGCGATGGCTGCCACGGTCGAAGGCGTCGAGGCCTGGTATGTCGCCTTCGACCGCGCGCTCGCGCGCACGACCGCGCCCCTCGGCCTGTTCGTGTCGACTGGCGCGCAGGACGAAGACCGGCGGACACGCGCGCGCCTGCAGGAAGAATGGGAAGCGGCGGACGCCGAGGCGCGGAAAGCCGGATCCCCGTTGTCGTTCGACATCAGGCCGCACTACGGGGTGCGGACGCAATGGGAATATTACGCGGGCGCCGCCGGCTGGCGACCGCTCGAGGGCGTCGAGGACGAGACGCGCTCGCTGACCCTTTCCGGTCTGGTCCGATTCAGGGTTCCCGCCGCGCCACCGCATCTCGCAGGCGGCCTGGCGGAGGCGCCGTCGAACCTGTTCTTCATCCGAGGCCGGCTCGCACGCGGACGCTACGACTGTCCGCCGCGCATCGAGTCCGTCGTGTTCAACGCCCTGCGGGTGCGGCACGCCGTCGATCGGACGACGCTGTCGATTACCGAGAGCACGGGGAGAGCGGGGCAGGTCTTCGCCCTTCCGCACCGGCCGATCGTGCCCGGGACGACGCGAATCGCGTTCGACGGCGCCGCCGATCCGGCATGGTCCGAGGTGGCAGGCTGGGATCGGAGCGGGCCGCACGACCGCGCGTTCGTCGTCGATCACGATCGCGGCGAGATTCGGTTCGGCGACGGCCGCGCCGGCCGTGTTCCGCCGGCCGGCGCCGACCTCGACGCGGCGTATCAAGTCGGCGGAGGACCATCCGGCAATGTGCCGGCCGCCACGCTGACCCGCGTGCTCGGCCGTGATGACGTCGCGGTCTCACAGCCCTACCCCGCGGCCGGCGGGTCAGCGCCCGAAGAGCTCGACGCGGCCATCGGGCGCGCGCTTGCCGGGCGCCGGACATCGGCGCGCGCCATCACGCTCGCTGATTTCGAAGCGCTGGCGCTCGACATGCCCGGCGCGCCAATCGCTCGCACACACGCGATCGCCGGCTACGACCCTCGTATGCCATGCCTGCCCGCCGCCGGCAGCCTCACCGTCGTGGTGGTGCCGCACTGCCCTGCCGCGCGCCCGGTCCCGAGCGACGCTCTGCTGCACGCCGTAGGCTGTTATCTCGAACGGCGGCGCACGCTGACGACGCAGGTACACGTCGTCGCGCCGTGTTTCACGACGGTCTCGGTCCAGGCGCGGCTGTACGCGCGGCCTGGCGCCGACTCGCGCGATCTCGCCAGCGCGGCACGCCGCGCGCTCGAGCGCTTTTTCGATCCGCTGCATGGCGGCCCGGACGGGTCCGGCTGGCCGGTCGGCCGCGACGTCTATCGCGCGGAAGTCATGGCGCTGCTCAACGATGTGCCGGGCGTCAGCCATGTCGACGAGGTCGCGATCAAGACGGGAGACGGCCCGAGCGACCGGTGCGGCAACGCCGTGGTCTGCCGCCATGGCCTGGTCGTTTCCGGTATCCACCAGATCACGATTGACTCCGGGAGCCATTGCCGATGACTGAGAAGGTTCTCGAACGGCTGAACTACTACAACGGCCAGCGGCTCGAGGCGAGCGACTTGAAAGTCGAGCAGGAGTACCACATCCGAGTACGCCGGTGGCTCAACAAGTCGCTGTATTCCGCCGGCATCGCGCGCGGACTCGAAGTCCGCGCCGAGCCCAAGGCGCCGCGCGTCGTCGTCAGCCCTGGCCTCGCCCTGGATGACGAAGGACACGAGATCATCCTGTGGGAGGAACAGCGGGTCGACGTGGTCGGCGACGCGCGATTCCACACCGGCACCGCCTCGGAGGCGGAAGTCGAGGGCCTGTATCTCACCATCCGCTACGACGAGGAGCTGACTGCGCAACAGGACGGTGGATGCACTCCGCGTGGCACATCGCACGCCAACCGGCCGGCATCAGGGGGTCCGTCGCGCGTGGTGGCGAAGCCGGTCTTCTGCTGGCGCGCGTTCCTGCCACACGAAGGCAGCGGCGAAATCGTGCTGGCGCAGGTCGAGCTCGACGAGACCTGCAGCGAAGTGCATCAGATCAACCTCGGCGTCCGCCGCTACGTCGGGGCCGGATCGGCGGCGAAGGTCAGGCAGTACGCGCTCGAGGGTTGTCGCGACATCGACGATCACAATCCACAGCGGATCTACTTTCACATCCGCGGACGTCAGCCGGGCGCCGTCACGTTGTATTTGAAGTCGGAAAAGTTCCCGACGCTGCAGTACACGGAAGTCGGGCGCCACACGCACCCGCTCGACATCACCTTGCAGGGCGGCGACGGCCAGCACCGGCACGATCTGGGATCGGGGCACACGACCGAGAACGAAGAGCCCGGCCATGACCATGCTCTGGCTGCCGACTTCATCCTGCTGGAACAACCTGACACGGACGCGGTGGCGAACGCCTTTCTCGACATTCTGTTCCCCGGAGTGGGACTCTTCGTCTCGTATTCCCGATCCATCAACACATATAGGGTCGCGCTCAGCCCGCAGTATCACTTCGACTGGAAGGTTGCCGGGAACAAAGTGAATTCCGGCGATTATCCGCGCATCGTTCCGAACGATGCCAACCTCGCAGGTGGACCGTTCAGAACGATCAACGACGGTCAGCACCAGCACTCATACGGGAGCACTGCGGCGAAAACGGAGTTGACCAAGGAGAGCGACGGCAATTCCGCGCACACGCATGCCTTCGGGACGACGGCGGCACAGCCGGCCGGCGTGAACGAGATCACGCCCACGGCGGATACCTATAAAGCCTATTCCGCGCGCGCCGGCGATCCGCTGACCTTCGTCGAAGGGTTGGAGATCTGGATCGGCCGGGAAAACGAGAACCCGCTTCCGCGAACGCCTGAAGTGCTGCGGCAGCTGAGCGACGCCGCGCAGATGGACTGGGGCAACAAGACGCGGCTGGGCGACGGCGGCGGGGCAACGGACGTACTGCAGAACAAGGGCACCGGTCCGATCCGTCTCGATTTCCTTCCCGGCATCTACTTCACCGAGGGGCAGCACTTCATCGAGCTGCGCGTGCCGTCGAAGACCGGCAACCAGCCGAACGGTGGACGCATCCTCTACAACCTGTACGTCGAGTAACGCGAATGGAGCGCACACCCGTCCGCTACGCCGTCCTCCGCGATCGCCGCGTCTGGGACAGAGAGGTCGAGATGCCGGGGCTGCAGCCGGAGCCGGCCGGCGCGCTGACGCTGGCGCGCGTCCCTGGTCTGCCGGACGGCCAGTCGCAGATCGTGAATGCGCCGCCGTTCAACGTCGAGCTGTCAGGAATCGTTGCTGCCGCCCATGACGATCTGTACCTCGCGGACGCGAAGGCGGATGCGGCGATCTGGCTGATGGGGAACTGTCGCGCCCGGGAGCTCACGATCGGCGGTGGCGATGGTGCCGGTGACTTGAAGTCCCCCCGTGGCCTGGCGACCTGCGGCGGCCGATTGTACCTCGCCGACAGCGGAAACGCACGCATCGTCGTGTTTCACCTGGCCACCCTCGAGCAGCGCGCGGTGTGGGAAGGACTCCTCCAGAATCCGACGTGTGTTGCCTGCGACAGCCGCGATCGCGTTTACGTGCTCGATGCCGGTCTGAAGCGGGTGCTGCGGTTCGACGGCGGCGGCGCTCCCGATGCGGCCTACAACGCGGCGATGTCGCAGCACGCCAATCTCGCGGGGCCTCTGGCGCTCGCGGTCGGCGCCGGCGACACGCTGTTCGTCGCCGACGGGCCGTCGGCCGCTGTCCTGGTCTTCGACGCAGAGGGACACTTCACCGGGACGCTTCCTTCCGCCAGCGCGCCCGCGCGGCCGTGGGCCCTCGCCGCCTGGGGTTCACGGCTGTACGCCGCGGACGCCGCCAGTGGCTGGATTCACGCGCACGAGACGGTTCACGGCTGGCTCGGGATCCTCGCCGATTATCGCGGGCCGGTGTCGGCGATGACCTGCGACGCGACGGGCGGCCTGATCCTCAAACCAGACGCCGGCGATCGATATGTCCGGCTCGCCGCCGACGCCGCCTACGTCTCCTCCGGCGAGGTGATCGCGGGACCGTTCGACGCCGGCGATCTGTGCGAATGGGAGCGCGTGCGCGTCGACCTCGAGCTCCCGCCCGGGACGGCCGCAGAGCTGCGGATCTACACTGCCGCCCCATCGATCGCGGATCCGACGACGCCGGTGGATGAACCATCGGCGACGGACTGGGCAGATCCCGCGAGGCTTGCGCGTTCGCTCGACACGCTCCTCCCGATCCACGACGCCGCGTCGGGGGCGCCAGGCATCCGCGGCCGCTTCGTCTGGCTGCGCCTCCGCCTGTCCAGCGCCGACGCCCACGTCAGTCCCCGCGTTCACCAGATCCAGGCGGCGACGACGGATACGAGCTCTCTCGATCACCTGCCTGCGGTCTACGCGCGCGAGGATACGGGCTTTTTCGCGCGCTGGCTCGCGTTGTTCAGGTCGGATCTCGGCGACTGGCACCAGGCGCTGGACGAAATCGCCAGGCACTTCGACGCGTCGGCCTCGCCAGAAGAGGATTTGCCGCGGCTTGCACAGTGGGTGGCGTTCGCGCTGCCCGACGACAAGGAGCCGGACGAGTGGCGTCAGCTCCTGCTCGATGCGCAACGCCTCTACGAGCGGCGGGGCACCGTGTTCGGCTTCGCCGAGCTCTGCGAGCTGTACACCGGTGTGCGTCCGCAAGTCTTCGAGGCGTTCCGCGATCGGCGCGTCTGGCAGCTCGCGCATCCGGCGTCGGCGCTGGGGCTCGATACGGCACTCGCGCCCGCGCAGCCGGATGGCCTGGTCGTGCCCGGATTCACCTACGCGGATCCCGCGTTCATGGGCCTGCGCGGCGATTACTACAGCGGCACCCGATTCGAGAGGCTTCGGCTGTCCCGCATCGATGACGTCGTCGACCGCGACTGGCAGCTTGGATCCCCGGTGCCGGGTGTGGTCGAGAGCGATCGATTCTCGGTGCGCTGGACCGGGCAGGTGCAGCCGCGTTACACCGAGCTCTACACCTTTCGCACCGAGTCGGACGACGGCGTACGCCTGTGGGTGAATGGTCGGCTGCTGATTGACGACTGGCGCGAGCACGGACGCGCCGCCAACAGCGGCCAGATCGCGCTGACCGGCGGCCGCTGGTACCCGATCACCCTCGAGTACTTCGACGCCGTCTACACGTCGAGCATCAGCCTGTCCTGGTCGAGCCGCAGCCAGGTTGGCGAAATCGTTCCGAAGGAGCGGCTGTATGCACTCGTCGATCCCGGCGCGGCGCTGCCAGAGGACGGCGGCGGCGCGGCGGAGCCGGTGCTGGTCGGTCAGGCGGTCGTCGGCGGCAGCGGCCCGTTCGCCGCGGCCGACCTCGGTCTGCCGGTCTTCACCGATACCGCGCATCTGTTCACGGTGCTGGTGCCCGCAGCGCGATTCGTCACTGCGTCGAAGCGTCAGCGGCTCGAACGAATCGTGCGTGCCGAAACGCCGGCCCATACCGACGTGCACCTCTGTTTCGTCGATGCGCGCATGCGCGTGGGCGTCCAGGCGCGCGTCGGCATCGATGCGCTCCTTGCCGGCGACCCGACGCCGCTGTCACTCGGCGACGCGGCGCTCGGCGTGGATGCGGTGCTCGGTGAACACCGGGATCGCGCGGCGGAATTTCGCGTCGATCGCCAGGCCCGCATCGCCCGCGGCACCGTCCTGACGTAGAGGGAACGCAGCCCATGGACCATCGCACCGACGACGCATCCGGCCTGCCGGCGCCACGCCGCAACCATTACTTCTATTCGAAGCTGATGGGCGTGCTCCAGTTCCAGATGGAGCAGGCCTACGGCATTCGCGAGCGGCGCCTGATGAATCGCCTCACGCTCGGCGTGGGGGTCCTGTGCGGGCTGGACGTGCACGCGCGTGGCTCGCAGATCTGCGTTGGACGCGGGGTCGCGGTCGACGCCGTGGGACACGAGATCATCGTCCCGCGCGAGTGGTGCGTCGATCCTTGGACGCTCACCGACGAGCGCGGCTGCGACACGACGAGACTGACGACCGACGCCGATCACGACGTCTACCTGTGCCTGGCCTACGACGAGTGCCTGACCGACTTCATGCCGGTCGCCGCCAGCGAGTGTGACACGCGCGAACAGTCGGCCGCCGGAACGATCGTCGAGACGTTCCGCATCGTCGTGTCGGAGCAGCCGCCGGATCCAATCCCCGACGCGGTGGCGGATCTCTGCGCCACGCTCGTCGGGGGCGCCGGCGGCAAGAGCCTGAGCCGCACGGACCGCCGCATGGCGTTGTGCGAGGCGCTGAGCCCCGAGTGCGGCAGCCCTGAGGCACAGGCCTGTGTGCCCCTCGCCAAGGTGGCGCTTCTCGCCGGCGAAAAGATCGGCACGATCACAACCTGCGGCATCCGTCCCGTCGTGTACAGCAATGCCGTGCTGTTCGATTTGATCCTGTGCCTGGCCGAGCGAATCGACCAGTGCTGCGATCCCGGACCGCGGCCGACGCCGACGCCCACACCGACGCCGAGGCCGACGCCAACCCCGACACCGTCGCGCAGCGCAACGCCAACACCCACGCCGTCACGTACTCCGGCGCCCACGCCGACACCCTCACCTAGCGCGTCGCCGACGCCGACACCGACACCGTCACCGAGCGCATCGGCGACGCCGACACCGACACCGTCAGCGAGCGCGCCACTGACGCCCACACCGACGCCAACACCTCGCGCGTCGTCGACGCCCACGCCAACGCCGAGCGCGCCCACGCCGACGCGCCCGCGGCGCACGCCGCGCCCGTCGCGGGGCGACGTGCCGACGCCGACGCCGACACCGCCACCGACACCGACGCCGTCGCCGTCGCCATCGCCGACGACTTCACCACGGCCGACACCGCCACCGACGCCCACGCCGACCCCGACCCCTACGCCGACCCCAAGGCCGACGCCGACGCCGACGCCCACGCGTTCGGCCCCGGCGATCAGCCTCCCGGGTACCAGCGGGGGCATCATCATTCATCGCTGAAGAGTTGAGGAGCCGCGATGCCTCCAGCCCACGTCCTCGATCGAACCACCCGCGAGCGGGTGCACTATTTCTCGCGTCAGCTCATCACCGCGGAAGACATGATCGATGAGCAGAACTTCTTCCTGCAGAAGTTCCGCCGCCACAACCGCTTCCTGCACGGATGGGGCGTCGTCTGCGGGTACAGCGTCGTCGCGGCAGCGACGGCGCAGTATCCGTGGCGCGTGAAGATCTGCGATGGCTACGTCGTCGACCCGCACGGCAACGAGATCGACCTCGGGGAGCCGTTCTTCTTCGACCTCGCCGCACACCGACCCACGTACGATCCGTGCGCCCCCCGCGGTGGGTCGCACGCGCCGGTGAGCCGCGGATCCGGCGACGCCATGTCACCGCTGTTTCTCGCGGTGTGCTATGACGAATGCGACACGCGCCCGGTGCGCGTCCATGCCGCGGGATGCGGCTGCGAGACGAGCTGCGAATACTCGCGCGTGCGCGACAGCTTCTGTTTCACCGTGCTTCCGGAGCTGCCCGAATACCATACGAAGGCGGTCGAAGCCGATGCCGCGTTCGTCGACGCGCTGCGGGCGTGGGCAAAGGCTGGCCGTGACGGGCCACTGCCCGCGGCACCGTGCCCGGTCGTGACAGCGGATCCGTGCGTCGTCCTGGCCCAGGTCAGTCTGCCGGCGGTCGGCACGGCGCTCGACGCATCGGCAATCGACAACACTGTGCGGCGGACGCTTTACAGCACCCACGCGCTCGAACTGCTGATGCAGGTCTAGTCGCGGTGGTCTAACCGTTCCAGAAGCGGTACCCGAGGCCGCGGACGGTCGCGATGTACGGGCGCGGCGAATGGCTCTGCAGCTTCATGCGCAGGTTTCGGATGTGGCGATCGACCACATTGCTCTCCGCCACGTAGTCCGCGCCCCAGAGGCGGTCGAGGATCTCGTCGCGCGTCAGGAGCTGGCCGGCATTTGCGGCGAGGAGGTAGAGGAGGCTGCGCTCGAGGGCAGTGAGATGCAGCTCCATTCCCGCGGCGCGCACATGCCTGTTCTTGATGTCGATCTCGAGCTCTCCGATGCGCAGGACAGGCGCGAATTCGACGGCTGTCTGGTAGGTGCGCCGCATGACCGCGAGCGCTCTCGCCATGAGTTCCTCGGTACAGAACGGTACCGTTACCACGTCGTCGACGCCGCGCTCGAACGCAGACAACTTAGTCTGGAGATCGGCATGGCGGGTCAGCGCGATGACAGCCGGCTGGTGTGCGGTTCCGGACGGCAGCTGAATCCAGTCCAGCGTCGCCCCGCTCGCGGCGTCGATGTCGACGATTGCGACGTGCGGCCGCCACTGTGCGATCGTCGCGGCGGCTTCATCGCGGGTATGCGCGATGCGCGCGCTGAAGCAGCCCTGCTCCAGGGCGGTCCTCACCGTTTCCGCAAGGACCGGATGACCGCTCACCAGCATCGCGCGCGCTGGAGTTCGTAATCGCTGATCGGCAGGAGAGATCATTTCACCGCGCCTCGATGCGGTCATGCAGCGTGCCGGGGCAGCAAGCTTACATGGTTCGGACCGCGCGGCGTGCGTCAAGTGACGAAAAAATCACGGGGAATCCTGTGCACGTGAGGCCCATTCGAGCTCCCCACCCGCCTCAGCCGTACTCGACGTCGCCAGCTATAAATAGAACGAATACCGCCGCGTTCGTTCGAACCAGAACACGAACCGATTAAACGGCAGATCGGTCAGTTCCGGTAGCAAGGCGGCCGCCAGATCCCTCGCGATCATGCGGCTATCCCCCTCCGTCGAGTCGAGCCGTGCGAGCCAGGCGCCCAGGCTCACCGGCGGCGACTGCGACGCCTCGTCTATGAGCTGCGCCAGCAATCGCGCCCGCCGACGCTGCGTCGCCAGGACCGCGAGCTGCGTCATGCAGACACGGTAGGGTTCAGGGTTGCTGAAGTTGTCGAACTCCACTTCCGACAGCGCCGCTTTCACCAAGTGGTAGGTATTGACGAATCGCTTCAAGGCACGTGAATTCCCGTCCAAGAGCGGCGCAATGCGGTTCTGCAGGAACTCGCTCTCGCGCGGATCGATTCGCACTTCGTGCGCCTCCCGCGGCTCCGCGGCGGCCGGACTACCCTCGCCACCGCGAGACCCGGCGCCGTCGTTGGCCGCTCCGACGGTATCGCGGCTATCGGCGGAATCCAGATCGCGTTCGAGCAATGTCGCGGCGAGCGCCGCCCGGCGATCCGCCGGCACCGGTCGCAACCACAGAGGAATTTGGAAAATCTTCTCCAGGTAGTCGGACGGCGTGGTCACGCCGCCGAGCAACGCCAGATCGGCGTCGCGCGCGCCGTTCATTTGCGTCACTCCAGGACTGCCTTCCAAGCACTCGAGGATCCATCGCGGATCGACCGCCACCACGCAGGCGAACAGGTCGAACGCCAGCAGCAAATGCACCGCGCGCAGCACTTCACGGACTTTCTCGGCCGGACAGCGATCGAGATCGTCGATGTAGAGGACGACGCGCTCGAGCACCGGCGGGCGCCCACCGCCGGCGGCTTCCTCTCTCGCGGCCTGCATCGTTTCGGAGAGACGTTGAAAATATCCTCGCGCGTAGGACATGGTGCCCAGCCGCTTGCGGAAGACGTCGGTGTCTCCGGCCTCCTGAATCGTGTCGCCGACCAGGGATCCGAGCGTCAGCGCCTCGAGCTTCCGTCGCGCATCCGCGGCAGTACTGGCCGCGGCCGCGAGCCGCTCGCCGGCTTCCCGGCGCCGGCGCTCACCCTGCTCCACGACTCGCTGCGCTTCCTGCGCGGCGGCGGCGAGGTCGGCCATCTTCGCGCGCAGCGTCTCGACGGTCGCGCGCGCGGACGCCGCTGCCGCCTCCTGATCCTGCAACTGCTGCGCGCTGGCCCTCTTCACGCGCTCGACGGCTGCCTCGCTGCGTTCGAGCATGGCCTTCTGAAACTCCGCGCCCTTCGCGGCGAGATCGCGGAGCAAGGCGATCGCCCTGGTGGCGAAGGGCAGCGACGCGGCAATCGCGGCAGCGAGCGTCGTAGTGAGCACGGAGCCACGCACGAGCGTTCCGACCCGCACGCCGACGATCGTCAGCGCCACCACCACGACGCCCCAGAGAATCGTCCAGCGGTTGGCGCCAATCCAGCGCCCTTCCTCCGCAGCGCGCCGCACGTCCGCGTCGAGTCTCGCAATCATCGGATCTTTCAGGATCGTGTCGGTCACGACGTCGAGCGCTGTCTCTGCGGGCGCGGCCCGGCGGACCGCGTCGATCAGCTTCACCTGCGCGGACAGCGCGTCGGACAGCCCTTGCTCGGCCGTGGCCATGGCGGCCTGTGCGCCGTTCAACTGCTCGGTGGTCCGCTGCACCTCGGCATCCTGCTCCGCGTTGATGCGGCGCCACTCGTCGCGAAGCCGAGTCTCTTCTGCGAGGGCGGCGTCGGCCTGCGCCTGCATGCGGTGCGACTCCGCCCCGAACGCTGTCACCTGGGCCATCGCATCCGCACGCCGCTGCGCCAGGACGACGCTGCTCTCCTTCGGCCCGAAGCGAAGGTTGCGAAAAATCTGGTCGACAAGGCTGGCTACGACGTCGCATTCGCTGTAGTGCCAGGCATTAAAGCGAACCTGGGCGATGCGTCGCAGGTATCGTTCACCGCGCGCGTCGCTCTGCGATAGCGCCGCGACGCGTTCCTCCATTCGTGCCATGAAATAGCTCTTGCCCGATCCCCACGCGCCGAACACGCCAATCGAGAGCGGCATCGCGGTCGCTTTGGCCGCGATCAGCATCGAGAACGCCTCGACTTCGCGTCCCACGCCCAGCAGGTCGGCGCCGCCAGGCAGATCGGGCCGGTAGCGAGGCAGGAGGACTTCCGGTGCGAGGCGTTCATAGGCCGCCCACTCCACGGCCTCGAGCGACTCGGTGCGCTGCAGATGTTCCGCAAGCGCAAGACACCACGCGCGACGATCGATGCGGAGACGAAGAAAGTCGCCGGTGTGATACGCCTTGATCACCGGATACGACGCCATCAGGTGCCTGACGTCGAGGGTGCGGTTACCGGCCAGCTGCAGTGCCTGTTCGAGCGCCTTTCGAAACGAGAAGGTTGTCGTCAGCCTGGCTGCTGGCAGCGCGAGACCAGGGAACGCCCTCCCCTTGGTGACCACATCCGCGTTCGAGCCGCGCAGCGCCAGATGTAGGCGGAACCAGCCGCAGAGCTCGTGGGTGCCGGCGACCATTGCGGCAAGTGTCGACGAGAAGGTCAGCGTAGCCAGGTCCTGCCGCGATTCCTCGCGCGCCCACGCATCCGCGTATGCGCAGAGGCGGGCGAGCCCCGGAGTCACCGTGAGCGGTGTTTCGACGTCCGACTGATCGTTGTACAGAGTAATGACGATGTTGTCGCCTGACGCCGATCCGACCGCCATGTGCAGCCTCCCGTGTTAACCACCACCCTACCTGATCGTGAGTGCCTCCGGTGAGAGAGTCGCGCCGGCGAGCGCTCCCCGTGAACACAGCAAAGGGGTGCGATTGAGGAGTGCGGGGCGGAAACCCCAAAAGAAGCGAGCTAACTTTCGGTAGCCGGCTGAAAGAAGGAGGGACCGCTAGCGACGCTCCGCACTTGATGCATACGTACAACGGCAGGATGTTCGTCGGATTGGTGCGAGAGCAATTCTGCAGTTTTAGTCCGCCAGGCAAGCCGCGCTCCGAGCAGTCACGGCAACGGTGGCCTGTCGGAGGACGGCATATTGGGACTATACGACGCGCGGACAAGGGCTATTCCACCTAGCAGGGTGCTGAAACAACGACCGCGACTACAGGCAACCCTCAAGCCAGTGGTAGACCATGATCTTGGTGAGAGTGTCCGATTCATGCGCCTCGGGGAAGTTGTGTGATCCTGCTGAGACAAACTCAAAGCCAATATAGACATTGTGCGCTTCGCAATACCACGGATGGCTCTCCTCGCCGATCTTCGTGAGGTCGTCATACGCGTTCTTTGCTGACCTCTCCATGCAACACATTTGTTTGAATGGCTTGCCCTTACCTCGAAGATACGACTCGACGTCCTTGCGGGTCATTCCGAGTTGGAGAGCCCCGGAATACGAGCGAAGGGTCGCCTGATAGAAGGTCTCGCGCTCGTCCGCGAGCCGTGCGGCGCGCTTCGCCGATACGCAGCCGACCGCGTCAGCAACCAGCGCGAAGAGAATAAGGCCACGTAAAGGGGCCAGCCATCGGTGCATCATGGCTGAACAGCACGAAAACACACTGGGAATAGATCGACAAGGCGATTTCAGCGTACTACCATGCTCCCGACGTTTCTGAAGGGAGCGAGCGCATGCGTGGATCCGACGAGCAGACGAGCCACATGTTTAGTTATCTGTCGCCTGAGGAGCGCGTCCGCGCGGACCATCCGCTGCGTGCGATTCGGAAGATGCCGACCGCGTGCTCGCCGAGCTGTCGCCGCGCTTGACGAAGATGTATTCGGACATCGGTCGGCCGTCGATTCCGCCGAGCAACTGCTGCGCGCGCTCATCCTCCAGTCACTGTACACGGTTCGCAGCGAGCGGCTCCTGATGGAGGAGATCGACTACAGCGTGCTGTAACGCTGGTTTGTCGGTCTCAGCATGGATGACCCGATTCGGGTCACGTCCTACTCGACAATCGACACGGGTTGGTCGCCAACGTCTGCCTCACGCCCGCGACGGGCACGGCCGAACGCGATGCCGCCCACCTGCTGCTCGATGCGAGTGCGGCCGCCGGGAGCACCGTCGGCGGGGACAAGAATTTCGATGTCGCCGCCTTCGTGGCCGCGGTCCGGGCGCTCGCGATCACGCCGCATGTGGCGCAGAAAGCCGTCGGCACGGCATCCTTGTCCGAGCGAGGAGGCCCAATCGGCGTCTCCGACAAACGCGGACGCTTCCAGCGAATGGCGTTGAAGTACGCGCAAACGTCGAGTGCCGGCGCAGCGGCGTCACTTTGCCGCGGCAGCCGCAAGCCGCACGTCGTCCTGTGTGAACACCGCAAAAAGGAACGGCTGTGACTCGAGAAAGTGCGCCACATCGCGTAACGTCAGGCCCAGTGCCGAGAGCCGGTCCTCATCGACGTATATTTGGCTGTTCTCCGGTTCGAAGGAGGTAATCAACTGCTTCTTCCCGGGATCAAACTTCGCGTGCAACAGGTCGACGATCGACTGCGCGGAGTGCCGGCGGTCCGGCGACGATGGCTCCGACGGCATGCCATGGTCCGCGGTCACCGCAAGAAGATAGTCGTTGCCAACCTTCGCCTCCAGCGCTCGCAGCATTCGCGCCAAGTGACGGTCCATCTCGCCGAGAGTGGCGCGGAGTTCGCTCGAATCCGGACCGTACTTGTGACCCACGAAATCGGCCCCCTTGTAGTTCAGCAGAATGAGATCCGGGACATTGTCTGCACCGACTGGCTCGCGCTCAATCATCTCCGTCATGGCCTCGGCTTCGAACGCCGGAAACAGAGCCGAATGGCGCACATTGGTAGCCGAGTCGATTCGGTGCCCCATCCACTCCCCGCCAGCGTGCCACAGATCTCTCGCATGTCGGTCCTTCAGGTACTCAGGCAGCCGGAAGCAGTTGGGGTTCGTCGTCCAGTCGCCCGTCTGTTGATCGTAGATGGCGAGCACGACTGGCGTTCCATTCAGCTGACACGCTCCATGCCCTGCGAGCGGTGTCGCGGCTCGGTCGATGCTGCCCTGCGCCAGTACGATCGCGCGACCAGCCGTGGCGAATTGCCACACGTCAGCCAGGGTCATTGCCATCAGATCCTGCGGCCGCCCCCCAGCGAACATGTCGTAGCGCTGTCGGTGAGTGCGATCGTACACGCTGACGCCGGTGATTCCGTGCACCCGAGGATCGGTGCCCGTCGAGATCGTCGCATGCCCCACTGCGGTGTTGGTCGGCACGAAGTTCACCTGCGCCTGGGTGAACCATGCACTCCGCTGACGGAGAGTGGTCAGCGTTGGCATCGACGCAGCGTAGCGGTCGAAGTAATCCCGCCGCATTCCATCCAGGACGATCAACATCACCACTCGCGGTCGATCGAAGCCCATCCGCAAAACCGGTAACACCCGGCCGGTCGTCGTCGGAGGCATCGGTACGCCAAGCGATGCCGCAAGCGTAGGCGCGACGTCCTGCTGCACCGCAGGGACGGAAAACAGGCCGGTTTTCACCGCCGGGCCGGTAAACATCAGCGGAATCGAGACGTCATAGACCCAGGGCGACCCGTGCATGTACTCGACGTTCGGATCAGGCCGCGTGATGAAGTCGCCTTCACGCGGGACGATCAGGAGTTGGCCCGTTCGTCCGGGAAAATGCGTCCGGGCGAACATTGCCAGGAAGCGCTGTCGCGATGCGGAATCGGGTGGTGTGGAACGCCGGATGTGACGAGCGTCGCGCTCGGACGGCGGCGTGACCTGGTCGCCCGAAACCGTCCACGTGATCGCGGCCAGGCCCAGGCCGAGGAGACCGGCACCGCAACGGCGCAACTTTGAGCGGACAAAGGTCCGCCGAATAGTCATGCTGGCTCCCTGGTTTCACACCGAATGCCCCTGCTGGGCCGCGAAGAGACCGAAGTGGTCGTTCGATTATCGCCTGCGATGGGGGGGTCGCCGCTGTGAGTTGTTGCAGGAAAGAAGTGAGCCGCGAAGGAATCGAACCTTCAACCCGCAGATTAAGAGTCTGCTGCTCTGCCAATTGAGCTAGCGGCCCACATGCGCGGAAGACAGCGCAAAAGCGAATCCTGATTGTACCACGA
>Ga0070673_100000348_pt1 | contig 24325 bp, 17 predicted proteins | sample KBSM23metaG_FD_65342 | JGI IMG/M metagenome (GOLD analysis project Ga0070673, IMG submission 65342) | Miscanthus rhizosphere microbial communities from Kellogg Biological Station, Michigan, USA - KBS M2-3 metaG | ecosystem: Host-associated > Plants > Roots > Rhizosphere > Soil ... | reverse complement strand
GGGATCGCCAGCATCGGCCGCCGCAGGTAGACCGCCTCGCCCATCAAGGTGAACCCGCCGCTGGCGATCACGCCGCGCGCCGTGCGCAGATCCTCGATGAAGCCGTCCTCGCTGAACGGGCGGTAGCGCAGATTCCCTTCGACGACGTCTTCCTTCAGATCGCGGCGCAGTCCGTAGATGCGGCACTCGCGCCCCGAGCGCGCGAGGATCTCGGGGAGCGTCGTGTTCGACGTCGACGTCTGATACACCAGCAAGTGATCTCCCTGTCCGCGCTCGGCGGCGAGAATCTGCGGGCGCAGGATGGGCGGTCCCAGCGTCGTGCGCTCCTTGCGGATCTGCGGATAGAAGAACGTCGAGATCAGGTAGTGGAAGGCGCCCGCGACCTTCGGTTTGATCACGGTCTTCGCCATCCGGAACTCGGTCTCGTGGCCCGCCAGGATCTCGGGGGCGTGCGTGCAGCGGGTCAGCATCTGGATGTTGTCGACGGACACCACCGGGAGGAAGTGGTTCTTCCCGAACAGGTAGCTCCAGCTTTCGAAGTCCGAGATCACCACGTCGGGCGCGAACTTCTCGGCGATGTCGAAGTACGCCTTCACGTTGGTGGGCATGCCGGTGATCGCGCCCTTGAGGTTCGCGAGCAAGGTGCGGAAGTTCTGCACCTCGTTGTCCTCGTAGACGATGTTGAGGCCCCAGATCTTGCGCACCGACAGCCGCTCGCTCGCCCGCTTGACCAGGTAGTCGTGGGCGCGGCCCGAGACCACGACCTGGACCTCGTGATTCCGCGTCAGGTGATCGAGCACGACGCCCGAACGCATCGCGTGCCCCATCCCTTCGCCGACGACGCCGTAGAGGATCCGCATGCGGCAGCGACTTTACTCCCTCGTGCCGGGTTTGGACTACGATGCGCGCCGCCCCATGAACCCGGTGCTGAAGAAGTTGCTCTACAAGGGGCAGAGCCCGGTGCTGTTGCTGGGCGCGCCGCCCGAGGCGGCGGCGCTGGCCAGGGCGTTCGGCGCGCCGGCGCACGCAAAGCCGGCGGCCGGGACGAAGTACGGTTTCGTGCTGGCGTTCGCGCGCTCGCTGTCGGAGCTCGACGCGATCGCGAAGACCGCGGCCGGCGCGCTCGCGGACGGCGCCCTGTTCTGGAGCGCCTATCCGAAAGGCACTTCGAAGAAGTACAAGGGCGCGGACATCAACCGCGACACGGGCCACGCGCGCATGAAGAAACACGGCTTCGACGGCGTGTCGCTGATCGCCGTCGACGACGACTGGTCGGCGATGCGCTTCAAGCGCGTCTGAACGCTACCAGGGAAGGACCTGGCCGTTCGCGTGCCAGAACGTGCCGGTCGTCTCGAGCGAGAGCGCGTCGACGCGATCGACCAGCTGCGCCGCCGCGTCGTCCGGATCGATGTTGCCGCTGCCCTCGGTCATGTCGGTGCGCACGAAGCCGGGGTGCAGGATCGCCACGGCGATTCCGAGCGACGCGAGATCGCGCGCCAGCGACACGCCGGCCGCGTTGAGCGCCGCCTTCGACATGCGGTAGCCGTAGTACCCGCCCGATCCGTTGTCGCCGATCGATCCCATCCGGCTGGTGATGAGCGCGATCTTCGCCCCGCGCCGCAGGTTGCGCCGCAGCGCCGCGACCACGCGAACGGGCGCAATGGCGTTCACCTCCATCTGCGCGCGGATTTCGCTGTAGGCGGCGTCGTCCAGGCCGTCCTCGCGCAGGATGCCGGCGTTGCAGACAATCTCGTCCAGCGCGACATCTGCCAGACGCCGGGCCAGGCCGGCGACCGCGTCGTCAGAGGTGACGTCGACGCCCGCCTCGATCCGCACGCCCAGCGCGTCCAGCGCCGGTGAGGATTTCCGGCAAACCGCAATCACCTCACGGCCGCGTTCGTGCAAGCGCCGGCACAGCGCCAGGCCGATGCCGCGATTCGCTCCCGTGACCAGCGCCGTGCGTTCCATGCCCGAAGCTTAGGCACTCGCTGCCCGACGCGCACCATGGAACTTGTACAGGTTTTAGAAAATCACGACCATGGTCCCCAGCGGGACCTCGTCGAACCAGCTCGCGATGTCGCGGTTGTGCATCACCACGCAGCCGAACGACAGATGAGCGCCGCCTTTTCCCTTCCACTCGGACGCCCAGCCGTGAAAACCGATGCCGCTGCCAAGCGGCGTGTTCTGGGGCGTGAGCTTGCGGTCGCTCCACGCCGCGCCGATCGCCGCCGCCGTTTCGCCGTCGACCACGCCGTTCTCCACGCCCCAGTCCGCGTCGGCCGGGCCCGGGTAGTTCACCTTGATCCAGTAGCCGCCGAAGTACTCGCCCCACTCGCCGCCGAAGCTCCCCTTCTGCTTGTCGACGACGAAGTAGATCCCCTTGGGCGTTCGCAGGTCGCCCTCGCGCCGCTTCTGCCCCGCCTCCTGGCCGAGGCCGATCTCCACCTCGCGCTTCACGCGCCCGCCCGCGCGGACCTGCATGCGAAACCGCGCCTGATCGATCAGGACGATCTGCGGTTCCGCCGCCGGATCGGGCAGCTTGCGGTGCGCGCGAATGAACGCGCTCGGATCGAGATAGTGCTTCCGGATCCAGGCGCCGTCGCGGTCGTGATCGGACGGCCAGTAAGTCGGACCCACCGTCAGGTCGGATCGAATCTCCAGGTGCAGGTGCGCCGGGTACGCGCCCGCCGGATCTTTGCCGATGGCGCCGATCGCGTCGCGCCCGCGCACGATCTGACCTTCCCGCACGTCGATGCGCGACAGGTGCGCGTACTGCGAGCGCACGCGCCGCTTCTCGTGCCCGTCCAGCACGATGTGCTCGATCACCACCACGAATCCCCACGGGTTCTCGAACCGCCGCGCCACGACCACCTTCCCGGTGGCGATCGCCATGACCGGCTGCCCGAAGTCGGTGTCGCCGCCGCCGCGGCCGTTCCAGTCCTCGCCCGTGTGGATGCCCAGCGCGTACTCGTCGCCCATGTGGGTCGCGACGTACCAGCCCACGTACCTGTTGCCGGCCGCGTCGGTGTACGTCCCGCCGCCCTCGCCGTCGCCGACGGGGAACGAGAACCCATTCGCGACCGGGTACGGGTTGCGCAGCCAGGAATCGAACGACGACGCGCCGGCGCGCGCAGCGGTGGCGGGCGCCGCCAGCGCCGCGGCCAAGGCAGCAACCACTGCAGGCGCCGCGCGCACCGTCCCCGCCTTCCCGCCGCTATTGATGGGCGCGGGCGGCGACCGGCTTTTCGCCCGACGTCTTGACCTTGGGCGCCGGCGCCTTGGCGGGCGTCTTCGAGGTCGCCGTCTGCGCCGGCGTGCGCCGCGTGGCGTGCGTGAACAGCTTCTTCAACCGCTTGTTCGAGAAAGTGCCGTCGCCCTCTCCGTCCGCGTCCTCGATGTCCGTCGGCACCTCGGGCTCCTGCTTGGGCGGCGCCATGGTCTTCACCCATTCCAGGCACTGCTTCTCGGTGAACGACGCCTCCTTGCGATCGAACGTCAGCGTCTGCGGCGCGTACGACCCGTATTCGTCGTCGGTGAGGCGCCCGCGCTCGTGCGTCTTGGCCATGATGCGGTGGATGTACTTGTCCCACTGCGGGACCGGCGCGCCGTGACAGAACTGCACGTAACGCCGCTTCGGGTTGGGCATGATCGACGAGAACCAGGCCGCCTCAAGCGGCGTCAGCTCGGACGGCTTCTTCCCGAAGTAGTGGCGCACCGCCGCGCCGATGCCGTAGATGCGCGGGCCGAACTCGACCGCGTTGAAGTAGAGCTCGAGGATCCGCTCCTTCGACAGGTTCTGTTCGATGTACCAGACGAGGAACAGCTCCTGCAGCTTGCGCGACAACGTCTTCTCGCGCGTCAGCAGCACGTTCTTCGTCATCTGCATGGTGATCGACGACGCGCCCAGGCGGAAACCGCCGCGCTGCAGGTTGCGGCGCAGCGCGCTCTTGAACTCGCTGGTGACCCACCCGCGGTGCTTGAAGAAGCCGTTGTCCTCGGTGGTCATGATCGATCCGACCAGGTAGGGCGAGATCTCGTCGTAGGGAACGAAGTCGGGGTTGTCGGGTCCGACCACGACGGACAGCGTGTCCGGCTCCGCGCTGGCGGGCACGCCCAGCTTCTTCGGCACCTCGACGTTGACGACGATCGACTCCTTGCCCTGGTGCTTGCCGTCCAGCGCGTCGACCTCGGGCGGCGCCTTCAACACCTTGCACCCGTCGATCCCGACCTTGCCCGTCAGCTCCAGCCCGTCGAGATTGGCGAAGTCGATCTTCGCGCCCACGTTAGCTTCGAAGTTTCCCTTCATCTCGAAGCCCTGCAGGTGCGGCACCAGCGACGGCGGAATGCTGGTCAGCAGCTTCGCGCACGACACGCGCGGCACCGTGAACGACAGCGCGATCTGCGGGATGACGTCCAGCTTCCGCCCGTTGGCGAACTTGAACGTGCCTTCCGGCAACGCGACGCTGCCCGACAGCCGCGCCGTGATGTCGCGGACGCGCCCCTCGAAGCGCTCGAGCTCCAGCCGGCGCGCGACCGGGTAGGCCGTCCCCGCCAGCGTCAGCCCGACCGACACGTTCTCGACCGGGTCGGCCGCCAGCGACTCGTGGTGCAGCGACAGGCCGACGACCGCCAGCTCGCCGCCGAACTTGACCGCGTCGCCCACCCAGGCGAGGTCCAGCGCCGCGTCCAGGGTCGTGTTCTCGGGCGTCAGCACCGACGGCGGCAGCACGTCCCGGATGCGCCCCAGCGAGAACTGCTCCGCGCGCAGCGCCAGCTTGCCCGTCCCCTTGGCGGGGTCGGCCTGCCCTTTCGCCGTCCACAACGATTCCTTCGCGCCGCCGTAGCTGCCGCGTAGATCGATGATGAGGCCGTCGGCCGGACCGGGAACGCCCGCGGGCGGCGGCGCGATCACCCCCGTGATGCCGGTGAGCGACAGCGTCGGCAGCGGCGAGGCGCGGCCGGAGGTCACGCGCAGCGCGGGCACGCCCGTGGGACGCAACCCTGCCAGCGGCGTCTGCACGTCGATCTCTTCGGCGGAGAAGCTGGGCCCCTCGCCCTCCGTGCCCAGCGCGAGCACCCCGCGGACGCCGCGCAGGCGCACCGCCAGCTTCGTCCCCGGCCGCAACTCGGCGTCGAACAGGCCAATCCGCAGGGCGAGGTGCTTGGTCTCGTCGCGCGCCTCCAGCATGCCGTTCGTGATCACCACGTCGGGCACGCTGGACGATGACGGCGACGGCGACGGCGATGACGACGACGGCGCGCCCGAAGATCCGCTACCCTCCGCCGCATCGGCCTTGGCCTTGCCCGACGCGCGGCCGCGCACGCGATCGACCAGCGCACTGACGTTGTCGGCGTCGCCGCCGTGCACGGCGTTGATTCGCAACCCGTCGATGCGGACCTCGCTGTGCATGCCCAGCGCCGCGCCCCACGGGATCCGCACCTCCTTCACCGTCATCAGCGGCGGCTGCCCGGGCGCGCCGGCGATCGCGACGTCGCCGAGGACGATCGCGCCCAGCCCGCCGTGTCCGCCACCGATCGTGACCGCGCGTCCCAGCTTCTCGGACGCGCGCCCGGAGATCAGGCTGGCCGCCAGCGCGCCGCCGGCCAGCATGTAGAACAGCATGAGTCCCAGCACGACGCCGCCCGCGATGCTGGTTTTCCGGTGCGCCTTCGCCCAAGCCAGCGCCTGTGTGCCCAGGCCCTTGCTCGCGAACGAGACCGGTCGGCCTGGCGGGAGGGGCGGCGGCGGCACAGCCGTCGGATACTAGCAGGCCCCTTCGGCGGACTACAGGCCGAGAAAAGCAGCACCTCGGACGGATCGGCGACCGATCGGGCCTCGAGCTTGGGGCCTGGGACCTCAGGCTTCAGAGCCATTTCGCTGCTGAGCTGGATCCGCAGCCGGAGGCCCGAGGCCTGAGGCCCGAGGCCCCGTTCTTACGCGGCGCGGAGGGCGGCCAGATCGCCGTCGCTGGTCGCGGCTTCGGTCAGCGCGTGGGCGAGCTTCCGGCGCGCGTGAAACAGCCGCGACATCACCGTGCCCAGCGGGCACTCGGTCACCTGGGCGATGGTCGCGTACGACTCGCCCTCGAGATCGCACAGCCGCAACGCCTCGCCGTGCGTATCCGACAGCTCACCCATCGCGCGCCGCACGACCACCGCGGTCTCGGCGCGTGCGTAGATGCGCTCGGGCGTCTCGGGCAGCGCGGGCTCGCTGGTGTCGTGATGGTGCTCGTCGGGCTCCCCGTTCGCCAGCGGCACCGACCCGCGCCGGCGCATCCGATCGAGCGCGGCGTTGATCGCGATGCGATGCAACCAGGTGGTGAACGCGGCGCGCCCCTCGAAGCGGCCGAGATTGCGCCACACCTTGACCATCGCGTCCTGGACCGCGTCCTCGGCCTCGTCGGCGTCGCCGAGCACGCGCATGGCCAGCGACAGCAGCTTGGGCCGCGCCTCCGCGAGCAACCGGTCCAGCGCCTCGCCCCCGACGGTCTGGGCCGCCACCACCAGCTCGCTCAGGTCGGCGGGGCTGGCTGGGGTTTGCGAATCTGCCCCTTCCGGTTGGGGCGTTTTTGCTTGGCGGGGACGGCTCGTCTGGCGGGGCGTCGGCATCGTCAAACCTCCGACGCGTGGGTATTGCAACCAGAAGGCCGGCGCGATGTGGCGTGGGCCACGACGGGCCAGCGCTGCTACCATTGCTGCGAATGGACGTGGTTCAGCCGGTAGACCCGGGCAGCCCCGGCGGACCCCCGCCCCCGCCCGGCGGTGAACCGATCGCGCCCGCGCGGCACAGCGCGACCACCATCCACGGCTTCCTGGCGGTGGTGCGCCGACGCTTGCTGCTGGAAGCGGCGCTGCGAACCGTCGGCTACGGCATCGGGATCCTGGGCGCGGTGGTGCTGCTGCTGGCGCTGATCGCGACGAACGTCGGTCCCGCCGCTTTCTGGCCGGCGGTGACGGTGGGCGTGCTCGGGACGTTCGCGGTGGTGGCGATGATCGCGGGCGTGTGGCGACCCGCCTGGGCGATGCGACAGGATCGCGCGGCCGCGCGCCGCGCCGGCGCGCTGATGCCGTCGATGGCCAGCGATCTGCTGTCCGCCGTCGAGCTCGCCGGCCTTCCCGCGAAGGACCCGCGCGCGGCGGCGGTGTCGGCGACGCTGGTGCAGGCGTTCCAGGACTACGTCGCAGGCAGCGTGTCGTCGGTCGACGCGCGCCGGCTGGTGCCGATGCGACAAGCGGGCCGCGCGGTGGCCGCGGCCGTCGCCGCGATCGCCGCCGTGATCGCCGTCGGAACGCTGTCGACGACGATGGCGCGCGGCCTGCGCACGCTGGTCCATCGGCCGTCGCTGTTCGAGGGCGCCGCCATCTCGACGGCGCCGCTGGTCGGCGACGTGCGCGTCACCTACACGTACCCGGCGTACACCGGGCTGGGTCCGCGCACCGTCGAGGGATCGACGGGCGACGTCGCGGCGGTGAAGGGCACGCGCGTCCGCATCGAAACCCACCCGCTGCGCGCGACGCGCCGGGCGCTGCTCCTGCTGGGCGAAGCGGGCAACAAGGGCGAGGTCGGCGCGTCGGTGTCGGGCAACACGCTGGTCGCCGACCTGACGCTGACCGAGGACATGAGCTACCGCTTCTGGCTGCAGCCGTCGTTCGGCCGCCCGGTGCGCGAGGACCGCAGCCACCATCTGACCGCGGAGGCGGACGCCACGCCGCGCGTCGACATCCTGGGCCCGGCCGACCGGCTCGAGCTGGCGACGCCGCGGCCGATCGAGATCGGGTATTCGGCCAGCGACGACTACGGCGTCGGCGTGGTCGAGCTGATCTACCGCGCCGGCGACCGCCCCGAGCAGCGCGTCCTGCTGCGCGACGCGGCCGGTGCGCGCAACGTCCAGGGCCGCACGTTGTGGGATCCGGCGTCGGCGGGCCTGGGCAACGCCGAGCGCATCGCGTACCGGATCGAGGCGCGCGATCGCGACGACGTCTCGCCCAGCCCGGCGGGCAGCGTGGGCAAGGCGGGCTCGTCGCGGACGCTGTACGTGATCATCCAGAATCCGCACGAGAGCCTGGAGGACCGCCTCGAGCGCCAGCGCGAGCTGCTGGAAAAGTTCGTCGGCGATCTGGCGCAGCGGCTGGAGCACGGCGCGATCGACGACGCGAACGCGGCCCTGGCCGACCACGTCACCGTGCACGACGCCGAGGAATCGCACCTCACGTTGCTGGGTCAGATGATCGACGAGGACCGCCGCAACGGCACGCTGGGCAAGTCGCTGCGGACGGCGCTGGCGGGGATCGCCGATCGCCTGGAGCATCACCTGCGCGACGAGGCAAAGGTGCTGACGGCGCTGAAGGGCAAGTCGCCGGGGGGCGGGCTCGGGCGCCTCGACGCGCTGGCGCCCAAGCACATCACCGAGCTGGAAAACGACGTGCTGCTGCTGGACGATCTGATCGGCCGCCAGCGCCTGGAGGATCTCGCGGCGCTGGGCAAGGAGCTGACCGACGCGCACCAGCGCCTGCGCGACCTGCTGGAGCGCTACCAGAAGACCAAGGATCCGGCCCTGCGCCGCCAGCTGGAACGCGAGGCGCGCGAGCTGCGCGCGCGCATCGCCGAGCTCGCCCAGAAGATCGCCGCCGTGAAGGCGCGCAACGACGTCCCCGAGGAATGGCGCAACATGCCCGACCTCAAGAACGTCGCCGAGCAGGCGCGAAAGCTGGACGAGATGCTGGAACGGGGCAACGACGCCGACCTGGAACGCGTGCTCGCCGAGCTGGGGAACGACCTGGCGGGGTTGCGCAAGATGCTGGATCAGAACGCCGACGGCTTCGGCGCCGAACGGTTCCCGCAGGAGAACCGGGTGGTCGCCGATCTGATGAAGAAGATCGGCGACATCGAGGGCGACGAGCGCACGCTGCACAAAGAGACGCAGGCGGCCGCCGATCGGCAGCAGGCCGAGATGGAACGCCGCATGCGCGGGCAGATCGACGACTTCATCAAGAAGGAAGGCGAGAAGGTCGAGCGGCTGAAGCAAAAGCTGGCCGGGCTCCCCGGCGGGCAGGGCTCGCTGGGCGAGGAGATCGAACGCGCCCGGGACAGCACCCGGCAGATCCGCCGCCTGCTCGCCGAGCGCGACCTCTCCGAGGCGAAGACGGAGGCGGACCGGGCCGAGGGCAGCCTGGACCGCGCCGTCGACCACCTGAACGAGATCGCCGAGGCGCGCCGGTCGCGCAAGCCCTCCGCCGAGCCGGAACGCGACAAGCGGGCCGACGCGGTCGGCGAAGCGCGCGCGCTGGCGCAGGAGATCTCCGACGATCTCGCGAAGCTGGCGCCACGCGCGTCCGACGCGATGACGCCGCAGGAACGCGAGGCGGCCCGCGCCCAGGCGGAACGCCAGTCGGCGATCGGCAAGCGCACCGATGACGTCGCGGGCGAGGCCGCGCGCAAGCTGGGCGGCATGCCGGGCATGGAGAAGGCCGAGTCCGAGCTGAAGGGCGCGGCGTCGCGCATGCGCCAGGCGGGCGATTCGTTGCGCCGCGACGATTCGAAGGGCGCGGCCACCGCCGAACGCGACGCCGCCGACCGGCTGGCCAAGCTGCGCGACTCGATGCAGGACCGGCAGATGGGCGGAACCAGCCACCAGCACCGCGATCCGATCCGCATCCCCGGCGCCGACGAATCCAGCGCGCCACGCGCCTGGCGCCAGGAGCTGCTGGACGCGATGAAGGAACGCGCGCCCGAGCGCTTCCGCGACGAGGTCCGCCGCTACTACGAGGAGCTGGTGCGATGAAGCGCGCGGCGCCCGAAAGCGGCTTGCCCTCACCCCGGCCCTCTCCCGCAAGCGGGAGAGGGGGACGGATCGCGGTGCTTGCGAGCGCGGTGTTTGTCTTGTCGACGACGGCGCAGGCGGCGGGGAACGCGGACGTCACCGCGGCGACCAAGAAGGTCGACGGGCTGCTGGATGCGTGGCGCTTCGGCCAGGCGGACGCCGCGCTGGAGGCGCTGCGCAAGTCCGCGCCCAACGCCCCCGAGGTCGCTTACCTCGACGGCTACAGCAAGTTCATGCACGGCGACTACGACGGCGCGGCGAAGGCGCTGGCGACCGCGGCGTCGGCGGCCAACGCGAGCCCCGACGTCAAGATGCTCGCCGAGCTGGCGAAGGAAGCGCGCGACGCCATCAAGGATCACAAGGAAGAGCGCACCGCGCACATCGTGATCCGCTATCCGGCGGAGGACGCCGTGCTGGTGCCGTACGCGCGCGACACGCTGGAGGCCGCCTACCAGGCGCTGCACGACGACCTGGGCTTCGACGCCGAGATCCCGATCCGCGTCGAGTTCTATCGCAGCCCGTCCGACCTCGCGTCGGTGTCGTCGCTGTCGCAGGCCGAGGTCGCGCGCACCGGCACGATCGCGCTGTGCAAGTGGGCGCGCCTGATGGTGACGACACCGCGCGCGCTCGCGTACGGCTACCCGTGGCTCGACAGCATCAACCACGAGCTGGTCCACTACGCCGTCTCGACGCTGACGGGCGACAAGGCGCCGGTCTGGCTGCAGGAAGGGCTGGCCAAGTTCCTCGAGCGCCGCTGGCGCGAGCCCGCCGGCGGGCGCATCCCGCCCGCGATGGAGCACCTGCTGGCCAAGGCGCTGCACTCCGGCAAGCTGATCTCTTTCGACGCCATGCACCCGTCGATGGCGAAGCTGCCGTCCGCCGAGGACGCCACGCTGGCGTTCGCCGAGGTCGCGAACGCGATCGCCTACCTGCACCAGAAAGGCGGCATGCCCGCGCTGCGCGACGCGATCAAGCGCGTCTCCGCCGGCGAGGACGCGCGCGCGGCGGTCGCGGCGGCGGCGGGCGGCTCGTGGGCCGACTTCGAACGCGGCTGGCGCGCGTTCATGACCGCGCAGCACTACAAGACGTTCCCGGCGATCGACATCCCGACCACGCACATCCGCAAGGCGAGCGCGATCGCGTCGGGCCGCAAGCCGTCCGAGGACGACGCGCTGTCGGGCACGCTGAAGGCGGGCGCGCCGTTCCGCCACCTGCGCCTGGGCAACATGCTGCTGCGCCGCGACCGGCCGCGCGCCGCGGTCGCCGAATACGAGAAGGGCGCGAAGGCGGTCGCCAGCGGCGGGCGCGCGGTGCGCGGTGATCCCTCCGCCGCCTGGGTGTTCCCGGTCAAGCTGGGACGGACGTACCTGGCCCTGGGCGAACCGGACCGGGCGCTGAAGGCGCTGGCGCCCGTGCAGGCGCTGTATCCCGACCTCCCCTGGCCCGCCCTGATCGCGGGCGAGGCGCTGGTCGCGAAGGGCGCCCCGGCCGAGGCGGTCGCCCCGCTGCGGGCGTCGCTGGCGACAAATCCCTTCGACCCGCGCGTCCACTGCGCCCTGGCCGACGCCTACGGCAAGCTGCCGAAGGCCGACCAGCCCCCGGCCGCCACCGTCGCCCGCGAGCAGAGCTTCTGCCGCAGCCTCGCGGAACCGGAGTAAATCCTCGCGGAAATCACCTCACCGGCGCCGATTCGGTGAGTTGGCCAACATTCTGCGCGGGCCAGAAATTTGACGAGCGGCCCAGGTCGGGTTGTACTGCCAGGCGTGTAAATAGGCGATTTAGTTCATGGAGATCCACAAACACGCGAGGTGTTGGATGAATCGGACCAAGAAGCTGATCTCGTCGTTGATCGCTGTTGCGGTGCTGGGGATGGGTGCCGCTGCGCAAGCCCAGACAGAGACCACGCCACCCCCGAGCGAGACGCCGCCGCCCCCGCCCCCGGCGCACCACTCGAGCTCGAGCGGCGACGGCGCCGGAATCGGCGTGGGCGCGGCGATCCTGCTGAGCGCTCCGGGCACATTCGGCGGCGGCCAGTTCGTCTACGACGTCGCCCTGTTCCACGTCGAAGGCGTCCTCGGCTTCAGCAGCGCCGAGGTGAACGGGATGGGCGACCGGGGCACCAACTGGTTGTTCGGCGCAGGCGGCTGGTACCACCTGCATCGGGGGTCCTCCAGCGACTTCTCGCTGGGCGGCCTCATCGCCATCAACACGACGTCCGGCCCGGGCCCGACGACGACAATAACGGCGTTCGAACCGGGCGCGCAGGCGCGCGTCTTCCTCACGCCCAACGTCGCGCTGTTCGCGCGCGCCGGCTTCGCCTTCCTGTTCGGCGACACCGGCAGCGGCACGAACATCGCGCTCGGCGGCCAGTCGAGCGGGGCGTTCGGCTTCACCTACTTCTTCCGGTAGGAATCGTTTTCGTAGGTTCAGGGCCTACATGGCTCGGGATTCCTCGCGGGATCCCGAGCCTTTTTTTTGTCGGCAGACAACCGAAGCGACATGCCTCGCTTCGGGCACGGTGTACTCGTATTTTCTTGTGCTCTCGCGTTAGCGTCGTGCGCGGGCACCAAGCTCAGACCAACCGATAACGACGGTGGTGCCGGATCCGGCGGCACGGCCGGGACGATGGGCAGCCGGGGCGGAACGACCGGCGCTGCCGGCGTGATCTCGATCGGCGGCTCGACGGGCAGCGGCGGAACGGGCGGCGCGTGCGTGCCGTCGGCGACCTGCATGCCGATGGGTGGCCAGTACTGCGGCGTCATCGGCAACGGCTGCCCGGGCCAGAAGCTGGACTGCGGCACCACCTGCGCGACCGCCGGGTGGACCTGCGAGATGAACCAGTGCCAGGGCGGCGCGTCCGTCTGCACGCCGCTGACCTGCGGCAACTACTGCGGCGAGATCGGCGACAACTGCGGGCACAAGCTGACCTGCACCACGTGCGCGGCCGGACGCGAGTGCCGCGGCGGCATCTGCGTCGATCCGGGCTGCGTCCCGATCACCTGCTCGGCCGCGAACAACGTCCGCTACTGCAACACCATCGGCGACGGCTGCGGCGGCACGCTGGACTGCGGCCCCTGCCCCAACGGCGGCACCTGCGGCGGGACCGGCTACGACCCGAACGTGTGCAACGATCCGACCTGCACGAAGTTCGCGTGCAAGCCGATGGGCGGGCAGTATTGCGGCGTCATCGGCAACGGCTGCGGCGGCACGCAGGACTGCGGCGCGTGCGACAACGGCATGGCCTGCCCGACCACCGGCACGACCGCGCACATCTGCCCGGGATCGGGCGTGACGGTGATGCCGACCTGCACGGGCGCCACCAAGACGACGATCAGCGGCACGGTCTACGATCCCGCCGGCGTCAACCCGCTGTACAACGTCATCGTCTACGTTCCGAACGGCGCGCCGCCCGCGATCACGGAGGGCGTCAGCTGCGACAAGTGCGGCGCTCAGATAACGGCGCCGCTCGGATCGACGCTGACCGACGTGAACGGCAAGTTCTCGATGGTGCTGGAGCCCGTGCCGTCGACGACGAACGTCCCGCTGGTCATGCAGATCGGCAAGTGGCGCCGGCAGATCACGATCCCGACGCTGCAGACCTGCCGGGACAACCCGATCACCGACAAGAACCAGACCCGGATGCCGCGCACTGCCGCCGAGGGGCACATCCCGAGGATGGCGGTGACGACGGGCGCCGCCGACGCGCTGGAATGTCTCATCCGCCGCATCGGCATCGCCGACTCGGAGTTCACGACGGACGGCGGGGCGGGCCGCGTGCACCTCTACGAGGGCGGTGGCGGCACGAACAGCTTCATGACCGGCGGCGCGTTCGCGAAAGCAACGGCGCTCTGGTCGAGCCCGCAGAAGCTCGCGAACTACGACATCCAGATCATGTCGTGCGAGGGGAGCACCAGCAAGTACACCGACATGAAGCCGCAGACGAGCATCGACAACGTCGCCAACTACGTGAACGGCGGCGGGCGGCTGTTCGTGAGCCACCTCCACTTCTACTGGCTGCAGAAGCGCGCGACCGACCTCGCCACGGCGACCGGTCCCTTCAGCGTCATGGACCCGCTGAACGACGTGACCTTGACGGTCAACCAGGGGTTCCCCAAGGGCCTGGCGCTCGCCCAGTGGCTGGCCACGCCGGCCGTGGGCGCCAGCACGACGCTGGGGCAGCTCGCCGTGAGCGGCTCCGAGCACTCCGTCAACACGGTCAACATGCCCACGAGCGAGTGGCTCTATTACTCGTCGCCGCGCTCGTCCCAGTACCTGAGCTTCAACACGCCCGTCGCCGCGCCGGAAGCGAACCAGTGCGGGAAGGTGGTCTTCACCGACATCCACATCCAGAAGTCGATCAGCGTCGGCGGCGTCACCACCGGCGGCGACGATTCAGACCCGGACAAGCCGTTCCCGTCGGGTTGCAAGACCAACATGATGTCGCCGCAGGCGAAGGCGCTGGAGTTCCTGTTCTTCGACCTCACGTCGTGCGTCGAGCCGCCGACGAAGATGCCCACCGCGCCGATTCCGCAGCCGCCCGGCATGACCACCGGTCCGCCCGGCCCGACGGGCAAGCCGCCCGCGGTGCCGCCGCCGCCACCTCCGCCTCCGCCGCCCGATCCAGGATGATGCGCAGGGCGCCGAAAGCGGCTTGCCCTCACCCTAGGACGATGCGCAGGGCGCCCGAAAGCGGCTTGCCCTCACCCTAGCCCTCTCCCGCAAGCGGGAGAGGGGATCTGATCAGCCCCGCCCGACGAACGGGCCGCGCTCGGTCTCCGCGGTCGCGGTGAAGCTGTCCACCTCGGCGGCGGACGCGAGCGGCAGCGTGAAGGAAAAGGTCGTCCCCCCTCCGGCGGGGCTGTCCACCCAGATCGCGCCCCCCAGCGCCTCGACCAGACCCTTGGCGATGTACAGCCCCAGGCCCCGCCCCTTGCGCGCCGTCTCGTCCGCGGACCAAAAGCGTTCGAAGATGTGGGGCCGGACGACCGGGGGAATTCCCGGCCCGGTGTCGGTGACGGACACCAGCGCGTGGGTCCCGGCGACCTCGGCCGACAGGGTGATCGAACCGCCGGCGGGCGTGAACTTGATCGAATTCCCGATCAGGTTCGACAGCACCTGAACGGCGCGGCTCGGGTCGCAGCGAACGTCGATGCGCTCGGCCGGGACCAGCACGCTCAGCGCGATCCCCTTCTCCTCCACCAGCGGCGCGAACAGCTCCGCCGTCTCGTCGAACAGCTTCTTGACCTCGTGCGGAACGATGTCGATCGTCAGTTTCCCGGACTCGAGGCCGGCCAGATCCAGCAGGTCGTCGATCATGCGCCGCATCTGCACCACGCCGCGCCGGATGCGTTCCAGTTGCTTCCAGCCCTTGCGGCGCTCGTCCTCGCCGCGCGCGGACCGGAGCAGCATCTCCGCCGTTAGCTGGATCCCCATCAGCGGGTTGCGCAGGTCGTGCGACACGAACGACAGCACGTCCTCGCGCGAGCGGATCGCCTCCTGCGCCCGTTCGTAAAGGCGTGCGTTGTCGATCGCCAGCGCGGCGTGCGTCGCCAGATCTCGCGCGGTCGCCAGCGACGTCCCCGAATAGCGCCGGCCCGATTCGGCGCCGATCAACGTGATCGCGCCGACCACCGCCTCGCGCACCACCATCGGCACGACCATCATCGACTGGGCCCCCGAAGCCTTCACCAGTGCCTCGTGGTCGAACCCCTCTTCGGTCGACGCGAGCGTGGCCGGCGAGCAGTCGGAAAACAGGAGAGGCTCCCCGGTGCGCATCACCCGACCAACGGCCGTTCTCACATCCCTGCGGGGCACAGCGTCGCGCAGCCACGCGAACCGTTCGGCCTTCTCGCGATCCGCGTACGCGATCTCCAGCCGGCGCAGCTCGCCGCGGTCGACGAGGTCCACGATGCAGATGTCGGCGAGGATCGGGACCGCATCGCGGGCGACCTGCGCCAGCGTGGCGCGGTAGTCGAACGAGGACGCGAGCGTCGCGCTGGCCTCCGCCAGGAACTTGAGCTTCGCCTGGGCGAGCTTGAACGCGCTGACGTCGACGATGGTCGTCTTGCAGCCCGCCACCTTTCCGGACGCGGCAAACAGCGGAACGCTGGTCACCTGCGCGATCACCGGTGGCTGGTTGCGCACCGAGAAGGTGATCTCGGTTTCCGCCCGGACGGTCGCGCTGACGCAGCGGCGAACGTGGTCGCGCAGGGCGCGGCGATCGGCGGCGACGACGAGGCTGGTCAGGAACTGCCCGACCAGGCGCTTGCGCTCGATGCCGAACAGGGCGGAGGCGGTCAGGTTCGCTTCCAGGATCTGCGTCCGCTCGTTCATCGCCAGGTAGACGACGGGCGCGAAGTCGTAGAGGTCGGCCAGCTTCTGGCGCGATTCTTCCATTGCCTCCTGCGCCTGGCGCATCTCGCGGTTCTGCAGCTCCAGCTCGAGCTGGTGAGCCGCCAGGTCGCGAATCAGCGCCTGGGTCACGTCTGCGTCCTGCCCGCTGCCCGCCTCCAGCGTGCGCAGCTGGGCCACCAGCTGCTCGCGCGTCATCGCGTCGTAGCGCACCGGCGCCTTGCGGGGGCTCGGCATCAGTTACGTCCTTTAGCCTTCGGCTTCGCCTTGGCGCGCGGCCGCGGCCTCTGGTCGGGCGCGTCGTCCTGCGCTCCGCCGGCCGCCAGAAGCGCCTTGTCCTCGCTGTTGACCAGGAGGATGACCGCGCCCTTGATCGAATGGTCGAGGGTCCGATAAGGGCTGACGCGCAGCTCGTACCAGCGTTGATCGGCGCAACGCACGCGCTCCTCGATCGGCGTGAGCCGTTCGATCACCTTCGCGGACAGCTCCTCCATTCGGTGGCCGACGATGAATGCGTTGAGGTGGCCGATCGACCGCCCCACGTCGCTGGGCACCAGGTTCAGCAGCCTCTCGGCGCTGTGCGTGTAGCGGCGGATGCGCAGGTCCATCCCCACGATGACGATCACCTCGCCGATGCCGACCAGGATGTTGTGGAGATCGTCGTTGGTCAGCTGCAGCTCGCCCATCCGGTTCTGCAGCTCGTCGTTGACCGTCGTCAGCTCCTCGTTCGACGACTGCAGCTCCTCCTTCGACGTCTCCAGCTCCTCGTTGGTGCTCTGCAGCTCCTCGTTCGACGACTGCAGCTCCTCCTTCGAGGATTTCAGCTCTTCGTTGGCGCTCTCGAGCTCCTCGATCGTGCTCTGCAGGTACTCCTTCGTCACCAGCAGCTCGCGCTCCAGCTCGACGCGCCGTTCGTCCTCGGGCCCTCCGCTCGGGACCGGCGTGGCCGTCTCGGGCTCCGGCGTCTCGCGGCGCGGCTTGGGCTCGTGAAACAGCACCAGGTAGCATCGGCTCTTCGTCTCGGGCTCGATGACGGGGACCACCTCGATCTCGACGGCGCGTGTCTTTCCCTCCTCGGTCAGCCGCGTCTCGAGCGAGACGCGCTCGTTGCTCGCCTTCGCCTCGTGCAGCGCGCGCCGCAGATCGACGTGCAGCTCCGGCCGTGCCAGGCGCAGGATGTTGAAGCTCGGTGCGCCTGGCATCGGTTCGAAATATGGCCCCGTTCGGCCGCGAATGTGCACGATGTCCAGGTCCTCGTTGATGACCACCCCGGGCGGCCCGTAGATCTCGAGGATCTTTCGCTCGGCCACCGTCGCCAGGCTGCCGGCCGAGCGCTGCGCGGCGCTGGGCTGGATGGCCGGGCCTTTCTCCCCGTTCTGCACGCCGAAGCCGAAATCCAGGGCTGCCATCGAGACGACGTTGCGCCTGGCGTAGATCTTGTTCTTGCGGTCGAGCAAGGAGAAGTGATCGCTCGACTCGCCAACCGTCTCCGACGTCCCCAGCATCAGGTACCCGGTAGGCAGTAGCGCGTAATGAAGGATCCGGAGCACCCTCTTCTGCATGCCCGGACGCAGATAGATCATCAGGTTACGGCAGGTCACCAGGTCCAGCCGCGAGAACGGCGCGTCCTTGGTGACGTTCTGGCTGGAGAACACCACCATGTCGCGAATCCGGCGCGCGACCTGGTATTCGGTCTCCCTCTTGATGAAGAAGCGGTGCAGCCGCTCGGGCGAAACGTCCAGCGCGATGTTCTGCGGGTAGACGCCGCGCCGCGCGTGCTGGATCGACGCCTCGTCGACGTCGGTGCCGAACACCTGGATGCGGTAGTCGGACGCGCGGTCTCCCAGGTGCTCGAGCAGGGAGATCGCGATCGAGTAGGCCTCCTCGCCGGTGGAGCAGGCGGGCACCCAGATGCGGATGTGCGCACCGACGTCCTTGTTCTCGAGCAGGCGCGGGAACACCCGGCTCTTCAGCGCCTCGAACGGCTCCTGGTCACGGAAGAAGCTGGTGACGCTGATGAGCATGTCCTTGTACAACAGGCGCAGCTCGTCCGTGTTGGTCTGCACGAACTTGATGTACTCGGGCAGCTTCTCGATCCTGTGCAGCGCCATCCGGCGCTCGACGCGCCGGTCAATGGTGGTCGGCTTGTAGTAGCTGAGGTCGTTGCCGAACGCGGTGCGCATCAGGACGATCAGCTTCGCGACGCCCTCCTGCGTCTGCGCCGCCGGCGTGGAGCGCGCGAGGTAGGGGTGCTGGCTGATGTTCTGCAGCTCCTGAGCGATGCCGTCGGGCGGCAGGATGAAGTCGCCCCAGCCACTCTCCATCGCGTGGCGCGGCATGCCGTCGTACTTCGCGGTCGACGGATCCTGGGCGAACGTGATCCCGCCCGCCTCCTTGATCGCCTTCAGCCCGAAGGTCCCGTCCGTACCCGTTCCGGACAGCACGATGCCGATCGAGCGCGTTCCCTGATCGGCGGCCAGCGAGCGGAAGAAGTAGTCGATGGGAAGGTGCGGGCCGTGCGGGGTGCTCGCGCGCGGCGGCGTCATCACGTGCAGGACGCCCTGCAGGATCGCGAGATCCGAGTTGGGCGGGATGACGTACACCTGGTTGGGCTCGACGTGCGTGCCGTCGGTGGCCGCGATGACCTTGATGTTGCTGGTGCGCGACAGCAGGGCCGGCAGAAAGCTCTCGTGCTTCGGCGCGAGGTGCTGCACGACCACGAAGGCCATGGAATCCAGCTTGATGTTGCTGAGCAGCGCGGTCAGCGCCTCGAGCCCGCCCGCCGAGGCGCCGATGCCGACGATGAAGAAGATGGAACCTGTATCCGCGTGCTGGCCAGCGTCGTCGGATCCGACCTCGTCCGGCGAGGTGACCGCGCCGCCGCTGCTTTTTTCCGAATCCGTGTCGTCGGATCCCGGGGGAGCCATCCTGTCGGCGGGCATCAACCCTCCCTCTATGAAGCGGTTCGCGCGCGCCGCTTCCCGCAGACACCGCGTGCACGATCGCAGCAGCGCCGCGATCCGTCAAGCGCCGACCTGGCGTACTAAATGGTGGCCGAGCTGACATCGCGCACCGCGCGATCAGCGCGTGTGACACTGCGGGAGGGCGGCAGGTTGTGCGAAATGCTGCGACTTTTTGTTATCGACCCCCTTTCGGTTTCACCCGGTCGGTACAACATTTCGGCCGATGCAGATCGGGGATGATCCCGACATATCCCACCGGACGACGCCGCGGACCGCGCCCCGGACGCTGATTCTCCTCGTCGAGGACGACTTCGTCCTTCGATCGTCGCTGTCGGAGCTGCTGGAAAGTGAAGGATTTCGCGTCGAGTCTTGCGCCGACGGGCGCGAGGCGTACCACCGGCTTCACCGGCAACCGACACCAGATCTCATGATCCTGGATATCATGTTGCCGTACCTCGACGGCTTCGAGCTGCGCGCGCTGCAGCGGAAGAGCCCGCCCATCGCCAACATCCCGGTGGTCGTCATATCCGCGCACGATCTGGATCGGCAGACCGTGGAGGAGCTGGGGCTTTCGCCGCCGCTCCGCAAACCGCTCGACGTCGACGGACTGCTCTCGAGGATCCGTGATGCTGGGAGCGAAGCTGCGGGCTAGGGTCCCAGGCGGAGCGGCGTGGTGACGCCGTCCGTGTCGCTGGCGTACTGACCATCGTGCCCCGGCTGGCGACCGCCGACCGCGATGTCCACGTCGCCCTTCAGCGGGTGACGCGCGCCGGCCTCGTCGACCATCGTCAGCGCGTTCTGCGCGAACCCGACCCGGATGCGCCGCTTCTCTCCGGCGGCGAGCGAGACGCGCGTGTAGCCGCCTAGCCAGCGCCGCGGGGCGTACGGCGGCGGGTTGCGCGGCAGGACGTAGACCTCGACGACCTCGTCGCCCGCGCGCTTGCCCGTGTTCTCGACCTCGACGGAGATCGCGGCGAAGGTGCCCCCGACGGCGCCCACCCCCGAATAGCGGAACGTCGTGTACGACAGCCCGTGGCCGAAGCCGTACAGCGGCTGGCCGTCGAAGTAGCGGTAGGTCCGGCCGCGCATGTCGTAGCTGGAGAACTGCGGCAGGTCGGCGGCCGAACGGTAGATCGTGATCGGCAGCCGCCCGGCCGGGTTGACGTCGCCGAACAGGACGTCCGCCACCGCGTGCCCGCCCTCGGCGCCGGGATACCAGGCGTAGACGACGGCGGCGGCGTGCTCGGCCAGCCACGGAACCGCCAGCGCGCTGCCGCCCGTCAGCACCGCGATCACCGGCTTGCCCGTCGCCAGCAGCGCCTCGACCAGCTCGCGCTGCGCGGCGGGCATGTCCAGATCCAGCCGGTCGCCGCCGGGGTTGAAGCGCGTGCCGAACTCCTCGCCCTCGAGGCGCGGGTCCAGGCCGACGAACGCGACGACCGCGTCGGCCTCGCGGGCCACCGCCACCGCCTTGGCGATCGCCGCGGGCGTGGTCTCGATGAGGCGCGCGCCCGGCGCGTAGTCGATGTCGACGCCGCGCGCGTCGGCCGCGGCGCGGATGCCGTCGAGCAGCGTCACCGGGTGCGTCGGGATGCCGTGATAGTTGGCGAGCAGCACCGGCAGGTCGTCCGCCATCGGACCAACCACCGCCAGCCGGTGAATCACCGGCGTCAGCGGCAGCACGCCCGCGCGGTTGTCGAGCAGCACGATCGATCGCGCGGCGACGTCGCGCGCCAGCGCCAGGTGCTCGGCCGATTCGATCATCTCCGGTCCGTAACGCGACCACAGCACGCGTTCCGGCGGATCGAACAGCCCCAGGCGGAAGCGCGCCGAGAACAGCCGGACGAGCGCGCGATCCAGGTCGGCCTCGGTGATGAGGCCGCGCGCCAGCGCCACGTCCAGGTTGCGGTAGGCGCGGCCGCAGTCGAGATCGGTGCCCGCGCGCAGCGCCGCCGCCGCCGCCTCCGCCGGACCGGCGGCCTCCTTGTGATGCCGCCAGATGTCGTCGACGGCGCCGCAGTCGCCCACCACGTAGCCGAGAAACCCCCACCGCTTGCGCAGCGTATCGTCGAGCAGCGTCGGGTTCGCGGCGCAGGCCTTGCCGTTCACCGCGTTGTAGGCCGCCATCACCGATGCGACCCGCGCCTGCCGGACCGCCAGCTCGAAGTGCGGCAGATACGTGTCCGCGAGATCGTGCGCGCTGGGGCGCGCGTCGAACGCGTGCCGGTCGGGGTCCGGTCCGCTGTGCACGGCGAAGTGCTTGGCTGTCGCGATCGTCTTCCAGTAGTGCGGGTCGTCGCCCTGCATGCCGGTGATGAACGCGGCGCCCATGCGTCCCGTCAGCAGCGGGTCCTCGCCGAACGTCTCGTGCCCGCGGCCCCAGCGCGGATCGCGGAAGATGTTGATGTTGGGCGAGAAGAACGTCAGCCCGTGGTAGCGCCCGCGCACGCCGCGGGCCTGCGCCTCGTTGAACTTCGCGCGCCCCTCGTCGGAGATCACGGTGGCGACCTGCTTGACCAGCGCGTCGTCGAAGGTGGCGGCCATCGCGATCGCCTGCGGGAACACGGTGGCGCGGCCGGCGCGCGCCACGCCGTGCAGCGCCTCGTTCCACCATTCGTAGGCGGGCACGCCCAGCCGCGGGATGGCGGGCGCGGCCGTCATCGTCTGCGCGATCTTCTCGGACACCGTCAGGCGCCGCACCAGATCGGCGGCCCGCTCGTTGGCGGACACGTCCGGGTCGCGGTAGCGCGGCGGCGGCTCGCGGCCGCGATCGCGCGCGCCGCCGCACGAGCACGCGGCCGCCACCGCAAACGCGAGCGCGATCGATCGCGTGACGGCCGGGCGGTTCACTTCAGCGTGATTGTCGCTTTGGCGAAGACCTTTTCCTTGCCGCCGATCAGCCGCGTCGCGCGTATCTCGTAGTGGTGCCCCTTCACGAACCCCTTCTCCTTCGACACGGCTTGACCGTTGAGCTGGATGATCTTCTGGTCGGGCTTGACGCCCACCTCGGAGAAGTCGACCTGCTCGTGCTTCTTCGAAAGGTCGTAGTAGACGATGTTGATCTTGTCGGCGCCGGGCGCGGCGTTCAGGAAGATCATGAAGTTCAGCGGCCAGGTGCCGCCCTCTTCCTTGATGGTCGTCTTCGACTGGCGCTTGAGCGCGCCCGCCATGTCCTTGTCGGAGCCGTAGCTGCCGAACTCGACGTCGCTGACGTAGATTCGCCCCTTGGCCTGCGCGTGGGCGGCCCGCGGCGCGAACGCGCTGAGCGCCCAGAAGCCGGCGGCGACAGCGACGGTGGCGAACAGGAATCGATGGTGTCGTGGACGCGTCATGGCGCTCTCCTTAGCGGTTTGCGTATCTCTTCCGCGCCCCGTTTTCAAGCGGGTCGACCGGCCGAGGGCGGCAGGCCCTGTGGTATCTTGAAACCATGTCGACAGGCTTGAAGCAGAAAATGGTCGAGGCTGTTGAACATCTCCCCGACGACGCGACCGTGGAGGACGCCATGGAGCGACTCTACTTCCTCGCCAAGGTCGAAAGGGGCCTGGAGCAGTCGGAGGCGGGCGAAACCGTCTCGCACGACGACGCCAAGAAGCGGCTTCTCGGGTGACGCGAGTCCGCTGGACGTCGCAGGAGATCGAAGACATCCAGTCGATCCGAGATTTCATCAGTCGCGACTCCCAGAAGTACGCCGCTCTCGTCGTAGAAAAACTCATCGCCGCCGTCGATTTGCTCGAGGAGTTTCCCTTGGCAGGCCGCGTCGTCCCGGAGCTTTCGCGGGAGGACGTCCGCGAGCTCGTTCGCCCTCCGTACCGGATCGTTTACCGCGTGCTCAAGGACGGCGTCGACGTCGCGACGGTGTTCCGGTCGTCGCGGGTTATCCCCGGGTTACCGTGAGCTCAGCGGCCCGCGGCCGTGGCGCGCGCTCCCTCGCCGTGGCATTCTGGTCCGCAATGGCTGGCGATGTCCGATAGGGGTCCGTTTTCCCCTTACCCGGAGACCCCCTCGGGGGAGATCGTCGTCGACGATCCGGGGCCGACGCCGCTTCCGTTCGTCGATCCGGTGCGGGATCTCGACGCCGTGCGCGAGGTGGCGGCCACCCGCCGGCTGCTGCTGGCGGAGATCGGCAAGCGCATCGTCGGCCAGGAGAAGGTGATCGACCACCTGCTGGTGGCGCTGTTCGCGCGCGGGCACTGCCTGTTCGTCGGCGTGCCGGGGCTGGCGAAGACGCTGCTCATCCAGACGCTGGCCGACGCGCTGGCGCTGTCGTTCGGGCGCATCCAGTTCACGCCCGATCTGATGCCCGCCGACATCACCGGCACCGACGTGCTGGAGGAAGATCGCGCGACCGGGCGGCGCGTGTTTCGTTTCGTGCGCGGGCCGATCTTCGCGCACGTCGTGCTGGCCGACGAGGTGAACCGGACGCCGCCCAAGACGCAGGCGGCGCTGCTGCAGTCGATGCAGGAGTACCGCGTGTCGGCGGGCGGGCAGACCTACGCGCTGCCCCTGCCCTTCCTGGTGTTCGCGACGCAGAACCCGATCGAGCAGGAAGGGACGTATCCGCTGCCGGAGGCGCAGCTGGATCGCTTCATGTTCCAGATCGACGTCGGCTACCCAACATCCGAAGAGGAAGTGCGCATCGTCAACATGGTGACGACCGCGTACAAGGCGAACGTGCGCAAGGTGCTGTCGCCCGAGCGCATCCTCGAGCTGCAGGAGGTGGTGCTGCGCGTGCCGGCGGCGCCGCACGTCGTGCAGCACGCGGTCGCGCTGTGCCGCGCCACCCGTCCGGCGGAGGCGACCGCGCCCGAGTTCGTGAAGAAGTACGTGTCGTGGGGCGCGGGGCCGCGCGCGTCGCAGTACCTGGTGCTGGCGGCCAAGGCGCGCGCGATCCTGCAAGGGCGCTACGCGGCGTCGATCGAGGACGTCCGCGCGCTGGCGCCGCCGGTGCTGGTCCACCGCGTGCTGCCCAACTTCCACGCCGAAGCCGACGGCTTGACGGCGCACGCCCTGGTCGAAAAGCTCGTCGACGCCATCCGTCCGTGACGTGATGGACGCGAGGGGTGACACCCGGGCGCCCGCGCAACCGCTGGCCCTGGATCCGACCGACATCGCGCGCCTGGGGTCGATGAGCGTGCGGGCGCGCGTGATCGTCGAGGGCGCGTTCGCGGGCATGCACCAGAACCCGCACGC
>Ga0070673_100000347_pt1 | contig 24421 bp, 23 predicted proteins | sample KBSM23metaG_FD_65342 | JGI IMG/M metagenome (GOLD analysis project Ga0070673, IMG submission 65342) | Miscanthus rhizosphere microbial communities from Kellogg Biological Station, Michigan, USA - KBS M2-3 metaG | ecosystem: Host-associated > Plants > Roots > Rhizosphere > Soil ... | reverse complement strand
CCGAGGACCTCTACTTCTTCTTCGGCGGTGTCTCGGCCTTCGGCTGTCCCGCCTGGGTGGCCATGTCCTCCGGTAGCGTGGGCAGCTCGGACAGATCGGGCAGCAGGATGATCTCGATGCGGCGGTTCTCGCGGCGGCCATCGGGCGTGGCGTTGCTGGCGATCGGGTCGTATTCGCCGTAGCCCGCCGCCACGATGTTCTGCGCCTTCATCTTCGCCTCGACCAGGAAACGCGTCACCACGAGCGCGCGCGCGACCGACAGCTCCCAGTTGTCCTTGTACGCTTCTTTCACCGGCTGATTGTCCGTGTGGCCCGCGACCATGAAGCGGCGGTCCGGGAACTGCCGCAGGATGACCGCCACCTCCATCAGCGACAGCTCGCCGTCGCGAGAAAGGACGGCGACGCCCGACGGGAACAGCACGTCCTGGGGCAGGCGCATGACAAGACGGCCGTCCCGCACGCGCACGCCGAGCTTGCCGGCGTCGACCATCTTCTGCAGCTTCGCCGACATGTCGCGGAACGTTTGCATGCGCTTGGCCGCGTCGCCCTTCCACTTGCGCAGGGCCTCGAGCTCCTGCTGCGACGTGTTCAGGCTCCCCTGCACCCGGCCCAGCGTCGATTCGATCTGGCCGCTTCGCGCCCTGAGATCGTCGCGCTCCTTCTCGCACGCGGCGGCCTGGCCGGAGATGCAAGCGCGGCCCTTCCACGCGTAGTACCCGCCGACGCCGGCGGCGCCCGTCGCCAGGACAGCCCAGGCCGCGAGCTTCCAGAGACCTCGTTTCGGTTGATCGTCTGAATCGTTCACGGCGCGATTTTATCACCGGGGCGATGCGAACTGATGGACCCGCTGGGCGTTCGAGGAACCGAGCGCGCTTCAGCGCTTGAGCGCGCCCGCGATCCGGCGCGGGAGGTCCATCGTCTCGATCTCCTCGATCGTCTGCGGCAGCGCGAGGGACCAGTTGGGCCATTCGCGGATCGTGCCGGGGACGTTGGGGCGCTCGGGGACGGCGACGGCGTCGTCCAGCGTCGCGAGCAGGATCCGCGACGGCGCCTGCGCGAGCGCGCGGTGCGTGGCCTCGATGGCTTCCTCCGCCCGCGCGTCGTCGTTCAGATGACCGAGCCCGCGCAGCTTGTCGCGCAGCCCCTTCGTTCCCTCCTCGTTCGGATTCTGGCCGATGCGCCTGAGCGCCTCCAGGTCCGCGCCCGTCCACAGCCCCGCGATGGTGGGCAGGTCGTGCGTCGTCACGCTGGACAGCGCCAGCTCGGGAAATTCGCGCGGCGGTGACGGCTCGAAGTACAGCAGCCGGTACGAAAGCATGCGCTGCTCGTGCAGCCGCTCGCGCACGCCCGCCTCGACCGTTCCCAGGTCCTCGCCGACGATGAAGGCCTGCGCGCGGTGGCTCTCCAGCGCGACGATCGCCAGCAGCTCGTCGGCGCGCGTGCGCACGTAGGCGCCGTGCTTCGCGCCCAGCGCGCGCGGGATCCAGAACAGCCGGAACAGCCCCATGACGTGGTCGATGCGCAGGCCGCCCGCGTGGCGCAGCATGGCCCGGATGGTCTCGATGAACGGCCGGTAGTGCGCCGCCCGCAGCCGCCCCGGGATGAACGGCGTCAGCCCCCAGTCCTGCCCGTTGGCGTTGAACTCGTCGGCCGGCGCGCCGACCGACACGTCGCGCGCCATCATGTCCTGCCAGCACCAGGCGTCGGCGCCCGCGACGTCCAGGCCGATGGGCAGATCGTGGACGACGCCGATCTCCTTCGAGGCGCGCGCCAGCTGCGTGTCGATCAGCCACTGCGTCCAGGCGTGAAAGCGGATGCGCGCCGCCGCGCCGGCCCGGAACGCCGCGATGTCCTCGCCGTCGGGGCGGCGGAACCCGGCGGGCCACTGGCGCCAGTCCTTGCCCTGCCGCTCGGCCAGCGCGCAGTACGTCGCGAAGTCGGTGAGCGCCTGGCCCTCGCCGGCGCAGAACCAGTCGAAGCCCTGCTCGCCGCCGAAACCCGCGAACAGCGCCTCCAGCGCCTCCTGCTTCAGGGCGAAGATCGCGTCGCGGTCGATGTGCCGGTCGCGGTTCAGCGCCGTTCCCGCGTTCGTCAGGCGCGTCCGCAGCTCGCCGGGCAGGCCGTCCCATCCGGGCAACTCCTCGACGCGCAGGAACAGCGGATTGCGGTAGCGCCGGCTCGACGGGTAGTACGGGCTCGGCTCGATCGGCCGGAGCGGCGTCGGCGCCGTCAGTGGATTGACCATCAGCACGCCGCCGCCGAGGCCGCGCGTCCAGCGGCCGAGCCGCGCGAGATCGGCGAGATCGCCGATGCCCCAGCTGTCGCGCGAGCGGGCGGCGTAAAGCTGGGCCGCGAAGCCCCACGTGCGCAGGTCGTCGGGCAGGAAGCAGCGGCCCGGGCTGACGATCAGCAGCGTGTCGCCGCCGCCGCGCGGGTACAGGTGGTGGTAGCCGAGGGGAAGCCCGTCCGGAAGCGCGCCGTCGACCGGGCGCGAGGTGCCGTCCTCCAGCACCAGGTCGCCGCCGCGGTCGATTGCGCGGTCGCTGCCTGGCAACAGAATCCGGACGGCGTCAGGTTCGTCCAGCGGCGGCGCTGCGCTTTCGGGCGTCACGCCCATGGCGGACGTGAGCGCTGCTCGCGTTTCGCGCGAGGTCTCGTGCCGCGCGCCCCGCGCGTCGTGGTAGCTGTCGTCGATTCCGAAGCGGTCAGTCGCCATTCGGCGGTCGGGGGATGATACCCTAACCGACGCTCATGGCCGCCCATGGCCGCTACACAATCTTAGGCAAGCTCGCCGACGGCGGAATGGCCGAGATTTTCCTTGCGACCCAGCACGGCGCCGAGGGTTTCGAGAAGCTGATCGTCCTCAAGCGGATCCTGACGCCGTACTCGGCCGATCCGCAGTTCCGCAACATGATGCTCGACGAGGCGCACATCTCGATGAGCCTCCAGCACAGCAACATCGCGCAGGTGCTGGACCTGGGCGTCGCGGGTGGCCGCTATTTTCTGGCGCTCGAGCTGGTCGACGGCTGGGACCTGGAGCGCATCCTCCAGCGCGCCTACGCAGCCGGCATCGTGTGGCCGTCGGCGCTCAGCCTGTACGTGGTGGCGTGCGTCTGCCGCGCGCTGGCCTACGCGCACGCGAAGGTGCGCGACGGCAAGCCGCTGGGCATCGTCCACCGCGACATCAGCCCGAACAACGTCCTGATCAGCGACCAGGGCGAGATCAAGCTGACCGACTTCGGAATCGCCAAGGCGCAGCGCAAGCGCGAGCAGACCGCGGCCGGCGTCATCAAGGGCAAGGTCGCGTACATGTCGCCCGAGCAGGGGCTGGGCACGTCCATCGACCGGCGTTCTGACATCTTTTCCGCGGGCTCGATGCTGTACCGGATGGTGACGGAGAAGCTGCCGTTCGAAGCCGCCGACGACATGGAGTCGCTGCTGCGCGTGCAGAAGGCGGAGTTCGCGCCGCCCGAGCAGGTGAAGCCGACGATCGGCCCCGGCGTGTCCGGCATCATCATGCGCGCGATGCGGCTGGCGCCCAGCGAGCGCTACCAGACCGCCGACGAGATGCTGATCGACGTCGAGCGCGTGCTGCGGAACGAATTTCATTCCGCGGGGCAGACCGAGCTGAAGCTGTGGCTGGAGCAGCTCGCGCGCCGCGACGAGGCGCCCACGATCGCGAAGCAGCGTCTCGATGCGAGCGGCATCGTCAAGGACAAGATCACGACGGATCTGTCGGCCGGCATGTCGTTCGAGCTGGACGACGTGGACAAGGACAAGGGCACGGCGCCCACGGAATACGCGATGCCGTCGCGGCCCGACCTGGCGCCGAAACCGCTGGGCGGATCCACGGCGCAGGTCGCGGCGGGGCGGCGGCCGCGGCGCCGGGGCGGTTTCATGCTGGGGGTCATCTTCGCGCTGGCGCTGGTGGCCGGTCTCCTCTACGCGAAGAACTGGGCCGAGCAGCGAGGCCTGGTTCGATCGCTGGGGCTGGGCGGCGACACCGGCGAGAAGGCGCCCGCGACGACCGGGCAGCCGCCCATCGCGCAGGCGCCGCCGCCGACGACGGCGACCGGCACGCCGACGACGCCGGCGACCACGCCGTCGCCCGTTGCGGCAGCGGCGGCCGACGGTGCCGCGCACGCGGCGCCCACGCCCGGCGTGACCCCGCCGCCTCCGAATCCCGTCGCCCAGCCCGCGGCGCCGGACGCGCGCACCGAGATCGCCGAGGAGAAGCCGACGCCCCCGCCGGTCGCCGACAAGACGGACAAGACGGACAAGACTGACAACACGGACAAGAAGGACGACGACGACGAGCCCGACGAGGAAGCGCTGCTGCGCGACGCCGTGCCGAACGCCGAGGAGACGGTGATCGGCGAGGATGACGCGGAGGAGCCGCCGCCCCCCAAGGCCGGCGCGAAGAAGCCGGCGCCCGCGCCCAAGACACCGCCGCCGCCGCCCAAGACGGCGGCCGGCGAGAAATCACCCCCGCCGCCGCCGAAGATGCAGACCGCCGTCCTGCGCATCACCAGCGCGCCCGCGGGCGCGATCGTGCGGACGAAGGCGCGCGTCCTCGGCCGCACGCCCATCAACCTCCACTTCAAGACCGGCAACACCTACGAGCTGAAGCTGGTCAAGCGCGGCTACACCCCGGCGACCCGCAAGGTGGCCGTCAGCAACGCCAAGGATCGCAAGATCGCCGTGACGCTGAAGAAGAAGCCGAAGCCCAGGCCGGCCAAGAAGCACACGTCGTTTTTTCATCCACACCGGTGACTGTCGCACCGGTGATCGCCGCACCGATGAGCACGCTTCGCATCGCGCTGGCGGTGCTGGCGTGGGGCGTGCCGGCCGTCGCGGGCAAGCCGACGCCCGACACCGAGCCGCAGCTCCGGCAGGCGTTGCCGCGCGTGCTCGAGGCGGCGCGCGCGCGGGCGAAGACGGCGTCGCCGACCATCCGCGAGGTCACGATGCCTTCGATCGAGCGGCTGATTCAGGACGCCGATGCGCGCGCGGCGAGCGTCACCGACCCCGCGCGCGACAACGATTTCGTCGTGCGCAGCCTGCAGCAGGCCTGGAACTACGCCGGCGCCGTCGCCGCGGGTCGAGATCCTTATCTCCAGGCGACCGGCATGATGGTCAAGGCGTACCGCGCCGACTGGGACGGGACGCTGCAGCCGTACGCGCTCTACGTCCCGCCCGACTACAAGCCGGGACGCCCAGGCGGATGGCCCTTGATCGTCGCGCTGCACGGCGCGTGGTCGGATCACCGCCACAACCTGCGCCGCGTGTTCGGTCTCGACAACCGCCCGCGCGAGAGCGACGCCGAGGCGTCGCGCAACGAGCTGCCTCTGCCCGACCTGCCGGCGCTGGTGGTCTCGCCGTACGGCCGCGGCGAGCTGATGGGATACGACGGCCTGGGCGGCGACGACGTGATGCGCGTGATCGCCGACGTGCGGCGCGCCTACGACGTCGATCCCGATCGCATCACGATGACCGGGCTTTCGATGGGAGGCGGCGGAACCTGGGAGATTGGCCTGCGCCATCCGGAGATGTTCGCCGCGCTGGCGCCGGTGTGCGCGGTCGCGGACTACCGCCGCATGATCAAGCCCGCCGACGCCGGGCTCTTCGACCTCGACGGGCTGGATCGGCAGTCGCCGGCGGCGCTGGCCGCCAACGCCGCGCACATGCAGGTGCTGATCTTTCACGGCGACAAGGACCCGACCGTGCCGGTCGGCGATTCGCGCAAGATGGCGGAGCGGTTTCGCCAGCTCGGCATGCTGGGCAAGAACGTGCGCTACACGGAATACCCGGGCGTCGGGCACAACGCCTGGATCCCGGCCTACAAGGACGCGGCGCTGCTGCGCACGCTGGCCGCCATCAAGCGCGATCCGGCAGCGCCCAAGGTGGCGCACCCGCCCCCGCCCCGGTGCGCCGCGGTGCCCGGCCTGTTCGGCAAGAGCGCGCCCCGGCAGGGTCCGCACCTCTACGTCTACGGTACGCACGGCGCGCTGGCGGCCGTCGACGCGGCCCGCAGGCTGGCGACGGCGATGGCCGACTGGGGGCCGATGGTCGGGGCAAAGTTCACGGTCAAGTCCGACGCGGAGGTCACGGCGGAGGATCGCAAGCGGTTCTCGCTGGTGCTGATCGGATCGACGCCGTTCAACGCGCTCGACGATTCGCGGCCGCGGCCCGACGTGCGGCCCCTGGGCGATCGCGCCATCTGGGCCCTCGAACCCGATACCGCGCGGCCGGGCGGCTGCATGCTGGTGCTGGGCGCGGAATCGCCTCGCGGCTTCGAACGCCTGAAACGATTCGCGCGCTTCAATCGCGACGGCTGGGCCCCTGATCCCAACCGGCCGTTCGCGTTCGTCACGGACTGACACGGCGATGGTCTACAAGCGGTCCGCGAAGACAGGCTGGTTGGTGCTGCTGTTCGCGGCGGCGTACATGGCCGTCCTCGTCTACGGCGTGATTCCATTTCGGCTTCACCGTCTGGACGGCGACACCTTCGTCGTCCAGCAGGTGAGCTGGGGAAAGATGATCGGCGGCGGCCTCGGGCTCGCATTCCTGGCGCTGGGCGCGGTCATCGTCATCCGAACCGCGCGCCACCCGATCGTCATCGATGGCGACGGGATCCGGGATACCGCGGCGTTCCCGGACCGCATTCCCTGGAAGATCGTCGAGGACGTCGCGCTGGATGGTTCGGAGCAGACCGGCTACCGGTTGCTGCTGACGATCGCGGGTCCCAAGGGGACCGCGCTGGTGCGCGTGGACCTGGGCGGCCTCGCGTACAACCCGAGCGCCGTGTTCGGCGAAGTGTTCGACACCTGGCGCGGCGCGACCGGCCGGGCCAGAACCTCTGCGTGAGCGGCGCGGCGAATAGCTGGGTTACGCGCCGATCGAGCGCTGGCCGGGTTTTCTGGCCGAAATCCGTAGCTATCGTCGTCGGTAGTCGGACTATACTGCGCCGCAAAGAGCACCCATGGCCAACCTCAAGCTGTCTCCTGGAGTCGTCACCGGCAACGCTCTCAAAGAGCTCTTCGCTTACTGCAAGGAAGTCGACTGCGCGCTTCCCGCGGTGAACGTCATCGGCTCGAGCTCGGCCAACGCCGCGCTCGCCGCGGCGAAGGAAGCCAAGGCGCCGATCATCATCCAGCTGTCGCACACCGGCTCGCAGTTCTTCGCGGGCAAGTCGCTGGACAACGGCGCGCAGCAGGCGTCGATCGCGGGGTCGATCGCGGGCGCGCTGCACGTGCGGACGTTGGCCAAGGTGTACGGCGTGCCGGCGGTGCTGCACACGGACCACTGCGCGAAGAAGCTGCTGCCCTGGGTCGAGGGCGTGATCGCCGCCGGCGAGGAGTACTTCGCCAAGCACGGCGAGCCGCTGTTCAGCTCGCACATGCTGGACCTGTCCGAGCAGTCTCTGGACGAGAACCTTGAGATCAGCCGGCGCACGCTGACGCGCATCGCGAAGATGAACATGACGCTGGAGATCGAGCTGGGCATCACCGGCGGCGAGGAAGACGGCGTCGACAATTCGGACGCGGACCACTCCAAGCTGTACACGCAGCCGGAGGACGTGCTGAAGGCGTACGACGCGCTGAACCCGGTCGGCAGCTTCACCGTCGCGGCCGCGTTCGGCAACACGCACGGCGTGTACGCGCCCGGCAACGTCAAGCTGAAGCCGCCGATCCTGCGCGAGTCGCAGAAGTACATCATCGAGAAGCGCAAGACCGGGCCCGAACCCGTCAGCTTCGTGTTCCACGGCGGCTCCGGTTCCACCGAGGAGGAGATCCGCGAGGCGGTCTCGTACGGCGTCGTGAAGATGAACATCGACACCGACACGCAGTGGGCGTACACGCAGCCGATCAAGAAGTTCATGGACGAGAAGAGCGCCTACCTGCAGGCGCAGCTCGGCAACCCGGAAGGCGCCGACAAGCCGAACAAGCGCTACATCGATCCGCGCGGCTGGACCCACCTGGGCGAGAAGGGCTTCACCGGCCGCCTGGTGAAGGCGTTCAAGGACCTGGGCAGCTTCGGCAAGTTCGACTTCTAACGAGCGTCGCCCGAAAGCGGCTTGCCCTCACCCCGACCCTCTCCCGCAAGCGGGAGAGGGAGGACGATCTGATCTGGCCCCTCGCCCCGCGAAGCGGGGGAGAGGGTTAGGGTGAGGGGTCCGCGCGCTACAAATCGTCGCAGGGGTTGCCGAGCTTCTGGCCCAGGTACACGCCCAGCTCGTTGTAGATGAGCTGGTAGTTGTTGATCGGCTCGCCGCTCTTCTCGTCGCTGCCCTCGATCGGGACGACGGTCAGCGTCAGCTTCTTGCTTCCCTGGATCCAGGTGGGCGGGTTCTTGCGGTCGGTGACGTAGCGGAGCGATCCGGTCTTGGTCGTGAAGATCTCGCCCTCCGTGTCGGCGACGGCGTTGGTCATCTTCTGCAGCTTCATCGCCCCCTTCGGACCGACGAACAGGCGGAAGTTCTTCTCGGTGTCTGACGTGTTCCCCTTGTCGACGTAGAAGTAGCGGCCGTCGTTGTCGCGCGCCAGGTGGTGCGGCGCGCGCGTGTGCAGCGGCGCCGCGAACGTCGCCTTGCCCAGCAGCAGCGCTTTCTTCGCGTCCTCGCCCAGGATGGTGAGGTCGGTCTTGCGTTCGCCGCAGCTGGCGGTGCAGGTGGCTTTCTTGGCGTCGTAGTCGACCTGCGCATACATCCGCATGTCCACGCCGCGGAAGTTCGAGTTCTTCGTCTTCGCCATGAAGCGCGGCTCGAAGAAGGTGTCGCCCGTCAGCACCCAGGGCGGCAGCGGCACCCGGTAGAACGTCTTGCCGTCGCCGTAGAACAGCTGCGTCGACTGCTTCTCGCTGGGCGCGACGACGACGTAGTGCGACTTGCCGTCGGTGCATACGGCGGTCTTCTCCAGGGTCATGCGCTCGCCCAGGTTCTGCGCCTTCCCCCAGGGCGGCGCCTCGCCGGCGAACGCGGCGCCGTCCAGCGCCAGCGCCACCACCACGAACGTCGCGAAGTGCCTCACAGCTTCTTCTCCAGATATTTGCGCGCGAAGTCGCCCATGTTGCGGGCGCTGCGGCTGGTGGTCCAGTTCAGCGTGGTGCCCGCGATGTCCAGCTGCATGGCCGGCCCCATCGCGCAGCCGAAGCTCTTGATCGCTGCGGTGATGGTCCGCTTCGCCTCGGCCGAGTCCTCGCACAGCCGCGCCATCGCGTCGACCGGTTCGCCGCAGTAGCTGGCGATCGACAGCTCCTTGATGTCGTCGTCGGAGAACGACGCCCAGTTGATCTTCACGGGCAGCTTGTAGCCGCAGCGCTTGGCGAACGACTCGCCGGCGTCCGAGGCGAGCTGCTTCTCGTGCTGCGCGGTCTCCTCGGGACGGTTGAACGCGGCCAGCGCCTTCAGCGAGCCGTCCGCCTGCTGCTTCTGGTAGGCGCGGAAGACGTCGTCGGTCTTCAGTTCGGCGCTCCTGCGCTCGTCGTACTTGACGGTCACGTCGCGGCGCCCGGGCAGGTAGATCGGGATCGCGCGCGCCTCGGCCGATGACGGCACGGTGATCGTGTACCAGGCGCGGCCGTGGTAGGTCGTCGAATACGAGACCTTGCCGGCGTCGCCGTCGCCGCGTTCGTGGACGATGGCCTTGTCGTCGAACACGGTGCGCGACCCGGTCACGCGCACCAGCACCTTGTTGTCGGCCTTCGGTTTGAGCGGGACGATCGCCAGCGTGATGCCGTCACCGCCGACGTAGACCCGGCCCGCCTCGACGGGCGAATCGGCGCGCGCGGCGGGCGCCGGCAGCAGTGCGGTCGCGAGCAACAGCCCCCTGACGGTCGCGGTCTTGATCATCAGTTCAGCTCGATGCCCAGTTTGCCACAGGCGCGCACGACCGAGGAACGGTCGCGGGCCGACACCTGCGCGAGGGCCGCCTTGGCGTTGCCCAGATCGCCCTGCGCGCAGCGCGCCCGAACGATCAACGCGTAAGCGCGGCTGGATTTCTGCGTGTACAGGCTGTGCTGCGCGAGGCGGAGCGCGTCCGCGGCCTTGCCCGCTTCCAGCGCGGCCTCGGCCTCGTCGAGATCGCGGGCCGCCTCGGGCGCCAGCGCCGCGTCCTTCGCCTTCGCACCGTCCGCGCGCTTGGGCGGCGGCGCCTTGGCTCCCATCGTCCTCGTCGTCGCATCCGGCTCCGCCGGCGTGGGCGTCTCCGTTTCCTTTTTCGCAGGAGGCTCGACGACCGTCTTCGTATTCGTGCTCGGCACAGGCACAGGCACAGGCGCCACCGGCACCGCCGGCGCCGGCGTTGTTGCCGCGGCCTCCAGCGCCTTCTCCCGCTGCTTCTCCAGGCTCCCCCGGTAAAGCATGAACCCGACCACCGCCACCACCGCCACGCCGATCATGATGAAGTACGACCGCACCGACGACCGCTCGCGCTCGACTCGCTCCGTCGCCGCGACGGTCGGCTGCCGCGGCTGCACCTGCTCGGTCCCCGGCGCGGTCGCCAGGCTGCGCGACGTGACCGCCTTTACGAAGCTGTTGACGTCGGGAAACCGTGCGTCCCGGTTCTTCTCCATCGCGCGCTCGACCGCCGCGACGATCGCGGGCGGTGTCTCCTTCGCCAGCGTCGCGAGCGGCGGGGTGGGGGTGTAGACGATCGCGTGGATGACCGCCGCCAGCGTGTCACCCGTGAACGGCGCCTTCCCCGCCAGCATCTCGAACGTCATCGCGCCGAACGCGAACACGTCCGTGCGCATGTCGATCTCGTCGTTGCGCCCGGTCGCCTGCTCGGGGGCCATGTACTGCGGCGTCCCCAGCAGCGCGGCGTCCTGCGTGAGCACCGTCTTCGCCCCGCGGATCTTCGAGATCCCGAAGTCGAGCACCTTGACCACGTCGCGCACCTCGCCGCCCAGGTCGGTCGGGCACAGGAAGACGTTGTCGGGCTTCAGGTCGCGGTGGACGATTCCGTCCCGATGCGCGGCCGCCAGCGCCGAGCCGACCTGCGTGACGATCGCCTTCACCTGCTCCAGCGGCAACGGTCCGCGCAGCAGGCGCGACGCCAGCGATTCACCCTGCAACAGCTCGAGCACGATGTACGGCGTGCCGTCGGGCAGCGTGTTGAAGTCCAGCACCTGCACGATGTTCGGGTGCCCGAGGCGTGACCCGATCTCCGCCTCGCGCCGGAAGCGCGCCAGCACGGTCGCATCCGTCGCGCCGAACAGCAGGACCTTGATGACCACGCGCTTTCCCGGCAGGCGCAGGTGCTTCGCCTCCCAGACGGCGCCCATCCCGCCCTGCCCGAGCAGGCGCGTGATCTCGTAGGTCTCGGCGACGATGATGCCGGGGCGCAGGCCGGTGGGGGCAGCGCCCGTGGCGCCCGGCTGGCTCGCCGCCAGCGTCCCGGCGCCGCCGTCGATTCCCTGTTGCCCCCGGGCCGCCTGAGGCGCGACGGTCGCATCCAGGCCCGGATCCAGCGGACGAGTCGGCATGCCGAGCCGCCATTATAGGCCGGAAGCGACAGCCCGACCGGAATGATCGGCTTGCACGCACCCCCGGCGGTTGGTGCATGCTGTTGTGTGCTCAAACGCGACGACTGGCTGGACCTCGCGCGCAAGCTCGATTGGGAGCTGTCGTACGTTTCGGAACGAGAGGCGTTTCCGGAGGTACAGAGCGGGCATCCCTGGCTGCCACACGCCGACTGGGCGGGGTGGGACGAGCCGTTTCGCACCAGCTATCCCGAGTACGTCGCCGGCCAGCACGCGAAGGAGGCTTCCGTCGCGGCGGTGCGCGAAGCGGTCGGTCGCGTCGAGGACTTCCAGCGGCTGCCCCGCGGCTGGCTGGAGGGGCTGAAGCTGCACGCGGCGACGCTGCCGCTGGCCGAGTTCGCGGCGGTGGTGGGCAACCTGCGCGCGGCGCGCTTTGGGCGCGACAGCGCGTGGCGCTCGGCCGCGCTGCTGGGCGCGCTGGACGAGATGCGCCACACGCAGATCCCGCTCACGCTGATGCACGATCTGGTCCGCTGGGATCCGCAGTTCGACTGGACGCACAAGTTTTTCCACACGAACAACTGGGTGGCGATCGCGGCTCGCCACCTGACCGACGAGCTCCTGCTCGCGTCCAACGCCATCGAGTTCGCGATCGCGACGAACTTCGTGTTCGAGACCGGATTCACCAACGTGCAGTTCGTGGGGCTGTCGGCGCTCGCCCACGGCGTCGGCGATCGGATGTTCGAGAAGATGGTGGGCAGCATCCAGACCGACGAGGCCCGCCACGCTCAGATCGGGGCGCCCGTGCTGGCGACGGTCGTGAAGCACGATCGGCGCTACGCGCAGTACCTGCTGGACAAGTGGTTCTGGCGCAGCTGGTTGCTGTTCGCGGTCGTCACCGGCTTCTCGATGGACTACCTGACGCCGCTCGAGCACCGCACCAGCTCGTTCAAGGAGTTCATGCACGAATGGGTGCTGGATCAGTTCCTGCGTTCGCTCGACGAGTTCGGTCTGGAACGCCCCTGGTACTGGGACATCTTCCTGGAGGGCCTCGACAACTATCACCACATGGTCTACGCGAGCGCCTACAGCTACCGCGCATCGGTCTGGTTCAACTTCGTCGTGCCGGGGCCCGAGGAACGCGCCTGGCTGCGCGGCAAGTATCCGGCCTCGTGGCCTGACTACGATCCGATCTGGCAGCGCATCAGCGAGCGCTGGCGTGAATCCGATCTCGGCAACGACTTCGCCGTTCATGGGACGGCGATCGTGTCGTTCTGCGATCTCTGCCAGCTGGTGCTTTCAAACGGTACGCCGCGGGCGAATACCGCCCGCGTTCTGGATCATGACGGGCGCCGCTATGTCTTCTGCTCGCGCCCTTGCCAGTGGATCTTCGAGCAGGAGCCCGAGCGGTACGCCGCGCACAAGGACGTCGTCAAACGCGTGCTCGCGGGTGAGGCGCCCGCGAACCTGGTGGCGCTGGTGCAGCGCTACTTCGGGCTCGATCACGACACCTGGGGCAAGGATGCATTCGGCGGCGACTATCCCTGGCTGGAACGGCGGCCGGCATGATCCCGCTCTACGGATTTCTCGAAGGCGACACCATCGGCCTGCTGGTGCTCGCGAATGCCGACGACTCCATCGCCGAGGTCGCGCGCAAGCTGCAGGTGGCGGCGCGCCTGCGTGCCGCGATCGACGGACCGGTCACCGTGCTGTACGACGGCAAGCCCGTGCACGCGGCGAGCACGGTGTCCGAAGCCGGGATCAAGCCACTGTCGCGCATCGACGTTCGCCGGGGGCCGGCGGCGTGAGCTTCCGGCGTGTGGCCGATGCCGCCAGCTTGTGGCCCGGCGAGATGAAGGGGATCATCGTCGACACGATGAAGGTGCTGCTCGTGAACGTCGGCGGCGATCTGCGCGCGTACGAGGACAGCTGCCCGCACCGCGGCGTCGCGCTGAGCTGCGGCACCCTGGAAGCCGCATCGGGGACACTGACGTGCGCCATGCACCTGTGGCAATACGACGCGCGCACCGGCCGGGGCGTGAACCCGCGCGGCGTCCGGTTGCGGCCGCTGCCGCTGAAGGTGGAAGCCGACGGAATCTGGGTCGAGGTCGACGGTGACGCAGCCGGCGGATGACCTGACCGCCGCGCGCGACCAGGTCGGCCCGGTGCTGCACGCCGGACCGCTCGCGGACGTCGTGATCGCGGCGATCCGCGAGCTGAACGCCGGCGCGACGATCGTCGATCGCGGAGCTTACCTGCGCGTGCTGTGCGCGGGGCGGTGCCGGGTGACGCGCGCCGCGCTCGAACGCCACCGGGGAGGGGCGTTCCGGCTGCCCGTCGACCTGGAATCGGTGATGCCGTCGTTCAAGGGGCGCCTGTCGATGACCGAGGATGAAGCGTGCTGGGATGCGTGAGGAGCGCAAGACATACTGGCACCTCGCGGGGGCGCAGCGCGTGCCGACCGACTACGAGGTCGCGACGTCGCGCCTCCACTACTACGTGGGCCGCGGCTTCGAGGTCGACGTGCCGCTGTCGGACTGGTACCGCCGGCACCAGATGCAGTCGGCGCTGGTGTGCGATGACTGGGATCGCTTCGCCGATCCGCGCGAGACGACCTACGCCAAGTACGTGTCGCTGCAGCAGGCGAAGGAGGCGCACGTCGACGGCCTGCTGCGTTCAATCGAGGACGGCGACTACGACGGCAAACTGGATCCCGCCTGGATCGACACGCTGGAACGGCTTCTGCCGCCGCTGCGTCACCTCTACCACGGGCTGCAGATGGTGGCCGCGTACGTCGGCCAGATGGCGCCCGGCGGACGCATCACGATCGTTGCGGCACTGCAGGCCGCCGACGAGATGCGCCGGGTTCACCGCCTCGCCTACCGGATGGCGATGCTGCGCCGGCTGCGGCCGGGTTTCGGCGACGGCGGCAAGCAGATCTGGGAGCGCCATCCCGCCTGGCAGCCGCTGCGGAAGCTGATCGAAACGTTGCTGGTCACGTATGACTGGGGCGAGGCGTTCGCCGCGCTGAACCTGGGCGCGAAACCGGTGCTCGACCGGTTTTTTCTGGGCGACGTCGCGCAGACCGCCCGCGCGCGCGGCGACTACTTGCTGGGCGAGATCTTCTTCTCGCTGGGCGAGGACGGCGCCTGGCACCGCGACTGGGGGCAGACGCTCGCGGCGCTCGCGGGGACGGCCGACGCGGGCAACGCCGAACGGCTCGCGGCCTGGACGCGCCGCTGGGCCACCGCCGCCGGCGAAGCCGTCGCACCGCTGGCGCACGACCTGGGGGTCACGGCGTGAGCGGGCCGCCGCGCGAGCTGCTCGAGCAGCAGATCCGGGAGACGGAGAGCCGTTTTCGCATCATGGCCGACGCCGCGCCGGTCCTGCTGTGGATGTCGCGCACGGACGGCCTCTGCACGTTCTTCAACCAGACCTGGCTGAATTTCACCGGTCGGTCGCAGGAAGAAGAGTGGGGGATCGGCTGGGCCGAAGGGATCCATTTCGAGGACTTCCAGCGCTGCATCGACACCTACGTCGATGCCTTCAACCGCCGCGAAGTGTTCGAGATGGAATACCGGCTGCGGCGGCACGACGGCGAGTTCCGCTGGCTCCTCGACCGCGGCACGCCGCGCTACACCCCCGACGGAACGTTCGCCGGCTACATCGGTTCGTGCGCCGACATCACCGAGCGCAAGCAGCTCGAGGTGGACCTGCGCAAGGCGGTCAAGGTTCGCGACGAGTTTCTGTCGATTGCGTCGCACGAGCTGCGCACGCCCCTCACCTCGCTGAAGCTGCGCACCGAACGGCTCTACCAGGGGACGGTGCGATCGCCGGGCGGCGAGCCGCCCGACCCCGGGCGCTTCCAACGTGACGCCGAGGTCGCGCTTGCGCAGGTGATGAACCTGGTGAAGATGGTCGACGTCCTGCTCGATGCGTCGCGCATCGCGGAAGGGCCGCTGGCGCTCGACCGCGACGAGCTGGATGTCGGACCTCTGGTCGCGGGGGTGGCCGATCGCTTGAAGGAACCGGCGACGTCGGCGGGCAGTCCGATTCGCGTCGAGATCCGCGGCAGCGCAACCGCGCGCTGGGATCGCTTCCGGATCGAACAGGTGGTGACCAACCTGCTGTCGAACGCGATCAAGTACGGCGCCGGCAAACCGGTCGACGTCGTCGTCGAGCGCGAAGACGGCAGTGCCCGCATCGTGGTGATCGATCGCGGGCCCGGCATCGAGGCCGAGCATCACGGCCGCCTGTTTCAGCGCTTCTCGCGCGTTGCGCCCACGCGTCACTACGGCGGCTTCGGTCTGGGGTTGTGGATCGCGCGCGTGATCGTCGAGGCGCACGGTGGGCGGATCAGTGTCGATAGCCAGGTGGGGCAGGGCGCGTCGTTCTTCGTCGACCTCCCCCTGGCGTGAAGTGCGCGCCGCTCAGCGGCGGTGCTTCGAGCTCTTGGCCTGGGGCTTCGCCTGCTTCGACGCCATCGCGACCTCCTTGGCCTTGGCGGGCTTGCTGGGCTTCGATGCCTTGCTCGGCTTGGCGGGCGCCTCCGTCTTGGTGTCCGCCTTCGCCTGCGCTTCCGCCTCGGCCTCCTTCAGCTTCGACTTCGCGATCGCCTTGGGCGCCAGCGACGGCGTCAGCAAGATCTCGATGCGGCGGTTGCGCGCGCGGCCGGCTGCGCTCTTGTTGCTGGCGATCGGGTGGTACTGGCCGTAGCCGGTCGCGGTCAGGTTCTTGGGCGGAACGTTGGCCTTCTCTTCCAGGAAGCGCACCACGTTCACCGCGCGCGACACCGACAGCTCCCAGTTGGTCGGGAACTGCGTCGCCAGCTTGTCCGAGATCGGATTGCTGTCCGTGTGTCCCGATACCTGGATCTGCTTGTCGTCCATCGTGGCCAGCACCGCGCCCACGCGCGCCAGCACGCCCTCGCCGCGCTTCGAGATCACCGCCTCGCCCGAATCGAACAGGATCTTGTCGACCATGTCGACGCGCAGCTTGCCGCCGCTCTGCGACAGCCGGATGTCGCCCTTGGCGATCTCGTCCTTCATCTTCTCTTCCAGCTGGCTGTAGGTGCCCTTGAGCTGTTCCAGCTCGCCGGTCTTCGCCTGCACGTCCTTGGAGAGTTCCTCCTTGGCGGTCGTCAGCTCCGCCTTCTCGGACTCGAGCTTCTCGACCTTCTGCGCCAGCTCCGTCTTGCCGTCCTCGGCGGCCTGTGCGCGCTGCGTCGCCGCGGCGGCATCCTGACGGGCGTGCTCGCGCCCCTGGTGCAGCCAGTAACCCCCGACGCCGGCCCCGGCAGCGGCCAGAAAAGCCACGATCCACGGCCCGTTGGACCGCTGCTTCAGGGCCAGGGGCGCGGTCGTGGGGTCGTAGTTCGGATTGAAGTTCATCGTGACCGATCTTACTCCTTTGCCGTTTTCACGGGCGTGCCGTGTCGATCGCGCATGACCTCAACCAGGGCCGCGAAAGTCCCGATGCGTTCCGGCGAGGGTCGCGATCACAGCGAAGGAGCGTCCATGATTTTGCGCCAGGGTTCACGAGTGGTTCTCTTGACGGTGTTGGTGGCGGCTGTCGCGGCGGGCTGTCGGAAGAAGGACGAGGCCGAGCAGATCGGCGAAACGGTGGGGGAGGCCATGTCCGGCCTCGATGAGTCAGTCGCGGGTGAATCATCGGCGATGCTCCCGATGCCGTTCCGCCGCGTCCCGGCCGGCCTGAAAGGATCGCCGTGGCAGCGCGCCATCGACGGCGTGATCCCGTCGGCCTACGCGGCCACCTGCTGGGAGCCGACGTTCTCGGCGTGCAGCGCGACGGGCGTGCGCACCAAGGATTTCGCCGGCTGCATGATCGGTGGGGCGACGGTGGAGGGCACCGCCACGCTGACGTTCAATCGTCCGCTGTGCGTCGTGTTGACGGCGGGCGACGCGGTCACGCGCACGGCCGATATCACGGTGACCGGGCGCTACGGCGGCACGCTGGCGATCACGTCACCGGGCGGCGGCCAGACGCTGACGAAGACCGCGGAGGGCTTCGAGTACAGCGTGGGCGGAATGGAGCGCATCCTGACGGGATCGGGCGGCCGCACGCTGTTCGACGTCGCCACGCGCACGACCGCGCCGATCGTCGTGACAGGCAGCTCGCGGGCCGACCTGAAGATCGTTTCGGGCAGCCTCGAGATCGATCACAAGGTCGCCGCCTACAAGGTCACGCTGACCGCGAACAACCTGGCCTGGAGCAGCAGCTGCAACTGCGCGACGTCGGGGACGCTCACCGGCACGGTGAGCGGCGGCAAGCACGACGGCAAGTCCGCGTCGGTGACCCTCACCGGGTGCGGCGAGGCCGATGTGACGATCGACGGCGACACCGAGAGCGTGACGATGGATCGCTGCACGGCGATGTAGCGCCCAAACGCCGCGCCGAACGCCGCGGTAGTATTGAGGCATGGGCGGCGAGACCTTCGAGATCCGGACAGCGCGGCTGCGCATGCGCGCGTGGCGCGACGACGACTTCGAGACGTACGCGGCGGTGAACGCGGATCCGCGCGTGATGGAGTTTTATCCCGCCGTCGTCTCGCGCGAGGAATCGCGGGTGCGCTTCGACCGCGGGAACGCTCGCATGGCCGAGCGCGGCTACGGTTTCTGGCCCGTCGAGCTGATCGGCGGCGCGCCGTTCATCGGCATCGTCGGCCTCGGCGATCCCGACTTCAAGGCGCCGTTCATGCCCGCGGTCGAGATCGGCTGGCGGCTGGCCGCCGAGCACTGGGGACACGGCTACGCCACGGAGGCCGCGCGGGCCGCGGCCGCGTTCGGTTTCGAGCGCCTCGGACTTCGCGAGATCGTGGCGTTCACGACCACGGCGAACGTCCGTTCACGGCGCGTGATGGACAAGCTGGGCATGTCGCGCTCGCCCGCGGACGATTTCATGCACCCGTCGATCCCGGAAGGCCACCCGCTGCGCCCACACGTCCTCTACCGCCTGCGCCGTGAGGCGCTCACCGCGGTGCTAGACTGACGTCGTTCGCGCAACCAATTCCGACGGCGCCCGAACAGAGGGCATGGGGAGGGTCATGCAGCTCATCAAGTTGACGAACAGCTACGACGAGGAGCGCGTCCTGCTCGGCGAATCGCGAGCGGAAGACGTGCGGTCGGTCGAGATCGAGGCACTGGTCGACACGGGCGCGACGATGCTGGTGTTGCCCGCCGATGTGGTCGAGAAGTTGGGCGTGCGCGTGCTGGGTCACCGAAACGTTCGGTACGCCGACGGTCGGAGGAACGCGGTTCCCTGGGTCGGCGGCGTCAGGATCACGATCCTGGGCCGCGAGACGATCGTGACCGCGCTGGTCGAGGGTCCGGGCACGACGCCGCTCATCGGCCAGATCCCTCTGGAAGAGCTGGACCTGCTGGTCGATCCGAAGTCGCGCGAGCTGCGGGTGAACCCGGCCTCGCCCGACGCGCCCCTGCTCGACATCCTGACCGCGGCGTGACGCCGGTCAGGCAGGCCGAGCGGAGCGGCTAATAGAACGAGATGTCGTCCAGCCCGAAGTCGAACACCGTGTTCGGGTCGAACTGGAACTCGATCGTGTAGATGCTGCTGGGATCCACGCGATTGCGGGGCAGCCCGAAGCCCCGCTGGGTGAGACCGGCGAACGGAATGCGGTACTGCTTCCAGGTCGTGTCGAGCTTGGTCAGATAGACGCCGTGCGTGTCGTAGCAGGCGACCTCCATCGCGCCGCCGTCGATGCAGTAGCCGCCCTGGGGCCGCGAGTACTTGTCGCTGATCGCGAAGCGCACCCTGTCCGACGAGGTGTCGCCGATACGCGCCCAGAACGTGACACCGGTGCGGAAGTCGTTGTCGTTCGGCAGCAAGTCATCGGCGCCGCCGTCGACGGATCCCCACCCCATCGACACGCTGAGCACCGCCCACATCGTGTACCCGTGTCCGGTCACGTGCATGGCGAACTTGCTGCCGCAGCGGCCGCCGCCCGCAATCAGCTCGGCGCTGGCGTCTCCGTTGGGGCTGATCCCGGAGCCGGGCGAGACCGCGTCGCCGCCCGCCCACCAGGCGCCCGAGCGCCCGCCGGCCCGGACCGTCATGTAGTCCGGCGCCTCCATGTCGTCGATCACCGCCGTCGGATCGATCGCCGCATACGGATCGCCGCAGTTGACGGAGCCCGCGTTCGTCCCCGCGCTGCCGCCGCCGCCGCCACGGCCACCGCCACCACCGCTGCCACCGGTTCCGCCCGGGCCGAGACCGTCGAATCCACCGTCGCCGTCGTTGGAGGCGTTGTTGGAACCGCAGCCGGCCGCGAAGACCAGCAGCGCGAGGGCCGAGATCGAAGACATCGCAAGCGCGCGTCGCATGTGTCGCTCCTGTTTCTTAAAGAAGGCCTGTCAGTGGACCGGTGCACCAGTCGGGTTTTCCGAACGTCGTGTCGGGCACGCCGACCGCGTTGAGGATCGAGACCAGCAGGTTGTTGTGCGGCAACCCCCGCCCGTCGTAGCTGAGATAGCGGCCCGTGCGCAGGGCGCCGCCCGCGCTACCCGCCAGCACGTAAGGCGCACCGACGCGCCCGTGGGTGTTTCCCTTCGCCAGCTCGTTGCACCAGAGCAGCAACGTGTTGTCGAACAGCGTGCCGCCCGCGCCGTCGGGCGTCGCCTTCAGCCGGCTGATCAGGCCCGCGAACTGCCGCGCGTACCAGTTGTTGATGCTGGTGAGGCTGGTGACCGCGTCGGGCTCGCTGTCGGGGCGGTGCGACAGGTCGTGATGTCCCTGCGTGATGTTCAGCCACGTGAAGCGCGTCTGCGACACCGAGCGCGACCACTGCAGCGACGCCACGCGCGTGATGTCGCAGGCGAGCGCCATCGTCAACAGATCCATCTGCAGCGCGCCGGCCGTCGGGAACGCGTCGTTCGCCGTCGTCGACACGGGCGAGATCGTCGGGTCGTGGCAGGACGGGTTGTTGACCACGAGATCGGTCGTCAGCCGCGACTCGATCTCCTGCACCGCGGTCAGATGCGCGTCCAGCCGCTGGCGGTCCGCGCTGCCCAGCCGCGCCGAGACGCGCGTGAACTGCCCCCCGACGCCGTCGAGGATTGATTTCCGCCGCCGGCGCAGCCGCGCGACCACCGCGGGATCGGTGTGCAGATCCGAGAACACGCGCGCGTAGACGCTGGCGGGATCGTCGTCGGGCGGCAGCGGCTGGTTGGCGGCGCGGTAGATCATGCGGCCCCAGTTGTCGGCCGCGCCGACCTGGACGCCCAGCTCGAGCGAACGCAGCCGGGTCGGCACCGCCAGGCCCTCCGCGATCCGCTGATCGACCGAAGCGCCCATCGGCCACCCGGCGGGCGCCGCGCCCACGCCCGCGAACGGTCCGGAGTTCAGCATCTGCCCGGTCAGCATGCCGCCCATGCCGGTCTGATGGCCGTCGCCGCCGCCGCCCTTCTGCTCGAGGCCGCCGATCACGACGATGTCGGACTTGTGCGGCTCCAGCGGCGCCAGGATCGGCGACAGCGTGAAGTCTGTCTCGCTGGTTCCCGCGGTCGGCGTCCACGCCGACGGGATGGTGCCGTTCGCCGAGAACATCACGATGAAGCGCCGCACCGGCCGGGCCGCCGCGAGCGCGCGCCGCGGCGCCATCGCCTCCAGCCAGGGGAGGGCGATCGCCGCGCCGCCGGCGCCCCGCAGGATGGTGCGGCGGGAGAGGCGCTTGCTCATGGCGAGCCCCCGGGCGCTCGGTTGCGGAACGCCGCCATCCGCACCGTGGCGCGCACCATCTTCTTGAAGTCGCCGTCGCCTGTCGGGCCCTTGAACGCCGCCGCCAGCTTGCCCACCGTGCACAGGTCGCCCTGCGATTGTTCGGCGCGGCCGAACGCGTAGCGGAACCACTGCGTCGCGGTGCAGTGCGCGACCTGGGCGCTGCCGGCCAGGCGCGCCGCCAGGCTGGGGACGCCGTCCAGCGCTCCGTCGACGTCGGTGCCGGTCAGGTCACCGGTGGCGTCGACCGCCTGGCCGCCGTCGATGTCGCGCCAGCGGCCGGCGGCGTCGTAGTGCTCGAAGGCGAACCCGATCGGGTCCATCAGGACGTGGCAGCCTGCGCAGCGATCGTCCGCGGTGTGCTGCGCGAAGCGCTGGCGGGTCGACAGGCGGGGATCGACCGTGGGCGGCCGGACGACGATGTCGGGCGGAGGCGGCGGGGGCGCCGAGCAGAACAGCTTCGCGCGCACGAACTTGCCGCGCAGCACGGGCGACGTCTGGTCTGCCTTGGCGTGCTCGGCCAGGAACGAGCCCTGCGTCAGCAGCCCGGCCGCGCGCGCCGGGTCGAGATCGACGCGCTGGAAGCCGGTGCCGCCGGGAACCGGCAGGCCGTAGAACGTCGCAAGATCCGCGTCGACGAAGGTGGTCGGCGCCGTGAGCAACGCCTTCAGGTTCGGCGCCGCTTGCCACGCGTCGGCGAGGAACAGCCGCGTCTCCTCGGCGAGCGCGGCCGGCGTCGCGTCGGTCCAGGTTCGATAGAGCGAGCGATCCTTGTCCAGCGTCGGGATGGCCGCCACCTCCCACCACTGCGTCGCGACGTGGACGAACAGCTCGGCCGCGCGCGGGCCGGCGAGCAGCCGGTCGGTCTGGGCCAGCAGACCGTCTTCCGTGTCGAGCCCGCCCGATGCGGCGGCCGCCAGCAGCGTGTCGTCCGGCCCCGCGCCCGTCAGCAGCAGCGACAGGCGCGTCGCCAGCGCGTACGGCTCGAGCGCGCCCGCCGCCGCGCCCATCGGGGCCGCGGTCGGCTCGGGACGATAAATGAACTGAGGCGACTGCAACATCGCCGCGACGACGCCCGCGAGGCCGTCGGTCGGACCTGGATCGGCGGTGTCGGTGTAGAGCTGCTGCATCGACTGCAGCTCGTCGGGTTCCAGCGGGCGCCGCCACGCGCGGCGGCCGAAGCCGGCGATGAAGTCGCTCACGCAGGTCGCGTCGCCGCTGGACGGATCGCAGCCGGCGACGGCGGGCCGCCGAACATCGTCCGCGACCAGCGCGTCGGCGGCCTGCTCGGCGACGTCCAGATAGCGCGCGGCGTGCAACGTGGACACGCTGTAGGCGGCCGCGATGTCGTCGAACCCCAGCGTCTCCTCGTCGGGCGGCAGCTGGTCCGCGACCGACGCAGGAACGCCGGTGAGGTCCGCGACGGTGCGGCCGTACTCGAAGCGCGTCATCCGCCGCAGCGGCGCCGGGCCCGGATCGTCGGCGCACAGTGGCAACGTTTCTGTCGCGACCCCGTCACCGCCGCAGGCGCTGGCGACCAGCACCGGAAAGGCGATCAGGGCCGAGCACCTTCGCGACATCCGAAGAGCACAGAGTATAGACCGCGCCAAAACGGGCCAGGTATCGGCTCAGAATTCGCCGATGAGGCCGAAGGCGGGATAGATGATGAAGCCGTTGATGTCGACGTTCCGTGCCAGCATCTCGCCGTTGCGCGGATCGGGCGCCGTCTGGACGTCGGCACGACCGGTGAGCCCAGCCAGCGTCAGCTCGAAGGCGACGAACACGTACTTGTACCCGATCGCGAACCCGACCTGCCCGCCGTAGTACCAGGTGTGGCCCTCGAAGGTGGCGAGATCGGGCGTCGACGGCAGATCCATTCGGATCGCCGTGCTGTAGTGGGAATAGAGAAACTTCGGCCCCCCCCACACGCGGTAGTAGCTGCGCGAGGTGCCGATCTGCAGCGGCACGTCGACGGTGTAGCGGGTGAAGTCCTCGATCTCGAGGATCGGGATGTAGGACGACAGCGGGATCTCGTACGCCGACCGCGCCACGCCCGCGCCGATGGTCATGTCGAGCGGGTCGGTCTCGTGTCGCAGGATCTGGTAGCGCGCGCCCGCGCGGAAGCCGGCGCCCGCGTAGCGCAGGCCGATCTCCAGCCGATCGAGCGGCACGTAGTAGGCGGCGAAGTGATAGCCGAACGCGGGCGGGCTGACCGCGACGGTCACGCCCGAATCGAACAGCTGCCGTTCCTGCTCGGCGGTCACCATTCCGTCTCTCTGGGCGATGTCGGACAGCGTGCGGCCCGTGTCGATGATGCGGCCGATGGTGCCGGTCGGGATCCCGACCTCGACGGCCGTCGTCACCTGCATGTGTCCCTTGGGCGCGACGTGCGCGGGCTGCATCGTCGCGAGCGACGGCGCGCATCCGGCGGCCAGCGCGAGGACCACGATCCACGTCGGGCGCAAGAGATTCACGCAGCACCACCGTATCACGATGGTCAATTTGTCGATGTGACCCCGCTGACGGGACCGCGCGGTCGCGACAGGGATTTGGCTCACGCCAGGCGCTTGAGGGCCGCGAGCAGGTGATCGTTCTCGTCGGGATTTCCGACGCTGATCCGGATCTTCGTGCGCAGCTCGGGCGCCCGCCACCAGCGCACCAGCAGGCCGTCCTCTTTCAGCGCGTTGTAAAGCTGCTCGGCGCGCTCGCCGATCTCGCACAGCAGGAAATTCGCGGCCGATTCGGGCCAGGTCCAGCCCAGGGTCTCCAGCTCGCGTTCCAGGCGCGCGCGCTGGTCCAGCGTTCGCCGCACGCAGTCCTCGTGGTAGCTGCGATCTTCCAGCGCGGCCACGCCGATCGCCTGCGTCAGCGCGTTGACGTTGTAGCTGTCCTTGACCTTGACCAGCTCCGCTACCAGCGGCGCCGCCCCGAACAGCAGACCCAGGCGCGCGCCCGCGAGGCTGTAGCTCTTCGACATCGTACGCAGCACGATCAGGTTCGGGTGCTGCGCCAGGTAGGGGAGCATGCTCGCGTCGATGCCCGCGCCCAGCGCGAAGTCGACGTAGGCCTCGTCGACGACGACCACGGCGCCCGGCGCGCCTTCGCACAAGCGGCGCAGCTCGTCGACGGGAACCAGCGTCCCCGACGGATTGTTCGGGTTCGCGAGGATGATCATCTTCGCGCGCTGGCG
>Ga0070673_100000341_pt1 | contig 24584 bp, 25 predicted proteins | sample KBSM23metaG_FD_65342 | JGI IMG/M metagenome (GOLD analysis project Ga0070673, IMG submission 65342) | Miscanthus rhizosphere microbial communities from Kellogg Biological Station, Michigan, USA - KBS M2-3 metaG | ecosystem: Host-associated > Plants > Roots > Rhizosphere > Soil ... | reverse complement strand
TGGAGGAGTGGAAGAAGCGCGATCCCATCGCCTACGGGCGCGAGCTGCTGGTGCGCGCCAAGATGGATGAGAAAGACATCGCCACCATCGAGCAAGCGGTGACCGACGAGATCGAAGAGGCGGTGAAGTTCGCCGAGGAGAGCCCCGAGCTGGCCTTCGAACGCCTGTCCGAGTTCACGTACAAGGAGTAACGAGACCGATGCCGCGCACCGTAGCCTTTCGCGAGGCTTTGAATGAAGCCATGGCCGAGGAGATGGAGAAGGATGACCGCATCTTTCTCATGGGCGAGGAGGTCGGCTATTACGACGGCGCCTACAAGGTGTCGAAGGGGTTGCTCAAGAAGTTCGGCGAGAAGCGCGTGATCGACACGCCCATCGCCGAGGGCGGCTTCGTCGGCGTGGGCATCGGCGCTGCGATGGTGGGTCTGCGGCCCATCATCGAGCTGATGACCTGGAACTTCTCGTTCGTGGCGGCCGATCAGCTGATCAACAACGCCGCCAAGATCCGCCAGATGTCGGGCGGGCAGTTCACGCTGCCGGTGGTGTTCCGGGGGCCGGGCGGCTCGGCGCACATGCTGGCCGCGCAGCACAGCCAGTCGACCGAGGCGCTGTGGGCGCACATCCCGGGGTTGAAGGTCGTCATGCCGGCCAACCCGAAGGACGCCAAGGGTCTGCTCAAGAGCGCGATCCGCGACGACAACCCGATCATCTTCATCGAGGGCGAGGTGCTGTACGCCGACCAGGGCGAGATCCCGGACGGCGAGTACACCATCCCGCTGGGCGTCGCCGAGGTGAAGCGTCCGGGCACGGACCTCACCATCATCGGCTGGTCGAAGATGGTGAAGATCGCGCTGGCCACCGCCGAGGCGCTGGCGGCCGAGGGCATCGAGGCGGAGGTCGTCGACCCGCGCACGATCCGCCCGCTGGACGAAGAGCTGCTGGTCCAGTCGGTGTCGAAGACGAAGCGCTGCCTCATTCTCGAAGAGGGCTGGCCGTTCAACGGCGTGGGCGCGGAGATCGCCTACCGCATCGGCCGGCGCTGCTTCGACGATCTCGACGCGCCGGTCGAGCGCCTCACGGGCGCCGACATGCCGATGCCGTACAACCACCACCTGGAACAGCAGTGCATCCCCGACGTGCCCCGCGCCGTCGCCGCTGCTAAGAAGCTTCTCTACCTCGAAGAATAGCGAAGGAGTTCGCGCCCGTGGCCCAGATCCTCGACATGCCCCAGCTGTCCGACACGATGAAGATCGGCGTGCTGCAGAAGTGGCGCAAGAACGAAGGTGACAAGGTCTCGCCCGGCGAGGTGATGGCCGAGATCGAGACCGACAAGGCGGTGATGGACTTCGAGGCGTTCGACGAGGGGGTGCTGCTCAAGCGCCTGATCGCCGACGGCGCGTCGGTGCCCGTCGGAACGCCGATCGCAATCATCGGCAAGGCGGGCGAAGACGTCGCCAAGCTGATTGAGGAAGCGAAGGCGCGCGCCGGCGCAAAGGCCGCGCCGAAGCCCGAGGCCGCCAAGCCCGCGCCCGCCGCCAAGCCGGCGCCGGCGGCCAAGCCCGCGCCCGCCCCCGCCAACGGTCAGGCAGCAACCGTCGCCGCCGCGCCCAAGCCCGCACCGAAGCCGGCGCCGATGCCGATGCGCGCTGTCGCGTCCTCCCCCGCTGCGACGCCGCCGGCCGGAACGAAGGTGCTGGCGTCGCCGCTGGCCCGCCGCCTCGCGACGGATCTCGGCATCGACCTGCGCAACGTCCAGGGCACCGGCCCGGGCGGCCGCATCGTCGAGCGCGACGTGAAGGCCGCCGCCGAGGGCGGCAGCGGCGCCGCGACTGACTGGCACGCGGCCGAAGAAGCGCCCCAGACGTCCGCGCCGCGCGTGTCGGCGGCGGCTCCCCTGCCCGCCCAGATCGTCCCCGAACGGCGCGGCGAGGCGCGTCCCGCCCAGGCCGCGCCGGCCGAGGACATCGTCAGGCCGCTGTCGATGATGCGGCGGACGATCGCGGAGCGGCTGCTGGTCGCGAAGACGACGGTCCCGCACTTCTACCTGACCGCCGACGTCGACATGGGCGCGGCGATGGACTTCCGCGAGCAGGTGGCGCAGGTCCACGGCGCCAAGCTGTCGGTCAACGATCTGGTGCTGAAGGCGTGCGCGCTGGCGCTGCGCAAGGTGCCCGAGGCGAACGCCTCGTTCACCGAGGACGCCATCATCCAGCACGCCCGCGTCGACATCGGCATGGCGGTGGCGATCGAGGACGGCCTGATCACGCCGGTCATCCGCGACGCCGACAAGAAGACAATCGGCCAGGTGGGCACCGAGTCGCGTGAGCTGGCCGCGCGCGCGCGCGACCGCAAGCTGAAGCCGGAAGAGTACACGGGCGCGACGTTCTCCGTGTCCAACCTGGGCATGATGGGGATCCGGCACTTCGCCGCCATCATCAATCCCCCCGAAGGCGCGATCCTGGCGGTCGGCAACGTCCGCAAGATCCCGATGGTCAAGGACGGCAAGATCGTCGTCGGCCAGCAGATGTCGATCACGCTGTCGTGCGACCACCGCGTCATCGACGGCGCGCTGGGCGCGAAGCTGCTGCAGGCGATCGTCGCGATCCTCGAGCAGCCGATCTCGCTGGCGTTCTGATCCCGGTCCCCGGCCCCGCGAAGCGGGGAGAGGGTTAAGGCGAGGGGTCCGTCACGGGCAGCACGCCGACGCGTGCAAGCGACGGGATCACCCATCGTTCGACGGCCTTGACCGCCGCAGCACAGCCCTCTGCGGCGCTGAGGATCCCGAGCGCCAGGTCCTCGGGATCCGGCGCGACCGCTTCGATCGCCGCGACCGGGCCGCCGATGCGCCGCTCGAAGTCTTCCATCTCGACGACGCATCCGGGCCAGAGCGCCCGGCGTTCGGCGTTCGACCAGTGCTTCGTCAGCCAGTCGCCGGCGTCGATTCCGAACGCCCCATGGCGAGCCTCGTCGCGCAGCAGCTCCGTCAGCGCCCAGTGAATCAACGGCTGGCGGCATGCCTTCCGGGCCGCGGCGAACCATCCCGCTGACATCGATTCGCCGACGCCGAAACCGGCAACCAGGGCCAGCGCCGTCCGGCGCTCGATGGAGGGGTCGCTGCCGACGGTCTTGCGCCGCTGTTCAGCGGGCACCTCCGCCATCGCGGCGCCAAGCCGCTCGAGCACCGTCGCGCACACGGCGACGTGTCGGACCTCGTCTTCGATCACACGCGCAGCCGCCGCGAGAATCGAGGGAGGGGCGCCGAGCCGCGCGAGATCGCCGGCGACCAGCGTCGCGGCGATGAGGGAATCGCGCTCGTCCTCGCACAGCGTCCTCCAGACGGCCACGAGCCGGGCCAGGCGCTCCGCGGGCAGCGACTGGCGGTCGAAATCGGGCGGCGGGGTTCGTGGGACCGCCGGTGTCGGGCCGCGCCGCTGCATCAATCGGCTCCGCCGTCGCTGCCGCTCGCGCCGTCGTTCCCGTTCGCACCGCCCGTGCATGCAGCAGCGCTGCCCGCGGAACCGCCTCCGACACCGCCGAGGCCGACGTTGCCGCTCACGCCGGCGTTGCCCACCCCGACGCCACCACCGCCTCCGGTGCCACCGATTCCGCCGGCGCCGGGGCTGCAGGCAGCGCTGCCAGCGAGACCGCCAGCGCCCGCGGCGCCATCGTTGCCTGGGAAGCCGGCGTTGCCGACGCCGACACCAACGATGCCTCCCGCGGCACCACCGCGACCGGTCGTGCCCGCCATGCCGCCGCTGCCGCCGGCCCCGGCTGGTCCGCCGTCGAACGCATCGCCACCGGCGACGCCACCCTGCCCCACATTTCCCACGCCGACGCCGGCCGCGCCGCCCGGACCGTCTCCCAGCGTGCCGTCGGTGCAGCCTTGCACGGCGGTCCCGATGCCCGCACACAGTCCCAGTCGAAGAAGCAAGTCGCGAATCGTCGTCGGCTTCATGCCCGTGGCGCTGTGCAACAACCGAGCCCTCTCCCGGAGAAGCGGATTTCCCGTTGCTTGCGCACCACCTGCCCGCCCGATCGCGACTTCTGGATCATGCCTTTCGGTACGGCTCGGAGAATGACGGCGCGGTGACCGGTCGGGGGACCTCCCGATTGCGGGTGGCGGTCGGCCGACCCAGGGTCCGGCCATGGCTGATGTGTCGATTCATCCCGCGGTCGACGGCGGCCTCGAGCCCGCCGCCAAGGACTTCACCGGCGGTACGCTCCGCTGCCTCTGCAAGGAGCGGCCTGTCGAAGTGAAGATCAGCACCCAAGTGCTGCACAACCACGTCTGCGGCTGCACGCAGTGCTGGAAGCCCAAGGGGGCGACGTTCTCGATGGTGGGCGTCGTGCCCAAGGCGAATGTTCAGGTGACCCAGAACGGCGACAAGCTGAAGGTCGTCAACCCGAACGCGCTCATCCTGCGCCACGCCTGCACCGGCTGCGGCGTTCATATGCACGGGCCGGTCGAGCGCCCGAAGCACGCGTTCGAGGGTCTGGTCTTCATCCACCCCGAGCTGTCGCGAGAACCGGGCTGGGCGCCGCCCGGGTTCGCCGCGTTCGTCTCGTCCATCATCGAGGCGGGAACGCCGCCGGACAAGATGGCGGCGATTCGCGGACGCCTCAAGGAGCTGAAGCTCGAACCCTACGATTGCCTGTCGCCGCCGCTGATGGATGCGCTCGCGACGGCTGTGGCCAAGGCCTCCGGCACGCTACGCACCTGACAGCGCGCGCGCGTGGTGCGCCAGGTGCTCCTCGACGAACGTCGCGATGAAGTAGTAGCTGTGGTCGTAGCCGGCGCGGCGACGGAGCTGGAGTTTCTGGCCGCTCTCGGCGCACGCCGCCTCGAACAGCTCCGGTTTGAGCTGCACGTCGAGAAACTTGTCCGCGGTCCCCTGGTCGACGAGCAGCGGGATGGGCAGCGACCGCGCGCGCACCAGCGCGCAGGCGTCATAGGCGGCCCAGGCCGCCTCGTCAGCGCCCAGGTAGCCGGCGAAGGCCTTGCGGCCCCACGGAACGCGTGACGGCGCGACGATCGGCGCGAACGCCGAGACGCTGCGGTACCGGTCGGGGTTGCGCAGCGCCAGCGCCAGCGCGCCGTGGCCGCCCATCGAATGGCCGAAGATGCCGCGCGCGTCGGCGAGGACCGGGAAGCTCGCCTCGACGACGTCGGGCAGCTCGCGGGTGACGTAGGTGTCCATGCGGTAGGTCGCGTTCCACGGCGCGTGCGTCGCGTCGACGTAGAAGCCGGCACCGAGACCGAAGTCCTCGTCGGCGTCGTCACCCGGGTAGCGCGTATGGCGTGGGCTGGTGTCGCAGGTGACGAGCACCAGCTCCAGCGCCCCCGCCGCGCGCTGCGCGCCCGCCTTCATCGCGAACGTCTCCTCGGTGCACGTCAATCCGGCGAGGTAATACAGCGCGGGCCGCGGCGATCGCGCCGCGCCGTCCGGCACGAAGACGCCGATGCGCATCGGTCCCCCCGTTGTCGCCGAGTCGTGGCGGTAGAAGCCCTGCACGCCGCCGAAGCAGCGCCGCTCGGACAGTGTCTCCAGCGCGGCCATCAGAACTCGATCACGGCCCGGATCGACTTCCCCTCGTGCATCAGATCGAACGCGTCGTTGATCCGGTCGAGCGGCAGCTTGTGCGTGATCAGGCTGTCGATGTCGATCTTGCCGTTCATGTACCAGTCGACGATCCGCGGCACGTCGGTGCGGCCGCGCGCGCCGCCGAACGCGGTCCCGCGCCAGACGCGCCCGGTGACCAGCTGGAAAGGGCGCGTCTTGATCTCCTGGCCGGCGCCGGCGACGCCGATGATGGTCGACTCGCCCCAGCCGCGGTGGCAGCACTCCAGCGCCTGCCGCATCAGATCGACGTTGCCGACACACTCGAAGCTGTAGTCGGCCCCGCCGCCGGTCAGCTCGACGAGGTGCGCGACCAGATCCAAATTGTCGCCCGAGACCTGCTTGGGGTTCACGAAGTGGGTGAGGCCGAACTTGCGCGCCAGCGCCTCGCGGGCCGGGTTGGTGTCGACGCCGATGATCTTGTCGGCGCCCGCGATCCGCGCGCCTTGCACCACGTTCAGGCCGATGCCGCCCAGGCCGAAGATGACCACGTTCGCGCCGGGCGTCACCTTCGCCGTCCAGAACACAGCGCCGAGGCCGGTCGTCACGCCGCAGCCGACATAACAGACCTTGTCGAACGGCGCGTCGGGGCGGATCTTGGCGAGCGCGATCTCCGGCAACACGGTGTGGTTCGCGAACGTCGAACAGCCCATGTAGTGGTGGATCTTCTGGCCGCCGATCGAGAAGCGGCTGGTGCCGTCGGGCATGACGCCCTTGCCCTGGGTGGCGCGGATCGCCGTGCACAGGTTGGTCTTGCGCGACAAGCACGACTTGCAGGTCCGGCATTCCGGCGTGTAGAGCGGGATGACGTGGTCGCCCTTCTGCACCGACGTCACGCCGGGCCCGACGTCGAGCACGATCCCGGCGCCCTCGTGGCCGAAGATCACCGGGAAGAGGCCCTCGGGATCGGCGCCCGACCGGGTGAACTCGTCGGTGTGGCAGACGCCGGTCGCCTTGATCTCGACCAGCACCTCCCCCGCCTTGGGGCCGTCCAGGTCGACCTCCTCTATCACCAGCGGCTTGCCCGCCGCGTACGCCACCGCCGCACGTGTTTTCATGCGTCGCAAGGTAGGGCCGGCCCGCGCCGGTGACCAGCGCCCTCGCGCGAGGCGGGCAAGATCCTCGATCTGAGGGTCGCCGCCATGCTATCCAACTATCCACATTCAATGGCTGACAAGTACGATCTCGTTGTCATTGGCGCCGGACCCGGCGGGTACGTCGCCGCGATCCGCGCCGCGCAGCTGGGCCTCAAGACCGCCGTCGTCGAGCGCGAGCGCGCCGGCGGCATCTGCCTGAACTGGGGCTGCATCCCGTCGAAGGCGTTGCTCAAGTCGGCGGACGCCATGCGCCACGTGCAACACGCCGCCGACTACGGCGTGATCATCAAGGGCGAGATCGGCTTCGACTGGGACAAGATCATCAAGCGCAGCCGCGGCGTGGCCGAGAAGCTGTCGAGCGGCGTCGAGCACCTGTTCAAGAAGTACGGCGTCACGCAGATCCTCGGAACGGCGACGCTCACCGGGCGCGGCAAGATCGAGGTGGCGACCAGCGCCGCCGGCAAGCCGGTGGGGAAGCTGACGCTGGAGACGCCGCGCACGATCATCGCGACCGGCGCGCGCGCGAAGTTCCTGCCAGGCATCGAGCCGGACGGAGACCGCGTGATCACCTATCGCGAGGCGATGGTGCTGCCCGAGGTGCCCAAGTCGGTCGTGGTCATCGGCGCGGGCGCCATCGGGATCGAATTCGCCGACTTCTGGAACGCGTTCGGCGTCGAGGTCACGGTGATCGAGTACATGCCGCGCGTCCTCCCGATCGAGGACGAGGAGATCTCGGCGACGCTCGCGCGGACGCTCAAGAAGCGGAAGATGACGCTCCACACCGGCGCCAAGACCACCGGCGTCAAGGTCAGCGGCAAGAGCGTCACCACTTCGTTCACCGATTCCGACGGCAAGAACCAGACGGTCACGTCCGAGCGCGTGCTGCTGGCGGTCGGCGTGCGCGCCAACATCGAGAACATCGGCCTCGAAGGCATGGGGGTCGCGATCGACCGGGGCTTCATCCAGGTCGACGACGCGTACAGGACCACCAGCCCCGGCATCTGGGCGATCGGCGACTGCGCCGGGCCGCCGCTGCTGGCGCACGTGGCGATGGCGGAAGGCGTCCGCACCGTCGAGGCCATGGCGGGCAAGCACGTCGAGCCCATCAACTACGACGCGATCCCGGGCTGCACCTACTGCGATCCCGAGGTGGCGTCCATCGGCAAGACCGAGGCGCAGGCGCGCGAGGCCGGTATCGACATCGCCATCGGCAAGTTCCCGTTCGCCCCCAACGGCAAGGCGCTGGGCGCCGGCCACACCGACGGCTACATCAAGGTGATCACCAACAAGGCGCGCGGCGAGATCGTGGGCGTGCACGCGATCGGTTACGGCGTCACCGATCTGATCGCCGAGATGTCGCTGGCGATCACGTCCGAGGCGACGGCGCACGACGTGCTGGCGGCCGTCCACCCGCACCCGACGCTGTCCGAGGTCATGTACGAGGCGACCGCGGCCGCGCTGGGCGAGGTCGTCCACATCTAGGTGCTCTGCGCCGCGGCGCGCCGCAGGCCGCGGCTCACATGCAGCAGAGCGTCTTCGACCCGGTGGCCATCACCGATCCGGACAGCGGTGCGCTGGCCGAACAGGTGGTCTGCGTGGGCGTGCCGCTGAAGATCACGCCGGGCGAGTTGACGCCGCTCCCCGCGTAACACCGGCGCTGGCCGCTGGACAACGTCGCCGTCACCGTCATGCACGCGAAGTCGCTGCCGACGTTCAGAACCATCCCGGAGCAACTCCCCCCCGTCGGGCTGCCGCAGCTGCAGGCGCCGCAGGTCCGCGAATCGCTGGCGCCGGTGTTCCACGAAGTCGACGTCGCGCCCGGTTGACAGCGCTGGACGCCGTCGTACATCGCGCACTTGGCCGGCGAGATCAGCGGCACGCACGCCTGCGCCCCGCAGCCGGTGCCGACCATCGGCGCCGCGCAGAACCGCATCGTCGACGCCCAGCTGACCGCGCTCGGCGTCGGCGCGCCTTGCGGCGTGCACGCTCCGTTCGGACTCGCGATGAACGGGGTCGCCTGCACGCCGTAGATCGTTCCCAGCGTGCTGCCGATCCAGGACGGCGCCGTGCATGGCTGCGTCGAGCTGAACGTGGTCTCGAACCTGCCCGTGAGGCCGCTGTTGTTGCAATCGGCCCCGCTCCCGAAGCTGGAGATGTTCGTGCTGCACGTGACGGCCCCCGGCCGACAGGAGCAACCGCTGCAGCCGCCCGCGCTCATTCCGGACATGATCGTGAACTGGTCGGTGTAACCGATCGGGCAGGTCGTCAGCGTCGACACCACCACGCCGATTCGACCGCCGGCCAGCGGATCGAACGGCACGCACTGCGCGACCGGCGCGCAATCGGGGTCAGCGCAGTCCGGCAGCCCGTCGCAATCGTCATCCCGGCCGTTGAAGCAGCTCTCGGCGCCCGTCGAGACGCAGGGCCCGCTGCCACCGCTGCCGCCCACGGTGCCACCCGCTCCGCCACGGCCGCCGCCCGACGTGCCCGCGACGCTGCCGCCCGTCGCGCCGCCGCCCAGCGTCCCCGCCTCGCCCGCCGCGCCGCCGCTGCCGCCGGCGCCCGTGGCCGATCCGCCGGTGCCGCCCGCGCCCGTGATCGCGTCGGAGGAAGTGAACATCTCGTCGAGAACGTCGCAGCCGCTCCTGAGCGCACCGAGGGTCTCGTGGCGCTCCGCGACGGGCGTTCCGTTCGCCTTCAACGTCACCCGGATGTCCACCGCCTTGCCGGACGGGTACCCGTGCGGGAACACGACCTCGACGCCGCCGGCCCGTGCCCCGGCGGCGAGCGGCAGCGACGTGGTCAGGCTGGTCGCCCCCGCGACGGAGACACTGACGTCGGCCGTGTCAGCGGTCGTGAACGGGCCCAGATCGACGCGCACGAAAATCGTCCCCGGCCGGCAGCTCGCCTGCTGGTCGCACGCGGCGCCTGCGAACGTCGCCAGCGCGAACAGACCGACCGCGGCGGCTCGGCGTCCCGAGGTCACGGTCAATCAGTTACCTCGCACGGTCCCGAACGTCGCGTCGGGATACGTCTCGCCGCCCGACGCCGTCAGGATCACCGTGGTGCCCACCAGAACGGCCGCCGCGCCGACCGCGACCCAGAACCACGTGCGCTGCGTGATCGGTTTCTTTTCGTCGCCGGACGCCGCGGGCTTCGACACGAGCGCACCGTTCGTGGCCACGGGGCGAGGCGGAGGCGGGGCCGGCGGCGGCGCGACGGGGATGGGCGGCGGCGCCCCGTCGGCTGCGGGCGGCGGCGGCGTCTCCACGACCTTCGTGAGGGCGGCGGCGTGGCCGCGCGCTTCCTCCACGTTGGCGCCGCCCGGATAGAGGCGCACGTAATTGCGGTACAGCTCCAGCGCGCGCGCGCTGTTGCGCGCCAGCCGGAACGACTGCGCCGCGTTGTACAGCAGCGCCGGGTCGGGGCGGAGCGCGAACGCCGCCTCGTACTTCTCGCCCGCCTCGCCGTAGCGGCCCAGGCCGAACGCCGCCGCGGCCTCCGCGTAAATGGACGGGGCGTCCGTGTTCGCGGGCCCCGCGGCAGCCCGCGCCAGCGGCGCCGCGAGCACGACGGCGACGATCGACGCCGCCAACCACGACCAGGCCCAGCGCATCGGCGCGCCCAGCGTAACATCGATCGGGGTGGTAGATTCCACATCCCCAGCATGCCTCCCCGTGTCGTCGAAACCCGCTCGCGCCGCCTTCGCGTCCTGGAGGCGGAACAGGGCGTCGCGCCCGAAGCGCGCCCGCAGATGCAGCCGAAGCCGCCCTGGATCCGGATGAAGATGCCGGCCGGCGAGGTGTTCTTCGACCTCAAGAAGCGCGTCGCGGAGCTGGGCCTGCACACGGTCTGCGAGAGCGCGTCCTGCCCGAACATCGGCGAGTGCTGGAACCGCCAGTCGCTGACCATCATGATCCTGGGCGGCGTCTGCACCCGCTCCTGCCAGTTCTGCGACGTCCCCACCGGACGCCCGCTGCCCGCCGATCCGAACGAGCCCGAGCACGTCGCCACGATGCTGGGCGAGCTGGGACTGCGGCACACCGTGATCACGTGCGTCGATCGCGATGACCTGCCCGACGGCGGCGCCGCGCACTGGGCGGCGACGATCCGCGCGGTCAAGCGTCGCACACCCGAGATGGTGCTTGAAGTGCTGACGGGCGACTTCAAGGGCGACACGGGCGCCGTGGACGTCGTGCTGGACGCCGGTCCCGACGTGTTCGCCCACAACCTGGAGACGGTCCCGCGCCTGTCGCGTCAGGTGCGCGTGCAGGCCAGCTACGCTCGGTCGTACGCGATCTTGCGCCACGCCAAGGCGCGCGGCGCGATCACCAAGACCGGCCTCATGCTGGGCCTGGGCGAGGAGCTGGACGAGCTGCGCGCGGTGTTCGCCGAGCTGCGCGAGATCGGCGTCGACATCCTGACCCTGGGCCAGTACCTGCGCCCGTCGCCCAAGCACCTTGCCGTCGCGCGCTTCGCGACCCCCGACGAGTTCGCGGCCCTCAAGCAGGAGGCGCTGGCGATGGGGTTCCCGCACGTCGAATCGGGACCGATGGTCCGGTCCAGCTATCACGCCGACGGCCAGCGCGACATCGTGCTGGCGTTGCGCAATCGCGCCTGATGATTCCCTTCTTCGGTCAAAAGCAGCTGTTCGAGCTGTTCGGATTTCCGGTCCACTGGTTCGGCATCCTTGTCGCGCTGGGCGTGATCGTCGGCGACCGCATCGTCGTCATGCAAGGGCGCCGGCGCGGCCTCGACGACAACGACGTGAAGTACATGAACGCGCGCATCGTCATCGGCGGGTTCATCGTCGCGCACCTGGTGTCGGTGATCTTCTATTACCCGGAGCGCATCCGCGAGGACTGGAAGGTCCTGATCAACCCGTTCGCGGGCCTGTCGTCGTTCGGCGGCTTCCTGGGTGCGTTCCTCGCGTTCCTCTACTTCACGAAGCGGGCGAACGTCAGCCGCCTCCTCTACGCTGATTCGGTCGCGCTGGGGCTGGCGGTGGGATGGATCTTCGGCCGCACCGGCTGCTTCACGGCGCACGACCACCCGGGCCGGCGCGTCTCCGCGTCGTTTTTTCTGTCCGTGATGTATCCCGAAGGTCCGCGCGTCGATCTCGGCCTGTACGAGCTGCTGTTCACGATCGTGCTGACCGCGATCCTGTTCGCGTACAACCGCAAGCCGCGCGCGCCCGGCCGGATCATCGCGCTGGCGGCGATGATCTACGCGCCCGCGCGGTTCGTCCTCGATTTCTTCCGGGCGACCGACGTGGCTCGCCCCGACCGCCGCTACATCCGATTGACGCCCGCGCAGTGGGCCTGCCTGGCGACCGCCGCGCTCGGCTTCTATCTATGGAGCCGGCGCCAGCCGCCCGCGCCGGAGCCGGACGTACCGCCCGATTCGCCCGCGCCTCCCGCGGGGTAGGTTCACGCCCACCTCGCCGGACACGGTCCGTGTGCGCTCGGTTGCTTGAGGAATCAGCTCAACCGGCCGACGCTATCGGGCATGACGCAGACACAGAGAGGCTTCCTGGGGTTGGTGTTCTCGATCGCGCTGGCGCCGATCCTTTCGACTTGCGGCAGCAACGGCCTCGGCAGTTGCGGCAAGGTCCAGCCGTGCGGCGGCGACGTCGTCGGCAACTGGAGCATCGTCGGCGAATGCATCAACACCGCGTCGATGAACATGGAGATCATGGCCGAGTGCCCGGGCGCAACCGTTAACACCTCCGGTCTCCGCGTGACAGGCAGCGCGAGCTTCAACGCGGACATGACCTACTCGGTCACGGAGATGATCTCGGCCACGGTCAGCGAGACGATTCCGGCTTCGTGTCTGACGACGCAGGGCCTCACGTGCACACAGCTCAACCAGCTTCTGCAACAGGAGGCCGCGATGGATCCCTCCGGGATCTCCGGGCGTTGCGTCGGCTCTTCGGCCTGCACCTGTACGTTCACGATCCCCTCGATGACGGTGACCGATTCAGGCACCTGGGCCACGTCCGGCACGAACATCCTCATAGACGGCTCGCCCTCCCCCTACTGCGTCCAGGGAAACGAGCTTCACCTCATGACGCTGAACACGACGATGCCGATGGGGGCGATGGGACAGGCGAACATCGACGCCGACGTGCTCCTGAAGAAGTAAACCCTCAGGGCATCTCGTCCTCGGCGTGCGCCAGCAGGTCCTCGTAGCGGCGCCGCTCCGCGACCAGATCGCATTCGCCCAGGAACGCCGAGTAGCTCATGAACGCGGTCAGGTGCGACAGATCGCGCGCCCAGTCCGGCAGGTAATCGGGCGCGGTCACGATCCCCTCGCGCATCAGCCGCCCGAACAGCGGCACGTCCTCGACGTCGATCTTGCCGGCGAAGAACAGCCGCACGTAATCGAGGTGGCCCTTCACCAGCGCGACACGCAGGAAGTTGGTCACACGCAACAAGCCGTCGAGGTAGCAGACGTCCTTGGTGAACGGCGCCCCGCCCTCGACCAGGCCGCCGCGGCAGACCCGGCGGGCACAGTCGTAGGCCACCGACTCGTCGTGCCCGTGCGCCAGGAAGAACTGGTACAGCTCGCAGAAGTCCGCCCCGTCCTCGGCCATCTTGATCGCCAGCGTGCGGTCCGCGAGCCGGCGCATGCGCTCCAGGCTCATGGACTGGGTCATGAACTCGGTCAGCACCGCCAGTCCCTCTTGCGTCCCGGTCGTGCGCGGCGACGGATACCCGATGAACGGAACGATCGGCTGCGCGCGCCCGTTCAGCGCGGTGGCGACGTGGACGTGGCCTTCGTGAAATTCCAGCTGCGCGAGGTCGCGCCGCGAGAACCGCCCGCCCCGCTTGATGCGCACGCCGTCGACGCCGGCCGCCGCCTTGGACGCGATGTCGTCGACCAGCTCGACGCGGATGTCCAGCCCGGGGAAGAAGCGCGCGAAGCGCTCCGCCAGCAGCGGCACCACCTCGGCGGCCGTGTAGACCAGCTCGTCGAGCGGGCTGGGGATCGCGGCGCGCCCCGCGACGCCGTCGACCACCTGGGTGAAGTGCACGGCGAGATCGAGGTTGGTGGTCTTCCGATCCGCCGTGAGGCTGGCCGGGCGTCCGTAGATCTCCACCGCGTGGTGATAGAAGTCGCGCGTTCCCACCGCCGCCAGCATGCGCGCCGCCGTCGCGTACGCGTCGCAGGTGTCGCGCAGGAACGACTCGACGGCGTTGTCACCGGGCACCGCCGCCTTGAGCTCGCGGAAACGGGCGCCCGTGCCCGCGATGTCGGGAGAGACCCGATACTCGGGCCGCGGCAGCTCGCGCCCCTTGCCCGCGAAGAACGCGCGCTCGACCTTGTCGTCCCAGGCCAGCACGCGCAGCACGCGGATCGGCCGCTGCGCCTCGAGGATCTGCGCCGCGATGTCGCGCAAAAGCTCGATGGTGCGCGGCGAAAGCGTCGGCGGCTCCTCCCTAGGTTCCTATCCCGACGCGCGTACCGGGCGGCACCGAGAAGGTGATCCAGGCGTTGCCTCCGACGACGGCGCCCTTACCGATCACCGTGTTGCCGCCCAGGATGGTGGCGTTGGCGTAGATCGTCACGTCGTCCTCGATGGTCGGGTGGCGCTTGTTGCCCTGCGCCTTGTCGGCGCGGCTGCGGTGCCGGACCGACAGCGCGCCCAGCGTCACGCCTTGATACATGCGGACGCGGTCGCCGATGTGGCTGGTTTCGCCGACGACGATGCCCGTGCCGTGATCGATGAAGAATGACGCGCCGATCGTGGCGCCCGGGTGGATGTCGATCCCGGTGCGCGAGTGCGCGTACTCGGTGAGCATGCGCGGCACGACCTCGCCGCCGAGCGCGAGCAAGCGGTTGGCCACGCGATAGATGGCGATGGCGTACAGGCCGGGGTAGCAGGCGACGATCTCGTCGATCCCCGTCGCCGCCGGATCCGAATCGAACGCCGCCAGCACGTCCTTGCCCAGGCGCGCGCGCACGTCGGGCAGCGAATCGAGCAGCTTGGCCGTGATGTCCGCCGCCTTCTTCCGGCAGCCGTCGGCGCGTCCGGCGTTGTGCAGCCGATGCAGGCCGAGATAGATCGCCGTCTCCAGCCGCGGCTCCAGCGCGGCGATCGTCGCCGCGACGTGACCGCGCAGCCGACCGCCGTCGGTCCCCATGCGATGCGACTCGGGGAACAGCACCTCCAGCAACTCGTCGACCAGCGCGCGGATGTCGCGGCGCGAAGGCAGCGGCCCCTCGGCGGCCAGCCCGGCGCGCAGACCACCCGCCGCCGACAGGACCCTGTCGGCCAGCTTCGCATGGTCTGCCTGGGCGACCTGGATGGGTGCGCCGTTTTCGCGCCTGCGAGCAGCCATGCCTGAGGTTACACCGACGGGCGCTGGCGTGCGATCTCTGCGGCCAGCTTGCTCATGACCTCGCCGTGGCGCGCCTCCGGGACGGTCACGCGCGTCGGCATCCCGCCGCCGAGGTCGAACATCTTCACGAAGTCGAACCCCGACTCGAAATCCGCGGCGATCGTCAGCGATCCCGAGTCGCGCACCACCGCGACCGGCGCACGTTCCTGCCCCAGCAGCAGCAGCTCCGTCTTGTCGTACGGCTTGCCGGCGGCCTCGATGTACGCGACGCCGTCGTTCACGCGATACGCGGCCGCCAGGCGGCGGCTCTCGTCGAGCAGCGGATCGATCAGGCGCGCCGCCGCTTCGATCTCCTCCCACAGCACGGGCGCCTTGGTGCGCGCCACCAGGTACTGGATCACCCGATGCTTCAGCGTCTCGTCGCGGAAGCGCGCGCGCAGCGCCCGGTCGATGCGCGCCGCGATCGGGCCTGGCTCGCCGCGCCGCGTGTCCACGGCCCGGGCGTCCGCGTCCGCGCCCTCGTACGGCTCGACGCCACCGAGCACCCACTTGGCGCCCGAATAGAGCCCATCCAGATCCAGATGCATCGCCACCGTGTCGACCGGACCGGCGGCGCGCACCACCTCGGGCGTCACCAGCTCGGGGCAGGCGCCGTGCTGGGCTTTCGTCGTCAGGACGAAGCGCGGATCGCCGACGTAGTCCGCATGGCGCTGGTGATCGTGGTGGTCGACCCAGGCGGCCAGTCGGCTGCCGAGCCCGTTGATGAACGGCAGCGTCGTCTTCTCGAACGACGCGCCGCCGCCCTCGCTCGCGAACGCGACGTCCAGCACCGCCACGCGCCCCTCGAGCTTCGCGGCGGGCGGTAGCGTCCGCGGCGTCAAGAACGCGAAACGCGGCAGAGTCGGCGGTGGCTTGCTGGGCAAGGTCGAACGAAGATAGCCGACTTTCGGGAGGACGCCCGTCTCACATGCAGAAGCCGAAGCTTCCACCACCGATGGACTGGCAACCGGATCCCGTCGGGCAGTCCATTGCGTTCTTGTTGCAGGTCTGGAGGCAGGTTGATGTGTTCCCGATCGTGATGCAGCGATATCCGGCAACGCAGGGAATGAGGACGCTGCACGTACCACCTGGCGCACCCGTGCCCCTGCAGTCGCAAATCGTCGAAGCGACGGTGTCGTCGAAGTAACAGCCGAGGGATGCGTTGCCGCAGTCGATCGTGTCGCCCACCGGATTGCAAGTCTGGGGCGGCGGCGGACAGGCCGACAGGTCGGTCACGCCACCGTCCACATCGGTCACCGGCACGTTGCACATCTGTCCCGGGCTGCACAGGGATTGATCCTTGACGTCGCCCTTGCCACATAAGCGGACACAGCGCCCGACCTTGGGATCACAATCCGACATGCAGTAGTGTCCCGGCTCGCATTCGTCGGGGTCGGTGCCGGGGGTGCAGAAGTCGCCGCGCTTCTTGGTGCCGGGCGCCACGCACTTCACCACCGTTCCCACCAGGGCGCAGCGCCCGCAGTCGCAACCGCCCTGGCAGACGGGATCGCATTCATCGCCGAGCGTCGGCGCGCAGAGCGGCGCGAGGTGCGGCGACGCCGCCGAGCACTTCGGCGGGGGGCCCTGCTTGCACGTGGCGTTGGCGGCACAGTGAAACCCCTCGGGGCAGGCGCCGCCGTCGCCGCAGAGGAGGCCCCCGTCGTCGATGTTGGGCTTGTAGCAGCCCGCGCCGGCACCGCCAGCGACCAGCGCGACGAGCCACACAAGCAATGCGACCTTTCGGCCCGTCGCGATCGCGTTCAACTGCAGTATCCGAAGATGGGGTTAGGTTGGGTCCGGGGCACTCCGTAGTACGGGTGACACGATCCCCTCACGCGCGACGGACAATCCGTTTGCCCTTCGTCGCTGAGCCGGCACACCTGCAGACAGACCGGCGTCGAGCCATCGCCTCTTTGGTCGACGCAGGCAAGGCCCTTGATGCAGTCTCGCGACCGCATGCAGGCGCCATTCGATCCCACGTCCTTGAACGGGCAGTCGCAGATCGTATGCGTCGGGTCACTGGACGAGAGGTAGCAGGCCATGGTGCCCGTCGCGGGTCCGCAGCCCATGTTCTGGCCGCCGGGCATCGGCACGCAGTCGACGAACGGCACGTCGCAAACCTTCTGCCCGCTGTCGACGCCGCCGACCTCGCGCGAGCAGGAAGAGTTCGCGCAATCCGTGTCGCTCTGGCAGAACTGAAAGCAGCGGGGGTAACAGCCTTCGTCGATGCAGACCGACCCGAGCGCGCAGTTGTCGGTCTGCATACTCGTTCCCGGAGACAGCACTTCCATGCAGTCCTGCAGCACCGGCCGCGGGAAGCCCGTCGCGCGTGGCTCGTTGCAGGTCAAATCGCCGACGGTGTTGACCGAGCACTTCTCCTTGCAACCGCAGCCCGTCCGGCAGAACGGATCGCACAGTCCCGGCCGCGGCGTGCAATCCGGCCGCGCGTCGAAGCAGACGGGCCCCACCTCAGGAGCTTCCGGCATGACCTCGGTCCTTTCGACGCTGACGTCGCTGTCCAACCCGCCGTCTCTCGGCGTCCGCCAGCACAACCCCGTGCTGTCGCACTTGAACCCTTCCGGGCAGGCCTTCGCGATGCCCGCGTCGAAATTGCACTTGAACCCGCCGTCCTTGATGTGGGGCTTGTAGCAGCCGACCTGCGCGACGCCGGCGATCAGCGCCACGAGCGGCCAGCCCTTCGAACGCAAGGTCGACAGCCGCACCGATTGCATGCGTCTAGAATTGCAGTCGCGCGCCGCCGCCGACGAGCCCCGCGGAAATCCAGGGCGTCAGCGTCAGCCGCGCCACCGGTGTGGCGGGTTTTTCGGTTTGTTCGGGCGACGACCCGCCCGTCGCGAGCACGATGATGCCGGTGATCGCCAGGGCGGTCCCGCCGATACCGAGCGCGATGGCGGCGATGTTCGCGTTCTTTCCGTCGGTCTCCAGCGAGGGGTCGAAGACCTTGCCGGCCATGGAATCCTTCGTCAGCTGATCGCCCTTCTGCTTGGCGCGATAACCCTCGTAGGCGGCGACGGCGTCGGCCATCACGCCCGCGGCGAGCAGCGACCAGCCGACGACCGCGCGCGCGTGCGACGTTTCCGGCGGCGGCGGTGGCGTCACGGGCGGCGGCGTCGTCGTGGGAGGCGGAGGCGGCGGTTTCACCTCGACGATCGGCGGCGGCTTCGTGGTGGGCGGGGGGGCCGGAGGCGGCGTCACCGGCTCGTTCTTCTTGCGCTGCTCGGCGATCCGCTCCTGGTCGGCGATCTTGCGCTCGACGTCTTCGCGGTTGCGCGCGCTGGGCATGCGTTGAAGAAATCGACGGTAGTAGCGCGCCGCTTCCGCGGGCTGGTCGGCCAGCCGGTACGCCTGCGCGATGTTGTAGAGCATCGGCGGATCGCCGCTGATCTCGTACGCCTTCTGGTATTCGTCGATCGCCTCCTGATATTTCTGGAGGTCGTAGGCGCGTGTGGCGCGCTGGTAGTGCTGCTTGACCTCGTCCTTCTGAGCCTGCGTCATCTGCGCGTGCGCCAGGCGGGGCGCGGCAAGCAGAAGCGCGCCGACGAGGATCGGTGCGAGGAACGCGACGACCGCATGCGGCGTGGCCCGCCGGAGGCGAGTCGAAAAAACGCGAAATCCCCGCGTCATGACAGTCAGATTTTGTCCCTGAGAAGTAGAGCGCCGCATCCGGCGAGCGGCGTCGATTGCGTACAATAACCTACCTTGGTGCCAGCCGTAAAGAAATGCCCCGGGCCGGTTCGTTCGATCCGTCAGTAACGCGACACGGGTTTTGTTGTAGGGTGAGCCCACTTTCCGCTACATCGCCACGTCGTCCCATCGCCACATCGTCACGTTCGCCCGATCCCGAGGAGGTCCCGAATGCGAGCTCCCACCCTGCCGCGCAGCGTTGCCACGATCTCCGTCGTCGGTTTGCTCGGCCTGCTTTCCGTCGCGTGCCCGAAGAGCGAGCAGTCCAGTGCTCCGACCACGTGCTGCGATCAGCCAAAGATCCCGCCGAACGTTCCGGCGTTCACGGTGGTGCGCGACGAGGTGTCGGGGCCGTCGGACGGACAGGACGTCAAGCTGCACGTCGCGCTGAAACAGAAGACCAAGCGCGACGACATCTACCCGGCACTGCAGTTCCTTTATCGCTACGCGATGACGCGCAAGACGTTCGAACCGACCACGTTCATGGGCGCGTTCTACGCGACCGAGGGCGAGGCGCAGACGGGCGGCAACCCGATCGCCAAGATCTGGCGCGAGCATGGCGACAAGGGGCCGAAGTGCGAGAACAACATCAAGCTCGAGTTCCCCGAGGAGGTCGACAAGGCGTTCGCGTGGAGCTTGCAACGCGGGGAGGCGGAGAACCTCGAGGACACCTGCCACCTGGACGTGAAGAAGAAGGTCGAGCGCTTCGACGACAAGTTCACGCACAAGCCGACCATGAAGGTCGACGCGGCGAACAAGACCGTCGAGGTGACGTACCCGTACCTCGAGACGGGCAAGGACGAGTACGTGGCCAGCCTGGGATTCAACAGCGCGATGACCTACTGGGCGGAGTTCACGACCACCATGTTCGGCAAGGCGCCCGAGCTGCAGAAGGTGATCTACAACGGCATGTTGAACGATCAGCCGGTCCTGAAGATCACCACGACCCGGCAGCAGTTCGACGCGAAGCTGTCGACGGTGCAGGAGACGATCGCTTCATACTCCGCGATCACCTTCGCCAAGCTCGGCCTGCACAAGACCGACGACAAGGGCGCGAAGAAGGATCAGGAGCAGCACAAGACCCAGGTCTACAAGGCCGCCCTCGCCTACCTGCCCAAGGACCAGGTGATGGTGTCGCCGAAGCTGAAGTAGCCGGCCCGCTCAAAACCGCGGGAGCTTCAGCACGCCCAGGCCGAACAGCAGGCCCGCGATCCCGAACGCCAGCGAGACCAGCGCCGTGATGGTCGCGCGGTTGACGACCTTCTCGACCGCCGTCTCGTTCTCGCCGCGCGGGCGGAAGAACACCTGCGCGAGGCCCGCGATGATCAGGATGACGCTGCAGATGATCAGGAACCGCGGAAACATCGCGACGGCGTTCATGCGACCCCACGCCGCGCGAGCTCGTCGTAAAGCGCCATCAGTCGCTTCGTGATCGGGCCCGGAACGCCCGCGGCCACGGGCTGCCCGTCGATCGTGGTGACGGGCAGGACCCCGCGCGTCGCGCTGGTGATGAAGGCTTCGTCCGCGCCGCGCAGCTCGTCGGGCTGGATGCGGCGCTCGTAGAGCTTGATGCCGGCGCCGCGCGCCAGGTCCATCACCTTGGCGCGCGTGATGCCGTCCAGGATGCCGACCTCGGGCTGCGGCGTCCACACCTCGCCGCGCACCACCGCGAACACGTTGCTGGTCGAGCCCTCCGCGATGCTGCCGTCGCCGGCGCACAGGATCGCTTCATACGCGCCGTTCTTGCGCCGTGCCTCGCCCAGCGCCAGGACGTTGTTCAGATAGTTGCCCGACTTCACCGCCGGATCGATCGCCTGCGGGCTGTTGCGCGTGATCGAGACGATCGTGACCGCCACGCCTTTCTCGAACATCTCCGTCGTGGGGGCGCCCAGCGGAAACGCGATCACGACGAGGCGGCAGTCGTCGCAGCTGGCCGGATCCAGATCCAATTTGCCCACACCTCTTGTGAGAATGACACGCACGCGCGTCTCCGGGTTCCCGGCGACGGTGACGGTTTCCTTGATGGCCGCTTCGATCTCGGCGCGCGGCGGCACGCGCAGGCCGATCCGGCGCGCCGATCGTTCCAGCCGATCCAGGTGGTCGCGCGCCGCGAAAAGGCGCCCGTACATCGTCCCGATCGTCTCGTAGACGCTGTCCCCGTAAAGAAACCCACGATCGAGAACCGAGACTTTGGCCTCCTCGGGAAGGCGGACGGCACCGTCGATGAAGACGCGGATGGGCATGGCGGGGGAAAGCTATAGCAAATTTCTCGCCTATTTCGCGCGTACGGTCTGGTGAGCTATTCTCCCGGCTGGGAGCCCCCGTGAACATTCTTCGCGTCCGGTGCCGGAACCTCGAGGAGTTCGAAGAGCACTACCTTGCCGACGTCCCCAACGGGGGGGTCTTCTGCCCGACGACCACCGAGCTGTCCGCCGGAACGCCCGTCGTCGTCGAGATGGCCTGCGACGGGCTGCCCAACAAGGTCCTCATCCGGGGGACGGTCACCGCCTGGCGCCCTGCGTTGCCGCGGATGCGCGTTCGCGCCGGGGCCACGGTCGCGTTCGAAGCCGACGAATCCGCCAAGCGGGACTTCGTCATCCAGACGTTGCGCGGCGAACGCCCCAGCACGCGACGGCGCAAGCACACGCGCATCCCCATCGGAATTCCGTGCAAGATCCGGATTGCCGCTGGCCTGGAAGCGATCGACGCCGAGCTGCGCGAGATCAGTGTCAGCGGCGGCCTGATTCTGGGGCCCTTGCAGCCGCCGATCGGGACCGACGTCGTCCTGGAGATCACCCCGCCCGGCAGCGAGGCTCCGTTCGACCTTTCGGGCCGCGTCGTCTACCATGCGGGCGAAAGCCAGACGGGGGTGCGGTTCATCTATCGCGAGGGTGGCGGATCGCGGCGGCTGCGTGAGCTGGTGCGCCGTTTCAAGACGCTTTGAAACATAAAAGGTAGCCGCCCTCGCACGGAGCGCGGGCTCTAGACAGACCTGGAGGGAGCTCCCATGTACATCCGAGCATGCCTGGTTGCATTGACGTTGCTGGTGACGGCGTTCGGCGGCGCGGCGCGGGCGAGTCACTACGCGCTGGCCGATGTTCCCCGGCTGGTGAAACCGGGCGAGGTGGAAAAACTGAAAAAGGCCAGCGTCACCACCACGGAGGAGCTGCTGGGCAAATCCGCGAAGGCAAAGGATCGGAAGGCGCTCGCCAAGTCGACGGGGCTGTCCGCGGCGGACCTGCTGGCCCTGGCGAAGCGCTGCGACCTGCTGCGCATCAAGGGGGTTGGCAGCGAGATGGTGCTGCTGCTGGAAGCGGCTGGGGTAAAGAGCACCTCCGATTTGGTAAAGCAGGATGCAGCCAAATTACTGACGGCGGCGACCGACGCGAACAAGACCGCGAAGATCACCGAGAAACTGCCGACCGAACCACAGCTGGGCGACTGGATCGACCAGGCGAAGAAGCTGCCGCAGGTGGTCGAAACCAAATAGGGGTCCCGATTCGGCCGAGTTACGTAGGCCTCATGCTTCGGTTTTTCGGCGAAATTTGTTAGAGTCGGCGACTCGGCATGGCCCCTGTACGTGAATCACTCGCCGTATCGGGATCGTCGGGGCAGATTCCCGCCGGAGCGACCGTCGGTGGCCGCTTTCGTATCGACGGTTTGCTGTCGCAGGATGGTGTCAGTCAGACCTACCGTGCGACCGACGTCAGCCACCGGAGCGCCGCGGCTGTCCGCGTCATCCCGATGCGCGTGCTGGGCGCGTCGGCCGCGCAGCTGGAGACCGACGTCGAGAACGCCAGCGCGCTGGTCCACAAGAACCTCGTCGAGGTTCTGACGGTCGGCCGCGAGCATGACTTCTTTTACCTGGCGACGGAGCTGCTGGACGGCCAGACGCTGCGCGAGTTCATCGACGGCAAGAAGCGCGAGGGCCGGACCGTCTCGTTCCGCGGCGCCTGCAACCTGATCACGCACATAGCCAACGGGCTCGAACGCGCGGCCAGCACGATGGCGCACGGCGGGCTGAATCCGGCGACCGTCTGGGTGAACAAGGCGGGACGGGTGAAGGTCGCCGACTTGGGTCTGGCGCGCACGCTGCCCGCGCTGGCGCGCCGGGGGGTTCCCGCCGGCGGCCCCGAGCACGCCTACCTGGCCCCGGAGCTGCTTTCGGGCGGGCAACCGACCCTCGCGTCCGACTCATACGCGCTGGGCGTCATCCTCTTCGAGGTCCTCACGGGCAAGCTGCCGTCCCCGCCGCTGCGCATCGCAGGCAACGGCACCGACGCGCCGGCCGGAATCGACGGCCTGATCGCGAAGGCGCTGTCGCGCGATCCAGGCGCGCGTTTCCACTCCCCCATGGAGCTGCGCCAGGCGCTGTCGAATCTGCAGGCCGGCGTCTCCAGCGGCATCTCCGCGGTCGGCCCGGCGCCCACCGCCCCGCCGGGGCGCGCCGCGGAGCACCGCCCGGCGGCGGCGTTCGCGGCGCAGCGCCAGCCGGAGGCCCACGCGGCGGAAGCTCAGGCGGACGCGGCCTGGTCGCAGGCCCACGCGCGCGCGGAAGCGCAGGCGCAGCAGACCCAGGCTGCCCAGGAGGCGGCGGCGCAGGCCCAGCAGGCGGCGGCCGCGGCCGCGCAGGCGCAGGCCGCGCAGCAGCAACAGGAGACCAGCCAGCCCAGCGGGCGGGGCACCTTCGGGCGTTCCTTCAACCTGGCCGAGGTGGCGGGCGGCGCGATCGACGACGCCCAGGAGCGCTGGCTGATCCAGAAGGACCGCCTCGACTTCGGTCCTTTCTCGCTTGCCCAGATCCGCGCGCAGATCCAGCGCGGCGAGATCATCGGCGAGCACATGATCGTCGACAGCGACACCGGCGCGCGCCAGAAGGTGAAGGACTTCTCGCCGCTGCGCGACTTCGCGCGGCATTCAGAGCGGCAGATCGAGCAGAACCGCCGCGCGCACGCCGAGATCAAGCACGAGAAGTCCGAGAAGGCGAAGCGCGCGCTCACGTTCACGATCGCGACCATCGCGTTGCTGGCGATCGCCGCCGGCGGCGGCTGGTACGTGCTGACGCGCAAGGCGGCCGACAAGACGACGCTGGCCGAGCGCAGCGAGGACGCCGAGATCGACGCGTTCCTCAAGGACGTCAAGCTCAGCTTCCAGAAGGCCAGCACCGTCAAGCACGGCGGCGGTCATCGCGGCGGCGGCTCGGTGGCCGGGGACGGCGACTTCAGCAACGACGCGAACTTCGGCGACGCCAGCAAGCACGGAAGCGGCGGCGACGAGCTGCTCGACGACCAGGTGATCGAAGAAGTCATGATGAAGCACTACCGCGGCCTGGTGCCGTGCCTGATGCAGGAGCGCCACAAGAATCCAGGCGTATCCGAGATGAGCGTCGACTTCGTCGTGCGCGGCACCGGCAAGGTGTCAGCGGTGAAGGTCAACGGTCAGAAGGGCGGATCGTTCGCGAACTGCGTCCTGGGCCGCATGCCGACCTTCCCCAAGTACAACGGCAACAAGACCATCGCCAGCTGGTCTATGTCCATGCGCTAGCGCCCGAGCGCCCAGCGCCTATCGAAAGCCCGCCGACCGTTCCTTGTGCTGCGCCGGCGCCGCGAGCTTGAAGCCGAGCACGTCCGCATAGGCGAAGGCAAAGCGTTCGTCCTTCGCCGTCGCGAGCGAGACGTAGCTGTCCTTCAGCTCGACCCGGATCACGCGTCCGATCGCCAGCAGCTCGCCGGGCGTGGAGACGAAGCAGGTCGCCTCTCGCTCCTCGCTGATCTTGAAGTT
>Ga0070673_100000340_pt1 | contig 24590 bp, 34 predicted proteins | sample KBSM23metaG_FD_65342 | JGI IMG/M metagenome (GOLD analysis project Ga0070673, IMG submission 65342) | Miscanthus rhizosphere microbial communities from Kellogg Biological Station, Michigan, USA - KBS M2-3 metaG | ecosystem: Host-associated > Plants > Roots > Rhizosphere > Soil ... | reverse complement strand
AGCATCATCCCCACCGGTGCGCTCGGTGTCATCAAGGCGTTCCTGCGCAGCTTCGCGGGCACCCTGACCCCGGCGGGCAGCCTCGTCCGGCAGGACCAGAAAGCCACCGCCGGAACACTCTCCCCGGCCGGCGAACTGGCGAAGCAGGCCGCGAAGCGCCTCACCGGCACCATCACCCCGACAGGTGCTCTCGCGGCCGCGAAGGCGGTCCTGCGCTCCTTCGCCGGCACGCTCACCGCCGCCGGTGCCCTGGTCCGCCAGACCGGCAAGGCGCTCGCCGGCAGCCTCGCACCGGCCGCGACGCTGACCCGCTCCATGACCAAGACCCTCGCCGGCACCCTGGCCGCGGCGGGGTCACTGCTCAAGCAGGCGGCGAAGCGGTTCACCGGCTCGGCGGCACCGGCCGGCGCCGTCACCAACCAGGCCATCGTCGGTGGCGCCTTCCATCGCGCCACCTCCACGGCCGCGGTGACCGCCCGGCGAATCTCCGCGCCGACGGTCACCGCCCGACGGACGTCCATGGCCGCCGTCACCGCGCAACGCTCCTCCGCGCCGACCGTCACCGGGGGTGAGTAGTGGCCGCCGAGGTGTTCTTCGCCAACACCAACGAGATCGCAACGGTCACCAACACCTTCGAGGTCAGCGACGTCGCCACCGACCCGACCACGGTGTCCCTCGTCATCACCGACCCCTCGGGCACCGCGACGACCTACACCTACGCGCTGGCCGAGATCACCAGGGACTCGACGGGCGTCTACCACAAGGACATCCCCTGCACCGCCGCCGGCACCTGGCAGTACGTGTGGATCGGCACCGGCACCGCGACCGATGTGGTGGCCGGCACCTGGGCTGTCGTGTCCACGGACCTGTCCGGCCTGTACTGCACCCCGGAGCTGCTCAAGGACCGCACCGGGATCAGCGACGCCCTCGACGACGTGGCCATCCTGGCCGCCTGCCGTGCTGTGAAGCGGTGGATCGACCGGCACTGTGACCGGCACTTCAACCGGGTCACCGCAACGAAAACGTTCGCGCCGGACAACTGGTACTGCCTGAAGGTCCCCGACCTCGTGTCCGTCACCGCGCTGAAGACGGACTCGGCCGGCGACGGCACCTTCGAAACCACGTGGACCACCACCGACTACCAGCTCCTGCCGGTCAACGCCGCCGTCGAGATCGAATCCGAGCCGTACACCGAGATCCGCACCGTCGCCGCGCTGACCTTTCCGGCCACCGCGTACACACCGTCCTCACGGGCGGACCGGGTCCAGATCGTTGGGGTGTGGGGCTGGCCCGAGGTCCCCGCACCCATCACCGAGGCCGCGAAGATCCTGTCCGGTGACTATCTGAAGCTCGGTGGGATGGCGTTCGGCGTGCAGGGCTACGGCGACTACGGAGCCGTTCGGGCCCGCATGAGCAGCCCGGCCATGGAGATGCTCGCCCCGTACCGGCTCACGCCGATCCTGATGAGGTGAGCGGTGGCGACCCTCAGCGAGATCCGCGACGCCATCGCCGACCGGCTCGCCACTCTCGACTCCGTCCGGATCGTGCAGGAGTTCGCCGGCCCGATCCCGGTCTCCGGTAACGCCAGTGTCGCGGTGGTCGAGTACGCCGGCGCGACCTACGACTCGGCGTTCGACCGCGCCGGCGACGCCCTGAACTTCGGCATCATCGTGCTCGCCAGCAAAGCCAGCGACCGCGGCGGCAGGGCGAAGCTCGACGCGATCTGCGACCCGACCCCCACCTCGACAACCGCCGTGCGGACCGCTGTCAACGGCAGCCTCGCCGGGATCGTGGCCTTCGCCGTCGTGCGTTCCTCCTCCGGCTACCAGGAGTACGAGATCGAGGGCCAGGCGTACCTCGGGGTCGAGTTCGTGGTGCAGGTGGAAACGTGAGGTGGCTGGCCTGCGCGCCGGGCCCCGGCTTCAGCGTCCTGGACGTGCACACCGGCTACGTCGAGGCGCTACGCGCCGCCGGCCAGCGGGTCGTCGACTACCCGCTCGGCGACGCGCTCACCTTCTACGACAGCGTCCTGCTCCAGGCCGGCAGCCATGTTTTCCGCAAGGCGCTGTCGGGGCAGCAGGCCACCGAGCTGGCCGCCGGCCGGCTCGCCGGCGCGCTGTACCGGGTCCGCCCCGACGTCCTGCTCATCACCAGTGGTTTCTTCGTCGACACGGACCTGCTCAAACTCGCGCGCCGCGACGGCGTGCGGGTCGTCGCGATCCTGACGGAGCAGCCCTACGAGCACACCCGCGAGCTGGAACTGGCCAGCCACTGCGACCTCGTGTTGCTGACCGACCCGATCAACATCGAGGATTTTCAGCGGGTCAGCCGCGCCGCGCATGCCGGGCACTGCTACCGCCCCACCCTCCACTCCCCGGGCCCGGTGGACCCGGCGCTGGCCTGTGACCTCGCGTTCGTCGGCACCGGATACGCCAGCCGGATCGGCTTCTTCGAGCGGATGGACCTCGCCGGCCTGGACGTGCTTCTCGCCGGGAACTGGCAGCAACTCGGCACCGACTCGCCACTGCACCGGTTCGTCGCGACCGGCCCGGCGGACTGTCTCGACAACGCCGCGACGGTCGAGGTCTACCGGTCGATGCGGATCGGGATCAACCTCTACCGCCGCGAGGCCGAGGACGGTGCGACGCGGGGCTGGTCGATCGGGCCGCGCGAGGTGGAGATGGCCGCCATCGGCGCTTTCTTCCTGCGCGACCCGAGACCCGAGGGCGACGAGTTGCTGCCGATGCTGCCGACGTTCACCTGCCCGGAGCAGGCCGCCGAGCAGCTGCGGTGGTGGCTCGCCCACGACGACCAGCGGCAGGCCGCCGCACTCAAGGCCCGCGAGGCCGTCGCTGATCGAACGTTCGACAACGCTGCCGCACGCCTATTGCGTCTGCTTGACGGACCGTGACCGGGCCCGCGCAACCGCCTCGGCGTCGCGTCGCGCGATGCATCGTCGGCAGTGCCGCGATTTCGGATTCTTAGGCGGCACGTAAATGTTCTCCGGCGTGAATTCGTGACCCCACTTGCAATGGGTCTTGATGGCGTTGATCGCACTCGGCGACGAACTCCGCGCATTGTTCTCGCGATGGGTCACGGCCCGTAGGTGGTCGGGGTTCACGCAGGATCGCGTGTTGCACACGTGATCGATTACGAGCTGATCCGGAATCTGGCCGTGTCTGAGGACGTACGCCACCCGGTGCGCCGACTCTTCCCGGCCATTCCACCACACGCGCCCGTAGCCGGTCGTCTCCAATTTGGCGGTCCACGGCCAGCACGCGGCATTGCCGCCGCTCGCGTCGACTTTGACCCGGAAGCGATCCGCGTCTGTCGCGGTAGCAATCGGCTGGTCAAGCGTGCCGCGATATTTCCGCCGCTGGTAGTGCATTGAGCAGTAGCCATGACCTCCCTTGAGGGTGCTGGTACAGCCCTCGGCCATGCAGCCGACAACGCGCAGCGGTTGGCGCGCGAGCGGGGGCAGGGTGCCGTGCCTTCTCCGGAACGCGTAGTGCGTTCCGCACAGACCTCGGCCCCGAACGGGGCGGGTGCAATTCGTCTCGGAACAAGCGGTTGTCACGTATGACAGCCTAGCCCTTAGGAGCTGGTCAGGATCGGTAGAATAGCCGGCCGTAACGCCGTGATCTACCTGGGTGCCACCACGAGCGCGGCGGCCAGCCCGATCACGTTCCAGAACACGTGGTCGATGAACTTCACGTCCGACAAGATCGACGTGACGGCGTTCGGTGAGACGACAAAGACGTATGTGGCCGGCATCGCCGACGCTCAGGGCGAGTTCGCCGGCTTCTACGACGACTCCACGCCGCAGACCTACACCGCGGCCATCGACGGGCTGAGCCGCAGGTTCTACCTCTACCCGAGCAGCCTGAACACCGCGCAGTACTTCTTCGGCACCGTGTTCGCCGACATGTCGATCAACGCCGCTGTCGCGGGGGCGACCGAGGTCAGCGCCAGTTGGAACGCGGCCAGCAGCATCGCCAAGGTCGGTTAGTGGCCAGCATCCGGTTCCGTGGCCGGGAGGATCTGCCCCGGGTCGCTGCGGCGCTGGACCACGCCCCGAACAACCTGCGCCGCGAACTTGTCGTCGCACTCAAGGCGGCGGCCCGGCCAGCGGTCCGCGACGTCAAGGCCGCTATCCGGGCCGCCGACGTGGCCGGTCGCCGCACCGGTCGGGGTCGGCCGTTCCGCGCCGCGATCCCGTCCCGTGGCCTTCGGGCGCCGATGGCCCGGGCGGTCGACTCGCAGGTGTCCACCCTGTCCTCCGGTGCGCGGGTGGACATCGTCCTCAAGGAGGAACGGGTACCGCCGCGGATCCGGCGGGTCGTGAAGTTCGTGGTCGGCGACGCCCACCGCTGGCGCCACCCGATCATGGGCCGGCGTCGGGCCTGGGCGAGCCAGAACGCCCCGAACGTGTGGTGGAAGACCCTGAGGCCGCACATCCCGGACTTCAACCGCGAGGTCGCGCGGGCTGTCCAGCGCACCGAGGAACAGCTGCGGCGGGAGGCGGGCTGAGATGCCACGCATCCGCATGTGCGACGCCGACCGCGACCGCTACGGCGGCCCGGAATGGGTGGAGATCTCCCTGATCGAACTGATCGACGAGGAGACCGGGCTGATCGAGCAGGTGGAGAACGCGTGGGGGATGAGCCCGCCGGAGCTTCTGCGTCACCTGTTCCGCCAGTCCACCCAGGCGTTGCGGGCGGTGGTGTGGATCGCCCGGCGCAAGGCCGGCTGTGTCGACCCCGTGGCCACGTTCAAACCCAAGGTCCAGGCGTGGTCCGGGATCACCTGGGAACCACTGCCCGCCGAGGTCGCCGCCGCCGAGGAAGCCATCGCCGAATGGGGTGATGCCGACCCCCCGGCCAACCGGGCAGAGCGACGCAAGAAGCCTGGTCGCCGCCCGGCAAAGTCAAAGACCTCATCGACAAGCACTGGATCGACTTCATCCGGATCCTGAGCGCCCAACCCGACCAGGTGCGCCGCTGGCCCTACCGGCACTTCCTTCAGGCCGTCACCTACGTGGACGCATACAAAGCGGCGGCGGCCGAACGGGGGTGACCCCGTGGTGCAACTCCGGGTCGATGTCGCCGCCGCCGACGCGCGGCGCGAATTCAACCAGGCGTCCCGTTCCGTGCGGGACATGGCCGGCGCGTTGGATGTCGCGCAGCGGCAGGCTGACCAGCTCGGCGACGAACTGACCGTCGCTTCGGCCCGGGCGGCACAGGCGACCCGGGAGTTCGACGCCGCGTCGAATGCCGCCGATGACGCGGCCGACGAGATGCGCCGGCTCCGCGCCCAGGTCGACGCGTTGGGTAACGCCGCACCGCAGGCCCTCGTTGACCAGCTCCGCCAGGCCGAGGACCACCTCCGCGACATGGAGCGCGAGGAGCAGCGCCTCCGCGAGGCGATGGAGGACGCCACCCACGAACAGAACCGGCTGAACCGGGCGTTCACGGATGGTGGGGACCGGGTCCAGCACATCACCCGCCAACTCGCCGAGGCCCGCCGGGAGGCGGACCGGTTGCGGGTCGCGATGGACCGGGCGAACCGGCAGGCGAACAACCCGCTCCGCGGTGCGCAACGCGGTCTACTGGGGTTCCGGGCGCAGATCAACAATGTGCTGTCCGGGCAGGGTGGGCTCGGTGCGGCGATCTCGCAGGCGTGGGCCAACGTGCCCGTCGAGGCCAAGGCCGCGATCGTCGGTGCCGGACTGGCGATGGCCACACTCCTGGCCTCCGCGGTCGGTGCCGCCCTGAACGGGTTGCTGCTGGCCGCGATCGGTGGCGCGGTCCTGGCCGGGGTGGTGGCGCTGGCGGCGAAGTCGTCGAACGTGGTGCAGGCCGCGTTCGCGGACGTGTTCCAGCCGATCGGCAAGCAGATCACCTCCCTCGCCCAGGGGGCGGAGGGACCACTGGTCGCGTCGGCCCGGGTGTTCGGTGCCGCGTGGACGCAGGTGTCCGAGGACGTGCGCGGCGCGATCGCCGACATCCTCCCCGTGATCAAGCCTCTCGCCGAGGGGATCGCCGGGCTGGGTGTGAATGCGATGCCCGGCTTCCGCGACGCGGTGAAGGCGTCCGTGCCGGTACTGAAGGAGCTGGCCCGCGATTTGCCGCTGATCGGCGAGGCGGCCTCGGAGATGTTCGCCAGCTTCGCCCGCGGTGGGGACGGGGCGGTCAAGGGGATGCGCGCCGTGGCGACCATCGTCGGCGGCACCCTGATCATCATCGGTGATGTGGTCGAGGCGTTGAGCAAGCGTTTCGACCAGTTCACCGGCAACCTGGAGACCGTGACCGTCGGGCTGTCGAAGATCCCCGGCATCGGCAAGGCCTTCGAGGGTGCGGCGGACTTCTGGCAGAACTTCAACAACGGCGCCGACGGCGCCATCATCTCCCTCACCGCGACGGGGGAAGCTGCGGACGATGCGGCGCTGGGCATGGGTCGGCAGGCTGAGGCCACCTCCGCCGCCGCCCGGGCCGCCCAGCAGTTGAGCCGCAACCTCGACGACCTGATCAACACCGAACTCGGCGCTAAGGAAGCCTCGATCAACTTCGAGGCGGCCCTGGATGCGATCACCGAATCCGCGAAGGAGAACGGCCGCAGCCTCGACATCACGAACGCCAAGGGGCGCGCCAATGCTGAGACTCTCCTGTCGGGCGTGCGCGCCGCGGAGGCGAAGCGGCTGGCGGACATCGCCCTGGCCGGCGGCGAGAACGCGTCCGCCGCCGCGATCGACAGGGCGAACGCCGCCTACCAGGCCCAGGTCGAGCAGATCAGGGCCACGGCGCGAGCGGCCGGATTCACCGAGGCCGAGATCAACAACCTGATCGGCACCCTGAACCGGATCCCGAAGAGCGTCCGCACGACCTTCACCCTCGAATACCGGACCGTCGGCAGCATCCCCAAGGACCAGCGTGTCGGTGCGGGTGTCATCAAGGGCTACGCCGTAGGCGGTAGCCCGCCACCGGGTTGGGCATGGGTGGGTGAACACGGGCCGGAGCTGGTCAAGTTCGCGGGCGGGGAAACAGTTCTGAACGCGATGAAGTCGGCACAGCTCATGGGCGCAAGCAGCGGGGCGACGGCCTCCCGTCCCGCCTCCACCGGCGCCGCCACCGCCTCACCGGTCATGAACAACTACCTCACCGTCAACGCGCCGGTCGGCTCCACGGCGGCGGACACCGGCAAGGCCGTCATCGAGGCGATCAAGGCCTACGAGCGGACCTCCGGGTCGGGCTGGCGACGGTAGGGGGCCGCAGTGTCGGTCACCTGGTACGACGGGGTCACCTTCACGGTCGAGGTGGCGCTGTCCGCGGCCACCTCGACATATGGGCTGTGGGACGCCGGGATCTGGGACACCAGCACCTGGGGACCGGACATCGTCTGGACCGACGTGTCGGCCTACGTGCGCAGGGTCGGCACCGACCGGGCGTTCGGGCGCGGCACCAAGGGCTCCGGCGGCCTTCAGGTGTGGCAGTCCGGTACCGCTTCGGTCGTCCTGAACAACCGGGACGGCCGGTTCAGCCCCGCCAACATGAGCAGCCCCTACGTCTCCGGTGGCATCACCCAGATCCGGCCACTCCGACCGATCCGGATCACCGCCGCCTACGCCGGCGTCACGTATCCGATCTACCGCGGGTACGTGCTGGACTGGCTGGAGTCCTGGTCGGGTGGGGCGACCGGCAAGGGCGACGCCGTCTCCACCCTGCCGTGCGCGGACGAGTTCAGTGCGCTCGGAGCGGTGGACGGCATGGCGGTCACCCCCACGGGGGCGGGCGAGTTGGCCGGCGCTCGCGTGCACCGCTGGCTCGACGCGGCCGGCCACACCGGCGTCCGGGACATCGACGTCGGTGTCACCACGCTCCAGGCCACCGACCTGTCGGACGACACCCTCCAGGGCCTGGAGGAAACGGTCAAGGCCGAGGGTGGGGCGCTGTACGTCGCCGCCGACGGCGCGGTCACCTTCGACCAGCAGACGGCCCTGATCGACAACAGCCGCTCAATCACCTCGCAGGCGACGTTCGCCGACGACGGCACCGGCCTGCCGTACACCGACATCGAGGTGGCCTACTCCGCCGATCTGGTCGTCAACTACGCGAGCTACACCCGCACCGGCGGAACGGCTCAGAACGTCTTCGACGCCACATCGCGCGCGCTTTACGAGGACCGTCGCAGCACCGAGACGGCACTGATCTGCGAAACCGATGCGCAGGCGCTGGCCTTGGCCCAGTGGGTGGTCCAGCAGTACAAGGACCCCGAGTACCGGGTGACAAAGCTGGAGATCAAGCCCCGCAAGATCCCCGCGACGCTGTTTCCGCAGGCGCTCGGGCGCCTGGTCCGGGATCAGATCACCGTGGTCCGGACCCCGCCCGGCGGGTTCTCCATCACCCGCGCCTGCCATGTCGCCGGGGTTGCGCACGACATCACCCCGGACGACTGGACCACCACCTGGCAGCTGTGGTCCGCCACCGCATATGTCGCCTTCGCCGGTAGCCGCTGGGACACCGGACTCTTCGACTCCGCGCTCTGGTTCTTCTGACCGAGGAGGCCCGTGGACGACGTCCCGTTGCCCGAGGTGACCGTGGTCGTGCACCCGATCGACACGGACGTGCATCCGAGCTGCCCGGACGGGTGGCGGTGGGCGGTACAGGTCGGCGGTGGCCGCCCGGACAACCTCGACCGGTGCTGCGGCGCCGGCCACTGCACCACCGAGTACGAGGCGTCCGTGATGGGCGAACTGGCCGGCTCCACCGCCACGAAGGCGCTGCGGCTGCTCGGCGTCCCGGCCCGCTACGCCTACCTGCGGCTCGGCTACGACCCGATCCCCGCCGAGGCGGACGACCGCCCGATGGGCACCTGGCACGGCCAGCAGGGGGAGGCGTAGATGCCTTACACGACGCTCGTGGCCGGCACCACCATCACGGCTTCGTGGGCGAATGCCAACGTCCGGGACCAGGTCGTCACGCCGCACGCGTCCGCCGGCGCCCGCACGTCGGCGGTCAGTTCCCCGGTCGCCGGGATGGTCTCCTACATCACCGGCACGAAACAGATCGAGCCGTACGACGGCTCGGCGTGGGTGCCGGCCAACGGCACGCTGCTCGCCTACGGCCAGCGGGTTTCGGACAAGACGTTCTCCGGCACCGAACTGGGCGTGCTGCGACTGGACTCGATCTCCTGCCGGACCGGCTACCGGTACATGGTCATGACGTCGAACCTGCGGGTCAACGTCACCTCCGGCGAGACCGGCAAGGCCAACCTCCGGTACAGCACATCGGGTAGCGCCGGCACCTCCGACACCGTGCTGATCACGATGGAGTCGAACGCGAACAGCGCGTTCGCCCCAAATCAGTCCCACGTCATGTGCTGCTCGATCGCGCCGGGCACGGTCACCCTCAGCGTCCTTCTGACCGTCGCCCGGGCCGGCGGCAGCAACAACGTGACCATGACCGGTTCCGCGACCCAGCCGATCGAGCTGTACGTGTTCATGGCCGGGCCGGACCCGACAGACACCGGCGTGGACATCTGACCGGGGAGGCGTCGATGCAGTCACCGGAGCATCCCGAGCTGCTGTTCGTCCAGCCGGCCGCCTACGGAACCGGCAGGGACGGACGTCGGGTCATGTACTCGGTCATCCACTACACCGCCGGCGCCGAGCGCAGCACCAGCGCGGAGGACGGCGCGGCGTACGACCAGCGCCGCACGGACGGCACGAGCTGCCACTTCTTCCACGACAGCAACAGCACCGTGCAGTGCGTGCTGACCTCCAACCGGTCGAACAGTGCGTTCAGCAAAGGGAACCGGCTCGGCATCCACCACGAGCTGTGCGGCACCCAGCAGACCCGGGCCCAGTGGCTCGACGAGGCCAGCTACGGCACCCTGCGACAGGCGGCGAGGTGGGTCGCCGAGGACTGCAAGAAGTACGGCCTGCCGGTCCGCCGGCTCAGCGTCGCCGAGACCCGCGCGGCCTGGTACACCGCGAACTCCGCCGGCCCGCGGGGGATCGTCGGGCACGTCGACATCACCCGGGCGTACCCCGAAGACGGCGGCACCCACGAAGATCCCGGCGAGCAGTTCCCGTGGGACGTCTTCCTGCCCATGGTCGCGGCGTACGTCAGCGGCAAACCCCCAACCAACGCGACGACAGGAGGCGACGACGTGGGTCGACAGATGCTCATCAAGGCCGACAGCAAACTCTGGCTCGTCGACGGGATGTGGCGCCGGCCGGTCCCGGGCGCCTGGTACGCCAACGGGACCGGACCGATCAGCGACCAGCAGGTCCACCAGGCCGCCCTCCTTGGCACCATGGGCACCCCGTACTCGACCGGCGGGGACCTCGACGTGTGGGGCATCGACATCGAAACCCGGGTCGCGTCCCGCGTATCGGCGGCGCTCGCGCCGATCGGTGACCGGCTGAACCACATCGACGACCTGCTCAGCGCGGCCGGCGGCAGCGTCGACAACGCACCGGTGCTCGCCGCGGTCGCCGAACTGCGCGCCGTCCTGGCCGCCGCGGCGCACGCCGGCGCCGACCAGTACGACGCCTGACCGCACAACCTCTGCGACCTGGACCCCGTCGCAGGGCATACCGACCCGCTGATCGGTGGGTACCGCAAGCGGAGATAGGAGCGGCGGTGCGTGAAGGCGGAGCGAGTCATCGGACTGATCACGGTGTTGGTGCGCGACGTCGTGCCGACACTCACGGGATCGTTCGGGGTGGGGTGGATGCTGTACCACAATTCGGTCGACCCCACGGCGATGCTGGTCATGGCCGCACTCCTGGGCATCCCCGGCGCGCTGGGGGCGCGGCGGCTGGCGCAATCGGCGGAATCTGGTACGCCCGGATCTGGGTCGGACTCAGCACCTGCCTCGTCACCGCTGCCGTCGCCATCACCGCCATCTTCGAACTGAGCCGGCGATGACCGGACCAATGTCGAAGCGACGCCTCGGTGCGCTGGCGGCCATCGGGCTATCGATGATCACGCTCGGCGGTGGCGGGTACGCCTACACGAACTGGTCCATCTCCCAGCAGGACAAGGCGGAGCGGGCGAACGACCAGCGGTGGTGCAAGCTGTTGACCACGTTGGACGAGGCGTACCGGGCCACACCGCCGCAGACCCCGACCGGGCAGCGGGTGGCGGCGGACATCCATAACCTGCGGGCCGAGCTCGGCTGCGGCTGATGCGCGGGGTCAGCGCGCTCGACCACGTGCGCGCGCTGCTGGCCGAGATGGATCTTCGCTACCAGCAGCGCTTCGATGCTCAGGGGCAGGCTCTGACCGCGGCACTGCTCGCGGCAGAAAAGGCCGTACAGTGCGTGACTATTGACACCCCTGTATTGTGCGCTGACCTCGTCTGGCGTCCGGCCGGCGACTTGGTCGTTGGTGACGAGCTGATCGCCTTTGACGAGGAGGCGCCGCCGCGGACCGGAGGCATCGCGTCTCGGGGAAGGCTGTATCGACGGGCGGTCGTAACCGGCAACACGCCGCGCCGCACTGCGCTGCTGCGCGTCGCGACACCCTACGGCTCGGTCCGATGTAACCGTGAGCACCCGTGGCTTGCCAAGCGTCGCGATAGGGCGGCTCGATGGCGGTGGGTAACGGCGGCCGACCTTCGACCCGGCGACGAAGTGATGCGCCCGCTGGACGTCTGGGATGTCGACAAATCATGGGAAGCCGGCTGGCTCGCCGGCATGCTCGATGGCGAGGGCTGCCTCTACTTCACCAAGGGCACGGCCAAAGCTCGATTGTCCGCCGTACAACGAGTGTCGGAAACCGCCGACCGCATCGATGCCGCCCTCAAGGCGCGTTGCGACTCGCACGCCGCCCGCCTGCGAGAATCTCCTGGTCGACAGCCTCGCATCGAGTTCTCAATCGACGTTCGCGCCGACGTGATGAAGATCCTAGGCAGCGTGCGGCCCGGCCGGCTTCTGGTCAACGCCGACCAGGTATGGGAAGGCCAGCCAATCGGTGGGTGGCACCGCAGCGCGGTCGTCACTGCGGTGACCGACGCTGCACGCGGAACCGTGGCGTCGCTAAGCACGTCGACAGGAACGTATATCGCGGGCGGATTCGCCATGCATAACACGGCGCTGATCGCCGCGGAGAAAGCGGTCGCCAAGGCGGAGACGGCGAACGAAAAAAGGTTCGAATCGGTCAACGAGTTCCGCAAGACCCTGTCCGATCAGACCGCGTCGTTCCCGTCCCGGGTGGAACTCCAGGCGCTGGCGGACCGGGTCGCCGATCTGGCCACCCGGTTGGACAAGGCCGAAGGCCGTGGTCGTGGTGTCAGCGCGAGCGTGGCGATGATGATGGGCCTCGGCGGACTCGTGATCACCATCGTCGGGGTGGTCGTCGCCATCTACGTCGCATCCCACTGAGGTCCCGACGTGGTGGTCAAGATGCTGATCTCCGACGAGTCCGGCCCGCCCACCTGCGACCGGGCCGGGTGCAACAGGCCCTGGCCCGGACCACCCGGACACCAGATGCCCGGCGGCTACCGCATCAACGGCCGGGACAGCAAAGGCCGCCCGGTCATCCAGCTCTACTGCTCCGAGGCATGCGCGCAGGCCGATGAGGGCTACGGCTGCGACGGCCTCGGCACCGCCTGAGGAGGCGCCCATGTTCGCCGTCATCGCAATGATCATATTCATTCTGGCGTTGTTCAAGGTGAACCTCGGCAGCGTCGACCTCGTCACCCTCGGCCTCGTCTTCGTCGCCGCTCATCTCGCGTTCGCCGGGTTCACCGCGTGGGGACCGTGGCGCGGACGACAGAATCCGTGACCCTCCGGCAGGGCGACGTCGGCTTCTCCACCATCGGCGGACACACCGGCTGGGGTGTCAACCTCGGACAGGCCATCCTGCGGGACTCCTGCCGGTTCACCCACGCGTTCATGGTGCTCGACGGGGACCGGTGCATCGAGGCCATGCCGGCCGGCGCCAGGATCGTCCCGATGGGGGAGCGCCACGGCCCGGGCTACGCCTACGCCCGGCTGGAGCTCTCCGACGCGCAGCGGGACATGGCCGGCGAGGTCGCCGCCGAGCTGGACGGCACGCCGTACTCCTTCGCCGACTACCTCGCGCTCGCGGCGGTGCAGGTGCACATCTCGACGCCACGCCTGCGCCGGTACGTGTCGTCCTCTGCCCGGATGATCTGCTCGCAGCTCGTCGATCACATCCTCTGCCTGGTCGGGTACCACCTCTTCGATGATGGTCGGCTACCGCAGGACGTAACCCCGGGCGACCTGTTCTACGCAACGGATCCCCGGGTCGAATAGGAGATGACCATGACTCGTTCCACTCTGCCGACCGTGGTGACCGGTACCGCCACCGAGCCGCTGCTGTCGCGCGCCGGCCTTCAGACCGCCGCGACGATCGTCATCGGCATCGTCGTGGCGTGGGGACTGCCGCTGAGCAACACGCAGCAGGCCGCGATCCTCTTCGCTGTCGGCGCGCTCTCGCCGTTCATCCTTGCCTGGTGGGCGCGCCGTCACGTGAACTCGCCGGCCACGATGAAGGCGGTCATCAACCAGCGCAACCCGTAGCATTTGACACGTCCCCCCTTCGCCGGCCCGACCAACCCCCGCGGTCGGGCCGGCCTCCCTGATCACGACTCCTTCGCGGATAAAGCGACCCGCTCGCGCCCTTCCTCCTGGGCGCGGGCGGGTCGCTTCCGCATGTCGGTGGAACAGATCAGCGGCGAGGTGTACCGTCAGCCCTGCTCGACCGGTGCGCTGCTACGCGGTTACTTCATTTGGCGAAAACACCGCGTGGCGTCCCTGATCTCGGTCGAGCTACCACAACTCGATAAGCACCTCCCCGGTGCGCAGGCCGCGGTTACTTCAAACTCACATTTTGACCCGTACCGCACGCCGACTCTGATCTCGGGGAGTCATAACTTCAGAGCAGTGCCCGGTGCGTAGGTGTTGGCTACTTCTAATCCAGAGGTCGCGGGTTCGAATCCCGTCGCCGGCCGGCTTCGGCCGGTGGTGTAGCTCAGGCTGGTAGAGCATTGGAATCACAACGCCACCGCCGTCTTGATCTCGGGCACTTCCTCTGCAACGCGGCTCCCCCCTTTCCGGATGGGAGCCGTTTCGCATGGCGAAGTTCAACGTCACCGACACCCGCGCCGCTCGCGGCAACAGCCCGATCACCGCTGAGCGCACCCCGTCGACCGTGACGCACGAGGGCGGTCCCGGATACGTGCGCGACACGAAGAGCGAACTGTTCCTGCTCGCGGTGAGCAACTTCGTCGGCGAGAAGACGTTCTACGAGTCCGCCGACCAGCGGGACAACCGGTACGCCACCCTCGTCCGCCAGGCCGCCGTCGCGGATCCGCAATGGACGGCCGGTTTCCTCGGCTGGCTGCGCGGGGGCGGCAACATGCGCTCCGCGTCCCTTGTCGGTGCACTCGAAGCCGCATCGGCGATGCTCACCGCGAAGATTCCCGGCGCCCGCCCGATCGTCGCGAGCGTGCTCCAGCGCGCCGACGAGCCGGGCGAGGCCCTGGCCTACTGGACGTCGCACTATGGTCGGGCGATCCCGAAGCCGGTCAAGCGCGGCGTGGCCGACGCGGTAGAGATGCTCTACACCGAGTACAACCTGCTCAAGTACGACACCGCGTCCAAGGGCTTCCGCTTCGGTGACGTGATCGATCTGGTCCATCCGGTTCCGCATCCGGAGCGGCGCAACGCCGGTGCGCTCTACCGTTACGCCCTCGACCGCCGGCACGGCCGGGACAACGAAATCCCCGAGACCCTCGCGATGGTGCGCCGTAACGCGTGGCTGCGCAACGACGGGGAGGACGACGACTGGCTGAACCCGGAGACGCTGCGTTCGGCGGGCATGACCTGGGAGGACGTCATGTCGGCCTGCGGCGGCAACATGACCAAGCGGCTCCTGTGGGAGGCGCTGATCCCGTCGATGGGCTACATGGCCCTGCTGCGGAACCTCCGCAACTTCGACGAGGCCGGCCTCCCGGACACCGTGGCCGAACAGGTAGCGGCGCGGCTGGCCGACCCGGAGCAGGTCGCGAAGTCGCGGCAGTTCCCGTTCCGGTTCCTCTCGGCGTACGAGGCCGCCCCGTCGCTGCGGTGGGGCCACGCTCTGGACAAGGCTTTGCAGGCGTCGCTGGGCAACCTGCCGGCGTTCCCGGGCCGGACGCTGGTGCTGGTGGACACCTCCGCGTCGATGACGAACACGTCGTACTCGGCGAAGTCGAAGGTGGTGCCGCTCAAGGCCGCCGCCGTGTTCGGGGTGGCGCTCGCGGCGCGCGGCGAGCAGGTCGACCTGGTCGGCTTCGCCGACGGCACCCGGCCGTTCCGCCACCCGATCGCTCGGGGCGACTCGGTCATCCGCGAGGTTGACCGGTTCGTGAAGCGTTCCGGCGAGGACGGCCACGGCACCAACATCGCCGGGTCGTTGCGCCGCACCTTCGCCGGCCACGACCGGGTGGTGCTGGTGTCCGACATGCAGACGATGGACTCCGCGGTCACCTCGGCGATCCCGCGCGCCGTGCCGCTGTACGGGTTCAACCTGGGCGGCTATGCGCCGGCCGCGTTCGACGCAGGCTCGACCAACCGCATCGAGTTCGGCGGACTGACGGACGCCACGTTCCGGATGATCCCGCTGATCGAGGCGGGTCGGAACGCCGCATGGCCGTGGGAGAACCCGACGAGCTGACAGCGGATCTTGGATAGCGGCCCGGCCGCGCGCCTTCCTGGCGCGTGGTCGGGCCGTTTCTTGCTGTCCAGGATCAGCGGTGACGACACCCGGGGCAGTGCACCCCAGGACACACCCCGGCCTGACCAGCGAGGAACAGCAGGAACGCTCCACCGCCGAGCACGCCGAGGATCTGGGCTACGTGCGCGAAGGCCCACGCGACCGCCTCGACGACGAGCCACACGATCGCGCCGAGGAGGAGCAGCGCGGCGGTGGAGCCGATTGCCCACCGCACCCACCGCCGCTGTCGGGGTCGTGTCGGGGTCTGTCGGGGTGGTGTCGGGGTTCGGGTCAACGCGGACGGCCGGAGCACGACCCGCACCGCGACACCGCGCGGGCCGGCGCGCAGCGGTTCGACGGACACCAGCTGTCCGCGTCCCTCGGCGATCTCCAGGGCGCGGCGTACGGCGTCGGCGCTGCCGGACCATTCCCGGATGACGACCTCGTTCACCGCTGCCGCCCGAGCAGGTACAAGCCGAGCAGGATCGCGCCGACGAGGAGCGGGCCGGCGGCCGCGCGCAGGAACGCGCCGAGCGCGCGGAAGAAGCCGGCCCTAGCGCCGCGGTGCAGTCGGGCGGCGCCGTCCCAATCCGACTTGGCTCGCTGGAGTCTTGCCCACCTCGCCGAGGGAACGCCGATCAGCAGCGCGCCGAGGAGGATGCCGACGATCAGCGAGGGGCTCATCGGTTCGCCGCCTGCCGGATCCGGGCGAACCGGTTCCACGCCCGCCGCCCCCACCGCAGCCGTCGGCCGCTCTGCCGGCACCAGCGGCAGGGCTTGCCGACCGGCCGACGCAGCACCCGGGTCTTGCCGATCACGACGCCCGCGCCGTGGCAGCGGGAGCACCTGGCGAAGGGGAGCCAGGCGCAGGCGCCGATGTAGAGGAGGACCGCGAGCATGGCCAAGGCAACGATGTACGTCACTGGATTCCCCCCGTGATCGGTAGCGTGGCCCGCGCTACCGGTAGCGCGGGTGCTACCGACCGCGCTACCGCGTTTACGCAGGTCAGCGGGTCGGGTAGCACGTAGCGCCGACCCGGCCCGGTGGCCCGGATCTGGCATTCGGCGCGGAGTCCAGGCTCGGTCATCCGCTACCGCTGCCCGCGAGAACCCGCCGCTGGATGGCCGCGTCCAGCGCGGTCAGGTCGAAGCCCTGCCCGGTGCCGGACTCGAAGTGCTTGCGGTCCTTGACGCTCTTCGCGGCCACGCCGAGCCCGCGGACCTGGGCGGAGATGACGTCCGCGGTGAGGTCGCTGTAGTGCTCCGGCATCTGCTCGCGCATCCGTTCCGCAAGTTCGGGCCAGGAGATCCGGGCCTCACCGGCGTAGAAGACGCTGCGGACGTCGCGGAGCACGTCGCGCAGGTCGCGGGCCATGTCCTCCCCGGCGGCCATGCCGGTGAGCAGGCCGAGCCGCTCGCGGTGCGCCCGCGCGGCCAGCAGGATGGCCTCGGCGTCCTCGCCGGTGGCCAGTTCGCACCGCACCAGCGGCGTGTCGTCGGACGCCCCGTACAGGTAGCCGATGCCGCGGTACTCCTTGCCGACCGGCAGGGACGACGCGTCGTAGCCCTCCTGGTAGGCGTCACCGCCGAGCACGGCCATGGACACGTCGCGGCTGCCGCACTTGAGGGCGAAGCGCACCTGGTGGTTGTCGCGGTACCGGTTGAACAGGCGCTGCACGTCCCCGGCGCCGACACCGGAGGGCTTCTGCGAGCTGGACAGCAGGATCACCCCGGCGGACGGCCCCTGCGCCATGATGAAGCTGAGCAGTCCGGCGATCTGCTTGTTGACGTCCTGGTCCTCGCCTTCGAAGTAGACCTGGAACTCCTCCATGACCAGGAGCCACACGAACAGGTCCGGGAAGCGCGGGTCGCGGGCGAGTTCGCGGGTCAGCTTCCCCTCGGGGCACAACTCGACCGGCAGCTGGGACAACTGGTCATTGACGCGCTCGATGTGACGCTTGATCTCGATGAGGGCCATGAGGAGCATCTCGATCGGGTCGCCGTCCCGGTTCGGCGCCGTACCGAATATGATCATGTGGGCGACCAGGACGAACTTGCGCCAGTCCGGCGACTTCTTCCCGTCGACCACGGTCAGCCGAACATAGGGATCCAGCGCCGCATACAAGCCGATCAGGCGCGCAGTGAAGGTCTTGCCCTTCCTCGGCTGGGCCCCGATCAGGATCGAGTTCCACATCAGGTCCAGCAGCACGCGCCGCCCGCGCTCGTCGAGACCCAGCGGCATCGGCTCCCAGATGTCCCGCGGGCGGCGGTCCAGCATCACGGTCGGGCCGGCCGGAATCGCGAGCGGGTCGTGATCCGCGACGAACAGGGTGTGCGACCGGACCGACTCCTTGTCCCTGGTCAGGAACACCTGGAAGTCCGACACGTCCAACCCGGACGCGATCTTCGACTTCACGTTGACCGCGTCGGCGAACGTACGCCCGAACGGCAGGACCACCTTCACCTGCGAGCCGGAGTCCATCGCGTCGCGGCTCATCGGCGACAGGAAGCCGATCTCCTCGTCCTTCTTGTCCGGATGCCCGAGCCCGGCCCGGTAGTACGCCCGCAGCACGATGTCCCCGCGCAGCTTGCGGTAGCGCTGCTGCACGACCGCCGAGCCGATCACCGGCCGCCCGAGCCGGCCCGCCCGCGCAAGCAGCGGCACGGCGGCCACGACCAGCGCGTACATCACCCACCGCGGGGCGAAGTGCAGCAGCAGCTCGTACCCGACGACCAGGGCCGCGACCTCGCCGCCCAGCACCGTCCCCCGGTACAGCCGGATCGCCCTGACCTCCCGCATCAGCCGCGACCAGGTGTCCGGGTCGTTGTTCGTCGCCGCGGCCTGGCGTAGCTGGTCCTGCTCCGACACCCACCACCAGCGCTGCTGCCGCGCCGCCAGCCGTGCCGCACCGACGAGCGCGAACCAGCTCAGCAGCAATGCATGCCACGGAGCCCGGAGCAGATGCCACCTGGTGATATGCCACCAGCGCCGCGATAGCCGCCGCATGCTGTTCTTCGCGTTCGACCAGGTGCTCCAGTTGGCCGGGACGATCGGCAGGAGTTCCTCGTCGCGGCTGACGACGTCCACGTACACCGGCTCGTGCCGGCGCGGTGGCTCCTCGTCCAGCTCCACCTCGAAGCTGGTATCGAGGGACTCCCGCGGCTGCTTCGCCGGATCGAACGGGCCCAGGGCGGACGGGTCCGTGGTCAACTAGTCACTCCTCCATCCGTACGGACCGACGTGGTCCGCCTCGATGTCGTGCTACGCATCCGTCGTCCTGCTGACCAGTTGCGGAACCTCGACGCCGTTGGCTGGTTCCGTCGGTTCGGTCAGCGGCTTGCGCGCGCCGCCGCGCGGCCGACGTGTCTTCGTTGCCGCCTCGTCCGCCCACTGCTGGAAACGGCGCACCGAGATGCCGGCATGGGTTGCGGCTTGCTCCACCGTCCAGGTGCCCGCCACGACCTCGGCCAGCCCGCGGGCGCGCAGTTGTTCGGGGCTCTCTGGGACCGGTTCGGTGGTGACGGGATCGGCTGCGGATTGGTGCCGCCGTTTCACCAGGCTGACCTGCGGTGACGCGGCGGCGCCCGGCTGCGCGTTGGTCGCCACCCCGGCGGCCTCGTCAGCCGCCGCCCGCATCGACCGCACCCGTGCCGTGAGATCCACCAGCGTCACTGACGTCATGAGGATCAGACCGTCCACGGACAGCGGCAGAAGGTGCGCCGATCCGAGGTCTTCCCCGTACCTCGCGGCCACGCCAGCCATGTGCCAGTACGAAACCCACGCCGCGATCGTCGCGATGGCGCCCACCGCTGCCATTCGGACCCAGTTCAGCCGCTTACGGATCGGTGCCCGGCCCAGCGTCTCGACCGCAACCAGCAACGCCACCGGTGGCCACGCCGCGATCACCCGGGCGATGTCGTTCGGTTGCGCATGGAGGACGTTCGCCGACACCGACGCGGCGATCCCCAAGGCCAGAGCCGCACGCATAGCCCACCGGATCCGACGCAGGGTCGACAGGCTGACGGATTGCTCGTCGCTGATGGCGGATTGCATGACGTCAGTGTGCCATAGCGTTGCGGTGTTTGCGAGAGTTGCCAACTGTGCGGGACACCCCGGACACTGGACGTACTCGCGCAGCGTTGCCAGGTCTGCGAGACTTGCGGATCAACAGCGACAACGCGCGACACGACAGGGGACAGGTGACGGAGCCACCAGCGGTGATGTCGGTCAGCGAAGCAGCGAGGCGGCTCGGCCTGTCCGAGGACACTGTCCGACGCCGCTGCGACGAAGGCGTGCTGACCGCCTCCTGGACCCGCCCGCCACGCGGCGGACAGCGTCGCGTCACCGTCGAGTCGGTCGAGCGGCTGTACCGGGAGATGTACGGGCCGGCCAAGCCGAGCGAGTGATCCATGCCCATCAGCGTCGGTCGACCGGCACGCCGAGGACAGGTCCGCCGTGCTGCCAACCGGCCGTCACGGTGGTTGGCAACACCTGACCCGCTGCGGGAGGCGGCGTTGAGCGAGTTCTCTGAAGCCATGAGATCCCGACGCCGCGCCACTGGCCTGTCCATCCGGGCCCTCGCCCGTTCCGCCCACCTCGACCCGGGCCACGTCTCCCGGCTGGAGTCCGGCACCCGCCGGCCGACCGAGGAGGCCGCCGCCGCGATCGACCGCGCCCTGGCCGCGGACGGCGAGCTGTACGCCCTCGCCCGCCGCGATCCACAGGCTGTGGACATCCGCGAGTCCGAACGGCTCGCCGAACTGCTGACCACCCCCGCCGACGGGAGCCGGCACCTCGCCGTCGCCGAGCAGCTCGCAGTGGACTACCTCGGCAGCCCGGCGCGGGCGGCCGGCGAGCTGGCCGCCGCGGCCCGGCGGGTGACGGTCGACGCGCTGCGCCGCCGTAGTTCCGCCGATCTCGCGCTCGCCGCCGGCCGGCTGTCCGGGGTCCTCGCCTACGCCGCCCTCGACACCGGCCGCCCCGACGCGGCGCTCGCGCACTGCGAGGCCGCGTGGGCAGCCGCAGAAGCCGCGGGGGACGACGAGCTGCGGGCCTGGGTCCGCGGTACCCAGTCGCTGATCCTGCGCTTCCAGGGCCAGTACGTCTCCGCCCTGCGCCACGCCGAGGACGGGCTGCGGTACGCACCGGCCGGGAGCACGGCCCGGGCCCGGCTGCTGTCCGGCATCGCGCAGTGCAGCGCCAACCTCGGGGACCGGCAGGAGACGTACAAGGCGCTGTCTGCCGCCGCGACCGCCCGGGAGCACGCGGAGTACGACGAGGCCGGGCTGCTCGGCTTCACCCCGGCGAAGCTCTGGTACTACGGCGCGTCCTCGTTGATGTGGCTGCCCGAAACCACCGACGCGCGGATGGCGCTGATCCAGGCCGAACGCGCGGTCCAGCTGTGGCAGTCCGGCGACCCGCCCGAACGCAGCCTCGACGACGAGGCGCTCGCCCACGTCTACGCCGCGACCGCTGCGGTGACGATCGGCGAACTGGAGCAGGCGGCCACCTGGCTCGCGCCGATCCTCGACCTGCCCGAGGACCGGCGGATCTCCTGGATCACCAAGCGGCTGGGCAACATCGCGAACAAACTCACCGGGAAGCGGTACGCCGGCGATCCCCTCGCCGCCGAGCTGGTCGAGCGGATCCGGGCGTACCGGTAGCCGATCGGCTGAGTGACCTCAGTCGATACAACGCGTAAACCTGTGAGGCGTGGACGAGCCCTACACCCTGCGCAACCTCATGCCCGCCGGTCGGCCGCCGCGGCGCGTCTCCACCCCGGTCATCGTCGCGCTCGTCGCCGGAGCGCTCGCCCTGGTCCTCATCGCCGCCGGCACTGTGGGGGCGGTCCGGTATCTCGATCACCGAACCCCGGCGGCGCCGGCCCGGGTGGTCGACGGCATCCCCGCCCCGGACCCGGCCTGCCGCTCCGACATCGAGGACGTCACCGACCCGTGGGTCACCAACGGATGGTGGGCCGGGTACGTCGACGGGCAGCCGAAGCAGATGACCAGTCAGGAGGCGGCAGCGATGTCGATCGGCGGACATGACATGCGCGGCGTCTGGCTCTGCCCACCGCACTAGGTCAGGGCCAGGGTGCCGTCCCAGCCACCCTCGACCTGGCTCCAGCCGAGCACCTGATACCCGCCCAGCGCCAGCCGCGCCGCGGCGACCTCACGCGCGCGCTCGGCAGGTGCGGCGATCCACTCGCCGAAGACGGGTGCGCGTTCGCCATCTCGTTTCGTCACGACCTCCAGCAGCCAGGAGCCGTGGAGCACGTCGCGCAGTTCGACCCACACGACCTGATCAGACCACGCCGCCACCGACCCAGCCGAGGAACCGGCGGTACAGGTCCGCCGCCGTACGGGTCTCGCCGATGTCGCCGACCGCGAGCGCGTGCTGGCCGGTGAGGTACATCGCGAGCGGTACGGCGTGTCCGTCGTGCTCGGCGAGCAACTCGACCTGCGCTGTGACACATGGCCAGGGTTTGTCACAGGCCAGGCAGCGCCAGGACGGCCGGTCCGGCAGGTGGCCGCTCACTGCAGGCCCATCGGACCGGTCATCAACCACAGGAAACCGGCGCCGATGGCGGCGAGAGCGGCAGCGAGGATGAGCCAGCGGGTGAGCGCCCCGAGCCGTCCGGTCACCGCAGCCACCTCGTCACGACCAGGGCCACCGCGAGCGCAACCGGGATCAGCAGCAGCAGGGCCACCGAGAACGGGACCGGCAGCACCCGGCTCAGCCCGACCGCCAGCAGCCCGGCGAGAATGCCCGCCGCGGCGACCCGTGCCCGCTCCGCCAGGGTCCACGGCGCCGCCGGCTCCGCAGTCCGACCGTCCGCCCACGTGACCTCGGTGCACGGCCACGACTGCCCGCAGCACCCGCACACCCTCCTGTTGCGCCTGTGGGTCGAGCGGATCTCCTCGACGCGCGCCTCATCGTGCGGGGACAACCGGACCTCCATCAGGCCGGGGGGTCCGGGGGCGCCACGGGCGAGGGGGACTGACGGGGCCCGGTCGCGTAGGCAGCCCCCGGACGATTCGGGGGGACCGGGCCGGGGCGGCTCCTGGCGGAGAGCACCCCGACCCGGCGGGGCGGATCCACCTACCGGGTTTGCGGACCAGGGAAGGTGGCTCCACACGGCAAGTTAATGCACCATGATGTATCAGGCAACAGCCGGTACATGATCCTGCACCAAGATGTTGATGGGGGCTCCGTGGACGTGATCTCATGGTCGTGCGGACCAGGGAGATCAACGATGCCAACTTCAAAGAAAGATCAGATCATCGCGTCCATCCGCGGTGACATCGCCGCCGGCCGGCTCAAGCCGGGAGACCCGTTGCCCACGGCGACGGAGTTGCGCGCGCAGTTCCAGTGCTCGATCACGCCCGTGCGCGAGGCGGTCAACTGGCTCAAGGCGACCGGGTACGTGGTCGGGATGCCGGGCATCCGGGTGTTCGTCGCGGACAGCCCACCCGAGGGAGGATCGGCGACATGACCGAGCGGCTTCCGGCGACCCCGCTCCGCTGTTCGCAGTGGGTGACGCCGGGCTTCCATCTGGCGGTCTGCATGGACTGCCGACCGGTTCGCCCGCTGCCGTTCTTCGATGTGACCGAGCGGGACCAGTGGGCCGAGGTTCACGCGGGGATCGGCCACGCGGTGGAGCGGGTAGATCCCGAGACTCCGCCGCCTGCCGATATAACCCGGAATCAGGAATAGCAGACATCCGATGTATTGGGTAACTATCGGCATGCCCGGAATTACTACGAGTTCGCAGTGACTCACAGCTGACACATGGAGATCGAAAAGACCCCTCGGGAGTGATCTCCCTTAGGGCCTCTGACCTGGGCGTGGGCGATGCAGGGATCGAACCTGCGACCTCTTCGGTGTGAACGAGTTTCACGCGGCTCCCTGACCTCCCGGAACCGGTCCGAGCTGTGCGGGGGAGTGCGGTGCAGTGCGCCCGAGTGCGGTGTGATGCGGTGCAGTGCGGTGGTGCTGACACACAGATGACACATGGAGATCAACCCGCGAGACGGGCCTTCCTCAACGCTTCCCGGGCCCGCTCGAACCGCGCCTCACCCGAATGAAGATACCGCTGCGAGCTGCGGATGTCGCTGTGCCCGAGCAACATCATCAGGTCGTGGACCGGCACCCCCGCGTCGGCCAGCCGCGTCCCGAGCGTGTGCCGCAGGTCGTGACACGTCGGCTGCGGGTCCTCCAGGCCGGCGCCCGGCACCGCTTCGCGCGCGGCGTGGCCACGGACCCTGGCCGCCGCCGGCCGGCCGTGCAGCGCCGCCAGCCACACCCGCCGGTTCCAGTTGGAGTAGTTCAGCGCCTTGCCCTCCAGCGTGGTGAACACCAGCACCCCGGGGTCGTCGTCGCGGAAGACGCCGGTCACCTCACGGGCGGCGCGGCGCGCCTCGGCCAACCGCCCGTCAAGCCGCTCGGAGAAGGTGACCATCCGGTTGCCGGCGTTGGACTTCGCGTACGGCCGCGCGGTTCCGTCGCGCTCCATCACCCACGCGATGTGGATCCGGCGGCGACGCAGGTCGATCAGCGCCGGCGGCAACGCGGCGGCCTCCTCCCACCGCATGCCCGTGTCGCACACGAGTTCGCAGAACAGCCGCCCGTCGACCCGGCCCGGGGCGACCCGGTCCAACGCGTCGAGGAGCGCGGCCTCCTCCTCGAAGGACAGGATGCGGTCCACGTGCGCGTCCCGCTTCGGCTTGCGGATGTCCTTCGCGTGGTTCACGGCGAGGATCCCGTCCTCCACCGCCAGGTCCAGCAGCGCGCGCAGCACCCCGACCGAGCCCTCGATCGTGGCCGCCCCGACCCTGGCCGCGGTCATCTCCACGACCCA
>Ga0070673_100000338_pt1 | contig 24616 bp, 20 predicted proteins | sample KBSM23metaG_FD_65342 | JGI IMG/M metagenome (GOLD analysis project Ga0070673, IMG submission 65342) | Miscanthus rhizosphere microbial communities from Kellogg Biological Station, Michigan, USA - KBS M2-3 metaG | ecosystem: Host-associated > Plants > Roots > Rhizosphere > Soil ... | reverse complement strand
TGCTCGTTCCGGGCGGCGCGGTCGAGACACCGAACGTGAGCCTTTCGTTCGCCAACCTCAGCGAATACTGACCCCGCGCGCCGGCGCCGGCGTCTTTAGCGCCGCTCGCAGTTGTCGGTGTCGTCGAGATCGTCGGGGCCCAGCTTGTGGAGCGTGATCTGCTTCTGCGTGTCGCGGTCGGTGTCGACGGAGATCTCCTGACCCCGGAAGCCGCGCTTGCGGATCAGGAGCTTCGTCGCGCGCGAGGTCCGGTCCGCGCTCCATTCGAGCGTCGTCTTGCCGAGCAGGCGGTGATCCTTCGCCAGGCAGATGTCCGCGCCCGACGGCTCCGATGTGATGACGACCTTGACCTTGCGGGGCGCCGACGCCGGCTTTGATGCGGCGGCGTGCGCGGCCGGCGCGGGCGCGGGCGCTGGCGACGGGACCGGCGCCGCGACGGGTGGCGGCGGTGGCGTAGGTGCGGGCGCCGGCGCCGCAACCGGAGCGGGCGAAGGCGCGGGCGCGGGCGTCGGTTCGAGCGCGGGCGGGGGCGCCGGCGCGGCGGCGGCGATCGGCGCGCTGGCGCTGGTCTCGGCCGACGGCCGCATCTTCATGAAGCCGACCACGGCGGCCGCGCCGACGAGAACGGCCACGATCCCGAACAGCGGCCGGCGGCTTCGCGTCGCGGGGGCGGGGAGGTCGTCGTTGACGGCGTCCATCCTCTCGGCCGACGCCGATCCCAGCGTGGTCTGCGTGGGCGGCCTCTCGCCGGTGGCGGGCTGATCGCTCTTTGCCGCCGCCGTGCGCGCCACCGGCCGCGCCGACACCGCGCGATCGGACGGCCGCACGGCTGCGGCCGACGTGGCCGCGAGCGCATCCAGCTCGGCGACGAGGTCGTGCATGGTGTGCGGGCGCTCGTCCGGAGATTTCGCGAGCAGCCGCGCGACCAGCGCATCGGCCGCCGCCGGGACCGTCGCGTCGATCGCCGTGACCCGCGGCGGGATGGTCGACAGGTGCGCCTGGATCAGCTCCCCGAAACCCTCGTAGGTGAACGGCGGCCGCCCGGCGAGCATCTCGAACAGGATGCAGCCCAGCGAATAGATGTCGGTGCGGTGGTCGACCTCGCCGGCGCCGCGGCATTGTTCGGGCGACATGTAGACAGGCGTGCCCATGATGCTGCCCGTACGCGTCTTGTAATGACCCTCGCGCGAGCTGGTGTGCATCAATTTGGCGATGCCGAAGTCGAGGATCTTGATCGGCGCCGTCTCCGACGCGTGCATCAGGAACACGTTGTCGGGTTTCAGGTCGCGGTGAACGATGCGCTGGTTGTGCGCGGCGGACAGCGCGTCGGCGATGTGTCGGGTCAGGAACAGCGCGCGGCTGGCGGGCAGCCGCTTGTGCTCGCGCAGGTGCGTGCCCAGGCTCTCGCCGTCCAGGTACTCCATCACGATGTACGCGTTGCCGTTGGGCAGCACGCTGCAGTCGATGATGTCGACGATCCCGGGGTGGCGGATCAGCGAGGTGGCGCGCGCCTCGTTGAAGAAGCGAGCGACGATCTGCTGGTTGGCCGAGAACTCGGGCAGCAAGACCTTGATCGCCGCCTTGCGGGCGATGTGCTGGTGTTCGCCCAGAAAGACGGCGCCCATGCCGCCCTCGCCCAGCTTGGCCACGATGCGGTAGCTGCCGATGGACTCACCAATCATCGGTGCTGGCGAATGTATCATTGCTCTTCTTGATCAAAGTTTTTGGGCCTGACCGCACATTAATAGGGCGCATGCGGCGGCATTCCTTATTTGAAGTCATCGTATTTGCTGCGGTCTTCGGCTTCGGCTGCGGCAGCTCGACCGGCAGCGGCAACAGCGGAGGCGCGGGAGGCGCAACCGGGGGCGGCGGCGCGGGGCGCGGCGGGACGGGCGGGGCGGCGGCCGGGACCGGCGGCGCCAGCGCGGGCACCGGTGGCGCCGTTGCGGGAACGGGCGGTAGCGCCGCGACCGGGACGGCCGGCGGCGGCGCGGGCGGCAGCGGTGGCAGCGGTGGCAGCGGTGGCAGCGGTGGCAGCGGTGGATCGACGGCCGGCGGCGGCGCGAGCGGCACGACGGGGACGGGCGGCGGCGCGGGCCGTGGCGGGACCGGCGGCGGCGGGACGGGCGGTACGGCGGGCGCGGGCGGCCGCGGCGGAACGGGCGGCGGCGCCGGCACGGCGGGCGCGGGCGGTCGCGGGGGGACGACCGGCGCGGCCGGAACCGGCGCCGCGGGAGGAACAGGCGGCGCGGGCGGCACGGGCGGCATGAGCGCGTCGCGGTGCAATGCGGCCACGCCGGCGGCGGGCACGTTCTTCGTCGACGCGACGGCTGGCCGCGACACCAACGACGGCGCCACGCCGGCCACGGCCTGGCAGACGCTGACCAAGGTGAACGCCACGACCTTCCAGGCCGGCAACGCGATCTGCTTCAAGGCGGGCGGCGCGTGGACGGGCACGCTGGCGCCCAAGGGCTCCGGTTCCGCGGCCGCGGCCATCGTCGTCGATCAGTTCGGTTCCGGCGCCAGGCCGCGCATCGCCGCCGGCACCAGCGATCTGCAAGCGCTGCTGCTGCAGAACGTCCAGTACTGGGAGGTGAACAACCTCGAGCTCACCAACACCAAGAGCGCGCCCGGCGACTACCGCGGCATCTCCGTGCGCGGGCGCGACACCGGCGTGCTCAATCACATCTACATCCGCAACTGCTTCGTCCACGACGTATCGGGCGTCGTCAACTGGATCGGCGGCGACACGGCCGACGACGATCCGCCCTGGGTCAAGTTCCAGACCGGGTGGGATGCGTCGAAGCGCACCGGCGGCATCGTCGTCGAGGTCGAATCGGCCAGCGGCACCAAGACCTGGTTCAACGACGTCATCATCGAGAACAACGTCATCCAGGACGTGTCGTTCGGCGGCATCGTGTTCAAGCAGCTGGACGGCGGCTACGGCTGGGGCGTCCGAGCGTCGAAGACCGACAGCAAGTTCACGCCGCACACCAAGATCACCGTACGCGGCAACTACGTGTCGCAGACCAACACGCAGTACGGCTGCAACGCCTTCTACATCACGGGCGTGCAGCACGCGATCGTCGAGCGCAACGTCAGCAAGGACGCCGGCACCAGCGCGATCGAGATCTACAACGCCGACGACGTGCTCATTCAGTACAACGAGACGATGGGGACGAAGCAGAAGGCGGGCGGCGCGGACTCGAACGGCATCGACACCGACCGCGCGACGACCGGCGCGATCGTCCAGTACAACTACGTCCACGACAACGGCGACGGGATCCTGGTGTGCCAGTTCGCCTTCGGCGACTCGGTCATCCGCTACAACCTGCTGGTCAACAACACCCGCCACAACATCAACCTGCACTCGGATTCGTCGGCGACGAACCAGACCTACAACAACCTCATCATGATCGAGGGAATCAACAGCGGGAACCTGATCGCGACGTCGGGCACCGCCAGCGAGACGCTGGCCGCCAGCTACACGATCCGGAACAACATCCTGCGCTCGTCGCGCGCGGCGGCGATGGTGGTGACGGGCGGCGCCGTCACCTACAGCAACAACCTGTTCTCGGGCGTGACCGCCGTCGGCAGCGCCGCGCAGTCGGGCGATCCGATGTTCGTGAACAGCGCGACGAGGCCGAGCGGCGGGATGTCGGGGCCGGCCACGCCGGCGCAGCTCGCCGGCCTGCAGGTCAAGACGGGCTCGCCCGCCATCGACAACGGCGTGTCGATCACCGGCAACGGCGGCGTCGACTTCTGGGGCGGCACGCTGTACACGCGCACCGCCGACATCGGCCCCTACGAGGCGCCCTAGAAAAAGCGGACGACCAGCAAAGCCGCGCCCGCGACCGCCGCCCAGACGCCCAGCCCGACCAGCGTGCAGGCGGTGTCTTTCGGCTCGCGGTCGCGCCGCCCGAATGCGCGCAGGACCACGTAACCGGTCGTGCCGATCAGGACTTCGCAGAGGGCGGCGAGCACGATCGATCTGACGGACGGCGCCGCGCCCGGTCGCGCGCCGCCGTCACACGCCGGGCAGCGTCAGGGACCGATCGCCTGCAAGGTGGTGTTGAGGGTGACGTACAGCGTCCGGCCGGGGCCGATGCCCAGCATGCCGCCGGCGGCGCTCATGGTGCGCGTCAGCGGCGCGGACCACAGGATCTGGTCCGTGCGATCGATGGCGAACACCGTCACCTGCGTGCGCGGCTGGAAGCTGTTCGAGTCGGTCGCGTTCGCGATGACGTAGAGAACATCGTTGCCGTCGACGATCGGCGACGTCAGCTGCTGGTAGGTCTGGGCGGGGGCGGGCGGGCTCACCGTCGATCGCGGCGTGCCGGTCAACGCGTCCAGCCGGTAGATCGCGGGCCCCGCCGCCAGGATCAGGTCGCCGCCCGCGGACAGGGCGGGCGCGAAGATGGCGGAGTTGCCCAGCGACCACTCCCAGAGGTCGGCGCCGTCGGCGCGGATGGCGCGCACGCCGCCGTCCAGCGTCACGTACGTCGTGCCGCCGGGACCGACGATCAGGTCGCGCGCGACGCCGAGGGATCGTTTCCACTTCACGCGACCGTCGGGCGCGATGGCCCACAGATCGGGACAGAGCGCGTAGATCGTGCCGTCGGCTCCCACGGCTGGCGTTGCGACGCCACCGCCGGTGCGAAGCTTCCACAGCGGAGATCCATCCGGCGCGAGCGCGACCAGGGCGGCGCGCGTCGCCGCATAGACCGCGCCCGACGGGCCGACCGCCGGCGCCGTCGATTCGAAGGTCCATTGCGCCAGACCGTCGGCACCCAGCGCGCGGAGCACGAACGACGTGTCGTATGCCGTCGCGTAGAGTCCACCGTCCTGGCGCAGCACCAGATCCAGCGCGGGCATGGCCGCCAGCGGGGTGGCGACGCCGTCGGGACTGATCGATTGGACCTTCTGGGTGTCGCCCGCGTAGATCGTCCCGTCGCCGGCGATCACGAACGCCGAGACGCCCGGCACCGGAGTCGCCCATTTGGTCGTCGGCGTCGTCGGGCCGAGCAGCGTCGTGGCGCGCGTGCGCTGCGCGTCGTGGGCGGCCATCGGCCACGCCGCCGCCGGTGGCGCGCAGGAGCTGCTCTTCGCCGCGCACTGCCCGTTCCAGCAGAAGTCGCCCTCGCTGCACGCGATGCCGTCGTCGCAGGCGATCCCGTCGAAGACGGTCACGTAGTCGCACGTGCCGTCCGGCCTGCACCCGGCGCCCATGCACCCCGGCGACGCCACGCACTTGGGGGCGTGGACGCAGCCCGCCTGCGGGTCGCACCGATCGACGGTGCACGGATCGTGGTCGTCGCAATCGACCGGTTTCCCCTCGCAGCGCCCGCCGCCGCCGATGGCGTGGATGGTGCCGCCGATCGACGCGTACAGCGTGCCGTCGCTGCCGATCGCGTAAAGGCCCGGCGTCCAGAACGCCGAGGCCGGGACCGCCGGGTCGACCGTGCGCAGCTCCCACTTCAGGACACCGTCGGCGTCGACGGCGGCGATGCCCCCCTGCGAGGCGCTGTAGATGGTTCCCGCGGCGTCGATGATCGACCAGGTGCCGCCCACCGCGGCCCGCCACGTGGTGGATCCGTCGCGGTCCATGCGCACGAGACCCGCGCCGGCGTTTCCGAAGGACGCGTCGTCGCTGCCCAGCGCGACGCCGCCGATCGCCCCCGGCTTCTGCCAGAGGACCTTGCCGGCGGCGTCGACGACGCCGAAATTCCTGTCGCCGAAGCTGGCGAACAGCAACGTCCCGTCGTCGCGAACCACCAGGCCCGAGAAAGAGGGCGTCGGCGCCGCCGACGGGGCGGTCCATAGCGGCGCGCCGTCGCGGCCGAGCGCGAAGAGAGCGCCGTAGTTCTCGACCACGTAGAGGGTGCCGTCGGCGGCGAGGCCGGCCGGCGCGACCGTACGCGACGTGTGCGCATCGTGTTGCCACGCGCGGCGGCCGTCGCTCTCGAACGCGTACACCACGCTCGCATCGCTGACGTAGACGCGACCGTCGGCGGCGACGACCGGCGCCGAGAAGACGCTCAGGTCGCCGGACGCACCGGACTTGCCGGTCGTGAACTGCCACCGCACCGACCCGTCAGGAGCCAGGGCGTAGAACGCGCCTTGACGGTAGGCGACATAGACGTTGCCTTCGGGACCGACCGCGATCGACGGCGACTGCGGCGGCACACCGGTCGGCGGCGGGGGCGCGGGCGGCGTGAACGACCAGCGCTGCGCGCCGGTCGCCGGATCGTTCGCGACGATCGGATACGTCGAGCCCCAGCCGACCGCGTACAGCGTTCCGTCGGCGCCGATCACGAGCCCCGCCCCCGCGCCGTCCAGCGCCAGCCTGTCGACCGGCGCCTGCGGTCCCACGTAGGGGCTGCGACGCGTGTTGGCCGAATCATGGTTCGCCTGCGGCCACGCCGACCAGGAGGCCGCGTTCGCCGATCGCGCGTCGACGACCTTCACGTCGCTGCCGGCCGTGTCGCGCGCGCGCGTGTCGCCCGGGGACGCGTCGGTTTCGATCACGCCCGTGCCGCCGTCGCCGGACAGCGTGCCGCGCCGGCAACCGAACAGCAGCACGCAGGCCCAGAACAGAAATCTCGCCCGCATCGCCGTCTCTCAGGGTAGCGGCTCTGCTTGTAACGAGAATCCATATTTTCCGGGCAGCGCTATATCATCGCCGTTGACAATGAACGATTCCGCGAAGATCGGCCGACAGACGACGATCGCGGCGGTGATCGTCATCGCCGGCGTGGCGCTCGCGGCGGTGGCGACGTTCCGACTGGGACGGCCGCGGCTGGAGCCGATCGAGGTGTCGCAGCAGACGACGTACATCATCACGCCGACGCGCGCCGACGGCTGGGTCGACTATCCGGAGGCGGTGGACTGGATGCGGCGCGCGAGCCTGGACGCGGGCGGCGCGAACGCGAGCGTGTCGCTGTTGCGCGCGCTGGGACGCGACGCGCTGCCGGTGGACAGCGATCGCGGCGCGTTGCTCGAGCGGTTGAAGATCAGCGACGCCGGCGACGGGACGTCGCTGTTGAAGCCGCTGGCGAAGTTCGCGGGACCGGACGCCGCGTCCGCGCCCGAGCCACCGCCCGCGACGATGCGGTGGCTGTGGGCGCGCTGTGGCGGCGGCGCCCCGGGCGACGACGCGAAGCCTCCGCTCGCGCGCATCCGGGGCTGGCTGGCGCAGGCCGAGGGTCCGCTCGCGAGCCTGCGCGAGGCGGCCAAGGCGGCCGCCCTCTACGTTCCCGTCTCGCGCGGTCGCCGGGTCGGCGACATCGCGCGCGTCAACGCGCCGCTGCTCGCCGACGCGGGGCGCGCGCTCGCATGCGACGCCGCCGTGAAGCTGCTGCAGGGCGACGCGCCCGCGAGCTGGGCCGACGTCGATGCGCTCTGGCGCCTCGGACAGCTGCTGGCGCGCGGCGCGAGCATCGGCGAGTACGGGACCGCGCTCGAGCTCTGGCGGATGGCGAAGACGGGAACCGTCGATCTGGCGGAGAGCCCGGCGGCCAGCCCCGCGCTGCTGTCGGCCGTGGAGGTCGGCCTTGGCGCCAAGCTGGGGTTTCCGCCGGCGAGCGAGACATGGATGTTTCATCGGCTGGCGACGCTCGAGGCGATCGGGACGCCGCTCTTGCCGGCGCCGCGGCCGGGCGCGCAGACCGGCGGGCCGTTCGGGCGCATCGGGACCACCGCCAAGCTGGTGGCGATCAACCAGGCTTTCGACGACGTCGACGTCGCCTTCCAGGCAGCGGATCCGAAACAGCGAATCGCGCGCGTCGACCAGCTGGCGCCGGCGACGGCGGCGCGGATCGGAATCACCGGCGCGGCCGTGCTGGGCGTCGAGATCCAGGCCGTCTCGTGTCAGCGGCTCGCATCGCTGGCGATCGCGCTGGCGCGGCGGCAGCGCGACGGCGGCAAGCTGCCCGCATCGCTGGCGGAGCTCGGCGAGCTCCCCAAGGATCCGGGAAGCGGCGGATCGTTCGTGTACAAGCCCGACGGGCGCCGGTTTCTCGTTTACGGTGTCGGCGGCAACGGGCGCGACGACGGCGGCGACGCGGCCACGGACGTGGTCGCGAGCGCGCAGGAACCGCCCTCGCTGACCGCCCACGCGGACCCCTCTCCCTAACCCTCTCCCCGCTTCGCGGGGCGAGGGGATCTGAAAGAGCGCTGTGCCAGGCGTGGCGCACCGCGCGGGGGCGGGCACGCGGACGCGGGCGTTTTGCGTGCTCGGGCGTGCGCAGCGCCGCGTTCGGCGGTTGGCGCGGATCCTGCTCGAGGGCTCGGGCGCGGAAACAACGACCAACCAAGATTCGAGGAGATCCGTCATGTTCAATTCCAAACATCTGGCACTGCTGTTCGCGTTCGCCGCCGCTTCGCTGTTCCACGCCGGCTGCGCCGAGTCCGATCCCGGCACCGAGGCCGACGAGGCGATCCAGCAGGTCTATGAAGGCAAGCTGACGATCTCGCAGGCGCAGAACAGTTGCCGCTGCCGCCTCGAGGTCGTTCCGGTGGGCGGCACCGTCTTCCACTTCGGCCTCGATCTCTCGCAGTTGCCGCCGGTCCCGTACGACTTCCAGTCGACCGTCGCCGGCGCGCGCGTCTCCATCGCCGAGCTCCCCATCACGCGCCGCCTCAACATCCGCTCGGGCGCGGACGGACGGTGGGGCTTCAAGGCGATCAAGGTCCAGGGCCTGCCGCTCAAGTTCTCGCTCGTGTACGAGCTGGCCGGCTACCCGACCACGAAGTCCCAGGTCGTCGACGTGCCCGACGGCGGCATCACGGACCTGGCGGTCCAGTTCCCGACCGCCGCGTACTACGCCGCCGCCAAGGGACAGATCGAACAGCAGATCGGCGCGCTCATCGGCGCGCCCTACAGCCTGCGCAACGTGCTGGTCACGACGGTCGGGAAGTCGTGGGCGTCGATGTACTCGTCCGATCTTCCCCACGGCGATCCGGGCGTGCAGGTCGCGATCAGCCCGGCGGCGCCGTTCCCGGTCTCGCTCGGACCCGTCTACTTCAACGAGGCGGTCGCGCCGGATCCGACGCTGACCAGCACATCGGTCGACGGCGGCGTCCTGTTCGGCAACCTGGCCAGCGGGAGCTATTCGATCACGGCCAGCAAGGCGCCGTTCTCGTATTCGGCGCTGACGTTCGTGGTCGAGGACGGGATCGAGCTCTACCTGGCCTCGCCCCCGCACGCGACGCAGGGCACCAACAGCTCGCCGCCCGGTCAGCCGTAGGGACACGCCCTTGCGGGAGGGAGGCCTGGGCCTACCTTTGGCCTTGGGGGTGCGGCATGGTTGAGCCTCGCAAGACGCAGGACGGCGACGGGACCGTCCCGGAAGAGGCGACGGACGAGCCGAAGATCCTGTCCGGCGAGGAAGAAGACGAGCGCAGCGCGCGCCGCGAGGAACAGCAGGAGCGCGCGCCGCAGCCGGTCTGGCCGATGGCGGACGATCCGCTGCGACAGGCGGGGGAGTCATCTCCCGCCCCGGCCCAGCGGCACCCGACGAAGCGGTCCTGACGCCCATCGGATGTTAGTCTGGGCGGCGTGATTCCCGCGCCCGCCGCCACCCGCGCGATCTGTGCGCGCTGCCGGCGCCCTGAGTCGGTCTGCTACTGCGCGCACCTGGTGTCGCTGCCGACGCGGACGCGCGTGCTCCTGCTGCAGCACCCGCGCGAGCGCGACGTGCCGATCGGGACGGCGCGGCTGGCGCACCTCTGCCTGCCCGGCTCCCAGCTGCGGGTGGGCGTCGACTTCGACGACGACGCGCAGGTCCGCGCCGCGCTGGACGGAGCCGGTCCGACCTATCTGCTGTTTCCGGGACCGGACGCGATCGACGTCGCGCAGGCGAACATCGCCGGTCCGATCACGTTGGTGGTCGTCGACGGAACGTGGTGGCAGGCGCGCAAGCTGCTCAAGCGCAACGCCACGCTGGCGGCGCTGCCCCAGCTGCGCTTCACGCCGCTCACGCCCAGCAACTACCGGATCCGGCGCGAGCCCGCCGATCACTGCGTCGCGACGGTGGAGGCGCTGGCCGAGGTGCTGGGCGCGCTGGAGGGCGATCGCGAACGCTTCGCGGCGCTGCGGCGCCCGTTCGACGCGATGATCGACACGCAGCTCCACTACGCGCGGACCGTGCGCGGCGCGCGGCAGCGCCACGCGGCCCACCGGGCGCGCCACCCGCGGCGGCCGCGTACGCCGGCGCTGCTGCGCGAGCGCGCGCACGACGTGGTGTGCCTGCACGGCGAGGCGAACGCCTGGCCGGCGCGCCGATCGGCCGGCCATCCCGCCGAGATCGTCCACTGGATCGCGCGGCGCGCGCGCACGGGCGAGACGTTCGAGGCGATCATCGCGCCGCGCCGGCCGCTGGCGCCGGCGATCCCCCGCCACATCCGCATCCCGCGCGAGCGGCTGGCGGGCGGCGAGAGCTGGGATTCGTTCCGTTCGCGGTGGGCGGCCTGGACGCGCGCCGACGACGTGATCTGCGCGTGGGGGCGCTACCCGCTCGACCTGCTGGAGGCGGAGGGCGTGGCGCTGCCGGCCGCGCGCATCGACGTGCGCCCCGCGGCGGGCCTGTTCCTGGGCAAGCGCACCGGCTCGGTCGAGGACTGCACCGCGCGGCTGGGCGTAGAGGTCCCGGATGCCTTCGCGATCGGGCGGGGCGGCACGCGCCTGGCCGCGCTGTCCGCCATCGTCGACACGCTGATCGCCGCCGCGTGACGCGCGCGCCGCTCGTCGCGGTCAGCTCACGACTCGCGTCAGGGACGTCCGAACCCGAACTCGAGCCCGGCGAACAACATCGTGCCGCCGCCGACGTCCCCGTTTTGCTGCGGGCGCATCCAGCGCACGGCAACGCCCATGGTCCACTTCGGTCGGTCGATGATCAGGCCACGCGCGCCGACGGAGACCAGCCACCCGGTCCCGCCCAGCGTGCAGGTACCGTCGCACTCGACCGAGTACGCCATCGAGAGCACGCCAAAGCCCAACCCCAGTCCAACTTCCAGGCGTCCGTCCGTTCCCGGTACCACGAGGCCGCCCTCCGCTTGCATGTGGAAGAAGATCGTCTGGGTGCCCGTCGCCGAGACGAACAGGCCGAGCTGGAACGGAATCACGTACGCGTACTCCCAGCGGTGGCGCCCAAAGCGGATGTTCGCGCCGGCACCGGCCTGATAGGTCGAGACGGATCCCTGGCGGTACGGCGACGGGTCCGGGAACGCGATCGCGACCGGCGTCAGCTCGAGGCCGATCCATTCCTGCGTCAACGTCGCCGGCTTCGCCGGTTCGCCTTCGTCGTCCGCGGCGCGCGCGGCGCCTGCGCGTGTCGCCAGGACGGACGCGACGATCAGCGCGCAGGCAGCCGGACGGTGGAAGGGCAGGGGCACGCTCTCGAGAAATGCAGGTGCCGTACCGCCCGTCACGCGCCAGCGCGGCGCGGCCTTCGGCGACGGCGGCCGCCCGGATGTTGAAAATCCCACAGTCAACGTCTGACACTGTAAGCGTGTTCGCGACGCGCTCGCCTGATCGGCCGAACCCGCTGGGGCTTCACCCGGTCACCGTGCGCGCGATCGACGGCAGCCGCCTGCGCGTCGGACCGATCGAAGCGATCGACGGTACGCCCGTGGTCGACATCAAACCGGCGCTCAAGTAGGCGCGACGCGAAGCGCGGGCGATCGTCCGGATGAACGATGCGGTTCGTCTGGACGCTGTTTCTCCTCGGGTTGCTGATACCCGCGAGCGCGCGCGCGGCGTCCGCTGAACGGGGGCGGGCGCCGCTGGAACGAGAGGCGTTCCGTCGCATCCGCTGCCTGTCGCCGGAGGGCGTGTTGCCGGCGGTGAGCGACCTGAACGATTTCCATAACCAGGCCTTCGTGACGCTGCCCTGTCAGAAGCCGCGGGTGGCGATGGTCGCCGGCTCGTTCAACGACGTCGGGGAGGCGCGCCGCCTGCTCGCCGAGCTGCGCGCCCGTCGAGACCTGCCATTTGGCTACCCGGTGGTGGCGCATCCGGGCGCGATGTGGTTGCCGCTGCCGGGAAAGCGACTCGTCCTCGTGGTGGCGTTGTTCCACCAGCGCAAGGACGCGGACGCGTGGCAGCGCCGGCATCCTGGCTTCGAGCAAGTGAAGCTTTCGAACCATCCGGAGTATGTGTGGGCGGACTCGTTCGTCATCCCGCTCGCGTCAGCCGATCCGGTGCCGGCGTATGACCTGCGGCAGGCGATCCGCCTGTCGGAGGCCAGCATCGCGCTGAAGGCACCTCCGAGGAACGTGGCGCCCCGGTGTCGCATCTCGGGCGACGCGCTGTTCGTTTTCCGGGAAAAGCGGTTCATCAATCTCGTGTACGAAAGAAAGTCGGAGGAGCGTTCGATGTTCTTTCTCCCGGTGCTGTGCGGCGCCCGGGTCAGGTACGTCGATTCGCGGAGCACGACGTACCACACGGCGTTCTGGACCGACCGTTCGGGAACACGCCGCATCACACAGATCACGGAAGGCAGCTGCGGTTACACACGCTACGAAACCACGATCGTCGACGCCGCGGGCGGGCGCCGGCTGGAACACGACACGCTACTCGATCACGACGGCTGCTAGGGTGCGGGGGCAGCGGCGCGCTGAATCATCGGCCGCGTCAGGCGCCGGCGCATTCCGATGTCGCACGGTCGCTGACCAGCGGCGCCGGTGCCACAATCCGGTGTCGCGGCCGATGAAAGCTTTCGTCCCGGTGGTCGTGGCCGGCGCGCTCGCGCCGATGAGCGGCGCCGCGGCGGCTTCGGACGAGCCGAACGAGCGCCCGTGGTCGATCAGCGCCAGCGCCTACGCCTACTTCGTTCCCGACGAGCCCAACTTCGAGATGGGAATCGGCACCGCCGACGTTCGGCTGCTGCACGTCGAGGTCCGCTACAACTACGAAGAGCGGCATTCGGGCTCCGCCTTCATCGGTCTGAACACGCGCCTGGATGAAAAGGTGAAGCTGGTGGTCACGCCGATGTTCGGCGGCGTGGCCGGCGATCTCGACGGCCTGATTCCCGCGCTGCGCCTGACGCTGGCGTGGTGGAAGCTGGAGCTGTACAGCGAACTGGAGATCGTCTTCGCGCTCGACGACGGCGGCGACAGCTTCTTCTACAACTGGTCCGAGCTGGGCATCCTCCCGGTGACCTGGCTGCGCACGGGCGTCGTCGCCCAGCGCACCCGCGTGTATCACACGCCGCTCGACACGCAGCGCGGCCTGTTCGTGAGCGGCACGTACCGCTTCCTGACCTTGACGCTGTACGAATTCAATCTCGGCTGGACGACGCCGACCTGGGTCGTCGCGCTGAGCGCCGGCTTCTGAGCGTTCACGCAATTCGACGACGACCGCGTGGTCGGACCCTCTACGACCGAGAAGGCACGGAGCCGGCAGCAGAGGGACCGAACCACGCTGGGATCGAACCGCGGCGCTACCTTGGCGTCGCAACGCCATGAACGGCGCGCGGCCTTCGGTCCCAGACCGAATCTAGGAGCGTCGGCGTGATTGGGGAATCAGGCAGCGTCCTGCTTCAGCCGGTTTTCCCGCGGCTTGCCGGCGGTTCGCGCGTACCTCCGGTCTCGGATGTACGGGTTGTTCGCAATCGATCCCAATTCCCGCTTCGTGGATCCATCTTCGGTTTCAAGGAGACAAAGCCATGCGTGGGAAGACAATCGGTTGTGTGATGGGGTCGCTGGGCCTGCTCCTCGGGGCGGGCGCGGCGTGGGGCAATCAACAGATGGACACCACGGCGGGCAGTGATTCGTCCGCTAAAGCCAGTGATATGGCGGCGGGCAAACCAGAATGCCGCGACGCCGGCGTCACGGTCGCGTTCAAGACGGGCTCCGCGGAGCTCGACCAGAACGCGCGCGGCGCGCTGGATGGCGTGGCGACCTGGATGAAGGCGGACGAAAAGAGGACGCTGCATCTCGAAGGCTTCGCCGATACCACCGGCAACAGCGAGGCGAACTTGATCCTCAGCGCGCACCGCGCCGAGGCGGTCAAGACTTACCTCGCCGAACATGGTGTCGACAGCTCGAAGGTCATGACGGTGGGTCGTGGCGAGGAGATCGATCACCTGCCCGCCAACGGGCGAGCGGTGACGTTCCTGGCTTGCCAGCCGGCGCGAACCGGTCCAAGCGTCGCGGAGGAAGCGCCTCCGGCGCCTTCGCCTCCGGTCGCTGAGGAGACGGCTCCGCCTCCGGCTGCGGCGGCTCCGGTCGAGGAGGTGCCTCCGGCTCCGGTGCAGGTCATCGTGCCTCCGCCGGCTCCGCGGCCCTACTGGGCGCGTGGCTTCGGCTTCGCGCTGATGGCCGGTGGTGGCTACCAGGACTTCACCAACAGCAACATGCGCTCGACGACCGCGGGCGCGGGCGCCTGGACCGCGCGCTTCATCGCCGGGACGAACTCGATCATCGGCTTCGAGGCGGCCTACCTGGGTTCGGCGGGGCAGTTCCAGGGCCTCAACGTGACCAACAACGAGCCGCTGCTGGTGTCGAACGGCCTCGAGGGGACGGCGCGCCTCAACATCCCGATCCGCTACGGCGCGAGCCTGTTCGAGCCGTACGGGTACGCGGGGCTGGGGTACTCGCACTACACCGTCTCGAACTACAACCAGAACGCGCAGCGTCTGTCGAGCTTCACCTCGACTGACGACGTCATGAACTTCCCGGTCGGCGGCGGCTTCGCCTACGCCTACAAGGCGTTCATCATCGACGCCCGCGCGGGCTGGACGGGGACCTACTACCAGAACCTGCTGACCGGCGCCGACACGAGCGGAACGCTCGATCACTGGAACGTCGGCGGTCAGGTCGGGTTCACGTTCTAAGTCCCGGGACCACATCCGTTAGCAACGGTGCCGGCGGCTCGCCTCAGGGCGGGCCGACCGGCATCGTCCTATTGGGAAGCTGCGATCGCGACGCGGGTCAGAGCCGTGGCGCGCCCTCAATGCAGCAACGCCTGACGAATGTCACAGGGTTGTGGATAACTTGTTGCCAATAAAGAAATAACGCTGTTCTCGCCAGGGCTTACGCTTGTAGCAATGCGGCTGGCGGCTCTGGATCTCGGTTCGAATTCCTTTCACGCGCTGATCGCGGACGTGGGCCCGGACGGCAAGCTGGCGGTGGTCGATCGCGCCAAGCGGATGCCCCGGATCGGTGAGGGGATCTTCCGGACGGGTTCGATCTCGGGCGCGGCCCGCAAGTGCGCGATGCGTGCGCTGGCCGAGCTGCTTCCGGTGATCGAACGGCATCGTCCCGACGCCGTGCACGCGGTCGCCACCGCGGCCGTGCGCGACGCCAGCAACGGGCGCGCCTTCGTGGCGGACGTGCGCGCGCGCTTCGGCCTCACCGTTCGCGTGATCTCGGGCGAGGAGGAGGCGCGGCTCTCGTATGCGGGCGCGCGGGCACGGCTGGGCGAGGAGCTGGGCCACGCGACGCTGTTCGACCTGGGCGGTGGATCGCTCGAGGCGATCGTGGGCGACGGCGAGAACGTCGTGCGCACCGCGTCCGCGCCGCTGGGCGTGCTGCGCGCCGTGGTCGAGCGGCCGCTGTCGGATCCGCCGACGCAGCGCGAGCTGCGCGCGATGGAGCAGTGGGCGAGGGACGCGGTCGCGCCGTTCCTCGCGTCGCTGGCCGACGTCGAGTGCCGGCGACGCGTCATCCTGTGCGCCGGCACGGCGCGGTCGGTCCGGTCGGTGGCGCAGGCGCTCGGGTACGTGCCCATCGACGGGACGGGCTCCGACCTGATCGGACGCGACACCCTTCGCTATCTGATCGACCGGCTGGCGGCGCTACCGCTCGCGGCGCGGCGGGACACCCCGGGCCTCGACCCGAACCGCGCCGATCTGATCGTTCACGGCATCGCGATGCTCGACGCGATCCTGGCGGGCGTCGGCGTCGAGCAGGCGCGTGTCTGTCGCGCCGCCCTGCGCGAAGGCCTCATCCTCGAGGCGCATCGAGCGCGGCGAACGCCAGCTCGACGGCGTGCCCAGCGTCGCGTGCGCGCGGCACGTTCGGGGACACGCCTTCCATATCGAAGCGCCACGAACCGAGCAGCACGAGCGGTTTTCGCGCCTTGAGCGCCAGCGCGATCTCGGACAGCGTGCCGAAGCCGCCGCCGATCGCGATCAGCGCGTCGCTGGAGCAGACGTTGACCCAGTTGCGTGCCTCGCCCAGGCCCGTGTAGACGGCCACGTCGACGTAGGCGTTCGGTGCCGACTCGGCGGCGGCGGCGCCGGGCAGGATGCCGACGGTCAGGCCGCCCGCGTCGCGCGCGCCGCGGCTGGCCGCCTCCATCACGCCCGTTCGCCCGCCCGTCAGCAACACCGCGCCGCGCTCCGCGATCGCGCGGCCCACGCCGCGCGCGAGCTCCGCGATCTGGTCGTCGCAGGCGGCCGGTCCCATCACGCCGATGACGGGTCGCTGCGGGCGTTCCGGCGGCATCTCTCCTCAGCTTACCGCCAATGTGACGCGCGGTGTGTGGCAGGAACGCGGTTCAATCGACGTGGCACGCGCACGTGTTCAGCGTCGGGCTGGCGAGCTCCGGCCACGAAGCGGCGAGGTAGTCGCTGAGCTGCACCTGCAGCGCGCCGGCTTCTTCGGCCGTGGCTTCACAGCCCCCCGCCGATGCGATCGGCAGGCAACCCAGCGACCGTCCGTTCATGAGCTCCACCGCGCAAGACGCGGGCGTCGACGCTTCGATCCCGGCGCGCACCATTTCCAGGTAGTCGATGCACCGTCCCACGCACGACGCCGCGCCGTCTGCGCTGACAACGACGGCGGCGCCGGCGCAGCCCTTGAAGCCGTCGTTGCCGCTACAACTGGCCATCATCACGGCCGCCAGGATCGCCAGCACCACTCGGCCCGCCATCGCGGAGCAAGCGTATCACGCGCGGGCCGAGCGAAAACTGCCCGGATTGTGCAGCGCCCGACTGAACGTTTCGTTCAATCTGCGCAATCGCAGCGGGCGGGGATGCCCGATTCGTGTGGCGCGCGCCTTGCTGAGTGCCCACCCGATGACCGCACCCGCGCTCGACGCGACGAGATCCGGTGGGCCCCTGGAGGACGACGCGCGCCTCGCGGACGGGTTGCGCGCGCCGCGCGGCGCGCCACCCAACCGGCCGTCGGAGATCCTGCTGACCGGCGTGACCGGGTTCCTGGGCGGCGAGCTCGCCGCCGGGCTGCTGCGCGCGACGGCGGCGCGGCTGCACTGCGTGGTGCGCGGCCACTCCGGGCGTCCCGCGCGCGAGCGCCTGCAGCGTCTCTGTCGCCGGCTGGAGGTCGATCCGGCGCGCCTGGTCCTGGTCGAGAGCGATCTGGTGCGCTCCTCGCTCGCGGCGGACAAGGTGCTCGCGCACCGGATCGACACGATCGTCCACTGCGCGGCGTCGGTGAACCTGTTCGCGCCTTACGCCGAGCTGCGGTCGACGAACGTGCTGGGCGCCCGCGCCGTCCTGGAGCTCGCGACGCGCGGCGCGCCCAAGGCCTTGCATTACGTGTCGACGGTGGGCGTGTTCCTGTCGCCGCGCTACCGCGGCGCCACGGTGTTCGAGGACGACGCGGTCGAGGGCGCCGAAGGGCTGCGCAACGGTTACGCGTCGTCGAAGTGGGTCGCCGACACGATGATCTCGCGGGCGCGCGCCCGCGGCTTCGCCGCGACCATCTACCGCCCGGCGTTCGTGGGATGGCACTCCGTCAGCGGCCGCGCGGGCGCCCACGACATCGTGGCGCTGCTGTTGCTGTCGTCGTTCGGCGCCGGCTGCGCGCCGCGCCTGGACCTGCAGATCAACTCGGCGCCCGTCGACTACGTCGCCGCCACCGTCGCCCGCATCGTCGCGGCGCCGTCGGCTCTGCCCGCGACCTACCACCTGGTGAACCGCGCCGCGGTCCGCTTCGTGGACGTGGCCACCGCGGCCGGCCTGCGGGTCGTCGAGCTCCCCGAATGGGAAGCGGCCGTGGTGGCGAAGACGCCGCCGCTGGCGAAGCTGGCCGCGCTGGTGCGCCGCTCGCAATCCGATCCGACCTCCGGCGCCCAGGAGCTTCGCTTCGAGCACGATCGAACGTACGACGACCGGCGGCTGCGCGACGCGCTGGGCCCGATCCACCGCGCGCCGCCGCCGGTCGACGCGCGCTACGTCGGCCGCTTCGCCTCGTCGTGGCGCCTCGCCTGATCCGTTTGCCCCGAAGCTCGTGCGCGTTGCCGCTGTGCTCGGCGCTCGCGCACGCTCGCCCGCGGCGAGCATTAAGTTCGGTATGGAGAAGGGAGATCACCATGCCGATGGTGCGCGGTTCGGGTACGAGGGTTGCGGTGGCGGGTGTGCTGGCGATGGCTGTGGTCGCGTTCGCGCGGCTGGGCCACGCGGCGACTTCGGACGAGGATGCTCAGCTGATCAGGGAGGCGAACCACACGGTCGACGTGTATCGCACGGCCGATCCGGGCATCAACGAGTTCTTCCGCCGCTCGGTGGGGTACGTCGTGTTCCCGGGTATCGGCAAGGGCGGCCTGGGGATCGGCGGCGCTCACGGCACGGGCGTGCTCTTCGAGCACGGCGCGCCGGTCGGCAAGGTCACCATGAACCAGGTGACGGTCGGGGCACAGGCGGGCGGACAGGAGTTCTCGCAGATCGTCTTCTTCGAGGTGCCGAAGACGCTGAATGAGCTCAAGGCGGGCAAGGCGTCGCTCTCGGCCGAGGCCAGCGCGGTGGCGCTCAGCAGCGGCGCCGCCGCCAAGGCGCGGTTCAAGAACGGCGTCGCCGTGTTCACCGCGACCAAGGGTGGCCTGATGCTCGAGGCGAGCGTGGGCGGGCAGAAGTTCAAGTTCACGCCCATCGCGACGACGGCGCCGTAAGTGACCGCGCCGTGAGCGCCGGGCCCCGACCGGGGCCGAACGCTCAGGTCACCTTGTAGCTGTAAAGCAGGTCGCGCAGCATCGCGGCCAGCCCGCGTTCGCGCTGCTCGCAGAATTCGTTGTAGCGCGCGATCGACCACAGGGTGGTGTCGTCCGGAATGAGGTGCGCCGACCGATCCAGCGGTTCGATGATGCGCAGGTAAACCGCGGGCGCTGTATCGCCGATGTGCTCGCGGTCGGACCGGACCAGCAGCGTCAAGTTGCCCAGGCGATCGGGGACGTATTCGTTGTCGCGATCGGGAAAGCGGTCCAGGCTGGAGCGCGGAAAGATCTGGTGGACGTCCAGCGGCTCGTGCGCGCCGCTCAGCAGCTTGCCGCTGGGGAACGAGCGGGCGTTCACGCGCTGGAAATACGCGAGCAGCGCGAACAGGATCGCGCTCTCGCCGACGATGTTGTGCAGCAGATCGTCGTCCTCGGGGATCGCGCTCTCCGGCCGCTTCGCGCGCAGCTTGACGTGATCGATCAGGCCGTCGATGTCGCCGCCTTCGGCCAGCGAAGCGTCCTTGGCCAGCTTGGTGTCGACCTCGCCCGCGTAGTGACGCCACAGGCTGGCCGCCAGCGCCCAGCCGGTCCAGCGTTCGTCCAGATCGTGGCCGCGCGCCGCCGCGATCGCGGGCGGGAACAGCAGATACCGGTAGGGCAGCCAGTCGCCGCTGGGGAGGCCCGCGTTGCGAAACAGCGCCACCGCGCTCTTGAACCCGGCCACCGCCGCGTCCCAGCTGCCCTCGATGTTCTGGTAGTGCGCCTGGACCTTGCGCTTCTCCGCGTCGCGGTAGCGCACGCCGCCCCCGCCCAGGAACAATGCCGCGCGGATCAGCAGGTCGGTGTCGACGAACGCGCCGGTGCGGGTTCCTTCCTCGACACCCTCGGGGGCCGAGAAGCCGCGCAGCTCCTTCATCACCAGCACCTCGCGCGCCCGCGTCCGGAAGTTCGCCATCTGCCCGGTCAGGCGCGCCGCCGCCAGATCGCCGGGGCGCAGGCGCACGCCCTGCTGGTTCAGGCGCGCGAAGATCTCGATCACGTTGTCGTCGCCGGCGTCGGCGTCGATCTCGTAGGCGATCACCTCCGCCTGCAGGACGGCGGTGCGGATCGCGTTGGCGCGATCCAGCGCCTCGAAGAACAGCTCGTCGCCCGCGGTCAGCCACTCGCCCAGCGCGCGCTGCACGGCCAGGCTCTCGTTGCCGCCGCGGATCCCCTCGAACAGCACCTCGGCCGGGACCAGCAGGCCGTCGCGCATGCGGCGCTGCAGCGTCTTCGACCGCAGGTGGAACGGGCTCTCCAGCCATTCGTCGCGCGGCGACAGCGCCACCAGCAGGTCCGGATCGGGCGTGGTCTTGTTGCGGAGCCGGCTGCGAAACACCAGGCGGAAGATCGACGTCAGGCGCTGCTGTCCGTCGAGGACGAACAGAGAACCCGGCACGATCGGGCGGGGCGCCTCGGGCGTGCCGCGGAACGTGACCTCATCCGGGGGGCAGATGTCCCAGGCGCGCGTCGAGAACGGCGCCTCGCCTTCCCACTTCGGCTCCCACAGCAGCAGCGCGCCCACCGGATACGACCGATAGAGCGAGTCGTACAGCGCGCGCACGCGTTCGGACGACCACACGAACCCGCGCTGGAGATCGGGCAGGTGCAGCCGCCCGTCGCGCTTCAGCGTGGCGAGGTTGGCGATCTTCCAGGGGGCAGCTTTGAGGTTGAGCGTCCTCGGGGCGGAGGCCATCGCCGCCAGTGTACTCCGGGAGCCATCCGGCGGTGCCGTGTGCGAAAATAGGGCCCTCCAGCCGGGAGCTCCCCCCGTGGCAACTCAGCCGCAGCTCACGCCGACCCTCGCCGCATTGCTCGACCAGCTCGGGGCGATCGCGCGTCCCGACGGCGCGGCGCTGGCCGCGGCGCTGGCGGCGCCCATCACCTTCGACGACGTGCGTGGCTTCGTCCGCTTCGACGACGAGAATTACACGCGCGCGCTGATCTATCGCGACGATCGCCTCGAGCTGCGGCTGCACTGCTGGCGCCCGGGCCAGTCGACGTCGCTGCACGGCCACGGCGCGTCGGCGTGCGCGTTCAAGATCCTGCGCGGCACCGCCACCGAGACGGTGCTGGGCGATCGCGATCGGGTGTGGGCGCCCGGCAGCGTCGTGGTCGAGAACGCGCCGCGCTTCCACCAGGTGATGAACGCGGGGCGCGACCCGCTGCTCACGCTGCACGCCTACAGCCCGCCGCTGCCGATCGACGCGCCCTCGCCGCGCAGCGGGCGCCAGATCGTGATCGTCGGGGGCGGCTTCGCCGGCGCGGCGGTCGCGTACCACCTGCTGCGCGAGATGAACGGCGCCGGGCGCATTCACCTGGTCGAGATGGGGCCGTGGCTCGGGCGCGGCATCGCGTACGGCGTCGAGAGCGAGGTGTTTCGCCTGAACGTCCCGGCCTCGCGCATGAGCATCGATCCGGAGACGCCCGACGACTTCGTGAAGTTCTCGGGCAGCGAGGCGGCGCCGCATGCGTTCCTGGGCCGGGCGCTCTACGCCCGTTACGTGACGTCGCGCCTGGCCGCGCTCGTGAAGAGCAGCCCCGCCAAGCTGCGGCTGTGGCGCGACGAGGCGGTTGCGATCACGCGCAACGCCGTCGTGCTCCGCGGCGGCGCGACGCTGCCCGCGGAGGCGGTGGTGCTGGCGACCGGCATCGTCCCGCGCGTCAAGCATGCGTCGTATCACCCGCGCGTCGTCGACGCGTGGGACGAGTGCGCGCTCGCGACGCTGCCCATGGAGGGACGCCTGCTGCTGCTCGGTTCGGGCCTGTCGGCGCTGGACGTGCTCGCGTTCCTCGACGCGCAGGGGTTCGCGGGCGAGGTCACGCTGGTCTCGCCGCGCGGGCTTCTCCCGCTGCCGCACGAGCCGGAGTTCCAGGGGACCACGCCGCTGGCGGCCGCCGACGCGGACCGCGCGCCGCAGGCGATCCGCCCGCTGGTGCGCTGGGTCCGCCAGACGATCGCGGCAGCGGTGGCCGCCGGCTTGCCCTGGCAGCGCGCGGTCGACAGCCTGCGGCCGCACGTCGTGCGTCTCTATCGCGCGCTGCCGCAAGCGGACCGCGCCAGCTTCGTCCGCCACGTGCGCCCGTACTGGGACGTGTTCCGCCACCGCGCGCCCGCGGACGCGCTGGGGCGCGTCGACGACTGGGCGCGCACGGGGCGGCTGCGCCGGCTCGCCGGCCGCGTGACGATCGACGGCCGCGGTGACCCCTCGGCGGTGACGGTGGCGATCCGCGAGCGCGCCGGGGGCGAACGCCGCGAGCGCTTCGACGCGGTCGTCCGGTGCGTCGGACCCGCGCTGGACGTCGCCGAGGCGACGACGCCGCTGCTGCAGTCGCTGATCGACGGCGGGCTGGCCGCGCTGGCCGCCAGCGGCCTCGGCATCGAGACCACCACCGACGGCCGCGTCGTCGACGCGCGCGGCGAAGCGTCCCACCGCATCTTCGGCATCGGCGCCGTCCGGCGCGCCTGCGACTGGGAGACCACCTCCGTCCCCGACATCGCGAAGCACGCCCAGCAGCTGGCGCGCGAGATCGCGCGCCGCTGATCTATCTAGTGAAAGCCCGTTAGGGGCGGGCCGGTGTGGCGGAGGCCTGCGTCCCTTGCTGCGGCTGCTGCGCCGCTTCCTGTTGCAGCTTCTCGTTCGCGCTGATCTGGATCTCGACGCGCCGGTTGGCCTGGCGTCCTTCGTCGGTCTTGTTGTCGCCGACCGGGCGATCGTCGGCGTAACCGACGCCGGTCATGCGCGCGCGCACGACGCCCTGGGAATCGAGATACCCGATGACGGATTCGGCGCGCGTCTCCGACAGCTTCTTGTTCTTGGCCTTCTTGCCTTTGTTGTCGGTGTGGCCCTCGACGACGATGTTGGTGTCCGGGTACTGCTTGAGCACGCCGGCGAACTCGCCCAGGTCCTTCTCGGAGGCGGCTTTCAGCTTCGCCTTGTTGGTGTCGAACAGGATCGCGGAGTTGAAGCGGACGATCAGCTTGTCGCCCTCGCGCTGCACGTTGGCGCCCTTGACCTTCTTGAGGTCGGCCTCCTGCTTGTCCATGTAGTGACCGATGAGCGCGCCCGTCCCGGCGCCCACGCCGGCACCGACCGCGCCACCGACCGCGGCGCCCTTGCCGCCGCCCGCGAGCGCGCCGACCCCGGCGCCCACCACGGCGCCCGCGCCGCCGCCGATCAGGGCGCCCGTCCCCGCCTTGGTCGCGCAGGCGTACCCGCCCGCGGCCACCAGCAGGATCGCCCCAACCAGCCTCACTTTCGTCATCGTCGTCTTGGTCATCTTCGCCTCCGTGTTCAGCGGGGCGAAATTGTCCACCGCGCTCGAGCGCGAAGCAACCCCCGGAAAACCAAGGCCATTCAAGTGGATGCCGCAAGCCGCCGTATGATTGATGCGGATGCTGCTGTCCAAAAGCGGGTGCGGGATTGTGCTGCTCGCGCTCGCGGGTCTCGCGCTCGGCTGCACGGGCGGCGGCGAGGAGTGCACCACGTGCGGCGTGCCCGGGCAGGGAGGAAGCGCGGCGGGAGGGACGGGCGGCGGGGGACTGGGCGGCGCCGGCGGCGGCAGCGGCGACGCGGGCACGACGGGAACCGGCGGCGTTTCCGGTGGCACGGGCGCCGCGGCGCCCGGTGGGAACGGCGGCGCGGCCGGTGGCGTCGGCGGGACGACGGGCATCGCGGGCACGACGGGCAGCGCGGGCACGACTGGATCGGCCGGCCGCGGCGGAACCACCGGCAGCGCGGGCACGAGCGGGACGGCAGGAACGACCGGCACCGCCGGGACGACGGGAACGGCGGGCAGCGCAGGAACGACGGGCAGCGCTGGGACAACCGGAACAGCGGGCACGACGGGCACCGCGGGAACGACAGGCAGCGCGGGAACGACCGGCACGGCGGGAACGATGGGAACGGCGGGCACGACGGGCACGGCGGGAACGACGGGCGTCGCCGGAACGACCGGGACGGCCGGCACCACCGGCGCGGCGGGCACTGGCGGCACCGGCGGGGCGGGTCAGGTGGTGATGAGCATCGACTTCATCGGCGGCCGTACCTCGATGGGCGGCACCGGCGGCGCGGTGCTGGTGGCCGCGCCCATGATGGCGGCGACGGAGGTCGCGGGCGTCAAGCCGGCCGCGCGCTGGAACGGCGCCGCCAACATCATGGGCACGCTGCCCAGCCTGCTGCTCGCCGACGGGACCGCGACCACCGCCAGCGTCATGTGGAATTCGCCGAGCATGGGCACCAATCCCGGCGAGTGGCTGGTGGGCTTCGCCGACATGGCGGGCAACACGCGCATGATGAACGGCTACCTCGATCCCGTGACGGCCTCGATGCCCGCGGTGGTGACGGTCAGCGGCCTGCCAACGTCGATCACCGCCGCCGGCTACGACGTCTACGTCTACGTCACCGGCGACGTCGGCACGGGCACCGGGACGCGCGTTTACAACTACGCGATCGGCACGGCGATGTTCACGGTCAGTCAGACCGGCCCGGTGCCGACCAGCTTCACGTCGTTCACGCTCGCCCCCACGGGCGGCGCCGGCAACTACATCGTGTTCCGCAACCTGACGACGGCGACGTTCACGTTGACCGCCACGCCCGGGACGGGCAGCGCGACGCGCGCTCCGGTGAACGGCTTGCAGATCGTCGCGCCGACCGGTTCATAAACGCCGCGCCGCGC
>Ga0070673_100000333_pt1 | contig 24646 bp, 17 predicted proteins | sample KBSM23metaG_FD_65342 | JGI IMG/M metagenome (GOLD analysis project Ga0070673, IMG submission 65342) | Miscanthus rhizosphere microbial communities from Kellogg Biological Station, Michigan, USA - KBS M2-3 metaG | ecosystem: Host-associated > Plants > Roots > Rhizosphere > Soil ... | reverse complement strand
CGCCCTGGCACATCCGGGGCGAGCTGTGCGTGAGCATCATCTTCTGGGACGCGTGCCTCGGCTTCGACGAGACGTTCGGCGAAGGGCAGCCGGCGAGCGTGCCCGAGATCGATCCGTGGGTGGGCATCCCGCTTCCGGCGCCGGGTGAAGAAAAGGTCGTCGGCCTCCGAGAGGCGCTCGAGGATGCGGGGAACTGGTCGGGAGTCGTGCCTGCGGGGACGGCGAGCGTGGTGTCGCGGGCGCAGGGGTCGGAGGCGCTGGTGGATCCGGTGGGCGGGATGTCGGTGCACCAGAAGGCGGTGCCTGTCGAGACGGACCATCCGATCAGCCGGTTCGGGGTGGCGAAGGTGAAGACGCCGGTGGTGTACACGCTGGTGGGCGCGACGTTCGGAACGCAGACGACACCGCCGCCGCCGACGCTGAAGACGCTGTCGCCCGTGAGCGACTTCTTCGCGCCGGCGCAGTTCTTCCAGATGGACGACGGCAAGAAGCTGTCTGCGCCCGGATTCGAGCAGCAGCAGGCCGGCTACGTGTTGGGCGAGAACAACAACAACCTGCGGGCGGGGAGCAACGCGACGGTCGACTCGAACTACACGACGTACATCATCGCGGCGGACGGAACGATCAGCGACCCGCAGTTCGACACGACGCCGCAGACGCAGGTGACGGGCCAGAACAAGCGGAGCGCGGTGGCGCTGGGCGGCGTGACGCAGCTGGGGACGCGACGGTTCATCGATCGGCTGATCGACCAAGCGTTCGATATTCGGCCGCCGAGGTTCATCCTTTCCAACAACAACACCCTGACGGCGATCGTGGGCGGGCAGACGCCGACGTCGCGGACGTCGGCGCTGCTGTCGATGGACACCTACCGCTTGCAGAACCCGGCGCAGCGGCTGCAGGTCCAGGTCTCGGCGCCGCACGAGCTGGCCTGAGACCGGGCGCACGGTCGGCTTTGCGGCCGATGTGATAGCGTCATTCCGATGCGGTTCTTGTCTGGACTGCTCGTGTTGCTGGTGGCGTGCGGGACGAAGAACAACGCCGCCGACGGTGGGAGAGGCGGTGGAGGTGGCGCAGCCGCCGGTGCGGCTGGGACCGCTGGCGGCGCGGGTGCTGTTGGAGGCGGTGGCGCAGGCGGCGCAACGGCGGGTTCGGACGGTGGCGGCGCCGGTGGTGCGATCGTGGACGCCTCCTCGGATCGCCCGGTCGATGCATCGCGGAGCGACGCGCCTCGTCCCACGCCCAAGCTGACCTGGACGCTCATGACGCCCGGCTGGGACGCGTATTACATCTCCGGCGCCGCGAACAACGAACTCTGGATGGCGACACGCGGGGGAAGCGCGCTGCAGATCCGGGCCGACGGCACCAGCTCGACGTTCGACCTGCAACTCTCGACAAGCGCCTACGCGACCGATCTATGGGTTGCCGGCCCGAACAACGCGTACATTTCCGCGTTTGCAAATCTGGTTCTGCATTGGGACGGCAGCGGAACGTGGAAGCGCGACATCATGCCCAGCGGGACGGTCTTCGGCTCGGTCTGGGGTTCCGGACCCGACGACGTTTACGCCGTGGGCGGCGGCGGCCCTTATCACTCGACGGGCAACGACGTCTGGACGGTCGTCCCACTGCACGCGACGCTGATCGCCGGGATGGGCCAGATTCGCGGATCGGGACCAACAGACGTCTGGTTGACGGGACTCTACGGCGAGCTCTTCCGCTCGACCGGCGACGGAATGTGGCGCCAGGAAACCACCCCGGAGACGCCAGGCGTGAACCAACTCTGGGTGGCGAGCTCGAACGAAGCGTACTTCATCAACCTCATCACCATCATGCATCGCCTGCCGACCAGCGCCTGCGTCGCCGAGCCGGCGCCGCTGGTGGGCAACGAGCGCATCAACGCGATCTGGGGCTCCGGTCCGAACGACGTGTACGTGGGCACCGACAAGGGCCGCCTGCTTCACTCGGTGGGCGACGGCGTCTGGCAAGACGACGGTTTCACCGGGAACGCCGTCATCCACGGCATCTGGGGACGCAGCGCCAGCGACGTCTACCTCGCGACGAGCAGCGGCATCTACCACGGCGTCCCGTGACGCGCTCCGCGCCGCCGCGCCGTCGCTGATCGCCGCACGCACCGCTCGGGGAAGGCCCTGGGGTTTACCCCAGTACCGCACCTTCGACGATCCGGGTACACCGGAAAGCAGGACGGTAGCGCGATGGCTCAATTGACCTTCTATTCATCGGTCCGGCGGGGCGCAGCGCTCGCGATCACGCGCAACGACGACCCGAACCAGACACCGCCGGGCGACCCCAAGGACCAGCAGCATGCGCGGGTCACCGTCAACCTCGACTTCGGCGAGACGCGCCAGTCGCACACGACGTTGTCGCTGGTCGGTCCGGGCGACATCGCCGGACTGGACGCGCGTTGCATCGTGCGGACGTTCCCGCGCGCCGACGACAACGACGCGGAGGACGCGTTTCTCTGCTACGTCGACTTCGACCAGGTGGACCTGCCGTGGCGGTACACGCCCGCGCAGTTCACGCCCGACCAGCCAGGCGTGAAGACCGACAAGATCCGCCCGTGGATGTTCCTGCTCGTCCTCGTCGAGGGGACGGAGTTCAAGGACGACGACCTGCGCGCGCCGAGCGGGAAGCAGAAGCTGCCGCAGCTCACGGTCCGCGACAGCAGCGTGCTGCCCGATCTGACCCAGGCCTGGGCGTGGGCGCACGTTCAGGGCGAGCAACTGCAGAACGATACGCAGATGGCCGCCGCGCTCGCGGGCCGTCCCGGCGCGCTGGTGGCGCGGCTGATGTCGCCGCGCGCGCTCGCGCCGAGCACGGCGTACCGCGCGTTCCTGGTTCCGACGTTCATGCGCGGCGTGAAGGCCGGGCAAGGCGAGGACCCCGGGACGATCGACGGCCTCGTGGCGGCGTGGCCGCAACCGCAGGGTGATCCGGTCCTTCCGGTCTATCACTCGTGGCGCTTCCAGACGGGCACTGTCGGTTCGTTCCGCGAGGCCGCGCGCCAGCTCCGTCCCACACCCGAGCTGCCGCCCACCGTCGGCCAGCGCGCGATGGACATCTCTGACCCGGGCTTCCTGTTGCCGTCGCCCACCGGCGGCGCGCAGATGAACATGGGCGGCGCGCTGCAGACGACCGCGCAGGCGGACGAGGACGATCCGGATCTCGCCGCCGATTGGCGCAACGAGCTGGGCGCGTTCATCGATCTCGGCAATCTGGAGGGCCAGCAGCTGCGCGTGGTCGCGCCGCCGCTGTATGGACGCTGGTACGCCGCCGAGGATCACCTCGACCGGCAGCCGACGCCGGTCACGAACCCGCCCTGGTTCCACCTGCTCAACTCCGATCCGCGCTACCGCGTCGCCGCCGGGCTGGGAACCGAGGTGGTGCAGCGCGATCAGCAGGCGATGCTGGCGGCGGCCTTCGAGCAGACGTCGCGCATCGTCGACAACGTCAACCGCGTCCGGAAGGTCATGCAGCTGGGCCGCGACGTGTTCACCCAGCTGATCACCCGGCACCTCCCCCTGGCAGCTCCGGGGTCCAGCTTCCTCATCACCTCGCTCCTGCACGGCAAGATCCTGAACTGCACCGGCGCGACGCCGCGCCCGACGATCGGCGGCTTCATGAACGGCACGCCGTTCTTCGGACGCGCGCACGGCTGGCGGCGGACGTTCCGCGGCGACCCGACGGAGGTGTTCGGCGCCATCAACAACGGCGACTTCGTGCCCGTGCCCGCCACGCCGCCGAACATGTCGACACCCGACACGACCGTCGGCCCGACCATCCCGGGTGGGCTGCCCGACCCCGGCGTCGGCACGATCATCTCGACGATGAGCGCCGACCAGCGCCTGTACTGGGGCGTCGTGATCTTCTGGGTGGCGCGGCGCCTGCTGTCGACGGAAGCCGGCAAGTACTGGTGGTTGCTGCGCAGGTTGCTTCGCCTCGGTCTCGATCTGATCCAGCTCGCGAGCACGCAGGGCGTGACGTCCGTGACCGTCCTGCAGAAGCTGCGCGCGGGGACGCTGATGGGAAATGACATCCTGGCGATCCCGCCCGCGAGCAACTTCGTATCGGTGTCACGCGATCCGGTGCTGGGCAATCCCAGCGGCTGGCCAACCGCGCGCCCGTCGGCGACCGGCCCGGACAGCGCGCAGGCCACCGCGTTCAAGCAGGCGGCGGCGGCGCTGTTCGATTTCCTGAACGGCGCCCCCGCCCCCGGTCCGTCCCTGGTTCGCGCCGACATTCCGAGCCTGGTCACCTGCATCCTCAACACGCTGTCGCCCGCGCTCACGTTCGTCGCCGCCGAGCAGAGCCGTCACGTGCCGCTTCGCACGCTGACCTGGCACGCGGCCGACGCGCTCGAGCCGATCCTCTTCTCGCCGGAGATCAGCTACCCCGTCTGGGGTTTGCTCCGGGACATCTCGGTCGACTGGATCCTCCCCAGCGTCGGCGATCTGCCCCGCAATTCGGTCAGCCTCGTGACGACGAACCAGAAGTTCATCGAGTCGTTCATGGTCGGACTGAACCACGAGATGAACCGCGAGCTGCTCTGGAACGGCTATCCGACCGACCAGCGCGGGACCTACTTCAAGCAGTTCTGGGATTTTCGCGGCTGGGTGCAGGGCGGCGGCCAGCAGCCGCGAACGGACGAGGACTTCCGCGACATCACGTCCATCGACGGGTGGGGGCGCACCACCGATCTCGGCACGCACAACGGACGCCGGCCGCCGCCCCCCGCGAGCCTGGTGCTGGTCGTGCGCGGCGACGTCGTCAAGCGCTACCCGAACGTCGTCGTTTACGCCTGCGCGGCGAAGGCCTCGCCCGGCGGCGGCCTGACGCTCGACGACGCCCAGCAGCTTTATCCCGACTTCCAGTCCGTGCTGACCGGCGACACCGCGTTCTACGGTTTCCAGCTGACGGAGGAGAAGGCGAAGGGCACCGACGGCGGCAACGGATTCTTCTTCGTCCTGCAGGAGCACCCGTCGGAGCCGCACTTCAACAACCGCGCCAGCGGGAAGATCGGAGTCCCCACCGAGTACTCCGCCGCCGTCGGCGGGGACGTTCCCGCCATTGCGTACGAGCAACCGACGCGCGTGGCGATCCACGGCAGGGACCTGTTGCCGTCGACGACGACCTGACGAAAGGGAAAGACAGCGATGTCCGTAACACCGAGCCTCAAGACCGCGCGATCGAACCTGGCGCTCAAGCGCATCGAAACGGCGAAGAAGCTGTTCGCGCGAGAGACCGCGCGGCAGGCCTACCTGGATGCGCAGCGCACGTTTCCCGCCGGCAGCCAGGAGGTCACGGATGCGCTGGCGGCGAAGATCGCCGCCGAGGGCCTTCTGGTCGCGGCGCGCAGCGACGAGACGAACGCCCGCACGGCCCTGAACAACGAGATCAAGGCATGGCTCACCGCACCGGGCACACCGCCGCAACCGCCCCGTACGCCCGACGCCGACTTTGCGCGCATGCTGAATACGGGCGCCCCGGTCGCGCTGTTTCCCGTCCGGCTCGAGACGCGCTTTGGCTTCGACACGTCCACGCCGCCCAAACCGGTGCTGCGCGTCCGCATCTACCCGGACGAGTTCCTGTCCGACATGCACGAGCGTGAGCTGCTGCCGTCGGAGTCGAAGGCCGGCCACGACTATTGGTTCGAGCTCCCGACCGACGACGAGGGCCAGCCGATCGAGGACGTCAACCGCTGGACGAAGCTCGCCAAGGACTTCGGCGTGCCGCGCGCGGCCTACATCGTGCGCGCCATGGCGCCGGACGCCGTGACGCCGCCGGCGCGCGCGACGTCGCCGAGCCGCGCCGCGGAGGCCGTGCTTCCCGACCGCTTCGTGGCGCTGGCGTTCAAGGGCGGCGAGCTGCGCAAGATGAAGGCGGGCGAGCCGATCCCGGAGCCGCTTTCGCTGACGCCCGATCCATCGGACGACGTGCAGCCGATGGTGGATGTCGCGGACGGCTTCCAGGTGCCGGCCACCGTCGCGTGGACGGTCAAGTACGACGAGGCGGTGAGCAAGGGGATGGCGATCACCCTGGACAACCTGGCGGCTGACGAAGCGTCAGGCGGCTTCGATCGCGTGATGGTGCTGGGCGTGAAGACGTCGATGGAGCCAGAAGACGCGGTCTCGTTCATCACGAACCTGGTCGGCGCGCACCACTACACGCGTGGCATCGATCTGGTCCCGCAGGGGACGCCGACCAACAACGTCCCGGGCCGGCCCACGCCGTTCACGATGAGCGAGCCGACCGGCGCGGAGAGCTTCCAGATCGAGCGCGTCGGTCCCGCAGATCAGAACGAACCGCCGTTCACGCCGGATTTCTGGTGGCTCGCCGACATGTTCGGCTTCGATCCCCAGTTCAACGCCTTCCGCTTCATGCGCGAATCGGTCCTCCTCCGGCACGACATCCACCACGCCACCAACATGCGGCGTGTGCTCTGGCGGGGGACCCTGGGCTACTTCATGAGCCAGATGATGAACCCGGAACCGTACCTGTTCGGCAGCGGCACCCCGAACTTCGCACCCGAGACCGTCACCGCCGCGCGCCATTTCTTCACGGGCTTCGTCAAGGGACAAGGCCCGGCGCCCGCGTTTCGCGTCGGCGCCGTTCCCTACGGCGTCCTCCCGGCGATCTCCGTGTCGCGCATGGTCGCGGCCGAGGATGAGAACGCAACCGCGATCGGCGTGATGGCCCGCTTGCTCTCGTACTGGCGAAATGCGGCGGCCGGCGTTTCGGTCGTGCCGCGCAATTCGGCGCGCCCGCACATCGATCTGATGAGGGTGCTCTCGCAGAAGTGGCGTTCGGACGGCGCGTACGTGCGGACCAGCACCGGCGTTCAAACGACGACGAACCTCTTTCAGCTCCTGCAAGGGGACTTCGCCGCATACCTGGACGGGTTGACCAAACCCGCTCCGTCGATGGCGGCATCGCTCGGTCACCCGGAATGGGCCAACGCCCGGATCTTCAGCCTCAACTTCAGCCAGCGCACCACCCGGCACCGCGGGCCGCTGGTCACGGGGCATCCCTCGCAGGACGGCCTGCTCGTCACGGCCATTCCGGACAACCAGCAGGAAGGTCCCGAGGACGCCCTCAATTACCTCGAGCTCCTGAGCAGCGACCTGTTGCTGGTCAACAAGGTCGAGCGGGAGACCTTCATGGGCAACGTCGGCCCGGTGGGCGAGCTGCTGCCGCTGCTGTACCTGCTCGCGCGGCACTCCCTGCTGCTGGAGATGGTCGAGATCGGGCAGCGGACGGTGCCGACCGCCTTCCCCTCGCAAGGGAAGCTGGACAACGAGTTCTGGAACATCGCGCCCGCGGAGACCAACACACCCGTCTTTCAGATCCTGAAGGCCATCCCGACCGGCTTCCAGCGCACGCTGTTCGAGGCGATCAAGTTCAATAAGAAGAGTCCAACGGACATTCCGTTCCTCGACAACACCGCCCAGTTCGACGAGCTGCAGATCGCGCTTCACCAGCTGTCGTCGCTGCCGGTGGCCGATCTCGAGCGCCTGATGATGGAGACGATCGACCTCGCCGCGCACCGGCTGGATGCGTTCATCACGGGCCTGGCCACACGGCGCCTGCTGAACTTCCGCGCCGGCGAGCGGGCCATCCCCCGCGCCGCGACGACCTACTACGGCGCCTATGGCTTCGTCGAGGACGTGCGACCGATCGCGCGCACCACCCGGCAGATCACCGACCTCGGATCCGTCGACGTGCAGGCGAACAACGGCGGATACATCCACACGCCGTCGCTGCGCCACGCCACCACGGCGGCGATCCTGCGGAGCGGGCGCATGACTGAGAAGACCAGCACCCGATACATGATCGAGCTGCCGTCGAAGCGCGCTCGGGTGGCGCGCGATCTGATGGACGCCGTGCGCGACGGGCAGGCGCTGGGCGCGGTCCTGGGAGCGCGGCTCGAGCGCGGGCTGCGCGACGCCGGGCGGACCCAGAACATCCCCCAGATGGAGCTGTACATCCTGGCCCTGCGCCTGCTCTTTCCGCAGGTCGCGAACAAGTCCGGGAACGATCCCGGGCTGCCCGCCGATCGCATCGCGGCGCGCAACGTCGTCGACGGCAAGCTGGTCCGCGACAAGTCGCACGGGCCGGGCGGCCTGCCGTTCGGGACGGCTAACCTGCCGCAGCGCGGGTCGCGCGAGGAGAAAGCGATCAGCGCGGAGATCGCGAAGCTGGACGAGCTGATGGACGCTGCCGGCGATCTGGTGGTGTCCGAGGCGATGTACCAGATCGCGGCGGGTGATCCGATCACCGCCGAGGCGGCGATGAACTTCCTCCCCGCCGGGAACAACCCGCCGGAGCCGCAGGTGACGGACACGCCGACGAACGGGATCGCGGTGAGTCACCGGGTGGCGCTGGTTCTGGAACCGCCGACTGCGCCGGCGGTGGACGGCTGGACCAGAACCACGCCGCGTGGGTCGGTCGATCCGTTCGTCGAGGACTGGGCCGAGCGGCAGCTCGGCGATCCGACCACGGTGACCGCGACGATCCGCTACCAGGTCAGCGGTACGCCCGGCGAGCCGCAGCCGCCGCCGACGACCACGACGTTCTCGATGGCCGACCTGCAGATCGGCGCGCTGGACTTCCTGGCGCTGGCGCAGAGCACGTCTGTCCCTGGCCAGCGCTCCCCCCTCGACCGGATGATCGAGACCTTGTTCATGGAGGAATCGCCGGAGGCGACGATCCTGGAGATCACCTACGACACACCGGGCGTGGCCGGACGAAGCATCGCGCAGTTCTTCGAGCTGGCCCGCGCGCTCGGCGGCGTGCTGGGCGGCGCGCGCGAACTGACCGTCGCCGACCTGCGCCGCGCGGAGGACGGCGTCGACGACCTCGCGCTCCAGACCGCGGCCGATGACCTGAGCGGTCAGGCGCAGGCGGCGATCGATGCGCTCGGGGTCGTGCGCGACGCGCTCGCCGGCGCGGACCAATATCAGGCGCTCCGTGACGCATCGGCGTACCTCGCGGACGCGTTCCCCGAACCGAACCCAAGCCAGGCTCAGGTGGAAGCCGCCGCCATCGGCGCGCAATCGGAGCTGGCTCGCCGGGTGACCGACGCGCAGAGCACGCTCGACGGCTCCGCGGCCGGCAGCAACGCGGCACGCGTCGCGGGCGCGGTCCAGGCGCTGCGGATCCTGTTCGGCCGCAACACGCTGGCGGTGATGCCCGCCTTCGACGTCCAGGGCGCCGACGAGATCAAGAAGTCGCTGGCCGACCTCGACCGCCCGCTCGTCATTGGTGATGCGACGACGTTCGAGCCCCACCACGCGCCCTGGCGCTTTCTCCAGCGGGCGTCGCGCGTGCACGAGCGCCTCGCGGGCTGGCGCCGTTTTCGGATGTACGCCGGCGCGCTCGGGGCCCCCACGCCGCGCACCTCGGTCGCGCAGCTGCCGTTCGTCGAGCACGAGGAGTGGGCGGGACGCGCGCGGCTGCTGGCGAGCCGCACCTCTCTGTTGCTGGTGTCGGCCAACGGTCAGACAGATCCGCCGAACACCGCCCAGCCATGGCGCGGATTGCTCCTGGACCAGTGGACGGAGATCGTCCCGTCCGACACGGCGGAGACCGCCCTGGCGTTCCACTACGACAGCCAGAACTCGGAGGCGCCGCAGGTGATCCTGATGGCGGTGCATTCGGGCAAGGCCGGCGGTTGGACGCTGGCCGAGCTGTACACGACCGTCAACGAGACGATGGATCTCGCCCTGTCGCGCCCGGTCGACAACGACATGATCGCGCTGGGCCAGCTCGATCCGCCCATCCTTCTGGCTTCCAATTCGGAGAACAACACTGTGAGTACAACCATCGGACCGGCAGCGCGGCAAGGGCCGCCGGTGATCGGGTAAAGCCATGTCATCGATAACCAGCTGGCAACGTTTGGTTCCCATCTCGCGGTCGAGCGACTTCGCGACCGCCATCGCCGCGGAGGTCCACGATCCGATGTGGATGCTCGCCCGACAGCATCAGATCGGCGAGCTGCGCGGCGAAGACACCGGATCGCCGGCGTTCGTGCGCATCGGGTACAGGCCGGCGCCCCTCGTCGACCTGGTCCTGACCGCGAGCCCCAGCAACAGCACCACCGTTCCTTTCGATTCGACGAGGCCGATCGAAGCGCAGATCCTGCCCGAACCGTTCGCGCCCGATCTCGCGACGAAGGTCGAGCTGAGCCTCACCTTCTTCCAGATCCTCTCCGAGGCGTTCCCCACGCGCGCGGGCGACATCCAGACGGCGTTCCTCTCGGTGCAGTCGCTGACGCAGGTGCCTCTGCCGGCACCGGTCGCCGCGAACTTCGATCCCATCGACGAAGGAACGGCCGCGTTCGCGGACATGACGGTCGGTCGCGTGCTCGACGGGGTAGAGGTCTACAAGCTCGCGAAAACTTCGCCGCCCACGATCCCGGACGAGGTGGCCACGATCCTGACGCCCTCGGAGCTGCAGACGCTGCTCGCGGCGTATTCAGCGTTCGTCAGCTGGGTCGAGGGGACGTTCGGTCAGATCGGCACCGACGATCCGAAAGGGTGGAACCCCACCCAGCTGGACTACGACATCAAGCTGCGGTTCGGCGCGGCGGCGTCGAGCGTGACGGTCGAGGTCCATCCCAACGAGAACGGATCGGTCGACTGGACGTCGTTCGATCTGCAGCCGACGACCAACCAGCCGTTCAATTCGGTGGGCGTGCAGGTGGCGCGCGAAGTTCCCACCCACGTGCGCTTCCCCGGCATGCCGGCGCCCCGGTACTGGGACTTCGAGAGCGGCGATCTTCCGTGGATGGACGTCGACGCGAGCCGGCCCGAGCTGGCGCGTTTGCTCGCGATCGACTTCGCGATGCTCTACGGCGTCGACATGTTCGTCGTGCCGCTGGTGCTGCCGGTCGGCATCGCGGTCGCCGTCGACACGGTCGTCGTGTACGACGTGTTCGGCGGGCGCGTGGTCGTCGATCCGGTCGAGGCGGGCCGCGCGGCCGCCATCAACCCCGATCGCTTCACGATGTTCACCACGGCGATCAACGATCCCAGCGGCGCCACGCCGGCGGGCGCCGTCACCAACTTCATGGTCCTGCCGCCCGGCGCGGGGAAGGCGTTGCAGCACGGCCCCGCGCTCGAGGAGGTCCGCTTCGCGCGCGACGAGGTCGCGAACATGATCTGGGGGATCGAGGCGGTCACCGAGAGTCGGATCGGCGAGCGCCGACGCGGCAGCGAGCGCGACGCGGCTGTCGACGCGACGCTGCCGCCGCGCAGGCCGCCTGAGCCCACCACCGCGCCCCTGCGCTACCAGGTCGAGAGCAAGGTGCCGGTGAACTGGATCCCGTTCCTGATCCCGGTGACGCAACCGTCGACCCAGCTGGAGAAGGGGGCCACCGCGCGCCCCAGCGACGACGAGCTGCTGCCGGTCCACGCGGTCGGGAAGATCCTCAGCCCGGGCGGCAATCCGGCCTCGGCGTACCGTCTGAACGAAGAGCAGGTGGGACGGACGGGGACGCGCGTCGAGCGGCTGGTGTTCGGGTCCCGATCGTCCGACGGGAAGGCCCACCTCTGGGTGGCGCGCCGTCGCCGTGTGGGCGGAGGCGAGACCCAGAGCGGACTGCGCTTCGACGCGGCCCAGTCGACAGAAACTTAGAAGGAAGAGGAGAACTCGCATGCCCGTCACCGGACTCCCGAGCGCAGACAGCCTGGTCGGCCCGATCGCCACCCTCCGGCGCACGCTGGCGATCGAGGAGGCCGGGTTTCGCAACAGCGTCTTCACGGCGACCAGCACCGACACCAACGTGACCGCGACCGCCAACGGAATGGTCGAAGCGGTGACGGTCTCCATCAAGGACGCGGCGTACCCGACGGCGTTTCCGCCCGCGACGCTGGCGGCGCTGGCGGCGTCGATCAAGGACGCGTGCGGCAAGGCCCTGACCAACGCCAACAACGATACCAAGCCGAAAGCGTCCGCCGACGCGGCCAACTACACGCTGACGGGCATCCCGAACCTGAATCAGCCGCCGCCGACGACGCCCGGCTTCCAGAGCTCGGACGCCGACCTGACGGCGTTGCTGCGCGCGCAGGATCCGATCATCGCCGCCAAGCAGTTCCAGGGCATCTCGGGCGCGGCGAGCGCGATCGTCGACGGAACGCTGTCCCTGGTCAGCATCACGCTGACGCCACCGATGCCGCAGTTCAAGACGATCCTGGAGCAGGACGTGGTCCTCGCGATCAACCTCGCGCTCGACAAGGCCAAGCACCTGTTCGAGGACGGAATCCAGAAGCGCGTGAACGACGGCCTGGATTCCAGCGCCGTCACCTTCCCGACGGCTTGCATCTGGGCGCAGGGCAACCTGGCGCTGGCCGACCGCGTGAAGATCAAGAAGCAGGACGGGACCTTCGCGCCGGTCGTCAACGCGGGATCGACGGGAACCAACATCGGCGCCGATGCGCAGACGGGCGACGTCTGGAGCCGCGCCGCCGTCGAGGTCCGCGATCGCGGCAAGGTCAACGGCAACATGCGGACCATGTCGACGCTGACGCTGCGGGCGAACGCATCCGTGACGGGCACGACCACCCAGAACGGTGCGCTTCTCCAGATCCCTAAGCTGACCCTGAGCGTGACGTTTCCCGGGACGAACCAGGGGAACAAAACCGTGGCGCCGAACGGAACACTTACGCTGGCGCCGGGCGCGTACGCCGACGTCACCGTGAACGCGGGCGCGACCCTGTTCCTCAGCACCGGAACCTACTTCATGAACAACCTCGACATCGAGCCCAACGCGAAGATCTCGTGCACGTCGGGCAGCGGCCTGATCGTGGTGAACATCAAGACGGGTTTCATTTTTCGTGGGTCGGTCGTCGAGAAGGTGGGCAGCGCGCGGCCCAAACTGTACGTCGGCGTGTTCGGCACGTCGTCGATCCCGATCGAGGGCCCGTTCACGGGTACGCTGATGGCGCTCACCGCGCCGGTCACGCTGGCGACGTTGACGCCGCCGAAGGCGCACACGGGCGCGTTCTACGCCAAAGACATCACCATCAACCCGGACAATACCATCACGCACTTCCCGTTCTCCGGTCCGCCGACGCCGACGTCCACCTGACGGGGCCTGCCGACCGACGGCGATCATCGATCGCGCGAGCTGTGTCGTGGCCAACGATCGCGTGCGCGATTGTCAGGCTTCGGGCGAGTTGCGCTGCGCGTGGCGTCGACTCCGCAACCCGGAGGACTCTTGACCGCGGAGTCCCGGATTTGGGATCCTCGTCAGGCCAGCCAAGGATTTTGGTGATGGGGGGCCTGGGTTGGAACCAAGGGGTTCCCATGTCATCTCGTTCGGGCTTCGTGGCGGTGCTGGCCAGGCGGTTGGTGAAGTTCCCGCTCCGGCGCGCTTCACCGAAGCGAGCGCTCCGACGGGAGAGTTCGTCGCTCATCGCGTTGATAGCCGGCGTCGAAGCGATCGGCGCCCCGGCGTTCATCGTCGAGAAGAGCGGTCGAGTATTGCACGCGAATGCGAACGGACGGTTGCTCATCGAATGCGATCCGACGGCGATTGCGCCGTTGTTGGCGCGAATGCTCGCGGGCGCGCCGAGCGACGGCGGGTGGGAGCTGATTCCGTTGTCAGGACGTAATGGGTCGCAGCGCTTCCTCGCCATTCGAAGCGTCGCGACGCGGACCGCCTCCGCGGTCGCCTTCGTCCACACGGCGAGCGAGCGCTGGAAATTGACCCGCCGGCAGGTCCAGGTGCTGGATCTCGTCGCGCGCGGGATGATGAACGCCGACATCGGACGCGAGCTCCAGATCGGCGTGACGACCGTCGAATTTCACGTCGCCGCCATCTTCGACAAGGCGGGCGTCAGCAACCGCGCCACCCTCATCGCCCGGCTTCACGAGCTCTGAAAGTGAAGATCGGACTGGAGCGGACGCGGAGTGTCAGCATGTGCGCAAGATCCCGCCGCACCTGCCGATGACAGGCCCGTGACGCAGCGGATCCCGGTGCTGGACGGCGTGCGCGGCCTGGCGGTGTTGCTCGTCATGGCCTACCACTTCCAGCTGTTTGGCACCGGCCCGGTCCGGGTCGCGGCCGCGTACACCTTCCTCTCGGGATTTGGCTGGGCCGGCGTGGACCTCTTCTTTGTCCTGTCGGGATTCCTCATCACCGGCATCCTGATCGACTCGCGCGCGCGGGCCGACTACTACCGGGTCTTCTACGCGCGGCGGACGCTGCGGATCTTTCCGCTCTACTACGTCAGCCTCGCGCTCCTCTTCTGGGCGGCGCCGGCGTCGGCCTGGGGCTACGTCCTCAACTGGACGATCGGTCTGGGGGGCTGGCGTGCGGTCTCGCTGGTCGTCTCGCACTTCTGGTCGCTGTGCATCGAGGAGCAGTTCTACGTCGCGTGGCCCGCGTGCGTACGCGTCTTCGAGCGGCGCGGTCTTGCGTGGCTCTCGGTCGGACTGATCGTCGCCGCGCCGATCTTGCGCGCGCTCTGCCATCGCCTGAACCTGCCGCTGGGGAGCTACACGTTCACGATCTGCCGCACCGATGCGCTCGCGCTCGGCGCGCTGCTGGCGATGGCATTTCGAGATCCACAGATCTGGCTTCGCGTGGTGCGCTGGGCGCCACGGACCGGCGCCGTCACCGCGGCGGGCTTCGCCGCCGTCGTCGTGCTGGGCGGCACGAACTCGTACGGCACGACGGTGATGGACACGATCGGACTCACATTGATCGACTGGACGTTTGCGGCGCTGTTGGTCCTGGCGCTGGCGGCGCCCGCAGGCGCGCGGCTGCAGCGGGTGCTGTCGTGCGCGCCGCTGCGATTCTTCGGCAAGTACAGCTACGGGCTATACGTCTGGCATCCGCCGGTGGTGTTCACGTTGGCGGGCGCAGGATTCACGGAAGCGTTTCTGCTGAGGTCAGTCACGAGCCGCGCCTGGGCCGCCGTCCTGGCCCTGAACGTCGTCGCCTTCGCGATCTCCGTGACCATCGCGCTCGCGAGCTGGCATCTGCTGGAGAAGCACTTCCTCGCCCTGAAGGACCGCATCGGCGTCGCCAAACGACTCGGCGCCCACCCCACCACGTCGTGAGATCCGCTGGTTGAACCCCATGGCGTCCGCGGGTCGCGGATCTATGTTGGAGACTCGTGCAGGGGGCAAGGTTGGGGTGGTTGTTGGGAGTGGTGCTTGGCCTGTCGTTGATGATGGGCGCTGGCGCGGAGGCGAGCGCCCGGCGGTCGTCGGGACCCGCGGCGCGGCAGCGGCATCGTGCTCGCCCCGGAGCCGGCCACCTGGTGGCGCACCGGCGAGGGCCGACGCGATCTCACGCCCGGGTGCGACGTCACGCTGAGCGCGCGGCGCCGGCCCTGGCCGAGGCGAATGCGCCGCCGGACGTTGCCTTCGTGACCCTCACGACCGCTACCAAGGGCACCTCGTTCTACGTGGACAGCCGTCGCGTCGGTAGCGGGTCGACGGTGCACCAGTCGCTGCCGCCGGGGTATCACCAATTTCAGGCCGTGCATCCGAGCGGCGCCCGCTGGCAGAAGTACCTGAGCTTCGACGCAGGCGACGATCGCACGCTGATCATCCACTGGTGACAGCGTGTAGGGTCGTCAGGGGCAAAACCGCGGCGTGCTCAGCTGGGAGCGAACGTTGGTGATGGTCGTCGCCCAGCTCGAATTCGGGTTGTACTGGGTGACGGCGACGACGCCGTCCGCGATCCGCGCGTTGATGTTGGCGACGACGTCCCAGTTCGCGTCGTGCCCGGCCGAGCTGCCGCCCACCCCGTAGCCCGTGTCCGCCAGGATCGGTTTTCCGGTCACCTGGCTGACGCCCGCCCAGGTCATCAGGTTATCGGGTCGAATCTTGGCGGAGGCGGCGTCGGTGCTGCCGCCGGACGTGTTGATGAACGTGAACTTCGTCATGTCGAAGTGTGAGTACCAGTCGGCGCCGTTATCCATCCCGTTGCTGCCGACCCACGGCGAGATATCGAGCGAGAAGATCGCGTTCGGTAGCACCTGTTTCATGGCGTCGACGAACTGACCCATGATCGTGCCCGCCTGCGCCGCGGTCATCGGCTGTGTCTGCGAATTCGTGTACGTGTACTGGTACCAGTCCGGCTCCATCTCGAAGATGATCGGCTTGGTCGTCCCGTAGCAGTTCGCGAAACCCTGCGCGTAGCTCTTGTAGACGTTGATGATGGCGGTGAGGTTCTGCTGGATGTCGGCGGCGCCCTGGTGGCAGAGATCGTTGTTGCTGCCGCAGCTTGTGACGTTGCAGTCGCAGCGGCCGAAGTGGCGCTTGACGTAGAACGCGGCGACGTACGCGACGATCACCGGCACCTTGTTCACGAACTGGCCGTTCGACGCCGTCTGCGTACAGACGTTCATCATGTCGAACGTATCTTTCTGTCCCATCCAGCCGGGCGTGAAGATGTCGAGCTGCTGCACGAGCCCGCTGTTCGCCTTGCTGTCGATCGCGCCGAAGTGAAATCGGCACGAGCTGAAGACCTTGTTGACGGGGACGACGCCGGTTCCGCCGGCACCGGTGGTCCCGCCGCTGCCGGCTGCCGCGGTTCCGCCTCGCCCGCCGCTGGCGCCGCCGGTGCCGCCCCGTGCGCCGCCGGTCCCGCCGCTGCCGCCGGTCGCACCCCCGCGCCCCGCGGTCATGCCGGCGCCGCCGATTCCCGCCGACCCGCCCGCGCCGGTCGTCCCCGCCACGCCGGCCCCGCCCTGCCCCGCGGCTCCCGTGCCGCCGGACGCGCCGGCGATCCCCGTGCCGGCGTTTCCGCCGGATCCCGCGCTTCCCGTCGTGCCGCCGGCGCTCGCGCCGCCGCTCCCCGCGCCCGCTCCGGACGCTCCCCCGGCGCCGGCCATTCCCCCCGCGCCTGCTCCGGCGTCCGACGGCGATTCGCTGCCGCCGCACCCGATCAAGGCGAGCAACACCGCGGCGAGCGCGGCCCTCGGCAGGGAGACCCTGGCGGTCACGGCAACACCAGTCATTACCGATCTATGTGGCAAGAGACAATCTCCTTCGTCGATTCTGCAGCGCAGGCCGGCCGTCAACGGCAGCATCGCCGCGGCCATCGAAGGCAAGTTCGGGAACGCGCAGTTCTCCGATCGGACCGTCGCGAGCGAGCTGTTCATCAACCCGCTGATGGCGATCTACTTCGCCTTCGACCTTCCCGCCGTCGCGAGGCAGTCCTTGTATCTCCACTTGCTCGAGGACACCGAAACGATCTTCGACGTCGGCACGCGAATCCGGGCGTTCCGGCGCAGCGTCCAGACCCGCCCGCGGGTGCCCATTCCCCACTGACCTCGCCACCGTCGCGGTCATCCGCGCCGAAGCAGGACATCGATGTCAGGGTCGCGCACGCGCGACGCCTGAAAGTGCGCGACATCGTGTGTGGCACAGGCTCTGCAAACCCGGCGACCGGACCTGACGCCGTGAATGCTCATGCCCGGATGCGCGATTGGATGGACAGGCGCAAGGCGCGCCGGCTCAGCGAGGTGGCGTCCTCGATCGCGGAGGACGATCCCCTGCGCGCCCTGCGGCTGAGACGAAAGGCGCTTCGTTACCTCCTGCCGCCCGGGCAGCGGGGCGGCGCGCGCGTTCTCGATCCCACCGAGGCCGACGCGGGCGAGCTGCTGTCCGCGCTGGAGCGACCGCTCCGGTCCGCCGTCCGGCGCTGGGTCGCCGGCCGCCGGCGTCAGGTTGCGATGGCGACGCTCGGCATCGGCGTCTGCGCGGCGGCGCTGGTGGCGGCCGTCCCCGGCCTGCGGCGGACCGTGTTTCCGCCCAATCTGGCGGCCGGCAAAAGCTGGCGCGCGAGCAGCCGACTCGACAACTGGACAGACACCGGAATCATCTCCGACAAGGCCGCGCCCGATCTCTTCTTTCACACGGTGGGGGAGGACGCGCCGTGGATCATCGTCGATCTCGAGAAGGTGCGGCGCCTCCATCGGGTCGAGATAACGAACCGGCTCGACTGCTGTCGCGATCGCGCCCAGCCGCTCGAAGTGGGGATCAGCAAGGACGGGTCCGCGTGGAAGCGGGTTGCTTATCGAAGGATCGCGTTCCGAGAGTGGAACCCCTCGTTCGACCCGACCGAGGGGCGATTCGTACGCGTGAGGATACCGAGGCCGAGCTTGCTCCACCTGGCCCGGCTCGCGGTCTATTGACGATGCCTATCTGGCCAGCGCTCCGACGCGCGCTCGGCAGGCGCCACGAGACGGGCTGGGCGTTCACGCTGGGCGTGACGGCCGTTTATGCGGTCGCGCTGGTGCTCGCGCACGTCCACCACGAGCCGTGGCGCGACGAGATTCACTGCTGGACGATGGGCCGCGAGGCGACCGGGCTCTGGGACCTGTTCACGGGCGACCGCCGGTACGAGGGCCACCCCGTGCTCTGGTACTACCTCCTTCACCTCGTTTCTCGAGTGACCTGGAGCTATCTCGCGATCCACGTCGTCACCATCGTCATCAGCGTCTCGGCGGCGGCGCTGTGGCTAAGGTGGGCGCCGATTCCTCGGATCCTTCGGGTGCTCCTGCTCTGCTCCTACTACTTCTTCTTCGAGTACGGGGTCATTTCCCGCTCGTATGGGCTGGGCGTGTTGCTGGTGTTTGTCGCCTGCGCGTCGCACGATCCGCTCCGTCCCCACTACCTCCGGTCGGGCGTGGTGCTCGCCTTGCTGGCCGCCACGAGCCTTTACGGAGTGGCCATGGCGATCGCGCTCGGCGGGTACATCTTCAGCGGTCTCCGGGTGCGGCGGGCGGAGGGTGAACAGTGGCGATGGCTCGTCTCGGTGACGGGGGCCTGGCTCGCCGGCGTCGCCGTCCTCGTCGCAGGTCTGGTCGTGACGGTCGTGACCACGCTGCCACCCGCCGACTCCTCGATCGTGACGCAGACGATGCCCGAGCTCCCGACGGCCCTTCGCCGCGCGGGCGCCATCTACTGGGCCGCGATGTTCCCCTACAGCGGCCTCAAATCCTGGAATTGGTGGGGAAGCGAGTACCTCGGCAGCGGCATCCCGGCCCTGGCGGACGCGATTCCGTGGCTGGGCGGCGCCTGGTTCCTGGCCTGGTTGGTCGCCTTCCGGCGGCGGCGGAGGGTCGCCCTCACGCTGGGCCTCGGGATCCTCGCCATCAACGCCGCGCAGCTCGGCATTGGCGGCGGCCAGTGGCGCCACACCGGCAGCAACTTCGTGCTGCTGGTGGCCTGTCTGTGGTTGTACGCACGCGAGACACGGGGCCGCGAACCCGCCCGCCTGCTGCACGGGCTGTTCGCCGCCAACCTGTTGTTCCTGGCGATCACGGGCGTCGTCGCTGTCCGCACCGACTGGCGCATGCAGTTCTCGGGCGCCCCCGAGGCCGCCCGGTTCATCCGCGACCATCACCTGGAAAACCGCCCCGCGGTCGGGAACGCCGATCATCCCGCCGCCCAGATCGCCGCCATCCTCGACCGCCCGTTCTACATGCCTGTCACCGGCGAGACGACGGAATCGATCGTCTTCTACCAGCGCCGTTCCTTACCGAGCCACGACCAGCTGGTCCGCGACGCCCAGCGCCTCGCCTCTCGCGGGGATGGGACCGCTCTCATCGTCCTCAACCACCCCCTCGGCGCCAGCCCCCTCCCCGGCGCTGAGTGGAGCCTCGTCTACCAGGGGAAGCCGACCATCGTCCCCGACGAATCGTTCTGGATCTACGACTTCCACCTCAGCACCGCGCATTAGCGCATTGCGGTCGCCGCGCCGGCTTGTACCTGATCGATGATCACTGACCTGACGTCGCCCGTCACTTCGACGGCGCGCCGCCTTCGGCGGTGACGACCACGCGCTTTTCGATCGGGACGGTCAACCCTTTGTTTTCGCCGCCGACGACGGTGAAGGTGACGGGACGATCGGCGGGCGCGGTCAGCAGCTGGTCCGATCTGACGTTGAGCTTGTAGCCCTTCATGTAGCTGAAGACGCCGCGGTCGCCGCGGTAGGTGAGACGGGCACCGACGACGTGCTGCCCCGGGTTCAGGGCGCGGCTGGCGATCACGTAGCTCTTGCCGGGCTCGGCGCTGGTCAAGACGACCGGCAACTTCTCGCCGTCCATGGTGAACTGCGCCTCCACCAGCCGCAGCTTCTTGCCGACGTCATTCCGGAAGCTCACCGTCGCGAACGCGGTGGGCGCCGGAGCCACGGCCGCCACGGCGGCCGGGGTGGCGACCGCCGCGGGCGTCACGGGAGGCGCCTCCGGGACGGCGACCTCGTCAGCGGTGCAATCGTCGTCGGCCGAATCCGGCGGGCAGTCGACGTGCACAGCGCTCTGCTTGCTCTCCCCTTCGGCCGCGCGCGTCGCCCCCGCCTGCAGCAACACCGCGATCCCCAGCGCGACCTTCCACATGATCGTCCTCAGCCTCAACCTGGCAGGCGCGCGCCGTCAGGCGATGCGCCGGCCCTGGATCAGACGGACGAGCACCAGCACCACCGCCGCGACCAGCAGCACGTGGACGAAGCCACCCATCGTGAACGAGCTGACGAGCCCGAGGGCCCACAGAACCAGAAGAACGAGCGCGATTGTCCAGAGCATGTGTGCCTCCTCGTGTTGGAAGTCGTTTCGTACCGAGTGGAATCTTTTGCGGCGATCAGGAGCGCGCGCGTTCGACGTCGCTGCGCGTGACCGCGCCGAGGATGAAGCCCCCGACGACGACCGGCAGGATGGAGGCGCGCGCGCGGATGAACAGCTCGCGCGCCTCGGTCACGGGCGTCGCCGGCCGCAGCGACGTCGTGAGCGGCCGCATCGCGGCCGCGACCTCAGTGGGGTCGTTGTCAGCAGTCAGCGCGCTGTCATCGATGGTCCCGACGATCTGGTTGTCACGCTCGACCAGCAACAGCGAGATCTGCTTGAGCAGGGCCACCTTCCGCGCGGCGGCCATCGACAGGTGCGCCGCGATCACCGGAACGCGACGGATGGGCAGATCGTCGACGCGCATGGTGTCGTCGTCCGGTCGCACTCTCATGAACGAGGACACACGGGACCCTCCGTCGCGCCGATCGCCCCCATGTCGCAACCGGCCGACGACCTTCCCCTCGCCTCCACGCCCGACTCTCCCCTGCTCACTCCCCTGCACCGCCGAGGGTCCCGTGTGTTCCGTCGTTGACTGCATTTTCCTGCAGCGGGGCCATTTCAAGCGGCGTGCCACAGTGAATCCCCCGAGAAACTGCGGTTCGCAGTCGGGAAGCCCCCCGGAGCGTTACCGACCGGGGACGCTGGCCGCGCTGCCGTCACCGCGGAGGTGACCGATCGCCGCGTGCACCTCGACGGCGAGCTGCTGCCAGGCGGCGCGCGTCGGTCCGCGCGTCGCCGGGTGAAACCACGCGAGGGCCCCGAGACCCGCCGCGAACGTGAACGCGAGGATTCGCCTGGGAACGGCGTTCTTGCGCCTGACCCGACGGATCAGTCGCCTGGTCTCCGCCCCGGGAGGCGCGGCGATCGGCTCCGTCGTCTCGACGAGGCTCGCGACCTGCAGGGCTCCCGAAGGTTGCGCGCCCGTCGTGGCGTCGACCGCGGCGCGCAGTGCCGCCGCGAACTCGAGCACGTCCGCGAATCGATCCGCCGATTCCTTCGCGAGGCCGCGCACGATCGCGTCGCTGACGGCGCTTCCGAGCGACGGATTGGCTTCTGTGGGGACGGGCGGGTGGTGATGCACCACCTGGTAGAGCACCGCGATCGGATCGTCCCCGCTGAAGGGCTCGTGTCCCGTGAACAGCGTGTATGCGATCGCCGCCAGCGAGAACTGATCGGTGCGATGGTCGATCTGTTCGCGCAGTCCCTGCGCCTGTTCAGGCGCCATGTACTGCGGCGTGCCGGACACGCGGTCGGTGTTCTCCGTGACGCGCGTGCGCCAGCTCGCCTGCGAGATCCCGAAGTCCAGGACCTTGACGAAGTCCTCGATGCCGCCGACCGAAAGCAGCATGACGTTCTCGGGCTTCAGATCGCGATGCACGACGCCGCGCTCGTGAGCCGCGTGAAGGGCCTGGGCGATCTGCTCGATGATGTTGATGGCCCGGCGCGGCTCCAGGGGCCCGCCCGATCGGGCCACATCCGCGAGCGGCACGCCCTCGAGCAGCTCCATGACCAGGTAGGGCACGCCGCCCTCGTCGGTGACGTTGAAGTCGAACACCTGCACGATGTGCGGGTGCCGCAGCGTCGAGGTGATCTCCGCTTCTTGCCGGAACCGGGCGAGCGCCTCGCGATCCCGGGTGAGACGGCGCTGCAGGATCTTGACGGCGAACGCCCCGGGCAGCCGCGTGTGGGCGGCGAGGTAGACCTCGCCGCAGCCCCCCTCCGCCAGCGGACGCACGATCCGATACGTGTCCTTCAAGACCGTACCGACCGCGAAGCCCGCGGTCGGGGGGGTGGCCGGTGCGGGAAGGCCAACGTTCTCACCTTCGAGCATCATCGCCATCCTCAGTGCATGACGCCGTCCGGGCGCGGGCGGTCGGTCTTGCGGCCGGTCATGCGATACGCCAGCCGGGCGAACTTGGCCAGATCGATCGGCTTGGCCAGGAACGCGTCGACGCCCGCGGGGCGGTTCGACTCGGAGATCTCGGTGGCGCTGATCGCGATGACCGGCACCTCGTTGAAGGTTCGGCTCTTCCGCCGCGTGTCACAGAACGCCCAGCCGTCCATGACCGGCATCATCAGGTCGAGCAGGATGAACGCCGGGGCGGTGGGCAGCGCCGCGAGCAGCTTCAGCGCGTCCAGCCCGTCCCGAGCACCGATGGCGTCGAAGCCCGCGTCCTCGAGGAGGTCGCCGAGGGCGTCGCGGATCGCGTCGTCGTCGTCCACGACGAGGACCAGCGGGCGTCTCGCGGTTGCCACCGGGGTCTCTTCGATGTTGTCGGGTGGGCTCATGAAATCCCGGCTGGGCGAATATCAAGCGGCGTGCCACGGTGGACACCCCGAAAGCAGGGCTTTTACGGTCGCTCGGCGGCCGGACCGTTACGTCGTCACGGTCGAGCCGTCACCATCGGGAAACGTCGTCGCTTGGGGCGCCGCGCCAATGCCGTGCACCCTCAGCTTCTCCCAGAGATTCTTCCGGGAGATCCCGAGCGACTCGGCCGCTTTCCCCTTCTTCTCGCCGAACTCGGCGAGCGTACGGATCAGGTAAGCACGCTCGAACTGCTTGAGCGCGGTGCCGAGCGGCGCCATCGCCGCGCCCTGCGGTCGCGCCACGACCTGAACTTCGCCCCGGACCGCCACCGGAAGGTGCTCGAAATCGATCTTGCCGCCGCTCGCCAGCAGCACCGCATGCTGGATCGTGTGCATCAGCTCGCGCACGTTGCCCGGAAACGCATACGTCGACAGCGCGTTCCAGGCCCGCCAGGTGATGCCGTCGGTCGGGCGTTCGGGGTTCGAGAAGTGCTTGATGAAGTGGTGGACGAGCACGGCGAGATCCCCGCCTCGGGATCGCAGCGGCGGGATTTCGATGTCGAGCGTGTTGATCCGATAGTAGAGATCCTCGCGGAACAGCCCGTCGGCGATGCGCGTCCGCAGGTCGCGGTGGGTCGCCGAGATGATACGCACGTCGACCTTCACCGTGTCGTTGCTCCCCAGCGGCTCGATCGTCCCTTCCTGCAGCACGCGGAGCAGCTTCGCCTGCGCCGTCTGCGACAGCTCCGCCACCTCGTCCAGGAACAGCGTGCCGCCGTGCGCTGCCTTGAACCGTCCGTCGCGGCGGGTGGTCGCGTCGGTGAAGGCGCCCCGCTCGTACCCGAACAGCTCCGCTTCGATCAGCGTGTCGGGGAACGCCGCGCAGTTGATGGCGACGAACGGCTTCGACTGACGCCCGCTCCCCTCGTGCAGAGCGCGCGCCACCAGCTCCTTGCCGGTGCCGCTCTCGCCGGTGATGACCACGGCGGCGTCGCTGACCGCGATCGTCTCCATGCGCTTGACCAGCCGGAGCATCCCGGGCGAGTGACCGACAAGCTGGTCGCGGCTGGACAGGGGCGCACGCAGCTCGGTCCGGATCGCGGCGACGTCGCGGCGCAGCGAACGGAAGGCGGCCAGCCGCTGCAGCTGAGCGCCCAGCTCGTCGAGGTTGATCGGCTTGGTCAGGTAGTCGAAGGCGCCTTCCTTCAGGACGGCGACGGCGTCGGCGACCGCGGCGTTGCCGGTCATCACGATCACGTCCGTATCGGGCCGTTCCTCGCGCAGCCGGCGAAACAGGGTGAGGCCGTCGACCTTGGGCAGCCGCATGTCGGCCAGCACGACGTCGAACGGCGGCGCGGCCGCGGCGGCCGCAGCCATCGCCTCGGCGCCGTCCTTCGCGGAGGTGACGGCGTAACCTTCGTCGATCAGGGCCTCCGCGATCGTCTCGCAGAGATCCTGCTCATCCTCGACCACTAGAACGTTCAGCATGCGTGGGCGAAATGATTGGGCGCGCGCGGCGAATGTCTAGGGCGATCCCTGATTCTTTGTCTGGCTCGGGGGCCGCGGCGGGAATGGGGCGGGTCGCTGCACGCAACGTACCACGCGAGATGTCGCGATCTGGTCCCTCTCCCGCTGGCGGCAGAGGTCAGGGTGAGGGCCGGCGCGGTCGAGCGCAGCGCGTCGGCGACATCAATGCCCTACCTGCCCGCCGCGCGGGCGATGGCGAGGCTGGCGCG
>Ga0070673_100000319_pt1 | contig 25321 bp, 19 predicted proteins | sample KBSM23metaG_FD_65342 | JGI IMG/M metagenome (GOLD analysis project Ga0070673, IMG submission 65342) | Miscanthus rhizosphere microbial communities from Kellogg Biological Station, Michigan, USA - KBS M2-3 metaG | ecosystem: Host-associated > Plants > Roots > Rhizosphere > Soil ... | reverse complement strand
TGCCCGCCGTTGACCTCGACGATCTGCCCGGTGACGTAGCCGGAAAGCGCGTCGGAGGCGAGATACAGGAAGGTCCCGGCGCATTCGTCGGCCGCGCCCAGGCGGTTCATCGGAATGGTCGCCTGCATCGCCTTGAGCTGCTCCGCGGTGGAATAGCGCTCGTGGAACGGCGTGGTGATCACGCCGGGCGACACCGCGTTGACGCGGATCCCGTCCGCCACCAGCTCCTTCGCCCAGCCGCGGGTGGCCGTCGACACGAACCCCTTGGCCGCCGCGTAGAGGATCGCGCCGCCGCCGCCGCCGTTGCGGGCGGCGATCGACGTCACGTTGATGACGTTGCCGTGCTTCTGCGCCCGCATATGGGGCACGACCTCGCGCATGAACAGCGCCACCTGCGTGACGTTCAGCGCCAGCACGCGGTCGATGTGCTCGCGCGAGTATTCGTCGATGCGGATCCGGCCGAGCATGCCGCCGGCGTTGTTGATCAGCACGTCGATCCGGCCGAGCGCCCGGTGCGTCTCGGCCACGATCCGCCGGACGTCGTCCTCGACGGTGACGTCGCCGCGGACGAGGGTGACCTTGCCGCCGGCGGCCGCGATGTCTGCCGCGACCGCCTTCGCCTCGGCTTCGCTGGCGTTGTAGTGCAGCGCGACGCGGGCGCCGCACTGCGCGAACGCGCGCGCAGCGGCGGCGCCGATGCCGGTCGATGCGCCGGTGACGAGCACGGCCTTGCCGTCGAGATCGGTGATCATGGCTTCCTCCAGGGACTTCGGTTTGTCTTGGTTGTCGGGGTCAAGCGGCCCGCGGGCGCGCGCCGGCGCGAGGCCGGCACGCGAGGACGGCGTCCTGCACGGCGGCGATTGCCGCCGGACGGGGAAAGCTCTTGCGGTAGGCGAGCGCCACACGCCGCGCCGGCGACGGCTGCGTGAAGGGCACGGGCACCACCAGGCGGCTGTGATACTTGGGGGTCAGCGCGTCGCGCGGCAGCACCGATACGCCGAGCCCCGACGCGACCATGTTGCGGACGGTCTCGAGCGAGTTGGTGCGCGTCACCTGTGCGTCGGCGCGATTCAGCTCCGGGCAGGCGTCGAGCACCTGGGCGCGAAAGCAGTGCCCGACGTTGAGGAGAATCGTGTGCTCGGCCGGCAGCTCGTCGGGGGCGATCGACTTGCGCTTCGCCCACTTGTGGCCGAGCGGCACGACGACCTGGAACGGCTCCTCGTACAGGAACTCCGTCACGACGCCGGGCGGGTCGAACGGCAGCGCGATGATGGCCGCGTCCACGCGGCCCGACTTCAGTTGCATCTCGAGGGTCTCGGTGATGTTCTCCTCGATGTCGAGCGGCATCTGCGGCGCGAGCGCGTGCAGCGCCGGCACGAGATCCGGCAGCAGATAGGGCCCCACGGTGTAGATGACGCCGAGCCGGAGCACGCCGACGAGCTGGTTGCGCCCCGACTGCGCGATCTCGCGGATGCGGGCGGTCTCCTCCAGCACCTTCTGCGCCTGCTCGACGATCCGCTCGCCCACCGGCGTGATCGTCACCTCGCTCTTGCCGCGCTCGAACAGCGGCGCGCCGAGCTCCTCCTCCAGCTTCTGGATGGCGACCGAAAGCGCCGGCTGGCTGACGAAGCACTTCGCCGCCGCCCGCCCGAAGCTCCGCTCCTGCGCGACGGCGACGATGTAGCGAAGCTCGTTCAGCGTCACCGGTTGCGCTCCGCGAGGAAGCGCGCGAAGCCCGCGCCGACCTCCGGATGCTTGACGCCGAAGTCGACGGTGGCCTCGAGGTAGCCGAGCTTGGTGCCGCAGTCGTAGCGGCGCCCGTCGAAGCGGTACGACAGCACGCGCTCCTCCGCCAGGAGCCGGGCGATGCCGTCGGTGAGCTGGATCTCGCCGCCCGCGCCGGCTGGCATCGTCCGCAAATGATGGAACAGCCGCGGCGACAGCACGTAGCGGCCGACGACGGCCGAAGTAGAAGACACGGTGCCCGCCTTGGGCTTCTCGATGACGCGCGTGATCCGCCCCAGACGCTCGTCCGCCGGCTCCGCGATGGCCTCGACGATGCCGTAGCTGCCGGTGTCCGCGGCGGGCACCTCCATCACGCCGATCACCGACGCGTTCTCGCGGCCGGCGACCTCGACCATCTGCCGGATCACCGGCACGGCGGCATCGATGAGATCGTCGGCGAGGAGCACGGCGAACGGCTCGTCGTTGACGACCGGCGCGGCGCACAGCACCGCGTGGCCGAGGCCGAGGGCCTCCGTCTGGCGGATGTAGATGCAGTTGATGCCCGGCGGCGTGGCCGCCTGCACCGCTTCCAGCAGCGCCGTCTTGTTGCGGAGCGCGAGCTCGGTCTCGAGCTCGTACGCCTTGTCGAAATGATCCTCGATCGCCCGCTTGTTGCGTCCCGTGATGAAGATCATGTCGGTGATCCCCGCGGCGGCGGCCTCCTCCACCGCGTACTGGATGAGCGGCTTGTCGACGATCGGCAGCATCTCCTTCGGGCTCGCCTTCGTAATCGGCAGGAAGCGGGTGCCGAGGCCGGCGACGGGGAACACGGCTTTGGTGATGTTCTTCATGGCGTCCTTCAGGAAGCGTTGAGCCGGCCGGCGAGGAGCGCCGCCAGGCCGGGTTCGTCGAGAATGGGAATGCCCAGCGATTCGGCCTTGGCGAGCTTGCTGCCGGCGTCGGCGCCGGCCACGACATAGTGGGTCTTGGCGGACACGCTGCCCGCCACCTTGCCGCCCGCCGCCTCGATCATCGCCTTGGCGTCGTCGCGGGCGAGCGTGGGCAGTGTGCCGGTCAGCACGACGGTGACGCCCGCGAGCGGCCCGGCGGGGGCGCGCTGCGGCGGACCCTCGGGCCAGGTCACGCCGGCGGCGCGGAGCTGCTCGATCACCTCGCGATTGTGCGGCTCGGCGAAAAAGCGCGCGATCGATTCGGCGAGCACCGGGCCCACGTCGCGCACCTCGAGGAGCGCCGCCTCGTCCGCCGCCATCAACGGATCGAGCGCGCCGAAGTGCGCGGCGAGGTCGCGGGCGGTCGCCTCGCCGACGTGCCGGATGCCGAGCGCGAAGACGAAGCGCGCCAGCGTCGTCTGCTTGCTCTTCTCGATCGCCGCCACGACGTTCGCCGCACTCTTGTCCGCCATCCGCTCCAGCGCCGCCAGGTTGGCGAGGCCGAGCTTGTAGACGTCCGCCGGCGTGTGGACGATGCCGGCGTCGACGAGCTGTTCGACCAGCTTGTCGCCGAGGCCCTCGATGTCCATGGCGCGGCGGCCGGCGAAGTGCAGCAGCGCCTGCTTGCGCTGCGCCGGGCAGAACAGGCCGCCGCTGCAGCGCGCGATCGCTTCGTCCGGCAGCCGCACGACGGCGGAATTGCAGATCGGACAGGTCTGCGGCATCACGAACGGCGCCGCGCCGCGCGGGCGGCGCTCCGCGATCACGCCCTTGATCTCCGGGATGACATCGCCGGCGCGCCGAACGATCACCGTGTCGCCGACGTGCACGTCCTTGCGGCGCACCTCGTCCTCGTTGTGCAGCGTCACGTTGGTGACGGTGACCCCGCCGACGAACACCGGCTTCAGCCGCGCGACGGGGGTGATGGCCCCGGTGCGGCCGACCTGCACGTCGATGCCGAGCACCTCGGTCTGCATCTCCTCCGGCGGAAACTTGTGCGCGACCGCCCAGCGCGGCTCGCGCGTCACGAAGCCGAGCTGGCGCTGCAGCGCGATATCGTTGACCTTGTACACGACCCCGTCGATCTCGAACGGCAGCTCGCTGCGGCGCTTCGCAACGCCGTCGTAGAACGCCAGCAGCGCTTCCGCGCCGCGGGCGATCCGGCGGTCGCGGTTGACGGGAAATCCGAGCGACTCCAGCGCATCGAGGAGCGCGCTCTGCGTGGGCGGCAGGTCGAAGCCCTCGAACTCGCCGATGCCGTAGCCGAAGAACAGCAGCGGCCGCGTCGCCGTGACCGCGGGGTCGAGCTGGCGGACGGCACCCGCGGCGGTGTTGCGCGGATTGACGTACGGCCGAAGGCCCGCCGCGGCCTGCCGCTCGTTCAGCGCGTCGAAATCGCGCCTGCGCATGTAGACCTCGCCGCGCACCTCCAGGACCGCGGGCGGCTTGCGGGTGCGAAGGCGCGTCGGAATGGCGCGCATCGTGAGGATGTTTCGCGTCACGTCCTCGCCGGTCTCGCCGTCGCCGCGGGTGGCCGCCACCGCGAGCCGGCCGGCTTCGTAGCGCAGGCTGATCGCGAGGCCGTCGAACTTGAGCTCCGCCATGTACTCGACGGGCGGCGCGTCGGCGGGCAGCTTCAGCTCCTTGCGGATGCGCGCGTCGAACTGCTCGGCGCCGCCGGGCCCCGTGAGCGTCTCGCTGCGGATCGACAGCATCGGCACGGCGTGACGGACGGGCGCGAACTCGGCGGCGGGCTTGCCGCCGACGCGCTGGGTGGGCGAGTCCGGCGTGACGAGCGAAGGATGCTTCGCTTCCAGGGCCTGCAGCTCGCGGAAGAGCTGGTCGTACTCGGCGTCGCTGACCTGCGGCGCGTCCTCGACGTAGTAGTGGAAGTTGTGCGCCTCGAGCGCCTCGGCCAGCGCACGCGCGCGCTGCTTCGCCGCCGCCGGCACGGTCGTCACCTACGCCCCGAAGAGGGCCATCGCACGGGGGCTGCCGGGCTCGATGTAGCCGCGCGCGAGCGCGCCGGCGGCGGCCTCCACCTGCGCGCGGATCGCGGCCAGCGCCGCGTCGTCGAGCGGCCGCTGATTGTCGTCGACGAGCTCGCCGCCGAGCGTGTGCGCCATCCGCTTGGCCGCGAGCTTCATCCGGTCGAACGTGCGCACGGGATCGGCGAGCCGCGGGACGTCCAGCAGCAGCACGACCCCGCTCGTGGCCGTGAGGCGCAGCGAGTCGACGGTGAACGGTTCGTTGCGCACGTTGTGCAGCGAATAGTCGACGGTGCCGCTTTCCTCGTTGACGTAGTCGAAGCGGCCGCCCGGCGAGAGGTGGAAGCCGGCGGCTTCGGCGACGCCGCGGAGCTTCGTGCCGGCGATCGGCGCGCTGTCGGACTTGACGATCGTGAGGCCGATCTGCACGTCGAGGTCGGCGCACAGCGCGTCGAGCGTCTCGGCGCGCGCCGTCTCCGCCTCGACGTCCGGCGCGGCGAACGCGGCGGGCAGCGTGGGCGCCAGCTCGCCGATGACGCGCGCGAACGTCTCCAGCTGCGCCTGCGACGCCGGCCCGTTGCGGTCGGCGAGCAGCAGGCACGCGGCGAACTGGTCGAACGATCCCGGCGTGTCCTTCGCGAGCGGCACCCAGCCCACGCCGTTGCCGCGATGGCCGAACCAGCGCAGCGGCTTGCCCAGCCGCGCATGGAGGCCGGCGGCGATCGCGCCCGCCGCCACCGGCTGCGCCGGCTGCAGCGTGATGATGCATTCGATGTCGGGATCGGGCGCAACGCCGGCGCCGCGGACGTCGGCGATGCTCGGGACGGCGGCCGCCGCGGCCGGCTCGACCGGCACGCTCTGGACGACGTCCATCGGCGGCTCGAAGGCGGTCGCCATCGCGCCGTTGCCTGCCAGCGGCACGCTGTCGACCACCGGCGCGGTGCCGGCGGCGGCCACGCGCGGCACGGCATCGTCGCTGCCGCCCGCGGGCCGCAGCGTGGGCTCGAGGCGCGGCGCGTCCGCCTGCGGGGACGCGGGCCGGAACGCGGCGTCGATGCGGCGGCGGATGCGCCGCTCCTGCCACGCGTTGAAGATCAGCACGCCGACCACGAGCAGCACGCCCGCGACGATCAGCGCCAACTGCAGGTTGCTCATCCGCATCGGACGCGCCGCCCACGCCGGCGGGCGCGGGGAAGAGAGGGGGAATCGGTCATCGTCGAAATTATAGCGTGCGCGGCGACGATAACGCCGGCGTCCGGCGCGCGGCGGTCAGGCTGCCTTCAGGCGGCGTTCACGTCGCAGCGGCCGCCGCGGGCACGGGACCGCGCTCCGCGAGCTCGAGCGCTTCCTCGATGTCCACCGCGACGACGCGGGACACGCCCGGTTCGGGCATCGTGATGCCGACGAGCTGCTTCGCCATCTCCATCGTGATCTTGTTGTGGGAGATGAACAGGAACTGCGTGTCGGCGGCCATCTGCTGGACCATCCGGCAGAAACGGTCGGTGTTGGGGTCGTCGAGCGGCGCGTCGACTTCGTCCAGCAGGCAGAACGGCGCCGGATTGATCTGGAACAGCGCGAACACGAGCGAGATCGCGGTGAGCGCCTTCTCGCCGCCGGACAGCAGGTGGATCGACGTGTTGCGCTTGCCGGGCGGCTGCGCCGTCACCTGCACGCCGGAATCGAGGATCTCCTCGCCGGTCAGCACGAGGCTCGCCTGGCCGCCGCCGAACAGCGCGGGGAAGAGACGGGCGAAGTTCTCGTTCACGCGGTCGAACGTCTGCTGCAGCAGCTCGCGCGATTCGCGATCGATCTGGCGGATGGCGGTCTCGAGCGTGGTCATCGCCTCGGTCAGGTCGGCGGCCTGGCGGTCGAGGTAATCCTTGCGCTCCGTGGCTTGCGTGAGCTCGTCGAGCGCGGCGAGGTTGACGGCGCCGAGCGCCGCGATCGCGGCGTTGAGCCGCTCGATCTCGCCGGGGAGGCCGCGCGGATGACCGAAGGCCTTCAACGCTTCCGGCAGGGCGGCGACGTCCGCGTGGACCTCGGTGAGCTGCTCGGTATACTGCTGCTCCTGCAGGACGGCGGCCTGCTCCTTGAGCTGCATTTCCTGGATTTTCGCGCGCGCGGGCTCGAGGCGCTGCTCGGCGACGAGCTTCGCCTCGTCGGCCTCCCGCAGCGACGCCGTCAGCGCTTCGAGCGCGTCCCGCGCCGCGGCCAGCGTGGCCTCCGCCTCGCCGCGCGTCGTGAGCTGGCGCTGCAGCGCTTCCTCGACGGGCGTCCAGTCGATCGCCTGCTTTTCGCTGGTGAGCTGCGCGAGCAGGCCCTGCTGCTGCGCGACCTGCGTCGCGAGCCCTTCCTCGCGCCGCGCGAGCTCGGCCAGGCGGTCGCGCGCGCTTCGCTCGGCGAAGCCCGCCTCCTGCGTGGCGCGCTCCGCCAGGCGCAAGCGCTCGCGCCCGCGTGCCAGCGCCACCTCGGCCTCGTTCCGGACGTGCCGCGCGGCGTCCTGCTCCGCGGCGAGATCGTGCACCCGCGACTGGAGATCGGCGATCGCGGCGTCCTGCGCCGTGCGCGCCTCCTGCTCGGTGCCGAGCTGAACGTCGAGGTCCGACGTTTCCTGCGCGATCTGCGCGCGCCGGCGCTCGGCGGCCTCGGCCGCCTGCCGCAGCTGCAGCAGCTCGAGCTCGAGGTCGTGGCAGCGCCGCTGCTGCGACGCCAGCGCCAGGCTCTCGTCGTGATATTCCTGCTGCCGGGCCTTCAGCGTGAGCTCGACGGTGTCGAGCGCCGCGCGCGCCTCGTCGGCAGCGGTGCGCGCCGACGCGAGGCCGCCGGACAGCTCGTCGAGCTCGCGCTGCCGGGCGATGACGCCATGCAGTTCGCTGTCCGGCGCGAACAGCGCCACGCCCTGCTGCGTGACGAGATGGCCTTCGGGCGTGACGAACGCCTGCCCGACACCGAGATCGCCGCGATCGGCCAGCGCGCCCGCGACGCTCGGGCGGCAGCGCACGCCGTGCAGACCGTCGGCCAGGAGCCGCGCCACGCCCTGCTCCTTCAGCCGCACCTTGGCGAGCAGCGCATCATCCGCTTCCGCGCCCGTGCCAGTCGAGCCGCCGGGCGCATACGCCGCCACCCGCGGCGGCGGTGCGTCGCCGTCCACCCAGGCGCCCGCCTGCTCGAGCTCGCGGAGCTCGATGGCGTTGAGGCGCTCGCGCAGCACCGCTTCGAGCGCATCTTCCCAGCCGCGCTCGATGTCGAGCGCCTGCCACAGGCGCCGCGCGCCGGTGAGGTGATGCGCGGCGAGCCAGCCTTCGGTGTCCTTGCCGTGGGCGATCTTCTCCTGCAGTGCGGCGAGCGCCTGCGCGCGCGCCTCGAGGTCCGCGTGATGGCGGCTCGTCCGCTGCCACTCCTCGCTGCCGGCGCGCTGCTGCTCCTGCAGCGTCTGCACGGCCGCAGCCAGCGCGTCCTGCGCGCCCTGCTTGCCGGCGAGGTCGGCGGCTTCCTGCGCGAGCTGCTCCTCGACGATCGCGAGCGAGTCGGTGACCGGCGCGGCGAGCGTCGAGAGCTCCGCGGCGAGCTTGTCGCGCCGCTGCGTGAGCTGGGCGAGCGTGCGGAGGCTGCTGTCGCGGCGCGTTTCCGCGACCCGGATCTCCTGGTCGATGCGCGCGCTGCGTTGCTGCAGCTCGTCCTGCGTCTTGGCGGCGGCGGTCACGGCCGCGTCGAGCGGCGGCAGCGCCGACTGCGCGGCGCCGTCCTCGGCGGCCGCACGCTCGCGGGCGGCGAGCGCGGCGGCGAGCGCGGCGTCGGCGGTCGCGCGGTCGGTCGTCAGCGCGGCCTGCTGCCCCGCGAGCGCGCCGATCGCCTCGGTCAGCTGCGCCACCTGCTGCGTGAGGCGCGTCTCGCTCTCCCGCGCGAAGGCGAGCTGCTGCTCGAGCCGCGTGACCTCGGCGTTGGCGGCGTAGAAGGCGCCCTGCTTGTCGTGCAGCGCGTCGCTGCCTGCGTAGTGCTCGGTGCGCAGCGCCTCCTGGCGCGCCTCGGCGCTGCGGACGTCGGCCACCAGCGCCTCGAGCGCGACGTTGAGCGAGGCGATCTCGGTGGCGCACCGCTCGCGGGCGCGCAGCGCGTCCTGCTGCTTCGCGAACCACATCATCTGCTGCGACTGCTTCAGGCGGACGTCGAGCTCGCGGTATTCGGTGGCGACCCGGGCCTGCTGGTCGAGGCGCGCCAGCTGGTGGCCGAGCTCGATCCGGATGTCTTCGACGCGCGACAGGTTCTCCCGCGTGTCCGCGAGCCGCCCTTCCGTCTCCTTGCGGCGCTCCTTGTACTTGGAGACGCCGGCCGCCTCCTCGAGGAACACCCGCAGCTCCTCCGGCTTGGCCTCGATGACGCGCGAGATCATTCCCTGCTCGATGATCGCGTAGGCGCGCGGGCCGAGGCCCGTGCCGAGGAACAGGTCGTGGATGTCGCGGCGGCGAACCGGAATGTTGTTGATGTAATACGTGGAGTCGCCGTCGCGCGTCAGCACGCGCTTGATCGACAGCTCGGCGTACTGGCCCCACTGGCCGCCGATGCGGCCCTGGCTGTTGTCGAAATGGAGCTCGACCGACGCCCGGCCCACCGGCTTGCGGTCTCCCGCACCGTTGAAGATGACGTCCTGCATCGACTCGCCGCGAAGCGCCGACGCCTTCGATTCGCCGAGAACCCAGCGCACGGCGTCGATGACGTTGGACTTGCCGCAGCCGTTGGGGCCGACGATGCCGACGAGCTGCCCGGGGGTGGCGATGGTCGTCGGATCGACGAACGACTTGAATCCGGCGAGCTTGATTTGGGTGAGGCGCAAGGGAGACGAACCGAAAGAATCGCGCAATTATAACGGACGCGACAGGATGCGTCAGGCTGGATTCCTACCCAGCGCGGCGCGACGGCGCGGCCGGCTGAGACCCGACCTAGAGGCGGCCTTCCTCCACCGCGTGACACGCGACGGCCGCCGCGCCGGCATCGCGCAACACCGGCCGCTCGCGGCGGCAACGCTCGTTGGCGTGCGGACAGCGCGGATGGAACGCGCAGCCGGCAGGCGGATCGAGCGGGTTGGGCACTTCGCCCGCCACGGCCACGCGCGCCTTGCCGGTCATCTCGAGGTCGGGCACGGCATCGAGGAGCATCCGCGTGTACGGATGCCGCGGAACGCCGAACAGCGTCCGCGCGGGCGCCAGCTCGACGATGCGGCCGAGGTACATCACGCCCACCCGGTCCGCGATGTGATGGACCACCGCCAGGTTGTGCGAGATGAAAACGTAGGCGAGGCCGAGCCGCCGCTGCAGGTCCCGCATCAGGTTCAGCACCTGCGCCTGCACCGACACGTCGAGCGCGGACGTCGGCTCGTCGCACACCAGGAGCTGCGGCTCGGTCGACAGCGCGCGCGCGATGGAAATCCGCTGCCGCTGGCCGCCGGAGAACTGGTGCGGATACTTCACGCCGTCCGCGCCGGCGAGGCCGACCTGTTCCAGCAGCGCAGCGGCGCGCCGGTCGAGGTCCGCGCCGCCGGTGCCCGGCGCTTCGGCACGGATGGGCTCGACGACGATGTCGCGGACCCGCCAGCGCGGATTCAGGCTCGCGTACGGGTCCTGGAAGATCATCTGCATGCCGCGGCGCAGGCGCCGCTGCGCGCGCGCGCCGGGCGGCGCCGCCGGCCCGCTCAGCACCTGCCCCTGGTAGCGGATCGTCCCCCGCGTGGGCGCGTGCAGGCCGACGATCAGGCGCGCGACCGTCGACTTGCCGCAGCCCGACTCGCCGACGAGCCCCAGCGTCTCGCCCCGCGCAAGCGCGAGGTCGACGCCGTCGACGGCCTTGAGGATCGTTCGCGGCCTGCGCTCCAGCGTGCGCGTCAGCCACGGCGGAGACACGTCGAAGTACCGCGCGACGTCCGACAGGTCCAGCAGCGCGGCGGTCATGGCGCGGTCACCCCGGGGGCCGCGGCGGCCGGGTTCCAGCAGGCGGCGCGCGTGGCGCCCTGCGGCGACAGCTCGGGGCGGGCCTCGGCGCATCGAGGAAGACGGCGCGGACACCGCGGATGGAACGCGCAGCCGGACGGAATGGCGGTGAGACGCGGCATCGCGCCGTCGATCTGCGCCAGCCGCTCGCGGTCCTCGACGATCGACGGGATGGAACCCATGAGCCCGACGGTGTAGGGGTGGCGCGCGCGGTGCACGACATCCGCGACCGGCCCGATCTCGACGATGCGGCCGGCGTACATCACGGCCACGCGATCGGCCATCTCGGCGATCACGCCCATGTCGTGCGTCACCAGCATGATCGCCGTGCCGTGCTCGCGGGCGAGCCCCTGCAGCAGCGCGATGATCTGCGACTGGATCGAGACGTCGAGCGCGGTGGTCGGCTCGTCGGCGACGATGAGCCGCGGCTTGGCGGCGAGCGCGAGCGCGATCACCACGCGTTGGCGCATGCCGCCGGAGAACTGGTGCGGATAGTGGTCGACGCGCCGGCCCGCGGCGGGGATGCCCACCTCGTCCAGCAATTCGACGGCGCGGGCGCGCGCCGCCGACTCGGACAGCGGCAGGTGCGTGCGGATCGTCTCGGTCAGCTGCCGGCCGATCGTGTAGAGCGGATTGAGCGACGTCAGCGGATCCTGGAACACGGCGCCGATCTCGCGCCCGCGAAGCTTGCGCATCGCCTCGTCCGGAAGGTTGTCGATCCGCCGGCCGGCGAGGTGGATCTCGCCGGCGGCGATGCGGCCGGGCGGATCGATGAGGCCGATGATCGCCGCGCCCGTCAGCGACTTGCCCGCGCCAGACTCGCCGACCACGCCGAGGACCTCGCCCGGCGCGATCGCGAAGCTGACGTCGTGGACGGCCGTGAGCGTCCCGCGGCGCGTGGGGAACTCCACCCGGAGGCCCCGGACGTCGAGCAGCGGCGTCGTCTGCGTCACCGCGCTTCCCGCCGCCTGCGTCAGCGCAGCCGCGGATTCAGGGCGTCGCGCAGCCAATCGCCCAGCAGGTTGATCGCCAGCACCATCGCCACGAGCGCCACGCCCGGGAAGACCGTGATCCACCACTCGCCCGAGAAAAGGAAGTCGTTGCCGACGCGGATCAGCGTGCCGAGCGAAGGCTGCGTCACCGGAACCCCCACGCCGAGGAACGACAGCGTGGCCTCGGTGGTGATCGCGAGCGCCATGTTGATCGTCGCGATCACCAGCACGGGACCGAGCACGTTGGGCAGCAAATGCCGGCGCATGATCGCGAGCGGCGCGACGCCGATGACGCGCGCCGCCTGGATGTAGTCCTTCCCCTTTTCCACCATCGTCGAGCCGCGCACCGTGCGCGCGTACTGGACCCAGTTCGAGATGCCGATCGCGGCGATCAGCACGACGACGGCGACGCTGTCGTGCGCGTCGCGCGGCAGCATCACGCGCGCGACGCCGTCGATCAGCAGCGCGATGAGGATCGCCGGAAACGAGAGCTGCACGTCGGCGACGCGCATGATGAATGCGTCCACGCGTCCGCCCGCATAGCCGGCGACGAGGCCGAGCGCGACGCCGAGCGCCACGGACAGCGCGACCGACGCGAAGCCGACGATGAGCGACACCCGCGCGCCGAACATGATCGCCGACAGCACGTCGCGCCCCTGGTCGTCGGTGCCGAGCCAGTATCCCGGCCGCCCGCCCGCCTCCCATTCCGGGGGCACCAGCGCGTCCTGCAGGCTCAGCGTGCGAAGGTCGAACGGGTTGTGCGGTGCGATCCACGGCGCGAGGAAGGCGCCGGCGAAGCACAACAGGACGATCGCCGCCGATACCATCGCCATCGGCGAATGCCGGAAGGCGTACGCGAGGTCGCCGTCCCACGCGGCCGCGGCGCGCGAGCGGCGCGCGAGCGGCGCGGCCAGCGCTTCCGGCGTGACAGCGTCGCTCATCGCGGCGGCGCCGCGAGCCCTTTGAGCGCCTGGAACACCGCGGCGCGCGCCTGGCCGTACACCTCGCCGCGCCAGTCGTCGGTGTCCGTGTAGAACGCGTCGCGGACGAGCTGCTTGATCGCCGCGCGCGTTGCGGCCGGCGCATCCGGGTGCGATTGCAGCCACGCGTCGCCGCGCAGCGCCTGGAACACCTGCGGCACCGGCAGCGTGCCGTACTCGAGCGCGATGCCCGTGTATTCGACGCCGGGACATTCGTCCAGCACCGCCGTGAAATTGACGCCCGTGAGCGCGGCCGACGTCGACGAGCCGTCGTAGAAGTTGGTCACGTCGTTGCCGAACCAGGCCGCGGCGCGCGCGATCAACGCGGGATCGTCGGGCCCCGACAGGATCTTTTCCGCGTGGCCGGACGGTCCGAGCGCCGTGTGGATGTCGAGCCAGCCGAGCCGTTGCCGCGACGCCGCGTGCTCGCGCAGCGCGGCGCGGAGCGTCAGGTTGCCCCACGCCGGCGCGACGCCGCCGAAGAACAGCCCCGCCGGAAAATCGCTCTGCCCGCCGCTGACCGCGGCCTGCAGCTCGCGCATCCCCCGCGCGGCGACGTACGCCCCGAGGCGCGCCTCGTTTTCCGGCGCCGGCGGCCACGTGGCCGGCACCATGAAGTCGTGCACGTCGCCGTACGCCGTGTTGCGCCCCGGCGGACGCCGCGCGAAATCGTGAAAGTTGCGATTGAGGTCGACGTTGGATTCGTCGGTGCGCTGCAGGTGCGAGAAGCCGAACGGGTTGACCGCGTGATACATCATCACGGCGGCGCCGGAACCGGCCAGCGCGGCGTGGAACGACGGATCGTCGAGGAGCGCCACCTGCACGCCGGAGCCGCAGAAGCCCTCGGCGCCATGCGTGCCGGACAGGATCCACAGCAGCGACGCCGCCGCGGGCGGACCGACGAGCGCCATGTCGACGGCCAGCGTCTCGCCCTCGGCGCCGCGCTTGTCGGGATGCTCGCGGGTCGTGATCGTCGCGCCGGCGCGGCGCGCCGCCGCGAGAAACTTCTCCCGCGCTTCGCGATAACTGGCGGCGAACGCCTGGCGGAGATTCGGAGTGTTCATGTGGTCTTCAGGAGGATGGAAGCGGCATGCGTCGCTCGGCGAGCGAGGCCAGGAAGCCGGCGCCGAGCGGAATCACCGCGTCGTTGAAATCGTAGGTGCTGTTGTGAAGGAAGCAGCCGCCCTCGGCGCCGCCCTGGCCGAGTCGCGCGAACGCGCCCGGCCTCGCCTGCAGCATGAACGAGAAATCCTCCGACCCCATCGACGGATCGAGGTTGCGCACGACGTTGTCGCGTCCGACCAGCGACTCGGCGACCTGCATCGCGAACGCGGATTCGACGTCGTGGTTGATCGTGGCAGGATAGACGCGCTCGTACTTCAGCGTGGCCTTTGCGCCGAAGGCCGCGGCGATCGTCGGGATCATCTCGTTCAGGCGCCGCTCGATCATGTCCTGCGTGGCGGGACGAAACGTGCGGACGGTGCCCACGAGCTTGGCATGCGCGGGGATGACGCTCATCGCGCCGGGGTTGCCCGCCTGCATCGCGCAGAGGCTGACGACGGCGGTGTCGATGGGGCTGACGTTGCGGCTGACGATCGACTGGACCGACGTGATGATGTGGCCGGCGACCAGCACCGGATCGATCGCCGCGTGCGGGTGTGCGCCGTGGCCGCCGCGCCCGTCGATCGTGATCTCGATGCGGTCGGCCGCCGCCATCGCGGGGCCGGGCGTGATGCCGATCTTGCCCGGCGCGAGACCCGGCCAGTTGTGGAGCGCGTACACCTCGTCGGCGGGGAAGCGCTCGAACAGGCCGTCCTCGATCATCGCCTTGGCGCCGGCGTAGCCCTCCTCCCCGGGCTGGAAGATCAGGTACGCCGTGCCGTCGAAGTTGCGCGTCTCCTGCAGGTAGCGCGCGGCGGCGAGCAGCATCGTCGTATGGCCGTCGTGGCCGCATCCGTGCATCCGTCCGTCGTAGCGCGACTTGTGCGCGAAGGCGTTCTCTTCCTGCATCGGCAGCGCGTCCATGTCCGCGCGCAGGCCGATGGCGCGGCCGCTTGCCGACGCGCGGCCCGGAATGACCGCGACGATGCCCGTCTTGCCGATGCCCGCGTGATGGACGATGCCCCGGCGCGTCAGCTCGTCGCACACGACGCGCCCCGTCCGGTGCTCCTCGAAGCCCAGCTCCGGGTGCGAGTGCAGGTCGCGGCGGACGGTCGTGTACTCGTCCTGCCAGGCGCGGATGTGGTCGACGGCGGAGCGGGCGGCGGTCATGAGGTCAGTGCGCCGCCGCGACGCGCTCGACGCGCAACCGCGGATCGACGGCGTAGTAGAGAAGATCGACGGCGAGGTTGATCGCGACGAAGATCAGCGCGATCAGGCACAGGTACGCGGCCATGACGGGAATGTCGGCGAAGTTCACGGCCTGGATGAACAGCAGGCCCATCCCCGGCCACTGGAAGACCGTCTCGGTGATGATCGCGAACGCGATGATCGTGCCGACCTGCAGGCCCGTGATGGTGATCACCGGCACCAGCGTGTTCTTGAGCGCGTGGCCGAAGTGGATCGCGCGGTCGGTGAGGCCGCGGGCGCGCGCGAACTTGATGTAGTCGGTGCGCAGGACCTCGAGCATCTCCGCGCGCACGAGCCGCATGACGAGCGTCATCGGGAACAGCGACAGCGTGATGGCCGGCAGCACCAGCGCTTTCAGCCCGCTGACGGTGAGGAGCCCGGTGGTCCACCAGCCGAGCGCCACGGTGTCGCCGCGGCCGAAGGACGGCAGCCACCCGAGCTTCACGGCGAAGACGAGGATCAGCAGGATGCCGATCAGGAACGTCGGCAGGCTGACGCCCACCAGCGAGCCCGCGAGCAGCAGTTGCGCCAGCCGCGAGCGCCGTCGCAGCGCCGTGTACACGCCGAGCGGAATCCCGACGGCGAGCGCCAGCACCGCGGCCACCGTCGCGAGCTCGAGCGTGGCGGGCAGGCGCTCCGCGAGCAGCGCCGAAACCTTCCGCGACTGCCGCAGCGAGCGGCCGAAATCGCCCTGCAGCGCATTGCCGGCGAAGCGCGCGAACTGGACGTACGAAGGCGCGTCGAGGCCGAGATCGGCGCGGATCGCCGCCTTTTCCGCGGCGGTGGCATCCTGGCCGACCATGAACACGACCGGATCGCCGGTGAAATTGAACAGCGCGAACGCGACGAGCGCGACGACCGCCATGACGGCGACCGATTGCAGGATGCGACGCAGGATGAAGGCGAGCACTGGGCGGGTCGGTCGCGGGCGGCGCGCCGCCCGCAATGCCCGGCGATCATGCCATAAAGCGGCGGCCGCCGGGGTCGCGGGGGGAGGCGCTAGATCTCCTCCGCGCGATGGCAGGCGACGGTCACGCCGCGGAAGGGTCGCAGCGGCGGCACCTCGACCTTGCAGCGATCGACGACGAACGGGCAGCGCGGGTGGAACGGGCAGCCGGCAGGCGGATCGAGCGGCGACGGCAACTCGCCCGCCAGCGGCACCCGCGCCCGGCGCAGGGCGGGCTGCAGCGACGGCGTGCTGGCGAGAAGCGCGCGCGTGTATGGATGCGCCGGCCGGGCGAACACGGCCGCCTTGCCGCCGTATTCGACGGCCCGCCCGAGATACATCACCAGCACGTCGTCGGCGATGTGGCGGACCACCTGCAGGTTGTGCGAGATGAAGAGATACGCGATGCCGAGCGCCTGCTGCAGGTCCATCAACAGGTTCAGGACCTGCGCCTGGATCGAGACGTCGAGCGCCGACACCGGCTCGTCCAGCACAACCAGGCGCGGATGCAGCATCAGCGCCCGCGCCACCGCGATCCGCTGCCGCTGGCCGCCGGAGAACATGTGCGGAAAGCGCCCGTATTGCTCGGGCCGCAGCCCGACGCGCGCGAGCATGGCGAGCGCCGCCTCGCGCCGCGCCGCCGCCGGCTCGCCGCGGATCGCGAGCGGCTCCTCCAGCAGCGCGCCCACCGTCTTGCGCGGGTTGAGCGACGCGTACGGGTTCTGGAACACCATCTGCACGCGCGGCCGCAGGCGCTTCCGCGCGGCCGCGTCCGCGTGCGCCACGTCGTCGCCATCGAGCAGCAGCGATCCCGCCGTTGGAATCTCGATCATCGTCACCTGGCGCGCGAGCGTGGACTTGCCGCAGCCCGATTCGCCGACCACGGCGAGCGTGCGGCCTGCGCCGAGCGTGAAGGAGACGCCGTCGAGCGCGCGCACCACGGCCTTGCCGCGAAACAGGCCCCGCGACACCGCATAGTGGCGCGCGAGTCCGCGCGCCTCGAGGAGTGCGGGCGGCGAGGCTGCCGTCACGCGGCCGCTCCAGGGCCGGCAGCGCCCTCCACCGCCTCCGCGCGCTCGCGCGCCCATGTGCCCGTCGGCCGGCCGTCCTCCGCGAGCGGAAAGAAGCAGCGCGCCTGGCGTCCGGGCGGACCCGCGAGCGGCGGCTGCTCGGCGTGACAGCGCGGCACCGCGTAGGCGCAGCGCGGCGAGAGGAGGCAGCCGCTCGGCCGCCCGTAGGCGCCGGGCACCACGCCCGGGATCGCGCGCAGGCGCGCGCGGCCGGCGTTGTTCTCCGGCAGCGCGGCCATCAACGCCTGCGTGTAGGGATGGCGCGGCGCGGCGAAGATCTCCGGCACCGGTCCCGTCTCGACCTGCTGGCCCGCGTACATCACGACGACGCGCTGCGCCGTCTCGGCGACGACCGCGAGATCGTGGGTGATGAGGATCAGCGCCATCCCCTGCTCGCGCTGCAGCCGGATCAGGAGATCGAGCACCTGCGCCTGGACGGTGACGTCGAGCGCCGTCGTCGGCTCGTCCGCGATCAGCAGCCGCGGCTGGCATGCGATGGCCATCGCGATCATCACCCGCTGCGCCATGCCGCCGGAGAGCTGGTGCGGAAAGGCGAGAAGCCGCGTCTCGGGGTCGGGAATCTCCACCTGCCGCAGCAGCTCCAGCGCCCGCGCGCGGCGCACGCGGCGGCTCGCGCGCTGCGCGGGCGTCCCATGCACGGCCAGGGCTTCCATCAACTGGTAGGCGACCGTGTAGCACGGGTCGAGGCTCGCGAGCGGATCCTGGAAGATCATCGCGAGGTCCTTGCCCACCAGCGTGCGACGCCGGCCCGCCGTGATGTGGCGCAGATCGTGGCCGTCGAACGTCATCCGCCGCGCCGAGACGCGACCGGGAAAGTCGATGAGTCCCAGCAAGGCCATCGCCGTCACGCTCTTGCCCGAGCCGGATTCCCCGACGATGCCGACGATCTCGCGCGCGTCTACGGTGAGCGACAGGTCGTCGACCGCGACGAGCGGGCGCGCCGCGGCGCCGAACGCGACGGTCAGCCCGTCGACGGCGAGGAGCGGCGTCATCGCTTGAGACGCGGGTCGAGCGCGTCGCGCAGCCCGTCGCCCATCAGGTTGAACGCGAGCACGGTGACCAGGATCGCGAGCCCGGGAAACGTCACCACCCACGGCGCGCGCTGGATGAACTCCAGCGCCGACGCAAGCATCGAGCCCCACTCCGGCGTCGGCGGCTGCGCGCCGAGGCCGAGGAAGCCGAGCGCCGCGGCGTCGAGGATCGCGTTCGAGAATCCGAGCGTCGCCTGCACGATCAGCGGCGCCGCGCAATTCGGCAGGATCGCGTCGAACATGAGGCGCAGCGTGCCGGCGCCGGCGATGCGCGACGACGTGACGTACTCGCGGCCCGCCTCGGCGATGACGGCCGCGCGGGTGAGCCGCACGTAGTGCGGCAGCAGCACGATCGCGATCGCGTACATGGCGTTCGCGAGCCCCGGCCCCAGGATCGCCACCACGGCGATGGCGAGCAGCAGGCTCGGCAGCGCGAGCAGGACGTCGGTGGCGCGCATGACGATCGTCTCGGTGAGGCCGCGAAAATAGCCGGCGACGAGGCCCAGCACAACGCCGAGACCGAGCGAGATCGCCACCGAGATCACGCCGATGAGCAGCGAGAGCCGCGTGCCGTGGATGAGGCGCGACAGGATGTCGCGGCCGACGGGGTCGGTGCCGAGCAGGAACCGCGCCGAGCCGCCTGCGTCCCACGCGGGCGGCGTCAGCGTGAAATCGCGGTACTGCTCGTTCGGCGGATGCGGACTCACGACGGCCGCGAAGATCGCGAGCAGCACGAGCGCCACGACGAGCCCGAGGCCGATCACCGCGCCGCGGCTTTGCGTGTACGCGCGCCAGAACGTCGCGAAGCCGCCGGGTTGCGGCGGCTCGGGCGTCAGGGGCTCAGCCATGGCGGATCCGCGGGTTGACGACGCCGTAGAGGGTGTCGACGACGAGGTTCACCGCGATGACGATCGTCGCCACGAGCAGGATGCCGCCCTGCACCACCGGATAGTCGCGCGACTGGACGCCGTGGATCAGCCAGTTGCCGATCCCCGGCCAGGAGAAGATGGTCTCCGTCAGGATCGCGCCGGAGAGCAGCAGCCCCACCTGCAGGCCGATCACCGTGATCACCGGAATGAGCGCGTTGCGCAACGCATGGACGACGACGACGCGCCAGCGCGACAGCCCTTTGGCGCGCACCGTGCGGACGTAGTCCTCGCGCAGCACCTCGAGCATCGACGAGCGCGTCATGCGTGCGATCACCGCGAGCGGAATGGTGCCGAGCGCGATCGCGGGCAGGATCAGGTGCGACACCGCCGAGCGGAACGCGCCGGGCTCGCCGCTACGGAGCGCGTCGACGAGCATGAAGCCGGTGACCGCCGGCACGTCGAACTGGACGGCGATCCGTCCCGACACGGGCGTCCAGCCGAGGTGCACCGAGAAGAACAGGATCAGCAGCAGCGCCCACCAGAAGATCGGCATCGAGTAGCCGGCGAGCGAGACGCCCATCACCGCGTAGTCGGCGACGGTGTTGCGCTTGAGCGCCGCGACGATGCCGGCCGGGAGCCCGACCACGACGGCAAACAGCAGCGCGAAGAACGCGAGCTCGACCGTGGCCGGAAAGAGCGTCAGGAATTCCTGCAGCACGGGCTCGTGGGTGGTGAGCGACGTGCCGAGGTCGCCGCGCAGCACCTGCCCCACGTACTCGGCGTACTGCACGGGCAGCGGGCGGTCGAGCCCGAACTCGTGCAGCAGGCGCTCGCGGCGCGCGGGGTCCATGCCCCGCTCGCCGGAGAGGTTCTCGACCGGATCGCCCGGAATGAGGCGGATGAGCGCGAAGGCGATCAGCGTCACCCCGACGAACGTCGGGATGATGAGCGCCAATCGCCTTGCTACGAACGCGAGCACCGAGAGCCGCGTTCGCGGGTCGCTACTTCGCGAGGTCCGTGTTGGTGAAGTAGTGGTGCGCGGTCGCGTCCATCTTGTAGCCCTGGACCTCCTTGCGCAGCGGGTCGAAGCGGATCGAGTGCGCGAGCGTGATCCACGGCGCCTCCTCCTTCACGATCACCTGCGCCTGCTCGTACAGCTTCGCGCGGTCCGCCTGCTTGGGCGTTTGCGCCGCCTTGATCACGAGGTCCTCGAACTGCTTGTTGCACCAGCGCGCGACGTTGCCGCCGCCCTTCACCGCCTCGCAGCCCAGCAGCGGCACGAAGAAGTTGTCCGGGTCGCCGTTGTCGCCCGACCAGCCGAACATCATCGCCGCCTGCTCGCCGGTCTTGCTGCGCTTGCGGTACTCGGCCCACTCGTACGTCAGGAGCTTCGCCTTGACGCCGACCTTCTCCCAATCGGCCTGGATCAGCTCGGCCATCCGCTTGCCGTCCGGGTTGTACGGCCGCGTGACCGGCAGGTACCAGAGCTCGACCTCGAAGCCGTTCGGATATCCGGCCTGCGTCAGCAGTTCCTTCGCCTTGGCCGGGTCGTACGGGTAATCCTTCACCGCGTCGTTGTAGCTCCAGAGGATCGGCGGGATCGGGTTCTTCGCCACCTGCCCCTGCCCCTGGTACACCGCCTTGAGAATGGCCTCCTTGTTCGTCGCGAGGTTCAGCGCCTGCCGCACCAGCTTGTTGTCGAACGGCTTCTTCTCGACGTTGAACGCGATGTAGCCGATGTTGAGGCCTTCCTTCTGCTGCAGCGTGAGCGCCGGGTTCTTGCGCATCTCTTCCAGGTCGGCGGGCTTGGGGAACGCCATCACGTGGCATTCGCCCGTCTGCAGCTTCGCGTACCGGGCGGTGGCGTCGCGCGTGATCGAGAAGACGAGATTGTCGATCTTCGGCCGGCCCTTCCAGTACTTGTCGAACGCCTTGTAGCGGATCGTCGCGTCCTTCTGGTAGCTCACGAACTCGAACGGTCCCGTGCCGATGGGGTAGATGTCGGCGGCGTTGGGCGTGCCCTTCCTGCCCATCGTCTCGAAATATTCCTTCGAGAGGATCGACGCAAAGTCCATCGCCATGTCGGCCAGGAACGGCGCCTCGGGACGCTTCAGCGAGTAGCGCACCGTGTAGTCGTCGATCTTCTCCACCTTGTCGACGATGTTCTTCATGCCCATGTCGTCGAAGTACGCGTACGTCTGCCCGCCCGTGCCCTTGTGAAACGGGTTGGCGTCGTCGGCCATGCGGCTCCATGAGAACACGACGTCGTCGGCGTTGAAGTCGCGCGACGGCTTGAAGTTGGCGTTGCCGTGGAACTTGACGCCCTTGCGCAGCTTGAACGTGTAGACCTTGCCGTCCGGCGACACCGTCCACGATTCCGCCAGCGCCGGCACGATGTTCGTGGTGCCCGTGTCGAACTCGACCAGGCGGTTGAACATCGGCACCGACACCGCGTCGAACGTCGTGCCCGTCGAGAAGAACTGCGGCTGGAACCCTTCAGGGCTTCCTTCCGAGCAGTAGACGAGCGTGCCCTTGGCGTGCGCGCCGGGCGCGATGGCCAGCATGGCGGCGAGCGCGGCGGAGACGGCGCAGAGCAGGCGTTTCGCGATCATTGATGCTCCCTTGCCGGCTCGGGCCGGACGGACGGTCGTTGAAAAGCGCGGATGATGCCGCAAACGGGTGCAAACCTCAACGCGCGCCACGCGCTGTCAGCCCGAGCGCTGCGCTCGCGCGCGCCGCGTGGCGTACAGGCAGATGCCGGTCGCCACCGACACGTTGAGGCTCTCGACGCTGCCGACGAGCGGAATGCCGACGATGCGGTCGCACGATTCGCGCGTCAGGCGCCGCAGTCCGCTCCCCTCCGCGCCCAGCACCCACGCCACGGGCCCCGTGACGTCGGCGTCGAACAGGCTCTCGCCGCCGGCATCGGCGCCCAGAATCCAGACGTCGCGCTCCTTCAGCTCGCGGAGCGCGCGGGCGAGGTTGGTGACGGCGATCAGCGGCACGGTCTCGGCGGCGCCGCTCGCCGCCTTCGCGACGGTGGCATTCAGCCCGACCGCGCGATCCTTGGGAACGACGACCGCGTGCGCGCCGAACGCGTCGGCACTGCGAAGGCAGGCGCCGAGGTTGTGCGGATCGGTGACGCCGTCGAGCACGACGATGAGCGGCGGCTCGGCCGGATGCTCGAGGATGTCGTCCAGGGTGACGTGCGGCAGCGTGGCGTCGACGATGGCCACGACGCCCTGGTGACGGCCGTGGCCCGCGAGCTCGGCGAGCCGGGCGTCGTCGGCCGTGTGGACCGCGACGCGTCCTGCCTCGGCACGGGCGACGAGATCGCGCAGCCGCGCATCGTGGCGGCCGCCTGCGACGTAGAGCGCCTTCACGGCGTCCGGTCGCGTGCGCAGGCGCGACGTGACGGCGTGGAAGCCGAAGAGGATGCGAGTCTCGGGCATGGGGCGGCGGCGAGCTGGAGTGCACCAGTGTACCCATGTGCTACTGTTTTTCGCGCCATGACACTGTTGCCTGACCTGCGCCAGTTCCTGGAGACGCTGCTGCTGGCCGTGGGCGCGCTGCTGCCGATCGTCAATCCGCTCGGCGGCGCGCCGATCTTCCTCGCCAAGACCGTCGACCTCGCGCCGGAAGCGCAGGCCGACATGGCGCGGCGCGTCGCCGTCGACTGCTTCGTGCTGCTGCTCGTGTCGACGTTCATCGGCGCCTACGTGCTCGACTTCTTCGGCCTGTCCATTCCCGCCGTCCAGGTGGCGGGCGGCGCGGTCGTCTGCGCGATGGGCTGGAACCTGCTCAACGCCCCCGAGCAGTCCCCGCAGGCGGCCAAGGACGCGGTGCGCGTGGCCACGCCGACGGACCTCGCGCGGCGCGCGTTCTACCCGCTGTCGATGCCGCTTACCGTAGGCCCCGGCTCGATCTCGGTGGCGATCACGCTCGGCGCCAACCAGCCCGCCGGCGTTCGTGCCGTGGTCGCGACGTCGCTGGCGCACGTCGTCGGCATAACGATCGTCGTGCTCGCCGTCTACCTCTGCTACCGCTACGCCGACGTCATTCTGCGCAAGCTGGGCGACGTGGGCACCGTGATCGTCACGCGCCTCACGGCGTTCATCCTGCTGTGCATCGGCGTGCAGATCCTGTGGAACGGCGTCAGCGCGCTCGTCACGATGCTGCATCCGGGCGCGGCCGGGTAGTTGGCGCGCGCGGTCCCGGTGTTATAATCGAGGGCTTGCTCGTCGGGTTCCCGGCGGGCCCAATGCCGGTGTAGCTCAGTTGGTAGAGCAGCGCATTCGTAATGCGAAGGTCGGGAGTTCGACTCTCTCCACCGGCACCAGATCCCCATCGTCGGTCATCTGAAGACCTGCAAGTCATCACCCAACAAGCGGCGTTACAGCTCTGGCCTTCCGGATCGAGGCCACTGCCCGACATTTTCTCCACTATCCCGCGGCACTGGCCGTGCCTAGTCCATCGCGCCAAGCAACCGCAGGGACGCCTCGCCACCCGATCTCGCGGTCGACGCGCTGGGAGGTTCTTATGAATTTGGTCGGGCGTTTGGATTGACAGCGCATGAGCATGCCACTAACTTGGCCCATCGGCCCAAGCACAAGTAAATGCGCCATACCGGGCGGAGGAGCGCACGGTATAGATGGATAGGGAGAGGGGAATCGAGGCAACGAGGAAGTTCGCCCGGGTTTTCGCCTGCCATGCCCCGCGCATTGCGGCAATCGTGCTATTGCTGCACCCTGTGCTCGCAGCGGCCGACGTCATCGTCCCGGCCAAGGGGGTCACCGTTGCCGCCCGGTCGGGCACTCTCAATGGCGGCACGCTCGACCTCGCCTGCACGGACCTGATCGTTGCCGGCACGCTGCAGCTCGGCAGCGGCCACGTGCTGAACGCGCGGAACATCATAATCCAGCCCGGCGGCGTGCTCGATGCCGAAAGCGGCACCATTGAACTTGGCGGCAACTGGTCGAACAACGGCGGATTTCTCGCCGGCACCAGCACGGTCCGTTTCCGTGACCTGTGTGGGCTCGCCAGCGCGACGATCTCGGACAACTCGTCGTTCGCGAACGCTCGTTTCGTGACGTCGAGCGGCAAGAACTACGTGTTCGCCGCCGGCAGCGTACAGAGGATCACACACCTTCTGGAAATCACGGGCACGACGCAGCAACCGATCCAGTTTCGCAGCTCCGCCCCAGGTCAGGTTGCTTCCATCAACCTGACCGGCACCGGCACGCAGCAGATCGTCCATGTCGGCGTCACCGACGTGTGGGCGACGGGCCAACCGCTGGCGCCGAGTCAGCATAACGAAGGTGGAGGCGGCAACGCGAATGGCTGGTTCGGAACTCCAATCGGCCCCCCAATCCCGCCATCCGGTAAAGTTGAAATCATTCCTGCGCTGTCGACGTTGATGCTGGGCATCCTTGCAGCGCTGCTCGCGTATGTCGCGAGTCTCCGCTTGCGCCGCCGCACGTCACTGCCGGGTATGGATATCATGGCGCGACGACCTCGCGCCCGGAAAACGCGCTCATGAATCGCTTCGCAAAGCGGCCGCTGGCAACAGCACTGGCATTCGCCCTTGCGGCCAGTAGCCAGCAGTTACGCGCCGACGACATCGAGATCCGTCCCCCACCGGGCGGCAACTTCGCTGTGCGCGACAGCACCGGCGCACTATTGCTGCTGCTCGTCAACGGCACGAACGGCCAGGTCACGATTCCGTTCCTCACGGCCGCACCGGTCCAGTCGAGCCTCGTGTGCTTCCAACCTGGCACCGGAGTGCTCGGCACGTGCGCGACCGGATCGTTCGGCGCAACAGGGGCCACCGGCGCCACCGGGGTGATGGGGGCAACGGGTGCCACTGGCGCTGGCTTCACCGGCTCTATAGGTGCCGCAGGTGCGACCGGTTCGACAGGCGCGACCGGCGGCGCCGGGACACCGGGTGCGACCGGCGCGACAGGGGCGGGTGGACTGGCAGGCACCACCGGCAGCGTCGGCGCAATCGGATCCACGGGAGCGACCGGCTCGATCGGTGCTCCAGGACTTCCCGGAAGCACCGGGGCTGCCGGCGCGACCGGTTCCTCGGGCGCGACGGGCTTTACCGGCGCCACCGGGGCCGATGGGCAGACGGTGCTTCATGGCGTTGGCGCGCCGTCCAGCGGACTCGGCGCCGACGGTGACTTCTACATCGACACCGCAACCGACAATCTCTACGGTCCGAAGGCGGGTGGTGTGTGGCCCGCGCCCGTCTCGCTGGTCGGGGCGCCGGGCGTGACGGGCAGCGCGGGCGCCACCGGAGCGACCGGCGTTGCAGGTGCCACAGGGATCGGCACGACCGGTGCAACCGGTGCGACGGGAAGCGCGGGCACCACCGGCACGGCAGGGGCGACCGGACTTGCGGGAACTACCGGCGCCAC
>Ga0070673_100000316_pt1 | contig 25432 bp, 24 predicted proteins | sample KBSM23metaG_FD_65342 | JGI IMG/M metagenome (GOLD analysis project Ga0070673, IMG submission 65342) | Miscanthus rhizosphere microbial communities from Kellogg Biological Station, Michigan, USA - KBS M2-3 metaG | ecosystem: Host-associated > Plants > Roots > Rhizosphere > Soil ... | reverse complement strand
GACCCGTTGGGCCAGGCATGATTTTCGAGGACGTAACCGGACACATCCGGGGAGAAAAAAACTGCACACAGTCCGAGAAGGCAGGCCAGAGGTCGCAGCCGGGTGGGAACAAAATTCATGAATACTGGAGGGAAGCCGAAATTCCAGTTTATTCATAAAAGCAGGATCTATGCACAGTTTCAGGAGGACGCGCCCGAGGAGCGATAGTTCGATGCACCTGAGCGAGGGACCGAGAGCGACCGCCAAGAAAAGCGCCCGTTGATGTGGGCCACCGCCTGACCGGGTGGTCGAATTGTGCCTCAGCCCGCTCGCGGGAAGTCGAGGAGCCGGTTTTTTCTTGGCTCTAGACCGTATTTCTGGTATTGCCAGAACTTATGCTACACCGTGCCAGTTCCATCACGCTGCTCCTGCTCGGCATCATCTCCTCAGTGGCGCAGCCCCGGCTAGCTGAGGACGAGGCGCGTTGGTCGCCCGCCGGAGACCTCGCCACCGCCCGCGCTGACTCCCCGGCGGTCACCTTGTTGGATGGCCGAATCCTCCTCGCGGGGGGTTCTGGGGGATTTGAGGGTCCTCTCGCAAGCGCAGAGATCTTCAATCCTGTGACCGCCGCTTGGTCGAGCACCGGCAGCATGCTCATGGCGCGAGCCCAACACACTGTCACCGCGCTCGATGATGGCCGCGTCCTAGCCGTTGGCGGCCTTGACCGCTTTGGCCACGAAATCGCCGAATGCGAACTCTACGACCCCAACACTGGCACTTGGTCAACCACTGCCCACTACTACATCCAAACCACCTACCATCGCGCCGTACGCCTATTAGACGGGCGTGTTCTGGTCGTCCCCGACCTCAAGTTTCCACAAATTTATGACCCGATCACCGCCGCGTGGAGCGGGGCCGGAGGTGCGTCATTCCAACGGCGGGAAGAAACCCTTACCCTCTTAGCCGACGGCCGCGTCATCATGGTCGGCGGCGCCGTTGGCGGCGATACGGTGAACCAGGTGTGGATCTATGATCCGGTCAGCAAATTCTGGATCGGCGCCGAGAACTTGATCGAGGCGCGCCAAGGCCACACTGCCACGTTGCTTCCCGACGGACGCCTCCTCGTCGCGGGTGGCCAGAGCGGGGGCATCGCGCTCGCCTCTGCCGAACTCTATGATCCCGTGACCGATCAATGGTCACACGCCAGACGCTTAAATGTCGCGCGCGCCTACCACACCGCGACCGAGTTGACCAAGGGAGACGTTGTTATCGCAGGCGGAGAATCCGGCACACGCAACATCGATGCCGCAGAAATATACCGCTTCTCCACCGCGAAGTGGGAGCGGGCTGGTATCACCCCACCGGTCTCACATCACACCGCAGCGTTACTTCCCGACAACCAAGTCCTCGCCATCGGAGGACTCGGCCGCAGGCACATTGCCATCCGGAGGAGCGAGACAGGCCCGCCTACCAGCCAATAGCACGCACTCTCGGCTCACCGAGGTAAGCTGCGGGAAAACATCTCATTCGTCGTCAGCGAGTCGTGTTGCAATCTGAGATTTCGGGCGGTACATCAAACTGATTGAGATGGCCTTCATGGCTGACTTCCCCCCTCCCCGGTGCCGCGAGCCTGTTTTTCTGACCGGCCAAGAAAATGAACGAACGTGACACGATCTTACGTTGACGTTTGTTGACCGATAGACTTCGCTTCTGTGCGCGTCCTGACGTTTCATTGCGGTGAACGATATGCGACCGCTCAAATGCTTTTCTCCTATGAAAAAACGTCCTAAGAGGAGAAAAAGAGGACTGGGTTGGCTGGGACTCGAACCCAGAACCAACGCCTTAAAAGGGCGCTGCTCTACCATTGAGCTACCAACCCGAAGCGGGCTTCAGTTTTTACGATGATTCACTCGCTCGCGCAACAAGCGGAAGGAGATCCCGCAGCGAGTTGTGAGGTCGCTCCAGACGGAAAACCGCCAGACCGGCGCGACTCGCAGCCTCCCAGTCTCGCTCTGGGTCGTCCCCGACGTGCATCACTTCTTCCGCCCGGAATCCGCCTAGTTCCAGGGTGCGCTGATAAATCAGAGGATCGGGTTTGTCCGCGCCAAGTTCGCTGGAAAGAAAGATGTGCCGGAAATACTTGGCAATACCAAGGTGGTGAAGAACCACGCGCAATCGGCTGTCGAAATTAGAAACAACGGCGAGCTCGAAACGGGGCGCCAAGGTCTCCAGAACTTCCTCAACATCTGGGTAAAGCTCCCAAACACCGGCCTCGGCGAAATGGCCATAAGCGGCTTCAAAGAATGTGTCGCGATCGAGCGGACTGATTTCCATCGATACCCGATCCAGTAAACGCTCGACCAAATCGCGCCACCACCCTTTGTCGTCGTCCTCCCGCGGTTTTCCCGTTGCCGGACGAAGAGGCATTTCTTTCCAAATCTGAGCGAAAGCACGATTCAGAGCGTCGGCGTCTAGCACCAGTCCTTGGCGTTCCGCGACCAGCGCATAATTCCAGCCAACGCTCTTCGTTAGGCGAATGAGGGTTCCGGCGGCATCGAAGAAAATGGCTTTAGTCATGAGCGAAAGAGCGCCTTGCCAGTTTTCGCTTTCGAGAAGCCGGCGCAAGGGCGAGAATCATTGCGAATTACGAACGCCTGTGCCGTCGCATGAAAACTTTCCCTAACGAAATCTTGCCGGTCGAGCATAACGACCCGATCAACGCGCGTATTCTTGCCATTTCTGAGGACAAGATTGCCGGATTCGTGCGCGAACCGTTTGCAGAAATTGCGGAGCGCTCTGGAGTGCCGCTCGAAACGGTTTTCGAGCGGATCATTGCGATGCTGCGCGCGGGAACGGTTCGGCGAGTGCGGCAGACCTTGCTCGCCACTAATCTGGCGGAAGGCGCGCTGGTCGCCTGGAAAGTGCCGCCGGAAAAGATCGAGGCCGCCTTCGATTGGATGTCGCAACGCGATCCGTTTTCTGGTCATGTCGTCCTGCGTTCGACTGACTCGGTCACACCTGGTTCGGAATACAAACTCTGGACCACGCTCAAAGTGCCGCAGGGTTTCTCATTGCAACGGCATGGCGAAATATTGAGCGGACTCGTGGGTGCGGAGCATTTCCGGCTCATGCCGGCCAAGGGCATCTTCTCGTTAGGCGTGGGGCACGTTCGCCGAAAAAGTATCGAACCGGGCGCCAAGGCTGATCAACCCGCCAAAATGATTGTCGTTCAACCCGCGAAGCTTACGGAGAAGGAGTGGACAGTGTTGACCGCGTTAAAACGGGAATTCACTCCGGAAGAAATTCACCAATCGCCCTGGGTCGCGCGCGCGCGGGAAGCAGGCGCGTCCTTGGAAGAATTTTTTGAAATCGCAGAAGACCTGACAAAACGAAAAATCATTGGTCGGTTCTCCACCTTCCTCGAACACGTGAAACCCTCCGCCGGCGGGGTGCGGGTGACGCGTTTCAACGGGCTCTTTCATTGGGCAGTCCCACCCGGGCGCGAAATGGAGACGGGCGGTGAAGTCGGGCGTCACGAAATCCTGACGCACTGTTATTGGCGTGAGGCCGGGCCGGAGTTTCGAAACGTTAACATCATGGCAGTGGCACACGGCACAGACAAAGGTCTCATGTTGGAACATAAGGCGGCGATCGATCGCCACCTTGCCAGCCAGAATATCCCCGTCGCCTACACGAACGTTTTCTGGGGAGGCCGGAGCGAAATCAAACCTTCGGAGATTTCCCCACAGATCTATCGGGAATGGCTGGCGAAAGTTGGCGCGAAAGGTTGACGCCGAATTCGCGTGTCCTTTCCAGTTCCAAGAGCAACGCGATAGCGAAATCGGTCCGACTGACTTGTCGGCCGAGGTCCATCGCCAGCGAACCGGCGCGGGTGCGCAACTCGACAGGGAAATCGTCAGCCGTCTGATTCACGTTGATCCCAATTCCAATGATGGCGTCGAACGCCAAGCCGGAGCCTGCCTTGGTCTCCACCAGTACCCCTGCCACTTTTCGGCTGCCCACAAACACGTCGTTGGGCGGCTTGATCGTCGCCGCGAGTCCGGTCTCGCTTCTGATCGTGGCCGAAATTGCCTGCGCTGCCCAATTCGTTAGGCAAGCCGAAGCCGCGAGTGGAATGTTGGGCCGGAGGAGAACTGAAAACCAAAGACCAAGGCGCGATGCGGAAGCCCAGCGGTTCCCGTGTTGGCCGCGGCCGGCGCTCTGATGCTCGGCAAAAACCACAAAACCCTCCGGCAACTCCGGCGAGAGCATTCGGCGCAGAAACTCATTCGTCGAACCGGTCGATTCCAGGACGATAATGCGGCAACCAACGCCGCTTTCCCCTAACGATTTGCTGATCTCCGCCGCAACCAGTCGATCAGGCGGAGACATGCCTCAGCTCCAGGGAAAAATCGACTGCGCACGCGGAGTGGGTGAGCGCTCCGATTGAAACGAAATCGACCCCTGTCGCGGCGATTTGGCGAATGTTCCGTAGATTAACGCCTCCACTCGCCTCGAATTTCACCTTCCCTTTGCCGATCGCGACTGCTTCGCGCATCGCTGTCGCTTTCATGTTATCAAGCAGGATCACCTCCACCCCCTCGATCTCCAGAAGCGCCCGGACTTGATCGAGGTTATCGGCTTCGACCTCGATCTTCAGATCCGGGCGTTCGCGGCGGACCCGCTCAATGGCGGCGCTCAACCTGGCCAGCCCGTTGCGCGCGAGGAGATGATTGTCTTTGACCAGCACCATGTCGAAAAGCCCGAAGCGATGATTTGTTCCACCCCCTGCAAGAACCGCTGCCTTCTCAAACTTTCGCAGGCCGGGCGTGGTTTTGCGGGTGTCGAGGATCTTGGCACCCGTTGGACCGGCTGCCTCGACGAATTGGTGGGTTAAGGTCGCAATGCCGCTGAGGCGCTGGAGGAAGTTGAGAGCAACACGCTCCGCCGTCAGGATTGAGCGCGCGCGACCGCGGATCTCCAGGACTGTCGTCCCGGCGGACACAACCGCGCCGTCCTTTTGCGCAATTTCAAGGCGAAGATCGGGATCTACCCGCCGGAAGATCTCCGCGGCTACCCCCGTCCCGGCAACCACCGCCCTTTCCTTGGCGATGGCACGGGCAGAAGCCTGATCGTTTTCGCCGACAAAAAACTCGCTCGTAACGTCGCCCGCCCCGACGTCCTCACGCAGGGCGAAATCAAGGAGTTGATAGTCTTCGCTGGAGAAATTCATGAGCTATATGAGAAGCGGTGGCCAACAAATGGACCGCCTTGCACTATTGCACGATGCGAAGAAGAGTGCCGCGCAACAAGGGCTCCGGTACAAAAAAGATCCGGGCAGGGCACGCGGAGAAACCTTCGAATGCGAGAACGTGCCACCGCCCGAATCGCCTTAACCAGTGAACATAGACAAGACGCAGCGGGCGGCGTTCAAAACATTCGATGTTTTTCACCTGAATTCGTGACCGTTTAACCCTTGTTCGGACCCTAAAGCAGCAGTTCTCCCTGCTCCTGGCGTCCAGCTCGAGCAGCGTCGCTGCGGACATCCTCAAGAAGTGACTTAAACTCAAACCGTTCCATCGCTTCGATCAGTCGCGGGTAATCCGGGCTAATCCGTAAATCGTCGATCGGCAGGGGTAGCGGCAAGTCGCAATCCAGTTCCACCATCTTACGATTTTGCAGTATACGGTCGCGGGCCTGCTCCAATTTTTCGCGGGTTTTTTGGGCTGTGACTCGATCCAATCCGCTCAAAAGAGCGTCCATGCTTCCAAATTCGGACAGCAATTTGGCCGCAGCTTTTCGACCGATTCCGACTCCGGCGATATTATCGACGGCATCTCCGGCGATCGCGAGGACATCGCCGATCTGCGCGGGCGGCACGCCCCACTTGTTCGTCACTTCTTCTTCGCCCAACAAGGCGAACGCGTCTTTGGGCGAGGCAAGGTCGGCTTTGGCCGTGCTGTAAACTTTTACCGTGGAATTGACCAGTTGATAGAGATCTTTGTCGTTCGTCGCGAGGACCACTTCGATACCGCGTTCACGCGCCTTGATCGCATAACAGGCCATCAAATCGTCCGCCTCAGTATCGGGGAGCGAGATGCTTCGAAAACCAAGCCAGGGTGTAATCTTCTGGATTTCGTCGAGCTGTGGAACCATCGGCGCCGGCATTTCCTTTCTTGTCTCCTTGTACCCGGGTTGCAATTCGGTGCGGCGTTGCGGCAACCCCTGATCCCAGATGACGGCCCCTAAATCGGGCTGTAAATGCTTGATCATCAGCCGAAGGGTCTTGGTGAAGCCGAAGATCGCATTCGTGGGCTCGCCGCGGGAATTCGAAAGATGGAGGATCGCAAAATAAGAGCGGTAGACGTAGTAGTGACCGTCAATCAGAAGGAGCTTCATAGCATGCGAACAGGATTTACTGGATTGTCCGGAGGGGAAGCGGAACGCGCAAGAGCGCTTCGCTCAAAGCCGTGAATCCTTCCGAACAAAATAAAAACGATGCCTGGATCGTCCGGGTGCTGGGCAAGGAATACGGCCCCGTCGATCTGGACGAATTGCTCGAGTGGAAGCGGGAAGGTCGACTCATTCGTGAGAACGAAATTCGCGAACCAGGAAGCGAACGGTGGATTCCAGCCGGGGAACTTCCGGAACTTTTCGGCGACGAAAAAGTCGCGGCGGAGATGCCTACGGTCTCGTTCGTTAGGCCACAAACCCTCGGCACGCTCCTGACTCGAACGTGGCAGATTTATCGCGAGCGCTTCGGACAGTTTCTTCTTCTGAGTGCGCTGGTCTTTATTCCTTCGCTTTGTGCGCAGCTCAGCAGCGCGGCCGTTAGCGCGGGCAGCGAACTCGATCTTCGCACCGCGCTGGCTGGTCTTTTCAATTTTTGCATGCTCGCGGCAACGTTCATCGCCTGGCCAATCTATGTGGGCGGGTTGCAAATCCTGACCAGTGAAGCGGCTCAGGGAAACACCGTCCCGTTTTCACAAATCGTTTCCCGAGCGCTAAATTATTGGGGCCGCGTCGCGGTCCTTTGTCTGCTCGTTTACGGCGCGTTTTTTCTCCTTCTCGTCCTTGCCTTTGCCATTCTCGTGATGGTAGCGGGCGGCTCATCAAACCCCGGAGTGATCATTGTCGCGCTGCTATTGCTCCTCTTTCAGATGTGGCTGTTCGGGCGCGTTTTCATCAACGTCCTCTTCTGGCAGCAGCCCGCAGTACTCGAAGATGTCGGGGTCCTCGACTCGCTTCGTCGCAGCCGCGAAATCGCGCGAAGCCGGCGCGAGTTGCCCTGGTGGCAGCGTCCGGTGTGGCGCGGAGTGATTTTATCCTCTCTCTGGTGCCTTTGCGCTATTGCGCTGACCATCGGTTCCGAGTGGTCCACGGTAAGCGCTTATTATCACACCGTAACGACTATGTCTGATCCGCAGGCAATCATCCAATCGATGACTGCAGCGGCCAAACCGACAACGCTTTCCATTTGGCCGGTCGCTCTCGGCGCACTACAGACAATACTTCGACCGCTTCTTGGAATCTCTTTCGTTCTGCTTTATCTCGATCTTCGCGGCACGCCTAACAATCAATCGAGCGCGAGATAAGGTCGGAGACCATGCAGACCCCCTTCCCGGCCGAAGCCGCTTTCACGATAACCGCCAAACGGACTCGTTGGGTCAAACTTGTTGTAGGTGTTTGCCCAGACGACGCCCGCCCGCAGTTTGCTCACGATCTTGAAAATCTTGCTGCCTTTGTCGGTCCATACCCCGGCGCTTAGTCCATAAGGCGTGTTGTTCGCGCGCTCGATCGCTTCCTCCGGCGTGCGGAACGTCATAACGCTGAGGACGGGACCGAAAATTTCTTCCTGAGCGATGCGATGGGACGCAGTCACTCCAGTAAAAAAGCTCGGCGGATACCAGTAACCCTTCTCGGGTAAACGCAACCGCGGCTGGATCAATTCCGCCCCTTGCTGCAAACCACTGTCCACGAGTTCGCAAATCTTATCGAGCTGCATCCTCGAATTGATCGCGCCGATGTCGGTATTCTTGTCGAGCGGGTTGCCAACGCGAAGCGATGAAATGCGGTCGCGGAGTTTTCGGATGACGGCGGGAAAAACACCTTCCTGCACGAGCAAGCGTGACCCGGCGCAGCAGACGTGACCCTGGTTGAAATAAATGCCTGAGACAATTCCTTCCACCGCCTGATCGATCGGTGCGTCGTCGAAAATGATGTTCGCTGCCTTCCCGCCTAGCTCGAGCGTCAGACTCTTTTTCGTCCCGGCAACGGCACGGGTTAGAAGCTTCCCGACGGATGTGGACCCGGTAAAGGCGATCTTGTTGACGTCGTCGTGGTCGACCAGCGCTTTGCCGGTGGCACCAGCGCCGGTAACAATATTAACGACGCCGTCGGGCAACTCGGCGGCCTGAAAAATTTCAGCAAGATGCATTGCCGTGATGCTGGTCGTCTCAGCCGGTTTGAGGACGCAGGTGTTGCCTGCCGCGAGCGCTGGCGCGAGCTTCCACGCCGCCATCAGGAGCGGAAAATTCCAGGGTATAATCTGTCCGGCCACGCCTAACGACCGCGGCGTGCGACCGGGAAACGCGTAGTTCAGCTTGTCGGCCCAGCCCGCATAATAAAAGAAATGCGCGGCGACCAGCGGCAGGTCGATATCGCGGCTCTCCTTGATCGTCTTCCCGCCATCCATCGACTCCAAAACGGCGAGTTCTCGCGACTTCTCCTGCACGAGCCGCGCGATCCGGTAAAGATATTTGCCTCGCTCGCGCCCCGGCATTTTGCTCCAGACGGTGCGGTGGGCACGTCGCGCGGACCGCACTGCCAAGTCAACGTCATGCGCATCCGCCTCGGCAATTTCCGTGAGGGTGGCTTCGGTCGCCGGATTTATGGACGGGAAATATCGACCGGAATGCGGAGCCCGAAATTTTCCGTCGATTAGGAGCTGATAGCGCGGCTTGATTTTGATGTAGTCGCTTTGCTCGGGAGCGGGGGCATATGCCCAGCGTTCGCCGAAATCGAGCCGGCGGTCGCTCGCGGCGAGCACATCCCCGTTCGATGCGAGCGATTTCGACTCGCGGACAACGACCGCGGTTGCGACCTGAGACTTTTTGCGCGCCATGTAGTGGTTTGTATCCTTTTGGCCATCGCCACGCACCTCAAAAATTCTTGCTGGCTGGCACCCTCATTCTTTCCGACGCATAATCCGCGATGCTGTACATCGTCGGGACCCCAATCGGAAATCTTGACGACATTACCCTGCGCGCGCTCGCGACTCTCAAGATGGTCGATCTAATCGCGGCCGAAGATACCCGGCATTCGGCGAATTTACTGCGCCACTTCGAAATCCGGAAGCCGCTCGTTAGTTATCATGAGCACAATGAGGCGATGCGGACAGACGAGTTGGTTGGGCGGCTGAAGGCTGGCGAATCGGTTGCGCTAATCACGGACGCCGGCATGCCCGGCCTATCTGATCCTGGGGCACGGTTAATCCGCCGGTGTATCGAGGAGAATTTACCCTTCACGATTGTTCCCGGAGTGTCCGCTATTACGACAGCCTTGGTCGGTTCCGGATTTGCGATGGAACATTTTTGCTATCGTGGATTTCTGCCAGTGAAGAGCGGGCAGCGAGCCCGGGAATTGACGGCTGCAGCCGAGCGCGAGGAGACCACGATCTTCTTCGAGTCGCCCTATCGAATCAACAAGACCCTGGCGGCGTGCGGAGAGGTGATGCCAGAGCGGCAACTCTGCGTCGCGCGTGAGCTGACGAAAAAATTCGAGGAATTCCGGCGTGGGACCGCCTCAGAGCTGCTCGCACATTTTGAGTCGCACCCGGCAAAAGGCGAGATTACGTTGTTGATCGCGGCGAAATAGCGCTCGGCAAGACCGGCTCCAGATTTCCGCTTGTCAAAACGGTCTTGCTGTGACACCGTCTCGCCCCTTTCTCACGGCCATGGCATACGCAATTATCAAAACAGGCGGAAGACAATATCGAGTCGCTGAAGGCGACACGATCGACGTGGATCTTCTCGCCGGCGATGCGGGCCAAAAAATGACTTTTGGCGAGGTCTTAATGCACGCCGATGGTGAAAAATTCACCCATGGCGCTCCCCTGGTCGCAGGAGCGACCGTCACCGGCGAGGTGGTTGAGCACCGCAAGGACAAGAAGGTCGTTGCCTTTAAGTATCGCCGCCGCAAAGGTTATCACCGCACCGTGGGTCATCGCCGAAAGCTGACCCGAATCAAGATTACGGGCATTAGCGTTGGCTCAAAGAAGAAGGCCGCTGGTAAAGACGCGACCGAGTAACCGCTGTCTAATTTCACTTTCCAACTCTCAAGAATTCCCAATGGCTCATAAAAAAGGACAAGGCAGCGTCAAAAACGGCCGCGACAGCGTTAGCAAGCGACTGGGCGTGAAGAAGTTTGGCAGTGAGACCGTTGTTGCCGGGAACATCATCATTCGGCAGCGCGGCACGAAGTTCTTGCCCGGTAAAAACGTTGGACTCGGTCGCGACTACACCATTTTCGCCTTGGTCGATGGACAGGTACGCTTCGATCGGGCGGGTCGCCGGGTGAACGTTGTCCCTCAGTAGTCAGATTCGTCGACACCAACCGGGTTATTGACCCCGGAAACAGCCGAGAGCCAGTTCCGCATTGTGTCTCTAGGCAAGTTTTTGTATAACGGTAGTTCCACGCAATGAAATACACCACCTATCTTCTTTTCGGAGCTCCCGGCAGTGGCAAGGGCACCCAAGGTCGCTCCCTCGGCTCAATTCCTCGATTCTTTCATTGCGCTTGCGGCGACGTCTTCCGCACGATTGATACCCGCACTCGTCTCGGTCGCGCCTTTCTCGAATACTCCAGCCGGGGTGAGCTCGTGCCGGATGATATTACGGTGGAACTCTGGAAAGCGCGCATTGATGCGGCCGTGGACGCACACCAATTCAAACCTGATATTGATGTCCTCGTGCTCGACGGCATTCCACGCAACGTCGCCCAGGCCAAAATCATGGACCAGCTGATCGACGTCAAAAAGGTCTTCCATCTCTCCTGCCCCAAACGCGAGGCGCTTTTCGCTCGCCTGAAGAAGCGCGCGTTGAAAGACAACCGCCTCGACGACGCGAACGAGGAAGTGATCAAACGCCGGCTTGCGACCTACGAAAACGAATCGAAGCCGGTCCTCGAGCATTACAAGGATCGTGTGCAAATGGTGGACGCTACAGAGCCCCCGGCTAGAGTGTTGTTTCACATCCTCGAGACGGTCTCGAATGGGGAACATGAGTCAGTCGCAATTTGAAAATTTCACCGCGTCCAGTCTCTATTGCGAGAAATGCAAGGGGGCGATGCCGGTGCGCGAACGCCTCCTCCTGATCTTGCCGGATCGGGAGCTTTACGACTATCTCTGCACAAATTGCGCATCGTCGGTTGGTCAGCGCGAAGTTACTGCCGGCGATAAATTGATGGCCCGCGCCACTGCGCCGGGCCGGAGTCGCCGGGCCGTTGTGCCTAACGTTTTGATGCCGTAGACGCGGCATGCGTATTGTTTTCATCGGCACTGGGGCAATTGGCGTCCCGACTCTGCGCGCCCTTTTGCGCGCACCCGAGTATGAGGTGCTTGGGGTCGTGACGCAGCCGGACAAGCCGGTCGGGCGCAAACAACACATGGCAGCGCCGCCGATCAAGGCGGAGCTCCCTGACAACTCCGTGCCGATTTTGCAACCGAAGCGACTGCGCGACGAAGAATCGGTGGCGCAAATTCGGGCGCTCGGGCCGGAGGCGATTGTCGTCATCGCTTACGGACAAATTCTGCCCGAGAGCGTGCTAACGATTCCGAGCATCGCTTGCTTGAACGTGCACGCATCTCTCCTGCCACGATATCGCGGTGCTGCTCCGATCCAGGCGACGATCGCCGCCGGCGATACAGAGACCGGGATTACCATCATGTATATGGATGCCGGGCTCGATACCGGCGACATCCTGTTGCAAAAGAAGTGTGCGATTTTGCCTAACGAGACGGGTGGCTCGCTGCATGACCGGCTCGCGGAGATTGCTCCGGACGCTCTGCTCAATGCGCTCGCTCAACTCGCCAACGGACAGGCCCCCCGCCAACCGCAGGATTCGGCCCACGCCACCTATGCCGCCAAGCTCACCCGCGACGATGGAAAAATCGATTGGTCCCTACCCGCCGAAGTAATCGAGCGGAAAATTCGCGCTTACGATCCATGGCCCAGCGCGTTCGCCACCCTCGTCGACGCCCCGGCTCAGCCGCGCCACCTGAAAATATTTCGCGCCTCGATCGTCGCAGAAAGCGCGGGCCCGCCCGGTTCCGTTTCGACGCCAAACGGAACCGAATTAGTGGTCGCGACGGGCCGCGGCGCGTTGCGCCTCGACGAAATCCAATTGGAAGGCAAGCGCCGTTTGCCCGCTAAAGAATTCCTTCGCGGTTTTTCCTCCCCAATTCCGAATTTCTAACCCATCATCCCCGCCCAGATGGAAAGTGCCACGCTCGCCTACAAACGCATCGTCCTGAAATTAAGCGGTGAAGCGCTCCGCGAAACCGGAGGTCGCGACACGATTTCGCCACAGATCGTGAAAGAGATCGCCCGCCAGGTAAAGGAGGTATCGGATCTTGGAGTGCAGATCTCAATCGTAGTTGGCGGCGGCAACATTTGGCGCGGACTCGCAGCCAGTCATCGCGGAATGGATCGTACCACGGCCGATTACATGGGAATGCTCGCGACCGTGATCAACGGTCTCGCGTTGCAAAGTCAGCTCGAACAAACCGGCGTTATTACGCGCGTCCAGACCGCGATCGAAATGCAAAATGTTGCCGAACCCTTCATCCTGCGCCGGGCGATTCGGCACCTCGAGCAGGGTCGCGTCGTTATCTTTGTTGCCGGAACAGGTCATCCCTACTTTTCGACCGACACAACGGCGGCACTGCGCGCGAGTGAAATTGGCGCCAGCGTCATTCTAAAAGCGACCAAGGTCGACGGCATCTACGACCGCGACCCCGTTGTTCATCCCGATGCGCAACGCTACGAACAGATCACCTATACCGAAGCCCTGACGAAGCGATTGCAAGTAATGGACTCGACCGCCTTCAGCCTCTGCATGGACAACAAGATTCCGATCGTTGTTTTCGATATGAACAAGTCAACCAACATTCGAGATGCCGTTCTCGGGAAAAAAATCGGTACCCTCGTCTCTGAATAGGGATTGCGATTCGGGTCTGCCCAGCTTTCTTTCAGCAACCTATGAGCACCGACGAAATCCTGCTCGAAGCCGAGATGGCCATGGAAAAAAGCGTGGACTACATGGTCCATGAATTCGCGAGCGTTCGCACCGGGAAGGCATCACCGGCTCTGGTCGAGAATGTCGATGTCACCGCGTACGGCTCGTCCATGAAATTGAAACAGCTTGCGCTCATTACCACGCCAGAACCGCGTTTGCTCATCGTTCAACCATTCGATGCGTCGACTGTGCGCGACGTCGAGAAGGCATTGAAAGAATCAAAAATCGGGATCACGCCCCTGGTAGATGGAAAAATTATCCGCCTTCCCATTCCCGAACTCTCGGAAGAGCGACGCAAGGACCTCGTCAAGTCCCTCAAACAAATGGCGGAAGAAGCTCGGATACGGGTTCGTGCCAATCGCCGGACGGCGATGGAGGAGGCCAAGAAAAGCGAAAAGGCCGGCGAGGCGACCCAAGACCAGATGCACGATACCGAGGCGGAGATTCAGAAGTTAACGGATCGCTTCGTCAAGGCAGTCGATGAACACTTCGAGCGGAAAGAGGCCGAAGTGATGAAGGTTTAAGAACACACCTCTGCCAGCCACATTACGGGCGCGGCGCAGAAATCAAGCCCGTCACTTCAGTGACAACCTCTTCAACGCTGACCGCTTTCATGCAGCGAAAGTCGAGCGGACATTGGCGGAGAAAACAGGGACTGCATTCGACTCTATGCCTAACGATGACATTGTTCGCTCCGAGCGGCCCGGTTAGACTGGGCTCAGTCGAACCGAAGATGGCCACGACTGGAACACCGAGAAGGCTGGCAAGATGCATCGTCCCGGTGTCGTTGGTGAGGAGCAGCCGGCATTTTCGCAATTCTTCGATCAGCTCTTCGAGCGTCGTTTTGCCAATGAGATTGGTGCAATTGGTGCCGAGATGGTCGGCGATGATCAGGCCCACGTCCTGATCTTTTTCGGTGCCAAAAAGAACCCATTCACCTTCGATCGCCGCGGCCACCGCGGCAAAACGCTCCGCCAGCCACCTTTTCGCTGGGCCATATTCCGCACCGGGACAAATCCCCATCCTTCGCGAGCTTTGCGCATTCGCAGCCGGAGTGACGAGCGCAATGTCGCCGACCTCGGCGACCGCGCCTAACGAGCGCGCGAGGTCGAGGTAATGTTCCGCTTGATGGAGCGGCGGACCCTTTCGCTGAACCTTGCGCACAATCTGATTCAGCAACCACCGCCGATGATGTCCGGCGTAACCGACCCGCCGAGGGAGACCGCCCAACCAAAGCTCAAGCGCTCCCCGGAGCGAGTTAGGGAAGGCGACCCCGACATCAAACTTTGATTGTCCACGAAGCAACCGAACAGCTTCCCAGATAGATTTACCGCCTAACGAAATCACCGCATCCACTTCCGGCAAAAGCCGCCAGACGGCCGCGATTTTTGCCGGTGTGAGCACCGTAATATGCGCGTCGGGACGACCACGCTTGATTGCACGAACGGCCGGAATGCTGATTACGCTATCTCCGAGCCAGTTGCTGCCACGGATCAAAATCCGAAACGGTTTCAGACCCTGCGGCGTCACTTCTGGAGGTAAAAAGAGCCCACGTTTGTATCGGCCAAGGAGCCAGTTTGGACGCGGCGTTTTCCATCGATTGTGAACCCAAAACCAATCTTCCGGTGCGCGTCGGATTTCATCGGAAATCATTTCGTTCGTTTTCGCGGTCAACGAGCCGACGCTGTCGTGTGACGAATTCCCAGCCGAACGAAAAATCATCCGCCATCTGCCCGGCGCATCCGTGAAAAGCGAAGCTGACATCAGAGCCGCGCCGGTCCGCTTGCAAAGCAAACCGGGCAGCGGCGAAGTGGATGCGAGTCGTCCGAAAAACGGTGTCCACACACCGTGGTCCCCGGCGTGCTGATCGCTCAAAATTCCGATCATGCCGCCCCGGCGAAGGAGTTTTATCGCTTCTTGGAAACCTTCACTCCGGTCAAAGAGCTCGACCCCAAAACGGGCGCGTTGCTGCCTCACAAATCGATTGAGATACGGATTGCCGAGCTTCTGGTAGACCGCGCTCAACCGGGTATAGCTAAAGTACGGCGGCAGGACTTGGGCAAACAATTCCCAATTACCGAGATGACCAAGCGCGACCACGACTGGTCGTCCGGCGCGCAATTCATGATGAACCAACTCCGCGCCTTCGACCGCAACCAATCCAGCCACTTTCGATGACGGCATTGCGTTCAATTTGATGCCGCTCAGAAGATTGGCGCCGAGGCGTTGAAAATGTCGGCGAACAATCCGCCGTTTTTCTATCGTGGTTTTTTCGGGGCCAAACGCGATCTCCACATTCTGGCGCGCGAGCCGGCGATAATTTGGCAGCAAGCACCAGGCAAAAAAGCCGAGAACGTTTCCTAAAGAAAAAACGAACCGCAACGGCAGCGCAGCCACCAAACTGACCGCGGCGCGATAGAAAAGGTAAACGCAAAAATCGACCATGCAGGGCGGCCGGCAGCGGCCGAGGCTTGCGACAGAACCGTAATTTTGCCTGCGAGCGGCTGCAATCATTATAATGTGCGCTGGTGCAGCGGCATCCTATTGCAAACGGCCGGTCCGATCTCGCGCGACTTCTGGCGCGAAGATTCCCACCTGGGCGACTTCTCTTCGTCGGCCGGGAGGCGGATCAGTTGACCGATTCAGGCGACAGTGAATTCACGATTACGGTTTGTCCGGGCTTCGCTGAGCTAGAGGAGAAGATCGGCAGCGCTCGCCGCTTCGATGTCGCTGTTTGGCTTTATTCCTCAGAAATCGAGAACGCAGAGGATATGCCGACGCTCAATCGACTCACTCGTTTAACCGATAATCTTGTTCTTATTCCTGGGATGGGAGTGGATGCTGCCAAGCGACGGCCGCCTTTGGTTCTTTATTTGGCGGCTCAAGGTTTTTTTCCCGATTACGATTCCGATATTGTCGAAATCGAACCGGCCGCGGTGCAAATGAGTCGGAAAAAAGCAGACTCCGCCGAGGTCCTCTTGCCCGCGGTAGAAACCGGCTTCAGCCACATTAATGCGGAGTTACGCCGTCTCCGTCGCACGCTGCAAACGCGAATGTCCGAGTTAGAGGCCGCCGACCACCACATCGCACAGCTCGAAGAAAAGGTGCTCAAGCTCAAGGAGGCAAAACGCGATCTCAAGCTACTCAAGGCGGAAAAGCAGGCGCTCCGCAAATCACCCGAACGCAAAATTGGACAAGTCATCCTCGCGCCCTACCGGTTGCCTCAGAAATTGATCCGGGAAGTACGCAAACAACTCGGAGCAGCCGCAGTAAGAAAAAACGCCAACGAGACGAGCGACTATCAAAAATGGTTGGCGCGCAATCGGGTGACTCCCCAGCAGGTCGTCGCGATGCGAGAGGAGGCACGCGCCTTTCCGTCGCGACCGCTGATTAGCATTATCACGCCGGTCTTCAATACTTCTGCCCCATGGCTCGAGGAAACGATCGTTTCGGTCGAGCAGCAGGCATATGAAAACTGGGAATTAATTTTGATCGATGATGGCTCGACGGCTGAGGAAACCCTCGCTTTCCTGTCGAAAGTTGAGCATCGCGACCCGCGTATTCGCCTTCGTCGCCTGGAACAGAATCGCGGCATCTCCTTCGCATCCAATGTCGGACTTGAAGCAGCTCAAGGTGAATGGATGGCCCTCCTCGATCATGACGACTTGCTGGAACCCGATGCCCTTTTCGAGACGGTGAAACAGCTGCTGAAGTATCCTGACGCCGACCTGATCTATTCCGACGAAGACAAGCTGACCGAAACTGGTTTCGACGCCCCCTTCTTCAAACCCGATTGGTCGCCGGATTTCTTTTTGTCCTACAATTATCTTTGTCACTTCACGACCATTCGGCTTTCCCTCGTCCGCGAAGTCGGCGGATTTCGACCGGGGTACGATTTCGCCCAGGATTATGATCTTTTTCTGCGCATTACATCGCGCTCGAACCGAATCCACCATATCCCCCGCATCCTCTATCATTGGAGGCGGAGCGCCGGATCGACATCGATCAGTATTCGTTCAAAACCCGATGCGCTCGAAGCGGCACGACGCGGGTTGACCGATCATTTGGCGCGTGTGCACCAGCCCGGTCATGTCGCAATTGATTGGCGTACCCACGGCTTTCGTATCCGGCGACAGATCATAGAGGAAAAGAAAATCGCGATCATCATACCAACTCGGGATCGCATCGACCTGCTGGCGCGTTGCATCGCCAGCATCGAAGCAAAGACCGCCTACGAGAACTACGAGATCGCTGTCGTCGACAACGACAGCCAATCGGACGAGGCACACGAATACTTCCGGAATTTCCCGCACCGGCTTCTGCGATTCTCCGGTCCTTTCAACTATTCCGCGATCAACAATTTTGCGGTGGAAAAGACCGACGCCCCCTGGATTCTCTTCTTGAACAACGATACCGAAGTGATCGAAAGCGACTGGTTGACCGCGATGGCCGAACACGTGCAGCGACCGGAAATCGGCGCTGTCGGGGCGCGCTTAATTTTTCGTGACGAAACGATTCAGCATGCCGGGGTTGTGCTGGGAGTGCGCGGGATGGCGAAACACGCCTTTTGTGGTTTACCGGCGGAAGCCCCCGGCGTCTGCCGCCAGCTGCAGATGACCCGGAATTACAGCGCGGTTACAGCCGCGTGCCTCCTGACCCGGCGGGAAGTGTTCCAGGAAGTCGGCGGATTTGATGAAGAAAACCTGCCGGTTATTTTCAACGATGTCGATCTTTGCCTGAAAATACGCCAGGCTGGCTATCTCATTGTTTACACACCTTTCGCAAAGCTTTATCACGACGAATCGGCGACTCGCAGGACAAGTGTCGAGCCGAGAGAAGCAGCGATTTTGCGGGCGCGCTGGCCGGAGATGGTCGAGCGCGATCCCTACTACAATCCAAACCTTTCTCGCGAGCAAGCCGACTTCTCGTTAGGCAAGTAATTTGATTTGATGAACCAAAAAAAATCTGATGGCTGGCGCGGTCTCGCCTCCGAAGCATCAGCAGCCCTGGTCGAGCGCGATTATACGGTGCGTTCGCTCTTACAACGGATTGCTGAAACTGGGATCGAAGCTGGACAACTCGCCGCAGCAAATCGCGCTGACGAGGAAATCTCGCGCGCATGGATTCCAGGCGTGGAGATTTTCACTCGCACAATTCATCCCCAACGGCATCGCGGTTTATTCGGCGAACTGGCCCGCCGCGACGAAGGACCGCTGGCCCGGATCGGACTTTGGCCGCAGCAATGGTCAGCGGCACGAATGTTTGTCCAGACCGCCAAGGGTTTTCACATTCACCCTCCGAGCGTGCCGGAAGGGACTTCGCCTAACGAATGGTTCCAGCGGCTTTTTGTGCTCGAGCCGGAGAATTTTTCGTTGCGCCCCTACGAAGAGGAACAATGGGACGTGATGTTTTTTTTGCAGGGCCGCGCGGAAATGATCCTGCGCGAAGCGCGCACCGGCTTACCCCAAAAGACGATGCGGCTTTTCATCGACGGAGACGAGCACCGCGGGCCTAACAATGCCGCGGTGGTCATTCCACCGGGAGTGGCGCACGCCATTCGGGTGGAGGGCTCGGAAGATTTGGTGATGGTGTATGGAACGAGCACCTCTTTCCGGGCTGAGTTTGAAGGGCGCATCGCGAGCGAGGTGGAAAATGCGGCGTTGCCGGATTCCTGGCAGAAATTCCTCGCATGAATTCGGATGAGGCGACGCATCCGGGAGCAGCCTCGCCGCCCATCGGGGCACACAGGCCCCTCCCACATTGAAACGACGGTTCGACCCGGCGGAACCGGAGTGGATGGACCGACCTCAGCCGGTCTCACCCGCGTTGATTTCCGATCTGGAAAATCTTCGGACGCTCAACCATTACTTCGGCAGCTATCGGCTCATTCGATTTTTTTTGCGCCGCTGGATTCACTGGGGTGACAAGCTGCGCATCCTCGATCTGGCCACAGGGTCAGGTGATATTCCCCGATTGGTCATCGAGTTCGCGCGCGGGATTGGCGCACAGGTGGAAATTGATGCAGTCGATTTTCAAGAGTCGACGATAGAGATCGCGCGGAAGTTGAGCGCTGATTTTCCCGAAATCCATTATCATTGCGCGGACATTCATGAATTCCGAGGAAGCGCGTCGTACGACATCGTCCTTTTCTCACTTGCCCTGCATCACTTCGGATCGGACGACGCGGCGCGTTTGCTGCGCCGCTGCCGTGAACTTTCCCACGGGCACGTACTCGTGGCAGACCTCCGCCGGGGATGGATCGCCACGATCGGCGTCCACTTATTGACGACTTTTCTTTTTCGCGAACCGATGACGCAAAACGACGCGCGCGTCTCGGCTGCCCGCGCTTTTTCCTTTGCTGAGTTGGAGAACCTCGCGAAAGCCGCCGGATGGACGGGATATAAACATCGCGCGTTTCGTTTTGCCCGACAGGCGATTTGGCTGGAGCGTCCGGCGTTCAGCGAGTCTGGAAAATGAGGATTATCTCAACTGTCGCAGATCTAAATGCGCACGTGCCCGGCCAAAAAACGCGTCGAGTGCTGGTACCGACAATGGGCGCGCTTCATGCCGGGCATGTTTCATTGATTCGCATTGCTCGGAAACATGCTGGGCCGGAGGGCGAAGTGGCAGTCAGCATTTTTGTTAATCCGCTCCAATTTGAACCGGGCTCGGATTTTTCGCGCTATCCGCGACCCGAAGCGGCTGATGAAGAAATTTGCCAGGGCGAGGGCGTGGATCTGATCTTTCGACCCGCGCCTAACGAAATGTATGTGGAGGATCGTTCAACCTACGTCGAAGAAACTTCCCTCTCAGAGCGCCTTTGCGGCGCTTCGCGGCCAGGTCATTTCCGCGGGGTCTGCACGGTGGTGACAAAGTTGTTTCACCTCCTTGCCCCCGACGCCGCGGTTTTTGGCGAGAAGGACTTTCAGCAGCTTGCGATCATTCGCCGGATGGTCCGCGATCTCAATTTCCCTATCGAGATCATTGCGGGGCCGACCGTGCGCGAATCTGATGGCCTCGCTCTGAGTTCACGAAATCAATATCTCACTCCGGCGGAACGCGCCCAGGCTCCCGTCATACGGGCCGCACTCACAGCTGCGGCAGATTCGCGGGAAAAATCCTCTGCCAAAATTCTCGCGGAGGTGCGGGAGAAAATCGAATCGGCCTCCCTCGCTCGGATCGATTACGCAGAAATCGTAGGCGCCGACGATCTCCAACCGCGCGTAACGATCGAGCCGCGGTCGCTGCTCGCGGTCGCCGTCTTTTTTGGTAAGACGCGACTGATTGATAACATTCTCCTGCGATGAAAGAGTTCGATTTCGTCGTAATCGGCAGCGGAATTGCCGGTTTGACCTTTGCGATCAAAGCAGCCAAGCACGGTCGCGTCGCCATCGTGACCAAGCGCAAGGGCGTGGATTCGAACACTGCGTGGGCCCAGGGCGGCGTGGCCTGCGTAACGAGCAGCGAAGATTCCTTCGAGCTCCACATCCGTGACACGCTTATTGCTGGCGCTGGCCTCTGCGACAGGGCGGCCGTCGAGACAGTGGTCAGGGAAGGCCCCGAACGGGTGCGAGAACTCATGGAGCTTGGGTTGCACTTCGACGAACGCGATGTCGAAGGACACCGCGAACTGGATCTGGGTCGCGAAGGTGGCCACTCAAAAAGGCGTGTGCTCCATGTCCACGATCTCACTGGTTACGAAATCGAGACCACGTTGCTCCGGGCGGCGCAGCAATCGCCAAACATAGAGCTGCTCGAAAATCACATGGCAGTCGATCTGATCACTGCCGCGAAACTTGGCTTCTCGCAAAAAGATCAGTGTCTGGGCGTTTACGTTCTCGATGAAATTTCCGGCGTGGTGGAAACGATTCGGACCGAGCGTCTCCTCCTCGCCACCGGGGGATGCGGAAAGGTCTATCTCTACACAACGAATCCAGCCATAGCGACCGGCGATGGTGTCGCCATGGCCTGGCGTGCCGGAGCGGTGATCGGAAATATGGAGTTCATCCAATTCCATCCCACCTGCCTTTTCCATCCGCAGGCCACGACATTCCTGATTTCCGAAGCAGTCCGCGGCGAAGGGGGAATCCTGCGCAACAACAAGGGCGAGGATTTCGTCAAGCGAACCCATCCACAGGGCTCGCTCGCTCCACGCGACATTGTCGCCCGTGCGATTGATGCTGAGATGAAGCGCACCGGCGCCCAATGCGTCTATCTCGATATTACGCATCAGCCGAGAGAATTCCTCCAAGAGCGTTTTCCGCACATCTTCGAGACCTGCCTCCGGTATGGGATCGATATGTCGAAAGACCTTATCCCGGTGGTGCCGGCAGCCCATTATCAATGCGGCGGGATTAAGACTAATATGGATGGAGCCACCAGTGTGCCTGGCCTATACGCAATCGGCGAGGTCGCCTGCACCGGCTTGCACGGCGCGAATCGACTGGCCAGTAATTCACTCCTTGAAGGCTTGGTTGTCGCGCATCGCGCCTGCGAGGCCCTAACCAAAAGTCGAGCATCGGCGCATCCCGCAAGCCCGTTTGTACCGGAATGGAAATCCGGCGATGTCCAGGACGTCGACGAGTTGGTTGTCATTTACCATAATTGGGATGAAATCCGTCGGCTGATGTGGGACTACGTCGGCATCGTGCGGACCGACAAGCGGCTGCAACGGGCGAGTGCGCGGCTACGTAATCTGCAACGCGAAATCCAGGAATTTTACTGGAATTTCCGAATTACCGTGGACCTGCTAGAATTGCGCAACCTTGCCACCGTGGCCGCCCTGATCGTGGATTCCGCCTTGAGCCGGAAGGAAAGTCGGGGCTTGCATTATACGATGGATTATCCGGTAATGAGAGATGACCTGTTCCTCCAGGACACTCTGCTCAGCCGGGGTCAAGGAGGGTTTTGGAATGGATCGTGCTAAAAGGAGAGTATGGATTCCGGCTTGCCTGCGTAAGCGGATGTGTGTAAGACGAGAAATGGAAATGGGCGGAAGTTGCATAAATTTTCTTCTGATCGGCACTGCTGGTTTAGCGCTGGCCACCCCTTTTGCCCAAGCCCAGTCCCCCTACGAAAGCAGCGCGGATTTCGCCAAATACGCGATGAAGCTTAGGGCACAGGCACTGCTCAAGGTTGAACCTCAGGTTTTTGTCCCGACGACCTCCCGTTTTTCGACCTCTCGTTACCCTTGGAAGACCGACATCGTCACCACTATTTTCTGGATTGGCGAGATGCCGTCCGGGAACAACCCGGTGCCAAACCACAAAAGCTCCTGGGACGCCAATTGGACCCAAAACTACGGTGGCTACGATAATCCCGAACCTTCGAGACGACATGACTATATCCCAGTAAATTTTGTTCCTAGGCAGAATCCCTTCTACTGCGCGTTGCCCTACAACGATGTTTCCCACGGACAATTTAAGCCTGAAGCGCCGATGGTGGTTCCCTGGTTTCGGCAGGCGTTTGTCCAGCAGGGACACTCCGTCTGCAAAGATCGTTGGGTGGCGATCCGTCGCGGCAACCGTGTTTGCTATGCGCAATGGGAAGATTGCGGCCCATTTCGAACCGATCATTACCAATACGTTTTCCGGAACGAGCGCCCGAAAATGAATCTCAACCACGGCGCAGGCCTCGATGTTTCCCCGGCAGTCCGTGACTATTTGGGACTATCTCCAACCTCGCTCACAGACTGGCAATTCGTTGAGGTTCGGGATGTGCCTCCCGGGCCATGGCGGAATTACGGGGACAATAACAATTTCGTCATAGCACGCCGACAAACCGAGCAGCGCATGGCGGAACAACAGTCCTCATCTAAAACCAAGAAGTAGCGAAACCGTCGCGACTATTGACGACTCCGGGCGATTTCCGCGGACAATACCGCGAGGGTCTTCTCGACTTCCCGCACGCGGCTGAGCAAGGGATCGAACCGCCTTCGCTCGGCAGCGCAGAACGCCCGCAGCGGCGAAAAGACCGAACCAATCTCCGTGTAGAAAAGATCGATTGCATGCTGCAACTGTTGCTCGATGGCGGCGACCAGTTCCTCGCGCTTCGCATCCATCTGCCGGTGATACTCACTCAAAATTTTTCGACGGCGCCCAAACGCAACAAATGTTCCTACAACAACCGCCGAAGCCGCCACGATGCCGGTGATATCGGCGACGGCCGCGCTGCTCATCGCCGCAACCAAAGTGACAATGCCGCCGGCTGCTGCGACGCCCGCCGGGACGCGCAACCAGTTCGTCGTTTCGCGAAACATGCGCTCGAGCTGCGCTTCCATGCCGCGGCCAGCAATCCGCTCAACAAGCGTCAGTTCGATCGACTGTAACAATTCACGCCGTTGCCGCGCGAAATCCGGAATCGTCTGATTCAATTGCACTCGCGGATCGCCCTTGAACTGATTTTCCATCGTGTCCTGCAACTGCGGCCAAAGGCCGCGTAGGTCAGTCTCGAGCAACTGCAACGCGTTCTCGACCTGGGGTTGAATCAATTACCGCATTTTCATTTCGAGATCAGCTTGGAATTTCTCCTGCCACTCGGATTTCCCGAGAACGAGCCGCCAGGTCCGCCACAATGATAGATTACGCTCCAACAATTGCTGACCTTCCGTCTCACAACGCCGGCAGGCCTGTTCGATCCCACGCAGGAAGCCGCCTACCTGCCGCAAGGTTTGTTCTTTGCGGGTTGCGAGAATGCCTTCGAGTCGGGCGAGCTGCTCTTCATCCCGCATGATCGTGCCGAGAATGTTCCGAATTCGCATCGAGCTATCGATGAGAATGACGGTCGCTGTTTGGCAGGTGGAGATTAGCTTGGGTAAACCATCTTTCGATTCATCAACCATGCGGCTGATGTGTTGTTCGAGAGGACCAAAACGGCTTTCCTCCCAAAGCCGTGATTTATCAGCGCCGGAGGTTCGTGCGAGAAACGCCTCGCGCGCGGAGACTGCGAAAATTGGTGGCACAAAGCCAAGCTTTTGCTGAGCTGTTTCTCGCAAGTGCCGCTCGATCACTTCGACCTCGGCCGGATCGCGCAGGTCGGCCTGTTGAAGGACGAAGACCACATTCTTGAGCCACTTTTGGTTAACAAAGCGAAGCAGCTCCCAGGCTGACGCGCCCCAGGGATTCACCACCGAGAAAACAAAAAGGATGAGGTTGGCGCGCGGGACGAAATTCTCCGTGATCGTCTGATGCTCCGCGACCATGGTGTTGGTCCCGGGAGTGTCAACGAGGTTGAAGTCCTCGAGAAACTTAATCGGCAGGTAGCGCTCCGTTATTTGCGCGGAGACGTCGATCGTCTGTTCGCGCGACCCATGCTTAAAGATGTAGATGCGATCGGTCGCCGGGAGAACGTCCACCTTGCAAAATTCCTGACCGAAAAGCGCGTTAAGCAACGATGACTTCCCGGCTTTAACTTCCCCGACGACCACAAAAAGGAGTGGTTCACAAACATCTTTCAGCATGTTCTGCAGGGTGTCGAGAACTGCGGGCTCCCGCTGCATTTCGCCCGCGATCTTGAGCAAAGCGGTCAAGGCCGCTTCCGTTCGTGTGCGAAACTCGAGATAAAGATCGGCGACCATGTCGGCGACCTAGCTATTCGGTTGGCGAGGGGTCGGTGATGGACTCGGTTCCCGATTCGTCGCTGGGCTGCCTGCCGGAGTAGGCGAAGGAGGCGAGCCGGATTCGCCGGTTTGCTTTGGCTCCATCGGTTTTCCCATGGCGATTAGTTCGGAAACGGTGACAAACTTGAATCCTTTTTTTTGCAGCTGATCGAACGTTTCCGGCATCGCCTGAATCGTCCCCGGATGGATATCATGGGAGAGGATGATCGATCCGGGTCGCGTTTCTCTGACGATCCGGCTCTCCACAACCGCCGCACCCGGGCGTTTCCAGTCAAGTGGATCCACGTCCCAGAGAATCGCTCGATAACCGAACTCGGCATTGATCCACTGCTTTTGCCGCGCGGTGATGGAGCCGTAGGGCGGGCGCATCAGAACCGGACGAGTGCCGATCGCTGCCTTTATCGCGTCGTCGGTTTTTTGCAGTTCGGCGCGGACACGATCATCGCGCATTTTGGCAAAGGCCGGGTGGGACCAGCTGTGATTGCCGATTTCGTGGCCCTCGCGCACCGCTCGTTGCAAAATTTCCGGGTGGTCAGCGGC